>Ga0207882_1000047_pt1 | contig 99202 bp, 92 predicted proteins | sample MalvirmetaMSP103_FD_184228 | JGI IMG/M metagenome (GOLD analysis project Ga0207882, IMG submission 184228) | Marine viral communities from the Deep Pacific Ocean - MSP-103 (SPAdes) | ecosystem: Environmental > Aquatic > Marine > Oceanic | place: Pacific Ocean | collected 2011-05-15 | reverse complement strand
GCAAGGGGCTGCTCCGCTCCGCATAGCCGGAGGCTACGCTACGCAGCCCCTTGCTTCACCTGCCCACGCGGGCAACAACCATGCCGAGACTCTAATCGCAACTGGATGAAAGTTGGGGGTCACGTCACGAACAGTCGAATGGATAGTGCGCCTGGTATGCATTTGATCGCGGACATTTAAAGCCGACCGGGGCAGGTGATGCCGCTATTGAGGAAATAGCCGTGCGACTTTGTATTTATACCGAAGTCCTGCTGCATTTGATGTCAGCTTTGCGCCCCAATCCCGGATGTTTCGGGCCATATTATTTTCTCTTGAAAGCGGACCTTCCCTGCGGCCATCGCGGCTCAAGAGAACCACGATGACCTACTCGCAATTTTTTCTGCTGCGCAGAATCGAGCGTCATGGATCTTAGGCGCTCGGGTTGATCCCAAGCGACCGCTAGCTACTGACCAACATCCTTTCACAAACCTCGTTACCGTTTTTGGTACGTCTCTTGATGCTTTACTGGCCTGCCTCCAGTTAATTCGCCATAGTGTCGGAGTACTGCGTTCGAAGGTTGATGCAGCTACAATTTACCGACTAACTCGCGGCGCGGATTGAGGATCAAGAATGCAATCCATTGCTGTTATCGGCCTTCGTGGGATGCGTAATGTGGTCGGCGGGATCGAAACGCATTGTCGCAACTTGTATCCTGCGCTGGCGGCGACGCGGCCCGATTGGACGATTCGCGTGTACGAACGCGCAGCTTATCATGATCGCCTGGTGACCTATCCGGATAACCTTTCGGTCAAGAGTCTCTGGGCTCCAAAGATGAACGCGGCTGAAGCCTTCTTTCACACGCTGTTCGCGCTCCTTCATGCACACTTTACGCTACGCCCGGATATCGTTCACATTCATTCAATCGGACCAGGAATCTGGACTCCGCTGGCGAGATGGCTGGGTTCGAAAGTGGTCGTCACGATCCATGCCCGCGACTACGACCGACCGAAGTGGGGCTGGATCATCGCCACGGGCCTGAGGATCGGCGAATACCTCAGTTGCCGCTTTGCCAACCGCATCGTATGCGTCAGCCAAGCGAGCTTCGACGATATTACGGCGCGCTATCCTCGATTTGCCGATCGCACCTATATTATCATTCACGGCCTGGAGGCGCAGCCGTTCCTGAATGAGGGGGACCGGGACGAGATCCTTGCGGAACTGGGTATCGAAACTGGGCGCTATATTCTTGCCGTTGGTCGAATAGACAAGACCAAGAGATTTCAGGACCTTGTCGACGCCCGCCGGAAACTGCAGCGCGATTCCCTGCCGCTCGTCCTCGTAGGCAATATGGTTGGCGATAGCACGCACGCGAGCGGCATTCGCAGCTTGCACCAGGACGGGGTCGTTCTGGCAGGCGCCCGCTATGGGAAGGCGCTGGGCCACCTCTACCGCAACGCCGCGCTCTTCATGCACCCTTCGCAAATGGAAGGATTTGCGCTGGTTGTGCTCGAAGCGCTGAGCGCGGGCGTCCCGATGGCCCTTTCCGACCTGCCCCAGCACCGCGAGTTCGGCCTGCCCGATCTTTGCTATTTCCCGGTGGGCGATGTTGCAGAGATCGCCCGCATCATGGCACAGCCGGATTATGAGGAGTTCCGCCCTCATCTGGACGAGGCATGGCTCTCACGCTTCAATCTGGGGGGTATGATTGACAATTACGTAGCACTTTTCGAAGAGCTTGGTGCCATGCCCTGAGTATGGGCCAGGACGTTCAGCCTGTTTTTCCGAGATATTCGCCGAAAACGCTCCAATATTGCGCAACGACCTCTTCCTGCGGGAACTCGCCGATGCGCCTGCGGCCATCCTGGGCCAGCTTCGTGGCAAGCTCCATATCGTTAGCAAGCATGCCCATGGCCAGCGACATGGCGCGCCGGTCGCCCATCGGAACGATCAAGCCTGCACGCGCCTTGACGACCGTACCCGGCGCCCCTGCATTTCCCTGCAACAATTCGGCAGGTCCAGATGGGCAATCGGTCGCAACGACCGGCAGCGACAGCGCCATCGCTTCCGCAATGGCGTTGGGAAACCCCTCGTTGCGGGAAGCGGAAACCAGGAACTGCCCCTGTGCCATGACCGGAAATGGATTAGCGAGATAACCTGGCAGATGGACAATCCCCTCCAGCCCGGATCGGTGAATTTGTACTGTCAGCGCATCGCGCTCCGGCCCATCGCCCAGAATGACCAGCTGCAATCCCTTCAGTTGAGGCCGGGCATCGGCAAAGGCCTCGATCAGTCCGGCAAAGTTCTTAGCAGCCACCAAACGCCCCACTGCGACAATATAGGATGATGGCAGGTCGACCGCCGGTTTCGCCCTTGCCGCTTCTGCAATTGATAGCGGGTCATACGGATTAGGAACAATCGCGATCCGCTCCCGTGGTACCGAAAAGCGAACAGTCAAATCCTCGGCGACACCTTGCGACACAGCCAGAACACGATCCGCACGGCGATAGGCGAGCCTGATTGCGATCCCGAGGGCGGATGCCGTCATCGATCGATAGCGTCCCGCCAGATGCGAACTGGTATGCATCCTTTCGCAAATCGCGACCGGCACCGCGCCTCCTCGCCAACGCCAGCTGGCCGCCGCCAGATTTGCGCGGATTAGAAACGAAACAACAAGATCGGGCGCGATCTCGTCCAGCAGGCGGTGCAATTGGCGCGTGCTGCGCAGCAGACCGCCGCGCCCGTCGAGCACGTGAACCTTGTCGACCTCGGCCATGGACCGCATTTGCGGTTCGTCGTCGAGCAAAACCAGATGAACTTCAAACTCATCGGCCCAGTCCAGCCGGTTGCGCAAGACGATGTCCAGCACGCGCTCCGCACCGCCGCTGCCAATCGAGTTGATAACGAATGCCAACCGACGCGCCACGAGGTTCAACCCTCACTGCAAGATTGCGTCAACGCCGAACTCAAAGCGATATCCTCCATCAGGGCGCAGACGCCTTGTTCGCGCGACCGCTCAGCTTCCTGCGCAACCGGCTCCACAAGGCCGTTATCATCATTGCGGGGGCCATGCTGGCCAGCGCCGCGCCACGCCGGACCGATTGCCGGTGGCTGCCGCCCTGAAGCTGGCCGATCCAGACGCCGATATAGAAGTCGCGCGCCCAGTTCTTTCCCGCTTCGAGGTCTGCCAGCAGGCCGGCCGCGCCAGCATCGTCACGGCGGGCTTCGAAGACCCGCTCTGACCAGCGCAGCATCATGACCGGATCGTGCGACATATTGCCCCCATGGTGCCAGTACTCTGCCAGTACGTCGGGCCGGCAGACGACCTTGTATCGCGCGGCCAGCCGCAGGTAGAGGTCGTGATCCTCGCAGGCCCCTAACGCAGGATCGAAACCGCCAACGGCATCGAGACATTCGCGTCGATAGGTCACTGTGCCATGCATGCCGACCGGGTTGAAACGCAGGAAAGCTGGAAAAGCGTCCTCCGGTACGGGGTGATAATTTGCCTGTCGCCGCAGCTTGCCCGGATAGACCAGTTCATAGCCCCCATAGGCAAATGCCGCGCTGGGAGATTTGCCAAGGCTCTCAAGCGAAAGCGCTATCGCATCGGGTTTCAGCCTGTCGTCGGCATCGAGAAACATGAGCAGCGCTGAATGCGTCTCCTCGATCCCCTTGTTACGCGCTGCGGCGAGACCGGCATTGGACTGCCTTACGATACGGACGTCCGGATAAGTTGCGACCACTGCATCTGCATTGTCGTGCGAGCCGTCGTCGATCACGACAATCTCATCAGCGGGACGCGTCTGCGCAAGCACGCTTTCAATGGCTGCGCCCAAGAAATGGGCGTGATTGAACGTCGGAATGATGACGGCGACACAGTCCGACACTTCACTTGTCACTTGTCTCGCCCCGACAGACTCCATGCCGCTTTCCATGCCTGAAGGTCATTGCCGGTTGCAATGCCGTAGCTCCGGCGGCTGCGGAATTTACCACCTTTGCATGTTGGTAGGCCGACAAAGTGTCCGAAATAGCTGCGGAGTCCTACCCGCGCGCCGATTGCATTCTGCCGGCCATTCGGGAAAATCGCCAGAAAGCCAGTCCAGAGATCACTCAAACAAGTTGTAACCGTCTGATGTTGCATGGCACTGAGGGATTGAACGGAGCGCCATTCCCAGATGAACAAGTCGATCATTCGATGGGTCGCACTGGCATGTCGCCAGTATCCCATGCAATCCCTGCTCCTGGTTGTGATCAGCATTCTTTCGTCGGTGGCGGACGGACTGAGCATCACCTTGCTTATCCCCCTACTCACTACGATTTTCGAGGATCAGGGATTTGTTGCCGATGATGCCAGCGGCCCGATTGGCATGCTCAATCGTCTTTCCCTGTTGGCCGGCCCCGATAACCGGCTGTTCCTGATCGCCGGCCTGATCGTGGGGTTGGTGACGGTACGGTCCGTGCTGATGTTCTGCGACCAATACATCGTCGCATGGATCAGTGGAAAAATCAGCCACCATATCCGGTCGAGAATCTTTGCCAACCTCCTTGGTTCCGACTTTCAGTTCATCAGCACCAATGACAATGGCAAGTTGCTCAACACACTGGACGGAGAGGCGTGGAACGCGACTGACGCAATCACCAGCGTCTTCGGCTTGTTCGCCAATCTTTGCATGGTGCTGTCGTTCACTGCGATCCTGCTTTTCCTGTCGTGGAAGCTGACCTTGTTGGTCGCGGTATTGGTGATCACCATTTCGATTCTGCGCCGCCTCTTCGACGCGCGCATGCGTCGCATGGGTCATCAGATGATCGAGGCAAGCGAGGATCTTTACAATCGTTCGACCGAATTGTTCGACAGCATGCGTATGATCCGCGCCTTCGGGCGGGAGAACGATGCACAGCGCGCCTATGACAGAGCATCGAGCAGGCTGTTTGGCCTTTCTCTGCGCGTGGGCAATCTGGCCAATCTGGCATCGGGACTGCAAGAGGTGCTCTATGCGATCATCTTCGCGGGCATTATCTTCGCGGGTATCGGCATCGGCGAAAGCGGGGCGGCCCTGATTACATTCCTTGCATTGCTGCATCGGGTACAGCCGCATGTGAAACAATTCGACGAGACTCGCACGCATCTCCAGGCGCTCGCTGCCTCGGTAGAAGCGGTGACTAATTTGCTGGAACTTCCCCAATGGTCAAGCCGGAGCCGAGGTGGCAGGCAATTGCCCGCGCTACGGCAAGGCGTTCGTTTCGACTGTGTGTCCTTTTCCTACTCGGGTAAATCGAATGAGCAGCGCTATGCGCTTGACGCGCTCACTCTCGAGATTCCTTTTGGTCAGACAACGGCCATTGTCGGCTCATCGGGTGCGGGAAAATCGACGCTGACCAATTTGCTGTTCCGCTTTCACGATCCAGATCAGGGTCGAGTTACCGTCGACGGGGTTTCGCTTGACGAACTCGACCTTGACTGGTGGCGTTCCAGATTGTCGATCGCAGGTCAGGACACAGACCTGATTTCGGGAAGCCTGCGCGATAATATCGCCTATGGCAAACCGGATGCCAGCGATGCCGCCATCGAACAGGCCACGCGCGCTGCCGAGATTTATGATTTCGTCGCCTCGCTACCCTACGGTCTCGATACGCAGATCGGCACACGCGGAGTCCTACTGTCGGGCGGCCAACGCCAGCGGATCCAACTCGCCCGCGCGTTGTTGCGCGACGATGGCATCCTCATCCTCGACGAAGCAACCAATGCGCTCGACGCCATGACCGAACATGAGATTCTCAAGGTCATTGAAGACCTCCACGGCAAGCGGACGATTGTGCTCATCTCTCACCGGCTCAGCACAACAATGCGGGCCGACCGGGTGGTCGTGCTCGGTAATGGTAAAGTCGTCGAGGAAGGCTCCCCAGACAAACTGATACAGGCGGGGGGTCTTTTCGCCAGTATGGTCAAAATGCAGGAGTTCAGCCGTCCGGTGGATATTGAGGGCGGCCAGGAGCGTGCCTAGAAATCGTCCTTCGCGCTGACCGCTTGCTTCCGGGCGCGTCGGTCACGTCGCCAATCACGCATCCGGTCCAACGCTGATTGCGCCCGCCGCGCAACCCAGGCGGGTAGGGCGCGCTGCAAGAATCGCTTACCGCTCTGTTCGAGCCTCTTTGCAAAGCGCGCAGCACGGATAATGATGGGCCAGCGATAGGGCCTAGTCTGACTGCGAATCTCGCGGTCTATGACGGGGTCGGCAATGCCGTTCGCTTTGCAATATGCCCGCAGCCATTCCAGATAAGTAAATCGGGCCGGATGGAAGTCCTCGGCGTGATACTCGCCCGTTTCAGCGCTGCGAAAGCAGCAGGATTCAGAATGCTGACGATATTTGTCTAGCACATCGTCGATGATAACCACTGGGTAGGCCAGCGTCATTTTCGATAGAAAAACCTGGTCTTCGTAAAGTCCGCGGAAATCAGGTTCGAAACCGCCAATATCATCATAGGCATCGCGGCGGATCAGCAGGCTGCAAATTCCAGGAAGGCAGCCCCCTTTGGTGGTCAGGAAACGCCGCATCGCAAATGGCGGCGGAATCAGGCGATCAACTGGCAAGTCAAGATGGCCGACGAAATCATCTTGACCTTCTACCGGCGGAACAACGCCGCGCTCTTCAGCCCAGCTGTACCAGTAGAGCGTTGGCCCGTAAATCATGCCCGCTTCGGGGAAACAGCCTGCAACCTTGAGGAAATGGTCCAGCCGGTCGGGATGCCATATATCGTCGGCGTCAAGAAACGACAGGAAACTGCCCTGTCCCGCCAGCACACCCGCGTTGCGCGACGCGCTCATCCCGCGGTTCTCGTGACCGGGATGGTCCATATACAGAATTTGGTCGGGATAACGCCGGGCATAGTGCTGTGCGATGGTGGTCGCACCATCGGTTGTCCCGTCGTCGACCAGGATCAATTCCCAGTTCCGGTAGGTTTGCGCAAGAATACTGTCGATGGCCTCGGCGATATACTTCTCGCCATTGAGGAAGATCATCACGCAGGTAACTAGTGGGCCTTCGTCCATTAGTGCACGGGTGCCCGCCCGGTAATCAGTCGGTGTTCGCTTTGCAGCCACTGGGTGAAGCGCTCGCCATCCAAATCACATACTTGCAACCGAGGCAGAGCAAGTCGGTCTGACCGATATGTTACGAAACCTTTACGCGACGTACACGCGAAATCGACGTTCAATCTCTTCACGACTTGGCGCGCGCTGTCGTTATAGCGACCATAGGGATAGCAGAATCGGTCGATCCTTCGCCCAACAAGTTCCTCCAAGATCCCATGTCCACGTTCGATTTCGTCACGCTGCGTTTCCGCCGGGAAATCGGGCAATGAGACATGGTTCACCGTATGGCTACCGATGCGGATCAGCGGGTGATCGGCAAGGCGCGCAATATCCTCAGCGCTCGCCGCAACACGGTCGGGCGCGGCATTTGGCGCCTTGTTAGCCCAAACCAGCAGCCTATCGACAACATCGTCCTGCACGGCGGGCGCCAGTTTCACAATCTCAGCCCAAAGAGCCAGGAACAATTCTTGGCGCGAGGTCTGCGGATCGTTGTGGTGGGCCCGCCAATCGGGAAACCGACAACCGGCAGGGTCGTCAGGTTTCAACTCGAATTCGAAAGGTCTGCCCGCCAGATCGATCGAAAGGCAATCGGGCAATGATCCATCACGAAGGATCGCGCGCTCCAGCCCGTCCCACCAGAATTCACGGTTTCGCCCCAGCGCACCAGCCACAACGAAGACGGTTGCGGGAATTTCAAATTGCTCCAGCACGGGCAAGGCATGGGCGATGTTATCGATATAGCCGTCGTCGAACGTTACGGCCAGGCGGCGCCCCAGCCGGTCATATCCGGTATCGGAGGCCAATGCGGTGAGATCGATACGAGCATCGTAGCCCGCGATCACTTCCATTTGTTCAGCGAAACGGGCTGGACTTACGCACAGGTTCCACGGGTCATGCGCCTCGCTGGCGACGCGGTGGTACATCAGCACGCCCGCGCGGGCAGGGCCCTTGCCGCTTAAGGCGCGTCGCACCGGTCGGGCTACCCGCCGAGCATAGCGAAAGGCGGGGTTATTTCTCAATGTAGAAGATCGTTTCCTGGCCATACTGCGTTGCCGACCGGATATGCTCTTCGTGCACCTTGAAGCCTGCAAGAAAGCTCATCACCTCGTTTCGGGGCAATTGCAGGTCAGGAATAAGCCCGCCGCCATCCAGTCGCATTTCGCTTTCTCCCATAGGAGTGAAGAGGACTAATACCATGCGCTTCTGGAACGATGCCAGAGCATTGGTCAGAATCGACCGCCAGCCCCAGTTGTGTTCCAGAACGTGACGCATGAAGATGCAGTCAGCGTTTGAACGATAGTCCTGCAGTTCGGCCTTCACGTCTGCAAAATCGCACTGACTTCCGTCCACACCAATGTAGGGACTTTCGGACACGAATTTCTTGGCAAAAGCGGTGCCGCAACCCCAATCCTCGATCTCGCCGTGACCATCGAGGTATGCGATGCCCAATTTGTAGCTCGTCTCGTCATCATAGGGGGCGCTCGCCTTTCCCGCGTAATCCCATTTGTCCTCCATCCCGACCGTGACTGACGCATCGCCGCGCCGGGCGGTGATCGCGATGGTGACCTGATATTCAGGGTCAACCAGGTCCAGCTCCTGACGGGTCAACTCCTGCTCGGCTAGACCCTGCAGGAAGCTGGTTGCGGCCAGCACATTGCCCCAGTAGTCAACCTGAACGTTGTCAGGCGGGAAGACCTGCTCGGTTAGCCTGCGCGCCGAATTGCTCGTCAGCGCCCAATACCAGCACTCATTCCAGTCCTCGTCGGCGGCCTGGGTGATGCCGGGCACGGTGCAAAGCAAGACGCCACCGGGTTTAAGTATCCGGTAGATCGTGCGCAGCGCAGCCTTCATGTCGAAGATCAGGTGCAAAGTTTGCGTCAGAATCACGCAATCATAGCAATTACTAGGGATCGACGAACCATAGGTCAGATCGTCGACATAGGTTGCGCCTTCCACATCGTTGACATGCAGCATGTCGGATTGCGCGACATTCTTGCCAAATGCCTTCGTATAAGTGCGCTCTCCAATTTCCAGCACCTGACCGGTGATCAGGTCACCCTGAGATTGGAGGAATGTCTCTATATAGTAGCGATCGATGGGGCGCCCGCGGCCATAACCATAATCACGGCTGACGGGCTCGGTCCGCCGCAAGTCGCCAAACTGCACCGAACCCACAGGGGGCGTGTAGGAACGCCCTGAAAACTTGAGCAGCCAAACGTAGACCGGCTTAGGCAGAAGTGCATGCGCCGTTCTTTTTAACCCGCGCTTCAACATAGTGTCTCTTATCCTGTTACGCGATGTCGGCCTGCCGACATCCGCACTTAGAGCGTCTCGACTTCTACGAAAATGTCGTTCGGAAATGCAGGGAACTTCCGGATAGGTGACGAAAATCAATCGTGCGGGAGTTCCGACAGAAAGGCCCTACGAGTTGTTCCTGTCCGCAGCGTTCTGCGGAACAGGCCCTTGGCCAGTTCGCCGAGGTTCGCCAGCGCCAGAAAAGGATCGATGCGAAGCATTCCAGACAGCAGAAACGCCGCATCCCCCACATTTCCAGTCCGCAACGCCCGCCCGAGCATAAAGCGCATTATCCGGAGTCTTCCTTGATGAAACTTGCCTTCCAAGTCGGGGTGCCGGGCCACAAATTCGGGCACGCACAAAGCTCGCGAACGTAAGGCCTTTCGCGGGTCGCTCGACATGTTTTCGCGCGTTTCGCGATAGCCGACCAGGCATTGGCGCACGAGCGCGAAGCGATAATGCTCTGCAATCTGGAAATAGAGCTTGTAGTCTTCGCACCCTTCGCCATTTCGCGCCCTGAGCGAAGTGTCATAGCCGCCTGCCTGTATCACGGCTTCCCGGCGCATCAACGCGCCACTGCCGTGGCCCACGATGTTGCGCGATGCCATAGCATTCAACGCATCGCCTTCGGCCGTACTTCGGCGATCGTCGAAACGAACAATATCGTCAGCATCAATGATCGAATACCAACAGTAGACGAGCCCGATTGACCGGTCGTCCAATCCGTCAGGTCCGGCCATTGCAGCCAACTGCAGCGCTGTCTTCTCAGGATGCCAGAGATCGTCGGCATCGACCGGTGCAACAAAGGCGCCGCTAGATGCTGCAATCGCGGCGTTTCGGGCACTCGCAACGCCTCCGTTCGATTGGCATATGATCCTGACGCGCTGATCATGCGTCGCATGACGTTCGACAATCGCAGGGCCGTCATCTGTGGAACCGTCATCGACGATCAGAATTTCCAGATTTCGATGCGTCTGTCCTCGTACGCTCGCCAACGTGCGTTCAATTGTCCTCGCAGCGTTGAACATCGGAATGACCACTGAAACCAATGGCGATGAACGTTGCGGCCCCGCGGAATGCGGGTCAGCATCCGAGAAGTCTTGCAAGCCTGCGGTTCCTTCGAAAAGTCGTTTCTTCAGTCGCAGAAGGCTGCCCTGTCTGTCGCCTTTCGGGCTGCATAGCAAGCAAGCTTGGCCTGAAACAGTGTGTGGTGGATTCAAGCAAGCGAAACGGTCGTGTCGAGGCTACTTATGGGAAAATTCAAAGTTCTTCGACCGACCGATCCTGGGTCATTGCCGGACATGACGGACCCGAGATGCGTCGACTGGGCTTTCCCTACAGCAAGCGAGCGGTAGCGACGATGGCATAGGCCGCGCCGCCAATGACTGACCATGATGCGACCGTGAGACCAATAAGGATCGCGAAACGCGCGCCGTAGCTCAGCTTTTCAATTTCCGGTTCGCACTGTTGGCTGTGCGCGACTGCGACGGTCTGCAAAATAGCTGGTCGGTGGTCGACTTCTTCGAAGTCATCAAAGGTCGGACAAGGAAGCGAAGCCATGAATTCAACAGTAAGCTCTCGCCATTGCCCGCGCGTTTATCGATACGCCTAATTTAGGGTGAATTTCAGCACGCGATACGCGATACGCGATACGCGATCTGTCGGTCGTTGGACCGTGATGGATGCAAAGCGGACTGTCGATAGGCCTACTACGCGCTGCATCGAGCCACTCTAAAAAGTCGGCAGTGAGCACCTGATTGGAAAGTGACGAAAATGGACAGCGAAAGCTGTCACCGACATCGTCCTCGTCATCAATGTGCTGGCGGCGGTCGGGATCTTCGGTGTTTGACCAGTCGCGCTCGGGTCGTTCGATCTTGCTCCCGTCCAGACCGTGGCACCATTCTGGCTGACGATTTAGATTATATTGCTGATAAAGCGGCGAGGATCGCTTGACCTCCATCGGGTTTCCGGGGCTCAGTTTCACGGCGTGCTGGACTGGGTCGTCGCGAGCGCCTTGAGCACCGCGTGCTGGTTGGCCGCCGCGTCAGCGGGCACTTGGAAATCAATCCGGTCGTCCTCTGGCGTTGCGCTCTCAGGTGTAGTTGTGCTGTACCGAGTCGAAATTGCCAGGCAGCGCGTCGTAAAGCCAAGATTGGGGAAGCGTGGCTCCAGATCGGGCAGCAGTGCGGCGTCCGCTATTGGGGTGGAAAGCAGATCGTCAGGATTCGAGTAGGGCGTTAGAACAAGCGGAATTTGGCTGTTCGAGTATGCGATCTGCTGTAATCTTTCTCAGCCTTCACTAACCTCCTGCGAAAGTGCGATTAGTCTGACGCCAGCATATCGCAATATGGAATGGCTGACACTGGGCGCGCAGCCCATCAACCCCAATCATGTGCTTTTGCGCTAGCAAGGCCCCTTCTTCGTCCCTCCCCCTGTACTCGCGCAAAATCACGCCCTGCATGCTGCGCCGCACAACACGTGCAAAAAAGCCGCTCAGTCGAGTCTTGAAACAAAGATTTTAGGTGGCGGCAAGGGCTCTCGACTATACTATTGGGGTACTCAAAAATTGCCCGTGCCTGCCCGCTCGCGCATTCAAAAAAGGGATCGCAGTCATCATTATAGCAATCGACCCGTTGCGGAACGAAAACCCGTTCACCGCCCGCTTTTCGCAAGCCGTTGCGAGTTTGGGCAAATCCGTGGTGGAGTTGCGCTACCGGCCACGTCTGCTCACTCGCCTCGATGCGGTGATCGTGCACTGGCCACGCAATTTCAAACTGGACCCTACTAACCCGCTGGCTACGCTCAAGGCAATCTTGCTGCTGGTTTGTCATGCGATATTCGGCTTCAAGCTGATATGGGTTGCCCATAACAGCGAAGAACACAGCCACAAATCCGATCTCTTGCAGAAGATATTCTTCAAGCGGCTTGACGGTGTTATCTTTATGTCGAACTACTCAAGGGCATTGATCCTTGCATCGAACCGACTGTCTGCAAACTGCCAAGGTCTCGTCACGTCACACGGTGAATATGCTTCGGAGACGCCCCCAAAACCGTACAGTCACAACGGTGATCGCGTGCGCTTGATGAATTTCGGACTGGTTCGACGCTACAAGCATCTGGAAGATCTGATATCCGCCGCCATCACGCTCGGATCCGAAGCTGCAACAATTAACGGCGACAAGCATGTGGAGGTCAGCATCACGGGGCGCTCGCTCGATACCGATTATGCCCACGAATTGGAAGAACTGGCCGACCGGCAAGCGGGCATTGCTCTGCAATTCGATGGCGCGCGCATTTCCGACCGCGATCTGGATGCAGCGATTGACGCATCGCATGGCGTAGTCCTGCCCTATGGAAAGCTGCTGAACAGCGGGGTCGCCATCCACGCCCTTTGCCGTAACAAGCCTATACTTGCTCCCAATACGGGCTCCATTCCCGAACTGCGCCGCACTATCGGAGTGGAGTGGGTCCGAACATTTGACCCGCCGCTCGATGCTGGCGATCTGCGTGAATTCGCGGAGCATGTCTGCACGATCAATTCGTCTAATCCCGACTTGTCTTCACTTTCATGGAATGAGATTGAGATGGATATCGATCGCTTCCTGCAAACGCTGACTGTACCGTCGGTCAGTGGCAGACGCGAAAGTGCCTCGCAGCCGAGCGCGTGAGCACGTCTCCCTCCCCTTCTCTCAAAGACCAGGCGCTGAGCAGCCTCATCTTCGTCAGCCTGTCAAAGGCGGTGAAGATCGGCTGTTCGTTTGGTTCACTGGTCATTCTGACTCGGCTGCTGTCGCCTTCCGATTTTGGCATTATCGCGATGGTAACCCCGGTGCTGGTCTTCATCGGCATCTTTCAGGGCATGGGCATCGTGCAAGCCACGGTGCACCATGATGACATCACCGATCATGAACGGCGCGCCCTGTTCACGGTCGCGGTGTTGAGCGGCTTCGGGATTGCGGCCCTGCTGGTGCTGTGTGCGCCGCTGATCTCCGCCTTTTATCGCAACGAGCATGCGGGCTATGTTCTGGCTGCCAGCGGACTGGTCGCCATCGTCACCGGCCTCGGACTCCAGCACAAGGCCAATCTCAACCGTGACCTGAAGTTCAAGCATCTGTCGATGATTGAAACGGTCAGCAGCCTGGGCGGACTGGCGGCCGGGATCGCCTTTGCCCTTGCCATCGGCAATTTCTGGGCACTCTGGCTGTCGTCGCTCAGCTCAGCGCTCATCACTCTCATTGGCATCAGGTTGGCCGACAGCTGGCGCCCACATCTCAACTTCGATTTTAAATCGGCGAAGAAGCTGCTGAACTTCGGCCAGATGGTCGCCGCTTCGCAGTTTCTGGCGTTCCTCTCGCGCAATGCCGACAATATGATCCTTGGCCGCATGGCGACGGCGGCCATGCTCGGCCAGTATAGCCGCGCCTATCAGCTGGTGGTATTTCCGCTGCAGAATGTGAACATGCCGATATCGCAGGTGTTTCTGCCCGTATTGTCCCGCAAGAGACACGACATGGCCGCCTATCGGGCGATCTATCTTAAGATCATCGGTGGGCTATCCATGGCAATGGTCGCCCCTCTGCTGGTCGTTGCCTACTACGCGACCAGCGTGACTCTGTACCTGTTCGGGCCCGGCTGGGGCCCCGCAGGCGAGATGCTGATGTGGCTGGCGCTGACTGTCAGCTATCAGGTCGTTACCAGCACCAACGGGCTGGCCTTCATCAGCCTCGGCAAGCCGGAAACGATGTTCAACTGGTCGAAGTTCGGCGCCCCATTTACGGTCTGCTGCTTCCTGATCGGCGCGCAATGGGGGGCGCAAGGAGTGGCGATCTCCTATTTCGTTGCCGAGACGGTCAAGACTCCAATTCTGCTCAAGCTGATCTCGCACCACGCCGGGATTCCCTATTTCGATCTCGTGCTTGCCTATCTGCCCTCGGCAGCGGCAGGGGCGGTAGCGATTTTGCTCAGCCACCTGGTGTTCGGCCCTTCGCTGCCCTCGTTCCTCGTGCTGGTGGTCGTCCTGGCTATCACTATCGTCCTGTCGGGCGCGGCCAATTGTCTGCTGCCTCGCCATCGAAGGGTGATCGCCGAAGTATTCGTCTACGCGCGATCGAAAATCCCCGGCTCGGCCCAGAGATCGGCATGAAAAACTTCGCCCGCAGAGTGCGCCGCAAGCTCGACAAGGCGGTTGGAGGGGCGGCAGTCGCGAGCGATCTGGACTATCTGCCGATTGCCGACATGCAGGAGGGCTGGTCGATCCCGGAGGAGGATTTTATCTCGAGCCGCTTCGATTTTGCCCAGGAGACCCCGCCAAAGCGGCTATTCCTCCTGCTAAGCACCCCGCGCAGTGGCAGCACGTGGCTGAGCGATCTGCTGCGCCGGTCGTCGATCAGCATCCCGCATGAGTATTTTCAGGCTTCGCAGTATATGCAGGTGATGAACGAGCGCTGGCACTTCGCCGACCCGGATAGCGGGCGGATTGAATGGTCGGTTTTCGCCAGCAGGCTGCGCGCAGCCCGCACGGGAGAAAATGGCTGGCTGGCGATCAATCTGCACGGTTCGCATCTGGCGCGTTTCAGCCGCGCCGCCACGATGTTCAGCGATCTGAGTTGGACCGTCGTGCATCTGCGCCGCGACGACCTCGTTTCACAGGCGCTGTCCTGGTGCGAAGCCCGCGCGACGCGCAAGTGGGCCGCGTCGTTTGAGGCGGCGAGCGAGTGGGCGTACGATTATGACAAGGTGGAACAGGCAATTGCACTCCTCCAGCGTCAAAACCTGCTGATTGAAACTTGGATTCGCGCCAATGGACTTGAGGCCACCACGATTGGTTTCGACCAGTTGAAAGCTGAACCGGCCGGGACTGTTGCCGGACTTACAGGTTTGGAACGAGAGCATGTGCAGACCATGCTCGATGCATCGCACAGTTCAGTGGTGCGACAATCATCTGCTCAGATGCGCGACGTCTTTCGCCAGCGCTTCGAAGAGGAATTCCTTGAACGTGAGATAAATTCGCTACCTAAGTTGTGAAAAAGCAGATGTTTGCATATGCACATCCATTATTCCGGCACTTGGCACGGATTGATGTCTGGTCAGTTTGCGGATTGGTCTCAGTGATCGCCTTGCCCCATTGACGTGTTCCATTTCAAGTGTTGGAATTTCGTCTATTTCTAGCTTCAAAAGAGCAGCAAGAATTGCGGCTTAGCTCGAAGCGAATTCGAGCCGTCGGAGTGGTTGTGAAGCGCCTGCTTGCGGGGAACTCTCACGCAGCCATAAGGTCCGCAATTGGGTCGTTAGGCGCATGTCAGCTTTCTTCGCTCTGACGGCCAATACCGGCCAGTCCGCAAAGCGACCCAAAGTCGGTCGATCAAGGACCTGCGGGTGCATCGCGAAGGCAGTCATCCTACAGATATATTGACCGTTCGAATCGGACTTATTCCTGTCCAGTGGCACATTTTGAACTAGCCTATACGCTCGCAGGAACATCACCGGTGGCCAACATGCCGAGATTGCCTTTTGCACTTCGGGCAAGGTCGGGCAGAGAAACATCGGAATTGGGACAAAGCTAGCAGCTGACAGCTGGCAGCCAGAATTTGGGCGCCAGGACGTAACGTGGAGAAGAGGCGTGGGCCTCAGGATCGACAACAGGCAGGAACGTACGGCGGCGGGCGGAATGCTTCTCGCCGGGGCCCGGGTCGTGACGAGGGTCATAGATGTAATTACCCTGCTGATCCTCGCCCGGTTTCTTCTCCAGGAGGACTTCGGCCTTGTAGCCACGGCGTTGATCTTCGTTCAGATCACCGAGGCTGTGTTCGACGCGCCGCTGGCGAACCTCCTGCTGCGGCTCAAGTCGATTTCACGCCGCCACCTGGACAATTTTTTTACCTTGGCACTCCTGCGGGGGATCGTGATCGCCGCGATCATGGGCGCACTCGCATGGCCAATCGCAGCTTTCTATGAAGACAGTCGATTAGTTACCCTGGTCCTCGCACTCTCGCTGGCCCCGGCGCTCAGGGGTTTACGGAGCCCGAGACAGGTGCTGACGGCAAGGCGGCTAAACTATGTACCTGACGCAATTGCTGAGACGACGGGCAAGCTGGTAGCCCTGATTGCCGCAGCAAGCATTGCGATCACCACCGGCAGCTATTGGGCGATCGCAGCAGGGACGATAGCCACCCCAGCCGTGAGCGCGCTGGTCTCGTTTGTCATCCTCCCGACGCTTCCCAGGCTTGATCTTTCACAGTGGTCGCTGTTTCGCGGCTTCATTGGTTGGGTCATGGGCTCGCAATTGCTGAGCGCTCTCAACTGGCAGACTGACCGCATGGTCCTGGCGAAGATGGTATCGCTCTCGCAATTGGGGCTGTTCACCGTTGCGCGTGACCTGGCCTCCAACACGATAAGTTCGGTCGTAGCGATGATGCTGGCCCCGGTCACAGCTGGGCTGTCGGCCATAAGCGGCGACAACGCCCGAATGTCCGATGCATATCTCAGGGCGATGTCGGCCGTAATCTCGATCTGTGCTCCGCTTGTTGTTGGCCAGATACTATTGGCTGATGCCGTTGTCCCGCTGCTGTTAGGCGAGCAATGGACGCCCGCCGTTAGCGTGTTTCGAGTCATTACACTGTCGCTGCTCCTGACCCTCTTCGTCTATCCGGCCAATGCCCTGTTCTTTGCAGCCGGGCGCCCTGATCTTGGCTTCAAACGGCAGCTGCTCGATCTGATTTTTCGCGTGCCCGTCACAATTGGCCTTGCCCTTGTCTACGGTATCATGGGCGCGGCAGTCGCTCTTATTTTGGCCGAGGCTTTCCTGGTGTTGATCTGCGCGATCTCGGTGCGCAGCGTGACGGGGCTTACGGTGTTGCGGCAACTGGGCACGGGCGTTCGCGCATACATCAGCTGCGCCGTGATGGCCGCTGGCGTCATGCTGTTGCGTGGCCTCGTCCCTCCTCCTGATGACACCTGGAGCCGACTAATCTTGCTTGCAGTAACGGTTCCGGCAGGAGGATTGGTCTATTTTAGCACCCATTACCTGCTTTGGCTCTGGGCTGGTCAACCCCGCGGAATCGAGCAGATGGCAAACGATATTTTGAAGCGGCGGATACTTGCCCGATGAGTGGCTTTGCCCGAGGTCAGGATGCCGATGCCATCATTGTCGGGGGCGGCATTGTCGGTGTCTCGACGGCGCTGAGCCTTGCCAAGGCAGCGCCAGGCATTTCAATCCTGCTGCTCGAAAAGGAAGCCTCGCTTGCCAGTCACCAGACCGGACACAATAGCGGTGTCGTGCATGCCGGCGTTTACTATGCGACGGACAGCCTGAAGGCCAAATTCTGTCGTGAGGGCTCACGGGCAACTTACGAGTTTGCCGCAAGGCACGGCATCGCTGCGGAACGCTGCGGCAAGCTTGTTGTCGCTACCAATGCCGTCGAAGTTAAAAGGTTAGGCGCTCTTTTCGCGCGCGCACAACAGAATGGCCTTGGACCCGAACGGATTGAAAAGGAGAGATTGGCTGAGATCGAGCCCAATGTAGTCGGGCTAGAGGCCATGCTCGTGCGTGAAAGCGGGATCACCGACTATATCGCGATTGCCCACAAGATGGCCGAACTTGCCCAACAATCCGGAACAACGGTTCGTCTGGGCACATGTGTTAAGGCGATTGATGAACAGCCCAACGGTGTGAAAGTCTCCACGACAAGAGGCGACTTTCGAGCAAGCCATGCGATATTGTGCGGCGGCCTGATGGCTGACCAGCTCGGCAAGATGTGCAATCTCGAGCTCGATTTCCGCATCGTGCCTTTCCGAGGCGAATATTTCAAACTACCAGAAACGCACCATAATATTGTAAATCATCTGATCTACCCGGTGCCCGACCCGACTCTTCCCTTCCTCGGCGTACATCTGACTCGCATGATTGACGGCTCGGTGACGGTTGGCCCCAATGCCGTGCTGGCGCTTTCTCGCGAGGGATACAGTTGGAGGGATATCGATGTATTCGAAATCAGCGGAACCCTGTCCTATCCAGGTGTCTGGAAACTGATTGCAACGCAATTTGGAGCAACGATGAGCGAGCTGCGCGGTTCGCTATCCCGGTCCACTTACCTCGAACGTTGCCGGAAATACTGCCCTGGCCTGGAAATGGAGGATCTACTGCCGCACCCTGCCGGCGTTCGCGCTCAGGCTGTTATGCGCGATGGCAGCCTCGCAGACGATTTCCTGATCCGAAAGTCCAAGCGCTGCTTGCATGTTTGCAATGCACCGTCGCCGGCCGCCACATCGGCAATACCCATTGGAGCCTATCTCGCGCAGGAATTCATCTCTTTCCGGGACGATGTTTCTTAGCGTACGAGACACCGTCCGCAACGTCCAGCCCCGCAAAGTTCTGATGGCGCGGCTGTGGCAGGCGAACGAAGATGTGCCACTTAGGCATGCTGGAAATAGGTCACTCTCGTCGTTACGATTGATGTGGCATCTGCCGGGGAATCAGGATCGTATTGCAGGGAATGACATTGACGGACGGCACACTTGAACGCACCCGGAATGCACCTGCGGGGCCTGCTCCCCGCGTAACAATTGCGATTCCGGTTTATAACGGGGCGAATTTCCTCGAACAAGCCGCGAGCTCTGTTCTGCGACAAACATTCGCCGATCTGGAATTGATCATTGTCGACAATGCCTCGACTGATGAGACATCCGATATCTGCCAGCGGCTCGCCGAGCAGGATAAGCGCGTGCGCTACTATCGCAACGAGCGCAATCTGGGGGCTGCGCCAAACTACAATCGCGGATTAGAGCTTGCTCGTGGAACCTATTTCAAATGGCTTGCTCATGATGATTGGCTGTCCGACAATTATCTTGAGGCATGCGTGGAGGCGCTCGACCGCTATCCCGAGGTCGTCAATGCACACGGTATTCCTCGCGAGATGATCGATCCCGAGACGCCTTTCATCGACAGCGAATTCACGGTTCCGCTCTGGGGCGTTGCCGGACCGATCGAGCGGCACGCAATGGCAATGCGTATGCCGCGCACGTGCCACGCCATTTTTGGCCTCATGCGCCGGAATGAGCTTGAAATGACGACACTTCACAAGCCCTATTACTCGTCAGACTGCAACCTGGTGGCCGAGATCGCGCTGCTGGGGCGCTTCCTCCTCGTTCCCGAGGCGATCTTCTACAATCGTAGGCACGCCGGCCAGTCGATGGCGCAGTCGAGGAATGCAGCCTATCTCAATAGCTGGCAGGACAGCAGCAATACAAAGCGCCATTCTGCGATGTTTACGAACCGCCTCAAGCATGCGTGGGAGATCTGGGGGCGCTATCCGCAGATCGCATCGCGTTATGAACTGATCAAGGCGAATGCCCGCTTCATGTTCGCGCCCCGCAGAATGGCGCATTATTTCGACGAGATGTTGTGGGACGCTTTGCCACGAGTTTACGCACCCGTCCGCGGACTTCTTCGCAAGGCCTGGCGCTCGATCAGGCCAGTGGGGCCGTATATGGCATCGTTCGAGGAGAAGTCGGCCGAAACGCCTCCGAAACCGGAAGCAGCTCAGGGTTCCGCATCCGGTCCGGTAAAGGAGCATCCTTACAAATGAGGGCGGCTGCTCCGGGTTGACGCGCCTCAATGTTGCTTCAGCCGCTCCGGACTTGCTCAACTGGCGGCGAAACTTTCACTGCTCGTTTCTGCGTGTCCGCTCGAGCCTCAAACCGAACCACGCGCCAACGAGAGCACCAGAAGCATTCGCCATCACGTTCAGCAAGGTCGGATGTCGATCCTCAATGATGATCTTCGCGGCTTCTATCCCGATGGCGAGTGCCAGAATGAGAACAAGCAGTAACGGGTATGCCTTGCCTCGGGATATCGATAGCACGACCGCATATCCGATGGGCATGAAGGCAATGACGTGCAGGATTGCAATGTATGCGTCGGTCGGCAGGTCAACCGCGAACAATGCGCTAAGCCGATAGGGCACTTCCCACCACTCCCTTGGCGCCTGAAGATACCCGACGGCCAGCAAGTCTTCGCGATGCTCGGGCGTGGAGATGACGGCACGGTAGATCACGCCGTTCCAGGCGCGCCCGCCAATGACCTCGTTGCCCAGCGCAAGATTGAAGTGCTGGTCCCAGCTATCCAGAGCGTTCTTGGACAGTCGCCGCGCAATCATTGGCTTTCTATCTATCTGGACCTGCAATGAGCCTGGCCTGACATCGAGCAAAATGTCCCGGAGGTTCTCTGACTCGAAGACATCGGGCACGACGAAGGCCGGTTCGCCGTCATCATCCGTACCGGGACGCCGCAGACGAATGACGAGGTCGGATTGCTCCTGGCCGATCATCAGATTTTGCGAGGTGTAATCTTGCGAGATCGTCAATATTCGTGCCGGACCATCCTGCCTGGACGAAGCCGGCCTTACTTGCAGATCGATGGTTAGGCTGTCGGTCCTAATCGCATTCTCAAGCCAGGCGGGCGGAGACATCGTCCGAGCCATGCTATGATCGTGGAGGACCAGTGCGCCGTCCCGCCCTATCTCAAGGCGGTTCTGTGTGAGCACCGGCGGGTCGAGCGTGAATGGCACGGTTGCCGCCACGAGATTGATCGCCAGCGCCAGTAAAAGGAGGAGTTTCGGATTCACCCTGTTTAGTCCCATCGGTGCCTGTCGGGAGGTTCAAGTGCGTGCATGTCACGCTGACGCCACGCCGTTTGCCAGTGTTCCAGCGCGATACACCGCCGACAAAGCAGAAGAAACCCGTCGCCGCCTGACGCATGGCTTGGCCACGAATTGATTCCTAGAATCAAAGGGCCGCTGCGGTGGCACATCGGAGTTGGGGGAAATGGGCTAACCAGTTTGCGCCGATCCGAACGAACGGCTGCGGTGCTAATGTTCAATAGGGGGTAAACCGTCGCAGGCAATCAGGGGTGGCCCAATTGATGTGACGGCGGTCGCAGGACCGAAAGGCGGCGGCAAGTTTCATTCTGATCGTAGAAGAAAACAGGTGAACGGGACGATGATAGGGGTAAACAACAACGACAGGGTGAAGGTCGGAATTCTGGCCGGTGGCCTCGGTTCGCGACTGGCGGAAGAGACCACCGTGCGCCCGAAACCGATGGTCGAGATCGGCGATATGCCGATCCTGTGGCACATCATGAAGATGTATTCGCACTTCGGTTTCAACGACTTTAGCATCGCGCTCGGTTACAAGGGCGAATATATCAAGCGCTGGTTTCAGGACTATTTCACGACGCAGGGTTCGGTCTCGCTGAACACACGCTCGGGTGAACTCGTGCGGCATGGCCCCGCCAATCTGCCCGACTGGAATGTCGATCTTGTCGATACGGGCATGAATGCCGGTACGGGTGGCCGCATCAAGAAATTAGGGCCCTGGCTAGGCGACAACACCATGCTTGTCACCTGGGGTGACGGCGTCGCCGATATCGATATCAACGAATTGCTCGCCTTCCATCGTTCGCATGGCAAGCTGGCAACCTTGACGGCGGTGCGACCGCCCGCGCGCTACGGCCACCTCAACATCGTCAAGAACCAGATCACCAAGTTCACCGAAAAGCCGCAGATCGGCGAAGGCTGGATCAACGGTGCATTCTTCGTGCTCGAACCCGGTGTCCTCGACTATATCGAGGATCAGGAGGAAATGTTCGAGCAGGGCCCGCTGAGCAAGCTGGCGCAAGACGGGCAGCTTATGGCCTATCACCATCGCTCGTTCTGGCAGTGCATGGATACGATGCGCGAGAAGCAGATCCTCACCGAGCTGTGGGCGTCGGGCGAGGCACCGTGGAAACTCTGGAAGGATAATGTCGATGAAGGTTCTGCTGACCGGGCACCTCGGTTACATTGGGACAGTACTGGCGCCGAAACTTCTCGCGCGCGGGCATGATGTAACGGGTCTCGACAGCGACCTTTTCGGCGACTGCACCTTTATTGGTGAGGTCACGCAGCTGCGTATGCTGGGCGGCGACGTGCGCGATTTCGTGAAGCAGGCCGACGCGGTCGAGCAGCTGGCCGGTTTCAATGCGATCATTCACCTCGCTGGCCTGTCGAACGATCCGCTCGGCGACTACCGCCCCGGCCTGACGCAGGAAATCAATGCCGCAGCGTCCGCCGACCTCGCGCGGCTGGCGAAGTCGGCGGGCGTCTCGCGCTTCATCTATGCGTCGTCCTGCTCCAACTACGGCGCTTCGGGCGATGGCTTCGTTGCCGAGGATGGCGATCTCAACCCGGTCACACCCTATGGCGTCTCGAAGGTAGAGGCCGAGGCCGCCATCCGCGTCATGGCAGATGACAAGTTCAGCCCGACCTTCCTGCGCGCCTCGACCGCCTTCGGTCTGTCGCCGCGCTTGCGCTTCGACCTCGTGGTCAACAATTTGACCGCCTGGGCCTGTGCTACCGGCCATGTCCGCCTGAAGAGCGACGGCCAGCCGTGGCGCCCGCTGGTCCATGTTGAGGATATCGCGGCGGCCTATGTCGCCTCGCTCGAGGCACCGCGCGAGGACGTCCATCTCGGAGTGTTCAACGTCGGCCAGACGAGCGAGAACTACCAGATCCATGAGGTCGCCGAGATCGTTCGCTCGGTCGTGCCAGGCTCCAGCATTACTTTCTCGAACGAGGTCGGGGCCGACATTCGCAACTACCGGGTCGACTGTAACCACATCTCGCGCACTTTGCACGGCTTCAAGCCGCAGTGGACTGTGCGCCGAGGCGTGGAGCAACTGTACGACGCCTTCTGCACGGCTGGCCTCACGGTCGAGCAATTCGAAGGGCCGCGTTTCAAGCGGATCGCCCACGTGAAACAACGCATCGAGGCGGGCGAAATCGATGGCGAACTGTTCCCGGTTGCCTTGCCTCAATACAAGGGGGGCTCCGATGCTCTTGCAACAGCGTAAGAATCTTTCCGTCACCGAAACCGCCTGCCGCTCCTGCGGGAGCGAGGCGCTGGTGCCGATTCTCGACCTGGGCCGTACGCCGCTGGCCGACCGTCTAATCCGTCAGGAAGCCGCGGCGGAAGAGGAACTGGTCTTCCCGCTGGAGGTTGCCTTCTGCGCGGATTGCACGCTGGTCCAGATCCTCGAAACGGTCGCGCCGGAAGTCCTTTACGCCGACGACTACCCCTATTTCTCGTCCTTCTCGCCCGCACTGCTGGCCCATTCGCGGGCCAATGCCATGGCGCGCGCGGATGAGCGGGGGCTGGATGCCTCCAGCCTCGTGATCGAGCTGGCGAGCAATGACGGCTATCTGCTCAAGAACTATGTCGAGCGGGGAATCCCGGTACTCGGTATCGATCCTGCCGATGGTCCTGCCGCCGATGCGGAGAAGATCGGCGTGCGGACCATGTGTGCCTTCTTCACCGAGCAACTCGCGCAGGAAGTCGCACAGAAATACGGCCGTGCCGACGTCATTCACGGCAACAACGTTCTCGCTCATGTGAAGGACACCAACGGCTTTATTCGCGGCATCGGTCACATCCTGAAGGATGACGGCGTTGCGGTGCTCGAAATGCCGCATCTGCTTCCGCTGATGGAGCATATCGAGTTCGACACGATCTACCATGAGCACCATTGCTACTTCTCGCTGATCGCGCTCGACAAGCTGTTCCGGCGGCATGGCCTGTTCATCAACCGGGTCGAGCAGCTTGCGCTGCACGGCGGTTCGCTGCGCATCTTTGCCGAGCGGACCGAGAACGTCGATGCCAGCGTCACCGACCTGCTCGCGCATGAGCGAGCGATCGGACTCGATAGCGCCGAGTATTATCGCGAATTTGCAGCCCGCGTGGCGGGCTTGCGCGACAACCTTGTCGCGCTGGTCGGTCAGCTGCGGGCCGAAGGCAAGACGGTCGCGGCCTATGGCGCAGCGGCTAAGGGTGCGACGATGGTCAATTATTGCGGGCTCGATCACACGCAGATCGACTTCGTGGTCGACCGCAACATCAACAAGCAGGGGTTGCTGATGCCCGGCGCGAAGATCCCGATCATGGCGCCCGAGGCGCTGCTGGAAAAGCGCCCGGACTATGTCCTCGTGCTGGCCTGGAATTTCATCGATGAAATCGTGGCGCAACAGGCCGGTTATCTTGCCACTGGCGGCAAATTCATCGTCCCCGTGCCCAAGCCGAAAGTCCTGTGATGAGCGATCTCGATACCATGACCCCGCGCGATGAGGCAGCGGCGGAGCGCGCCCCGCACCAGCGGTTGGACAAGTGCCCCAGCTGCGGTGCGCACCACCCCAAGATCTTTCATGAGGTGCCTAACGTCCCGGCCAATTCCTGCCTGTTATTCGACAGCAGTGAAGAGGCGCTCGATTGTCCGAAGAGCAATATCGCGCTCGCCTATTGCGGCGAATGCGACTTCATCTTCAATGCGGACTTCGACCAGCGGCAGATCGAATATTCGGGCCGCTACGAGGAAACGCAGGGCTTCTCGCCCACCTTCAGCAAGTTCCACCGCCAGCTCGCCGCCGACATGATCGCGCGGCACGGCCTGCATGGCCGCGAAGTGATGGAAATCGGCTGCGGGAAGGGCGAGTTCCTCGTCCTCCTCTCGCAACTGGGCGAAAACCGCGGCATCGGTGTCGATCCGAGCGCGCTGCCCGGTCGGCTCGAAGGCGTCGAAGGCGCCGAGCGCGTCACGCTGATCCCGGAATACTTCACGCCTGAGCACTGCCAGTCGGAGCCCGATTTTCTGTGCTGCAAGATGACGCTGGAACACATCACCGATACGGGCGATTTCATTTCGACCGTGCGCGATGGCCTGACGGTAGAGAAGGGGACGGTCGTCTTCTTCCAGGTGCCCGAGGCCTATCGCATCCTCGAGGATTGCGCCTTCGAGGACATCTATCACGAGCATTGTTCGTACTTCACGCCTTACTCGCTGACCCGGCTGTTCCAGACCTGCGGTTTCCGGGTGACCCGGATCGCGCAGGAATATGACGACCAGTATCTGACCATCGAGGCGGTCGCTGAAGACGCCAGCACTCAGCAAGGCGATTTCACCGAGCGCGGCAATATGACCAGTCTCGTCGCCAGCTTCCCCGAGCGTATGGCGCAGAAGCAAGCTGATTGGGCCGCCATGGTCGACGAGGCGCATGCCAAGGGCGAGCGCGTCGTGCTGTGGGGCTCGGGCTCCAAGGCGGTGTCGTTTCTGACCACGCTCGGCGTCAGCGATCTGGTGGATTGCGTGACCGATATAAACCCGAACCGGCAGGGCTATTTCATGCCCGGCACCGGTCACAAGATCGTGGCACCAGCCGAACTGGGCGGCATCCAGCCGGGCCTCGTGATCGCGATGAACCGCATCTATCGCGACGAAATTCAGGCCGACCTCGACCGCCTCGGCGTTACGTGCAGGCTGGAGTGCCTTTGAGCACAGGTCAGGGAAACGGTTTCGTCAGGGCGTCCGCTCTCGTGAAGGGTTCCGGGCGCTGTAGGCGTACGGAATCCCCGAAGCACGAACCCGCGGGCCGCACGCGGTGTGCTATGGTTTTTTCGGATTTCGGCGCGGCCAGGGCCGACCATATCTGCCGCAGAGATGCGCACTGAAGCTATCGGGCACGAAGGTGTCCTGGAGCATTTGGTGCGGATAGTTGCGCTGTTCACGCGAGCAAACTGGTATGACGACGGACAGATTTGTCGCGAGTGAAAAATGGGGGCGAAAACGCATGGGCGAGGTAGCTTTGCCACCGGCCCATGCGGTTTTCTATATTCGTAATTGGGTCAGTCTTCGTAGGGATCGACCGGCTGTGGCTTGTCGATCACGCCCAAATCAATGAGCATCGTGTAGACATCGGAAATTGAGTAAATATGGACGATCTTGTCGCCTTCGAAACGAAGCCATGAGAACCAGACCACGTTGATTTCGTTCCCATTGGGTTCGACGCCCATGTAGGGCGAACCGGTGAACATGCCGTGGTGATGGCAGAGCACACAGATTTCGTTTTCTCCGCTGCCCCATGCCTTCAGCGTGCGGTAGACACAGGGAGGCATGACTTTCCAAAGACCATGTGGCGACGTTTTCCATTCCTTGTACACACCCAGGTCCGGGCGGTTAGGATTGTCATAGGTCATCTTCTCCGGATCGAAAAAATCGTCCATTTTTTCGAATTCACCGCGATTGAGAACGTCGTGAAGGTTCATCCAGTGATTGACCATGAAGGTTTGACGTTCGGTAAGTCCGTCAGTGATTTTCGCGCGATCTTCCGGCGAAAGTTTAAAATCTTCGAGTGAGAAATTTCCCAGTTTTGACACTATTCTCTCCTTGTTGAAGCGAACCGCATAAAGCGAGAGGTTTTGCTGGTTTCAAACCTGCCATTGGGCAGGTGGTCGGATTATTTCGGCATATTTCCCGCAGGGGCTTGCCTCACACCAGCGAAGGAAAAATATCGATAATGGCCAACGTGTCAGCGAATGTCGCGTCGCCGCAAGGCTGATGGACAGCATTGATGTTCCAGTTGGAAGGCATGGTTGCACTCATCAGGCGCGCCGGACGGTGTCTTTGTCCAGCATCGGCTCAAATGCGTATTGTTGCCTCCACCGCACTGCACCGCGCAGCCCGACTGGGGTGAAATGTCAGGGCTTCCCCGCCCAATCATCGAACACGCCCAGTCGGGACAGGGTTTCTTCCGCCACGCGAAAGCTGTCCGCTGCTGCGACGACTCCGCAATATGGGATGGTCTGGTATAAGACACCGCGAATTTCGGCCACTGTTGCGCCATTGTTGATCGCAGATTGAACATGCGCGGCGATTTGTGTTGGTCGATTGAGCGCGGTCAAGGTCGATATGAGAACAAGGCTTCGCGTTTTTCGATCCAGGTCATTCCGTGCCCAGACGTCGCCGAAGCAATTTTCGTCAATGTACTGCCGCAGGGGCGCGTTAAACTTGTTCAAGCTGGCGTTGCGAGAATTGATGTAGTCTTCGCCCATCACTTCACCAAGAATTTGCTGACCGATCTTTTGCTTGTCACTGTCCAATGTTTCAATCTCGCAATTGTGGAATGTCGATAATCCTGGCTATTATGCGCCTCGCCTACTGTCGGCAAGGTCTGTGCGCTTAACTGCTTGGTTGAGCAGGAATCCGGAGTGCTTTGAAAGGCCCGGATAATGAGGCTGACAATCGAGGCAGAGGCGACCACAAACTGGGTGGAAATCACAACGGCGCAAGCGCTGGCACAATTGAAAAATATCGATTTTATCTTGTCAGAAGCGCACCCGGCGGCTACGTCGAAGTTCGGGTTGCGGTATCAATTGCACACAGCAATCGCTGCCTGAAGGGGAGGAATAGGGAGGCATTGCAAAGCGCCATCGCCTATCTTCGTTACAATAAAGGATAGTGGCGGGCATGTTCGCAGGTGTCATCGGATTAGGGCAGATTGGCGGCGGGGTTGCGGTCAATCTTGCGCAGGCGGGTCACCTGAAGGCTGTGTTTGATGTGCGGTCCGAAGTCGCTGAGGTGCTTGGCCTTCCCGCCTCTGCGGCTAGCGCGGCGGCCCTTGCGACTGAATGCGACGTCATTTTCATTGCGGTCGTCGATGCGGCGCAGATTCGGTCGGTTCTCGAAGGCCCGGACGGGGTCATGGCGAGCGCACGCCCCGGTACTATTGTTGTTATCCTCAGCACCATTTCGCTCGCGGATCTCGAATCCATCCGCAAGCAGCTATCGGCAAAAGGCATTGTCCTGGTCGACTGCGGCGTTACTGGCGGGCCAGATGGAGCCCGTCGCGGTCAGCTCGTCTCGCTGGTTGGCGCAGATGCCGACGCCTTTGCGACCGTCGAACCGCTGATCTCGGCGTTCAGTTGCCATGTCGCCCATCTTGGCGGATCGGGATCCGGCATGGCGGCCAAGATTGCGCGAAATGTGATGGTCTATGGCGCGTGGCGATTGGGTTTCGAGGCCATGGAACTGGCGCGCAAGGCCGGGGTCGACCCGCACAAGCTGGCAGAGGCGATCGAGGCTAGTCCCGATCTTACCAATGCGGGCCCCAATGCATGGCTGCTGCGCGAGCCGCGAGCCGATGACCCGAATGAAGCGCAATTGCGCGGTGCCATTCGCGCCCTCGCGGAAAAGGATCTGACTGCGGCGCTCGATCTCGCCGGAGAGCTCGGCGTCAGGTTGCCGATCGCGGCGAAGGCAAAGCGTTCACTGCCTCAGATCATGTATCTTGATGAGCCCGAAGAGAACGAGGGTGGCGGCGAGGCGGGCGACGATGCGTTCGCAAAAGGCTTGGCGATGCTCGACGCGGTGTACGGCCCCGGACAATCAGCGCAGATGGAAGAGCTCCGGGATGACCCTTACGTAACGAATACTGTCACCAATCTCTTCGCTTCGATCTGGAGTCGGCCCAACATGTCGATCCGTGACCGACGTTTGTTGGTTATTGGCGCCACTGCCATGCTTGGCCGGCCTGACCTGATCGAGACCCAGGTGCGCGGCGCGATCGTCAATGCCGAATTGAACCCCGAGCAACTTCTCGAGATTCCCTTGCACCTCGCTTACTATGTCGGATGGGGCAATTCCTCTGCGCTGTTTCGAGGCATTAAGGCCGCAATCGCTTCGGTGAAAAAGACCGAAGAGGCGGGCGAGTGACATCATCGCGGTCAAAGCGCGCGCGAAGTTTTCGGGCGGGAATAGCGACCTGACTTCGACCGAATTCAGGGTCGGACATATCAATCACCAGGTGTCGGCGGGACAACGCCAAAGACACCCTTCTGAATATAGATCAAAACGCCGTCGTGGAGAATTTCGACTACATCATTATCGGGGGAGGCTCTGCAGCGTCGGTCCTTGCCGAACGCCTTTCGCAAGACCCGAAGGTGCGGCTCATCGTGCTTGAGGCTGGCCCGCCCGATTCCAACCCCTATATTCAAATACCGGCGGGCTTCATTAAGACGCTGTTCGACCCGAAGGTAACCTGGCAATTCAGTAGCGAACCATCCGAAGGCACCGGGGGCGCCGGATTCAGATAATCCAGGGCAAGACGTTTGGCGGATCGAGCGCGGTGAACGGCGGCGTTTACAACCGGGGGCAGATGCTCGATTTCGATAGCTGGGCCCAAAAAGGCAATATCGGTTGGTCATACGACGCCGTCCTTCCATATTTCCGCCGTACGGAACGACGGATCGGCCCTGGAGACGATCAGTATCGAGGGCGTGACGGGAACTTGCCCATCACAACGCCGGAATGGCCCAGCGAACTATGCGACGCATTTTTCGAGAGTGCAGGCGCCTGCGGGACAGCTTGGGCCTGTAGTCTCCGCTCGACCTGGCCGTTCTCAGAGCGGTCGGGTAACGACGGCTTGTCCTTGCCGGCATTAGGGCCGGATTGTGGAAGTAGATCGTTATCTTTACGCCGTCTTTGAGGCCCATTGCCGTGGAGCCGCCGCCGCGATCCCAGAATGAGATGTGGTCGTCGTCAAAGACCTGGACGCTGCCCCGTGGGGTGATCTGGGCATGTCCGTCCGGCATGCAGGTTCCGACCAGGCACACATGTTCGGGAAAGGCTGCATCGACATGCGGTTGCACGAACTTAGGAATTTGCATCAATTCTCCACCGCCGGATTTGACAGGATTTTCTAGACCGCGCGGCTGCAAATCTACTTGCGAGAGGGTGACGTATATCGCTTGACCGCGCGGATGCGGTCCGGATCGAGATGTTCACGGGCGACCATTCTTATCGGCTTTTCGTGCCGTTGGAGATCGACCCCGCGGATCAATACACGCGTGAGCGTCTCGCCGTAGGGAGACAGCCCGATATCGACGCTGCACAAAACTTCGCCCGAAAGGTCCCGCAATTCGCCGCGCATCCTTGACCCGCGCAGATCGGCAACGATCCTCAGGATCAAGGGATAATCGGATATAACCTCCAGCGGACGAAGCTTGCGCGTCCAGTATGCCGCGACTTCCGTCTCGATCCGGCCATCCTGAACCAACGGTTCTCCGTAGCGGTGATCGTCTGCAACCGTGACGCCCGGTACATCGATCACCGCGCCTGGAGCGTCGAGAAGAAGGTCAACCAAATGCTCGAACGGGTAAACGATCAGGCTGCTGTGTGCATAGCTCGCTTCGCCGACGGGCAGATTCTCAAACCCGGTCGGCTCGGCCTCACGACCGGCACTCTCGCTCGTAGCGATGAAGACCATGCCGTCTTGCTCCAGCACCGGGAAGACCGGAACCTTGTAGGCCTTGGGGATCTTCTCATCGGCGGATTGATTTGGGATCACCACGCATCGACCGGTGGCTCCTTCGAACTGCCAACCGTGATACGGGCAGGCAATGGCGCATCCGCCAACGACCTGACCAAGCGTCAAGGGCGCGCGCCGGTGCGCGCACTGATCGAGAAGCGCATTCACCTGGCCGTCGGAATTGCGAAACAATGCCAAGTCCGTATCACCGACAGTAGCGGCAAAGGGGCGATCTACGACCTCTTCCGACAAAGCGACTGGCCAGTAAATCGGTCGTTGCAAAGTGGTGGCTGATTCAGCCGGCTCGAGCGTGTCTATATTAGTGTCCATCTTTAATCCGATTGTCCCCAAACGAGCGAGAGAGCCTTCACATGGAGGATGTTCCCGACGTGGGAGGTATCGTCGTCCTGCAGTATCGCGCGCGTGTCGCTGTATTGGCGCAACAGCCAACCCGGGCGGCCGCCCGGAAAAATGTTGGTGGCATACGAAACCGGCGGTCCGTCGTGAATCTTCGGAATCAAGGTCTCGTAAGGGTTCGCGTAGACCGTTCCATGATCAAACAGATCGAGCCGCACCGCCAATGCCGGATCGACAAGAGCGGGAATTTTGACATCATTGTCTAGCATCTGTTCGGTCATGGCATTCCCTCCGCGGCGCCCCTTGTACCGACGGCGATAATATCGATATTTATTTTTTGCAAGAGTTGGCTCCTACATAATTGCTCGGCCGGTGCCCAAGTCCCAGATCGCTTCCTCCCTTGTTAACTGGTCTCGATGCCGGTTAATGGGCCGGTCCTGGAGGAAATATGAATTCAGTTGGTAGCCTGACCCTCGATGTGCACAAGCAGTTGCATGAGGATCTCGTCGCGGGTCGCATTCCCGCAGGCTATCGATTGAAAACTGTCAATTTGGCGAAGCAGTTCGATGTCAGCTTGAGCGCGGTACGCGAGGCATTGACCAAATTGTCCGCAGAAGGACTGGTCGTGGCGCATCCTCAGCGCGGTTTTCGCGCCGCCAGCATCTCCGCCGAAGAGCTCAAGCAGGTTGCTGATGCGGTCATGATTATCGATGTCGCCTGCCTCCGGCGTTCGATTGCTGCCGGGGACAAGAACTGGGAGGACGAGGTTCGCAGGTCATTTTCTGATTTTGCCGAAACGTCCTCGAAAGTGCATGCTGCCGAAGCATCGCATTCAGAACGATACCGCGCGACCTATTCGGCTTTTCGCTCTGCGCTTGTTTCGGCCTGTGACAATCAGGTCCTGCTCGAAATGCGTCGCAATATTCTGGTTCGCAGCGAGCGGCACGAACACATTTGCGCCGCGTTGGGTGCCCTGAGGCCGCGTGTCGCCGCCGAATATGAGGCCGTAGTAGAAGCTGCTTTGGCTCGAGACACAGCGCGCGCGGTAAGGCTCATGAAAACCCGCTACAGCCGAAACACGGCCCGCTTCCTGGCGGCATTCGAATCGAGCGAACCGTCTGACATCGCGGCAGCGGAAAATGCACGGGCAGATCAAAAATATCGATAATGCGTTGATCTTTGATAGTCATCGCCGCTATGTAATGGGATATGGAGGTGCTGCGCCTTGGCAATTTGGGCAGCGGCACCAAACGGTTTCAGAGGGCACGGCAAATGGTGATCGAAGCAAAGCGCGCGAGCAATGGCAGCAGTCAGCTGGCAAGTGCGGAATGGCGACCGGGCGAGTTTTCGCTTCGTGATGCCTGGTTTCCGGTCGCGCATGAGCCTGCGCTGGGCCGCGATGCGGTGCTTCGCATCATCCACGGCGAGAGAATTTTCGTTTGGCGCGATGGCCAGGAAGTCAGGGCGACGGCGTATCATCCGAACGCCAATGGGCGGCCGGCTACCTTTTTTACCGATCAGACGGGCCATTACCCGTCGATCGTGCGGTACGGCCACGTCTGGGTCTGGTACGGGGACCCCGCCAATGCGCATCCAGACTTTTTGCCGGACATTCCTTTTCTGCATGCCCAGAAGGCTCAGCCGGCATATGCCTATGGGACAAACTTTTTCCATTGCACCTACGAGCTGGTGCTCGAGAATATTCTCGATCTGACCCACATCGACTTCATTCACGGCAACTTTTCCGGCGAGTCCGATTCGGACGAAGACACCATCCGATTTGAATCGACCTCCGAAACGGTAACAATGATTCGAACAATTCGCGGCAAGCCGACCTCGACCTATCAACGTGAGGTGCTTGGCGTGGAGGCGCTTCGTCAAGATATGACGGCCTTCACACATGTGTTCATTCGAAGCGGGGTCTGCTTTTTGCACAGCCACAGCTCGGAAGCTCCGTCCATCCCGCTCATGCAGTCGAATACGCCAGAATCAACCGCATTGACCCGAGCGAACTTCGTATTCGGAGTGCAGCAGACGACCAACCGTCAGTATGCGCGCGACTGGCCCAAAACGGCGCCGATCATCGCGCAGCAAGATGAATCGGTCCTCAATCCTCAAAATCCGCGTTATTTGGGCCAAAGCCCCCGGCCGGACTGCAGTACGCGTTTCGACGCCGCCGGCCTGCATTTTCGGCGTCGATATAACGACCTTGTCGAGCGTCAGAAGAATGGCGACTTTGACTATGCCCCGGACATTGCCGAAGGATCTGACCTGGCTGAGATTCTGCAGGTGAAGCGCCTGGATAACAGAACGCGCGCAGCGGCGTAATCTGGAATCCCGGAGGAACGCGGGCCCGGACCCTGGCTTGCCATCTCTGGACAGTGTTGTGCCCCATTGCGCCGCGCTCCGGCGCGAGAGGGCGCAAGGCAAGTTAAGGTCACTCAGGGGTAAGCGGGTTTCAGGACATTCATAGGGCCACGAGGGTCCCGCAAACGGCATTACCCGAAACGCCTCACACGAGAAAAGATTCTATAGAATGTATTGCTTGGAGTAGCCGACCTGGCTATCTGGCTCCCCCATGACGGCGACAAACGACGATTTCGCTGGGGGTGAGGCAATGCCTGACGGTCCTGTCCGGATGCCCGAAACTTCAGCCGTTCTCACACCTTTGGTGTCACACGCCACGCGGCGCGAAGCCGTCGCTGCCCGGCTTAGGCTGGAAATTGTCAGTGGTCGGATCGCGCCCGGAACTTTGCTGCGTGAAACGGCCATAGCCGACCAACTTGGCGTTAGCGCAACACCGGTCCGCGAGGCCTTTGGGGAACTGGCGTCGGAAGGGTTGCTGCAGATCGAGGCTCACCGTCTCAAACGGGTGACGCCCATCGATTTTGCGGCGACCGAGGACCTCATTCAGGTGCAGACCAGACTTTGGCGGCTTGGCTATGAATGGGGCATGCCCAATGTCGGGTCCGAGGGGATGGAGAGGCTCGACGCTGCGATCGCCGCCTATCGCTTTGCGCTGGAACAGAACGACCCTTTTGGTGCGATCAGTGCCGCACATGAATTCCACACGGTTTTTATTGCCGCATCGGCAAACAGGGAATTGCTGCGCTCCACACTTGATCGCCGGGCGCTGATCGCCCGCTTCATCCTGTTGCACGGGGCCTCGAGCATTTCGGAAGCCGGTCTGCGCCAGCATGTCGAAATGCTGTCGTGCTTCAGACGCGGAGATACCGACGGCGTCTTGAGCCGTCTCGACGAGCTCGCGGCGAGGTTGCTGGCGATGGCGCAGGCTCCGAAGAACTGAAAAAATGCGGCCCGAGCCGCGAGAGGAGAACGCAATGGATTTCGAACTTCCTGAAGAATACCGGGCCTTTCGTGACATGGTTCGCAGGTGGGTCGATAAAGAGGCACCGAAGGACTGGGCGCGCGACCTGGAGAAGGATGAGCACAACTACCCCTTCGCGCTTTGGGACAAATTCACCGAGGCGGGGTTCCACGGCGTTGGCATCTCTGAAGATTACGAGGGGCAAGGCGGTGACGTGGTCATGCAGATGCTGCTGGCCCGCGAACTGGCGCGTTCGCTGGGCGGCCTCGCCTGGATCTGGGGCATAACATCCTTTGCCGGGTCGAAGTCGATCGGTCTTTACGGAACGCCTGAACAGAAGGCGAAGTACCTGCCTCTTATTGCCAATGGCCAGCTCAAGGCGGCGATCGCCTTTACCGAGCCCGCTGGCGGAACAGACCTGTTGGGCGCGATGAGCACCACCGCCGAACGTGTCGAAGGCGGATGGAAGATCAATGGCGAGAAGATCTGGAGCTCCTCTGCCCATGTGGCCGACTATCTGCTGGTGATCGCGCGCAGCGACAAGACGGCGGAAAAGAAGCATCAGGGCCTGACGCTGTTCTGGGTTCCGACCAAGACCGAAGGCGTCAGGATCACGCCGCTGGCCAAGCTGGGCATGCGCTCTATGGGGTCCTGTTCGGTCCATTTCGAAGATGCATTTGTCGCTGACGAAAACGTGATGGGTGAGCCGGGCAAGGCCTGGTACATGCTGCTGCCAACCCTGAATAACGAGCGTATCATGGTGGGCGCGTTCTGTTTGGGCGTGATCGATGGCGTGCTGGAAGATGCGCTGGATTACATGCAGCAGCGCAAGGCGTTTGGCGGGATTATCGGCCGGTTCCAGAGTTTGCAGCATTATGTTGCCGACATTGCTACCATGCAGAAGACCACCGAGTTGATGCTGCATTATTGTGCCGACAAGCAGGCCAGGGGTGAGAATGTTGGCGTGGAAGCCAACATGCTCAAGCTGATGGCGTCTGAAAACGCCAATGCCGCTGCTGATCTGGGCATCCAGATACTGGGTGGCATGGGCTATTCTTCGGAAACCGATATGCAACGCTACTGGCGCGATTCCCGTCTGTGGCGGATTGGCCCGATCACCAACGAAATGGTTCGCAACGGCATTGCGGAGAGCCTTGGCCTGCCGCGTTCGTTCTGATGCGCCCGACTTCTGATGCGCTCGACTTCTGGGGGGCGGATGAACCGCCTCCCTGGCGATCAACCCGCAGCCCCTCAGGCTGCAGCACCTTAAACACGCAGGCCTACTTGCGTATATAACAATGTCTTTATATATGCCCGCGGATGGAAGCGGAAGCCATCTTCAGTGCCCTCGCGGATTCAACGCGCCTGCGCGTCATGCGCCTGCTCGCACGCATGGACCTTGCGGTTGGCGAACTGGCGCAGGTATTGGGCCAGAGCCAGCCGCGCGTGTCGCGCCATGTCGCCATATTGTGCGGCGCAGGGTTGGCGGAGCGCAGGCGCGAGGGTAGCTGGACCTTCATTCGCCAAAAGGTCGTCGCCGGGTCGTCCGATCCGCTGACTGATGCAAGCGCGCGCTTGCTCGATGCCGCCGAAGATGCCGACCCCGAGCTTGCCGCCCGATGCGCGCAAGACCGCAGCCGCCTTGCCGCGATACGCGAGGCGCGCGAGAGGAGCGCGGCCGATTACTTCGAGCAACATGCCGAACAATGGGACGGCCTGCGCGCCTTGCTCACGCCGGAAAAACGGGTCGAAGCCGCTGTGCTCGACGCCCTGGGCAATGCGCCGCTGGGCTGCGCCCTGGATATCGGAACCGGCACCGGGCGTAGCGCCGAGGCACTGGCCGACCGGGCCGAGCATATCGTCGGTTTTGATCGTAGCCCAGCCATGTTGCGGCTGGCGCGGGCACGCCTGCAGCATCTGCCCGTGGGAAGCTGGGAGCTGGTGCAGGGCGATTTCGTCGCGCTGCCATTCGCACCGTGCACTTTCGACACCGTGCTGCTCCACCAGGTCTTGCACTTCGCCGCCGAGCCTGCGCTGCCGCTGGCCGAGGCGGCGCGCGTGTGCAGGCCGGGTGGACGCATCGTCATCGTCGACCTCGATGCGCATGATCTGGAAGAGATGCGCGAGCGCCATGCTCATGCGCGTCTGGGCTTTTCCGATACGCAGATGCACGGCTGGTTGACACAAGCGGGCTTCATGCCCGAACCGCCGCGCATGCTGAGAGGCCCCAGGACTGCAAAAGGAAGGGCGCTCGATACCAAGATATGGCTCGCCACGCGCGATGCGGGTAGCGCCGACAAGAACAAGAACGCACAGCAGAGTGCACAAGAAAACAGAACTCCGGGGAAAGACCGTGCCGCAGCCTGATACCGCCACTCCTGCCGAAGGCTCGAGCCTGTTTGCCGGCCTGCCCGGCGACGTGCGCGTGTCCTTTGAACTGTTTCCGCCCGCCACCGACAAGGCCGCAGCGGAGCTGATGGACACTTTCGACCGGCTTGCCCCGTGCAACCCCGATTTCATTTCGGTCACCTATGGCGCGGGCGGATCGACGCGCGACCGCACACTGACGCTGGTGCGCGACCTGGTGTTGCGCAGCTCGGTGCCGATTGCCGGGCACCTTACCTGCGTGGGCGCGAGCATGGCGCAGGTGAACGGCGTGGCCGAACAATATTGGGAGGCCGGGGTCAGGCACATCGTCGCCCTGCGCGGCGATGGTGGACAGCCAGGCGCGCACTTTGTTCCACACCCCCAAGGCTATGCCAGTGCCGCCGAACTCGTGGCGGGCCTGAAGCAGATCGGCGATTTCGACATCTCGGTCGCCGCCTATCCCGAGACCCACCCCGATGCGACAACGGCTGAGGCCGATCTCGACAATTTGAAGCGCAAGCTGGATGCAGGCGCCAGCCGCGCCCTGACGCAATTCTTCTTCGCGCCAGAGACCTTCTTCCGCTTCCGCGACCGCGCAGCGGCTGCCGGGATCGCCGCGCCGATCGTGCCGGGCATTTTGCCGGTCTCCAATTTCAAGCAGACGAGCAAGTTCGCCGCTGCCTGCGGGGCCAGCATGCCGCACTGGATGACCGGCCTGTTCGAAGGGCTGGACGATGTCCGCACCCGCCAGCTTGTCGCTGCCGCGCTGGCCGCAGAATTCTGCAGCCGCCTGTACGAGGGCGGAGTGCGCGACTTCCATTTCTACACCCTCAACCGCGCCGATCTCAGCCGGGCCCTGTGCCATCTGCTGGGCAAGCGTGTTACCCGCGAACTGGAGCCTGCCGCATGAGCCAAGTACCAAGCAGCGCGCGCGAGACATTCAACGCCGAGGCGGCCAAGCGCATCCTCATCACCGATGGGGCGTTCGGCACCGAAATTCAGGGCTGGAAACTGGCTGAGGCCGATTACGCGGGCGACCTTGGCCTGGGCCACGATCAGAAGGGCAATAACGATATCCTCGCGCTGTCGAAGCCCGAAGTGCCAGAGGCGATCCACCGCGCCTATTTCGAGGCGGGGGCCGACATTGCCGAGACCAACACTTTTTCCGCCAATAGCATCAGCCAGGCCGATTACGGGGCGGAAAGGCTGGTGACGGACCTCAACATTGCCTCGGCAAAACTGGCGCGGACCATCGCCGACGAATATGCCGACAAGGACGGGCGCCCGCGCTTCGTGGCAGGGGCCATCGGGCCGACCAACAAGACCCTCTCGCTCTCGCCCGATGTCGAGGACCCCGGTTATCGCGAGATCGACTTCGACACTCTGGCGCAGGTCTATGCCGAGCAGGCCGCCGCGCTGGTCGAGGGCGGGGCGGACTTCATCCTGGTCGAGACGATCTTTGACACGCTGAACGCCAAGGCGGCCATCGCGGCGGTCAAGCAGGTCGAGCGTGATCTGGGCCGCGAGGTGCCGATCATGCTGTCCATGACGCTGACCGATCTTTCGGGCCGCAATCTGTCGGGCCATACGGTCGAGGCATTCTGGTACGCGGTGCGCCATGCAAAGCCGGTGACGGTGGGCCTCAACTGCTCGTTCGGGGCGACGCAATTGCGCCCGCATGTGAAGCTGCTCAGCCAGATCGCTGACGCACTCATCATGATCTATCCCAATGCAGGCTTGCCCAACGATCTTGGTGCCTATGACGAAATGCCCGACACCACAGCAGGCTTCGTGCAGGAATGGGCCGAGGCCGGACAGGTCAATGTGCTGGGCGGCTGCTGCGGTTCGACGCCGGCGCATATCGCTGCGATGGCGAAAGCGGTGGAGGGCCTGCCCCCGCGCAAGGTTCCGGTGCTGGGCCATGCGACCCGGCTTGCGGGCCTCGAACCCTTCGTGATGGCGGCCTGACATGAGCGACATTTCGGACCAGAAGGCGGCCCCCGCCGCCGCCAGCCGCGCCTTCGTCAATGTCGGTGAGCGGACCAATGTCACCGGCTCGGCGCGTTTCAAGAAGCTGATCCTCGCAGGCGACTACGCGGCCGCCGTTGAGGTCGCGCGCGACCAGGTCGAAAACGGCGCGCAGGTGATCGATGTCAACATGGACGAAGGGCTGCTCGATTCGCTTCACGCGATGACCACCTTCCTCAAGCTGATCGCCGCCGAGCCCGACATCGCCCGCGTGCCGGTGATGGTGGACAGTTCCAAGTGGGAGGTGATCGAGGCGGGGCTGAAATGCGTTTCGGGCAAACCCATCGTCAACTCGATCAGCATGAAGGAAGGCGAGGCGCAGTTCCTCGAACAGGCGCGCAAATGCATGGATTACGGCGCGGCCGTGGTGGTCATGGCCTTCGACGAGACCGGGCAGGCCGACACCCGGCTGCGCAAGGTCGAGATCTGCAAACGCGCCTATGACCTGCTGACCGGGATCGGTTTCCCGCCCGAAGACATCATCTTCGACCCCAATATCTTCGCGGTGGCCACCGGTATCGAGGAGCATGACCGCTACGCGCTTGATTTCATCGAGGCGGTGCGCGAAATCCGCGAAGCATGCCCGCATGTCCATTGCTCAGGCGGGCTTTCGAACCTGTCGTTCAGCTTTCGCGGAAACGAGATCGTGCGCCGGGCCATGCACTCGATCTTCCTCTACCACGCCATTCCGGCCGGCCTCGACATGGCCATCGTCAATGCAGGGCAGCTCGACGTTTACGACCAGATCGATCCCGTATTGCGCGAGGCCTGCGAGGATGTGATCCTGATGCGCCCGCTGCCCGAGGGGAGCGAATTTGAAAGCGCCACCGAGCGCCTCATCGCGCTGGCAGAAAGCTATCGCGGGCAGGACGTGGCGGCAGAAAAGCAGGCTGCGCAATGGCGCGAGGCGCCGGTCGAAAAGCGCATCGAATATGCGCTGATCCGCGGGATCGACGCGCATATCGTCGACGATACGGAGGAGGCGCGCGCCGCCCTTGCCGCGCGCGGTGCGCATCCGATCGAGGTCATCGAAGGGCCGCTGATGGACGGCATGAACGTGGTCGGCGATCTGTTCGGGTCGGGCCAGATGTTCCTGCCGCAGGTGGTGAAATCGGCCCGCGTCATGAAGAAAGCGGTCGCCCACCTCATTCCCTTCATCGAGGCGGCGAAAGACCTGCTGCCCGAGGAGGAGCGCAAGGCCAAGGGCAAGATCGTGATGGCCACCGTGAAGGGCGACGTCCACGATATCGGCAAGAACATCGTCGGCGTGGTGCTGCGCTGCAACGGCTATGACGTGGTCGATCTGGGCGTGATGGTGCCATGGTCGAAGGTCCTCGAAACCGCGAGTGAGGAAAAGGCCGACATGATTGGTCTGTCGGGCCTGATCACCCCCTCGCTGGACGAGATGGTGACCGTGGCCGAGGAGATGAAGCGTGCCGAATTCGCCATGCCGCTGCTGATCGGAGGAGCGACCACCAGCAAGGCGCATACCGCGCTCAGGATCGAACCTGCTTATGACGGGCCGGTGATCCATGTGCTCGACGCCAGTCGCGCGGTCGGGGTCGCCTCGCGCCTGCTGTCGGATACCCAGCGCGACCCTTTCGTTGCTGATGTGGCGGCCGAATATGAGGAACTTCGCATCAAGCGCGAGGGCAAGACCAAATCCGCCCTGCTGCCGCTGGCCGATGCGCGCGCCAACAGTTTCAAGCCCGATCTGTCGCTCAAGCCCGATGCGCCCGCCAAGCCTGGTCTGCATGTGTTCGCGGATTGGGATCTGGCGGATCTGCGCGACTATATCGACTGGACGCCTTTCTTCCGCGCCTGGGAGCTGGCGGGCACCTATCCCGCGATTCTGGATGACGAGGTCGTGGGCGAGAGCGCGCGTTCCCTTTACGCCGATGCGCAGTCAATGCTCGACCGGATCGTCGCGGAAAAATGGCTGACGCCGCGCGGCGTTGCCGGGTTCTGGCCGTGTCACCGTGAAGAGGATGACGTGCGGCTGGAGGACGGGACCTTGCTTCCCTTCCTGCGCCAGCAGGTCGGCAAGAGCCGGGATCGGGCAAACTACTGTCTCGCTGATTTCGTCGACCCGGCAGGGGACTGGATCGGCGGCTTTGCCGTCGCCATCCACGGGATCGAGCCGCATCTCGAACGCTTTGCCAGCGAACATGACGATTATTCGGACATACTGCTCAAATCCTTGGCCGACCGCTTTGCCGAGGCCTTCGCAGAACGGCTCCACCAGCACGTCCGCACCGATCTGTGGGGCTATGCCCCCGGCGAACAGCTCACCAACGAGGCGCTTGTCCGCGAGGAATATCGCGGCATCCGTCCGGCGCCGGGTTATCCCGCCTGTCCCGATCACAGCCTCAAGCCGATCCTGTTCGATTTGCTTAATGCACAGGAAAATACCGGACTTTCGCTGACCGAGAGCTTCGCCATGTGGCCTGCATCGGCTGTTTCGGGCTTCTATTTCGGGCATCCTCAAGCCGATTACTTCGGTGTTGCACGAATCGGGCGTGACCAGCTTGAAAACTATGCGTCTCGTCGTGGAATCTCGCTTTCTGCCGCCGAACGTTGGCTCAGGCCCAATCTGGATTGACGCCCTTTGTTTCTTCGCTCATGCACAATAAGTCTTCAGGCAGAAACGATTCTGCTTATCGACCCAGCGGGAGAGTTCGCGTGGCAACACGTGGCGCCGAAGGAGCAACCGCCCCGGAATCTCTCAGGCCACCGGACCGCTGGATCGAAGGACACTCTGGAAAGCGCTTCAACCGGTAACGGTTGTGGCCACCGAAGGGGGAAGCGCCTCATTTTGTTTTTATGGCGTGATGCTCTCAGGTTTCCCGACAGAGGGGGCGGTAGCGGCACCAGTCGGGTGTCGCTTTGTCGGGAGTGTCATTTTGAACGACATTGACGAATTGATTGCCACCCTGCCGCTCGATGCATGGCATCGCAATGCAGGCGGGCGAATGGTGCCCTTTGCCGGGTATGAGATGCCGCTTCAATATGACGGCATCGTTACCGAGCATGACTGGACGCGCAGTTCGGCCAGTCTGTTCGACGTTTCGCATATGGGGCAGCTGACGCTGGCTGGCGAAGGGGCGGCATCGGCGTTGCAAACGCTGCTGCCCGGCGCGATCGCCTCGCTCAAGCCGGGTAGGATGCGCTATTCGCTGCTCCTCAATCAAGCCGGCGGGATCATCGACGATCTGATCGTCACCAATAATGGGCAACATATCGCCCTGGTGGTGAACGGCGCGACCAAGCATGGCGACATCGCCCATCTGCGCGCCCATCTTCCCGATGGCGTGACGCTCACCCATCACGAGGATTTGGCGCTGCTCGCGCTGCAAGGCCCGCAGGCGGCCAACGTGCTCGACGCGCTGGTTCCAGGCGTCGCCGAGCTTACCTTCATGACCGCCGGGTCCTTCACCTGGAACGGCGTGAAGCTGTGGGTGAGCCGCGCTGGATATACCGGTGAGGACGGGTTCGAGATTTCGGTGCCTGCCGATAACGCCGCTGCGCTTGCCGATGCGCTGGTCGCTGATGCGCGGGTCAGGCCTGCCGGGCTGGGCGCACGCGATTCTCTTCGTCTGGAAGCGGGTCTGCCGCTGTATGGCCATGACCTTGACGAGGATACCGATCCGGTCAGCGCCGACCTGGGCTTTGCGCTGACCAAGGCGCGGCGCGAAGCCGGCGGCTGGATGGGCCATGCGGCGGTGATGAAGGTGATTGAAGATGGCCCGGCGCAAAAGCGCGTCGGTCTGGTCCTTGAAAGCCGCCTGCCTGCCCGCGAGGGGGCAAAGGTGTTCTCGGGCGAGCGCGAGGTCGGACACGTCACTTCGGGCGGTTTCTCGCCCACGCTCGGCTATCCCATCGCCATGGCCTATGTCGAAACAGGCTTCATTGCAGATGGCACCTCGCTCGTGATCGAAGTTCGCGGCAAACGGTTGCTCGCGCGCGTCGCCCCCATGCCTTTCGTTCCCCATCGCTACCACCGCTGAGGAGTTTCTTGATGACGCGTTATTTCACCGAGGACCACGAATGGATCGACGTCGAGGGTAGCCTGGCTACCGTCGGCATTACCGATCACGCGCAAGGCCTGCTAGGCGATATTGTCTTTGTGGAATTGCCGGCAGCGGGCGCCGATTTTGCCAAGGGCGCGACCGCCGCCGTGGTCGAGAGTGTAAAGGCCGCTTCCGACGTTTTCAGCCCTGTTTCGGGCACGATCAAGGAAGGCAATGCCGCGCTCGAGGAAGATCCCGCGCTCGCCAATTCGAATGCGGAGGGAGAGGGCTGGTTCTTCAAGGTCGAACTTTCGGATCCGGGCGAGCTGGAGGGACTGATGGACGAAGCCGCCTATTCAGCCTTCGTCGCGCAAGCCGATTAAGGAATTCTCATGCGTTATCTTCCGCTCGGCGAATATGACCGGAATTCAATGCTGGAGCGGATCGGAGCACCTTCGGTAGAGGCGCTGTTTTCCGACGTTCCCGCTATAGCCTTGCTCGATGAACCGATCGAGGGGCTGCCCGCGCATGCCAGCGAAATGGCGGTGGAACGGCATATGCGCCGACTGGCCGCGCAGAACCTTTCTGCAGGCGAGGCTCCGTTCTTCCTGGGGGCAGGGGCCTATCGCCACCATATCCCGGCCAGCGTCGACCATTTGATCCAGCGCGGCGAGTTTCTGACCGCCTACACGCCCTACCAGCCGGAAATCGCGCAGGGCACGCTGCAGATGCTGTTCGAGTTCCAGACGCAAGTGGCGCGGCTATACGGATGTGCCGTCGCGAATGCCTCGATGTATGACGGGGCGAGTGCCTGCTGGGAAGCGGTGGCCATGGCCGCGCGTATCACCAAGCGGCGCCGCGCCGTGCTGTCGGGCGCGCTGCATCCGCATTATGCGCAGACGATCAAGACGATGGCGAAGTTCACCAGCGACCAGATCGCCGGTGCCAACCCCGCCGTGCAGTCGCTGCCCGACAATGCCGGGCTCATTTCGCGCATCGACGAGGAAACGTCCTGCGTAATCATCCAGTATCCCGATGTGCTGGGCCGCATTCCCGATGTCGCACAGGTGGCCGAGGCCGCGCATGAAAAGGGTGCGCTGTTGATCGTCGTCAACACCGAGCCGGTGGCTCTGGGCGCGCTTGAATCGCCGGGCGATCTTGGCGCGGACATCGTCGTGGGCGAGGGGCAGTCCATCGGTGTCGGCCTGCAATTCGGCGGGCCCTATCTGGGCCTGTTCGCCATCCGTGACACCAAGCATGTGCGGCAAATGCCGGGGCGGTTGTGCGGCGAGACCGTGGACGCTTCGGGCAAGCGCGGCTTCGTGCTGACCTTGTCCACGCGAGAGCAGCATATCCGCCGCGAGAAGGCGACGAGCAATATCTGCACCAATAGCGGGCTGTGCGCGCTGGCTTTCTCGATCCACATGACGCTGCTGGGCGAGAAGGGGTTGCGCGACCTCGCCGCGGTCAATCACCACCTCGCCTGCAAGGCTGCGGACCGGCTTTCACAGATCCCCGGCGTCAGCGTGCTCAATGAGACCTTCTTCAATGAATTCACATTGATGCTGGACACAGAGGCACGCCCATTGGTGCGCGCACTGGCGGATAAGGGTGTGCTTGCGGGTGTATCGCTCGGGCGCCTCTATCCCGATGGGGAAATGCTTGAGAATGGCATGCTGGTCACGGTCACCGAGACTGTCGACGAATCAGATATCGAGGCGCTTGCCCTCGCACTTGAGGAGGCGCTGTCATGAGCACGAACCCGTCCGGCTGGCGGCCCGTCGCGCCCGAACCTGTCGATTTCGACGAGACCAGCGACGGCGCCGACATCGTCACCGTCAGCGGTAATCGCGGCCTGATGCTTGAAGAGAAGCTGGTCTTTGAACTTGGCGATGCGAGTACCTGCGGCGTCGATCTTCCGGCATACGATCCCGATGCGCCGACCCGGCTCGGGCCGCAGGCGCGCAGATCGCCGCTCGGCCTCGCTGGGCTTTCCGAACCCGAGACCATGCGGCATTACACGCGCCTCAGCCGTCAGAACTATGCCATCGATTGCGGCATCTTCCCGCTCGGTTCATGCACAATGAAGCACAATCCGCGCCTGAATGAGAAGGTCGCGCGCATGCCCGGTTTCGCCGATCTGCACCCGCTGCAGCCCGTTGCTACCGTTCAGGGTGCGTTGGGCGTTATCGACGAGCTTGCGCACTGGCTCGTCACCCTCACCGGCATGCACGGCGTGGCGATGAGCCCCAAGGCCGGCGCGCATGGCGAATTGTGCGGCATATTGTGCATCCGCGCAGCGCTGGAAGCGCGGGGCGATGCCCGCTCGGTCATCCTCGTGCCCGAAAGCGCGCATGGCACCAATCCGGCGACGGCGGCCTTTGCCGGATATGCTGTCGAGAACATCCCGGCGACGCCTACCGGGCGCGTCGACCTCGAAGCGCTGAAGGCACGGCTTGGGCCTGACGTGGCGGGGGTGATGATCACCAATCCCAACACTTGCGGCCTGTTCGAGCCGGACATGAAGGCCATTTCCGACGCAGTCCATGCGGCCGGCGGCCTGGTCTATTGCGATGGCGCGAATTTCAATGCGATCGTCGGGCGGGTGCGGCCTGGCGACCTGGGCATCGATGCCATGCACATCAATCTGCACAAGACCTTTTCCACCCCGCATGGCGGCGGCGGTCCTGGTTCCGGACCGGTCGTTCTGTCCGAGGCGCTGTGCCCCTTTGCCCCGCTTCCCTTTGTCGTCAGGCAGGCTGACGGCACGCTGCGGCTTGTCGAGGAAGAAGGTGCGGCGACCGAACATCCGCAGGGCTTCGGAAGGATGAGCGCATTTCACGGGCAGATGGGCATGTTCACCCGTGCGCTCGCTTATATCCTCAGCCACGGCAATGACGGATTGCGGCAGGCTTCGGGCGATGCCGTGCTGTCTGCCAATTACATCCTGCGTTCGCTTGAGGACGTGCTCGACGCCCCCTTCGCAGCGAGCGGGCCGTGCATGCATGAGGCGCTGTTCAGCGACAAGACCTTTACTGGCGGTGTCTCGACGCTCGATGTCGCCAAGGCCCTGATCGATGAAGGCTTCCACCCGATGACCATGTTCTTCCCGCTGGTGGTCCACGGCGCCATGCTGGTCGAACCGACCGAATCGGAGAGCAAGGCCAGCCTTGACCAGTTCATCGCTTCATTCCGCTCGGTCGCCGAGCGCGCCAATGCCGGCGATGACAGCATGGCGGGTGCGCCCTATCTGGCCCCGCTCAGGCGGCTCGACGAAACTGCCGCCGCGCGCAAGCCCAAGCTCGCTTGGGACGGTGATCTGGCAGGTTGAGACCGGTGGTCTGAAACCGTCTGCCTCAGACGGGTGGTGAGAGATATGCGGGGCAGTCTCGCACGGCCGTCAGGTATCATCACCCGAAGCCCAGAGCGCATGTGGCTTGATCACGAAATGGGCGCCCTTTTCCGCCTCGACCAGCCCGATCTTCATATCGTGTCTGAGTGCGATGGCCTGCGCGAGCGCCAGGCCCAGGCCGTGGCTGACGCCGTCCTCTGATTTTGCGCCGGTCCGGAACCGGTCGAAGACCAGGGGTCGTAATTCGGGTTCGATGCCGGGTCCGTCGTCGCGCACTTCCACTACCGGGCCTTCGCGCACGACCAGTTCGATCCGCCCGCCGTCGGTCACATGTTTCAGCGCATTGTCGAGCAGATTGGAGATCAGCCGGACAAACTGCATGCGCTCGCCCATGGTCACCACGCCAGGTACGATATCCAGGCCGAGCGTGATCCCCGCTTCCTCGGCGCTGCCGGTGTAGAGTTCGCCCAGATCGGCGGCGAGCGTCGAGAGGTCGATCTCTTCCAGCCCGCTGCGATCGCCCACGCGCCCTTCGCTGGCGGCAATTTCGAGCAGCGAATCGAGCATCGCCACTACCGAGCGAATATCCTGACGACACTTTTCGAGCGATTCGCAATCGGCATCCTCGGGCAATTCCGCTATCGCCGTGACCAGCCGCCGGTCGAGTCTGGTCAGCGGCGTGCGGATTTCATGCGCGATCTGGTCGGACATGTGCCGGTGCGTGCGCGCAAGGCTGGCGGCGCGGGTGATGGTCCGCCCCGAAAGGTCGGCAAGTTCGCCGATCTCGTCGGACGGCTGGTGGCTGATCACACCCGTTTCGCGTCCTTCTTCGGCGGCCCTCAGGGCAGAGGAGATCACCTCCACCCGTTCGCGCATCGATTCCGCCGCGCGGCGACCCAGCAACCAGCCGGCCAGCACGATATTCGCGGCTGTGGCCAGGAAGATGAAGGCCAGACGGATCATCGCCACCCGGTCGCTTTCGGCGGATCGCGCCACCAGCAGGTCAAGATCGTCCGCCAGGCGGACCGCGCGGCCATAGGCGCGCGTCCCGTCATCCAGCATCACATGGCCGGTCTGCGCCGTTTGCGGGTCAAGCGTTGGCCATCTTCCGACATTGCCAGCGAGGATTGCGCCATCCGGGCGGATCAGCAGATAGCGCGCCTGCCGCCCTTCCGGCCCGGTAAGGCCGGACCTGTCGCGCACCCGGTCCACAAGTTCGCGTTCGCCCCCACTGACATAGACATCGATGAGCGCCGCCATGTCGGTTTCCACCGAAACGGCGAGGGCCCCTTCGCTGGTTCGTGTCGTCTCGTTGACAGTTATGGCAAACAGTAGCGAGAGTGTGATCAGCGCGAAGAAGACGGCATTGCGGACCAGTTGGACAAAAATCGACCGCCTGGTTCTGACCGGCGGTGGCGAGGAGGCTGGACCTGTTTGCCGATCACTCACCGGGCGTCAGTCGGTACCCGGTGCCCCAGATCGTCTCAAGCGCCGGGGCGTCGAAGCCCTGCTCCAGCTTGCGCCGCAGCCGACCGATATTGACATCGACGACATTGGTCTGGGGGTCGAAATCGATCTTCCACACGTCGCGCAGCAGCATTTCACGCGTCACGACCTCGCCCGCGTTTTCCATGAAATAGCGGAACAGCTCGAATTCCTTGGGACTGAGCGGAATATGCCTGTTGGTGCGAAAGGCGGTGCGTGCCTTGACGTGGCATTCAAACTGGCCGTGGATGATGATCGCGTTATGCGTACGGCCCGAGGCCCGGCGGACCAGGGCGCGCACGCGGGCGAGCAATTCGTCAGCCTCATAGGGCTTGCCCAGGTAATCGTCGACGCCCGCTTCCAGGCCCTCGACCTTGTTCGAGGCGCGGGCGAGGGCGGAAAGCATCAGCACGGGCGCGCCAATCCCCGTTTCGCGCAAGCGTCTTACAACGTCGAGGCCGTCCATGTCGGGAAGCATGCGGTCAAGCACGATGGCGTCGAAGTCCTCGAGCGCGGCCCGGCGCAAGCCCTCTGCGCCCATCGGTACCCAGACAATATGGCACCCCTGCCGTGACAACAGCATGGTGAGATCAGCGGCGGCGTCTGCGTCGTCTTCGACATGCAGGACTTTGAGCGCCAGTTTCTGCTCCGTGTCGCCGACGCTCTCGTCCACCTGCCTCACCTTAGATGTCTGTTTCGTCAGTCTTTACCTTGATGACTGTGTCTAGACCAGCCCTTCGCAACAGCGAAAGCCACAGGCGCAATCCGGCCTGCCAATCATGCGGACCGGGAATCGCTTTCGATCGGGTTTTAGGCTCTATGCTCAGCCGATCTTCCATCCGTCGCCTTGCGCGAACGGCTTGCCGGATGGACCAGGCAATGCCAGCGTTGCAGCCCTTATGAGCGAAAAGATGGACCCCACCGGTTATCGTCCGCGCCGCCGGTTGCGCTGGTGGCTGATCGCGCTCATCGTGCTGGGGCACCTGCTGGCGCTGTTCGGCCTGTCGAGCCTGTTGGCGCCGAAATTTACCAGCCAGGCGATCGAGCGCGCGACATCTTTCGTCACCGTCACGATTACCGCGCCACCCGATCCGCAGATTGCGCCGACCGAGACACCCACGCCAGAGCCGGAGGGCGGCGCGGGGGAGGAGGGACGCCTTGCCACACCGCGCGAAGTCGTCGCCCCCGTGGTTCCCCTGCCGCGACCCACGCCAGCTCCACGCGCTTCCTCGACGGGCAATGCGAATACTTCGGGCGCGATGGAGGATGGCACCGGAACCGGCGCAGGCGGTGAGGGCGAGGGCACCGGCGCTGGGCGCGGCGGCCCAGGACAGGGTGGATTTGCGGTCACGCGCCCCTCTGTGCGGTCGGGTTCCATCGATGCTGCGCGCGACTTTCCCATACCGCCGGGCGGCCGCCAGGTGCGCGACGGGACATCGGTGGTGGTCGCGTTCACCGTGGGTGTAGACGGTCGCGCCTCCGGTTGCAGCGTCACCAGGCCGGGGCCGGATCCGGCAACGAATGCGCTGGTCTGCCCGCTGGTGATCGAGCGAATCCGCTTCAATCCCGCGCGCGATGCCAATGGCGAGGCTGTCCCGGCACGATACGGCTGGCGCCAGGACTTCTTCCGCCGGTAATTATTCGATGTAAGACAATGGCCTGCTTGCTAGAGTGCTTTTGACTTTTGGGGACGCATGAGCATGATTTACCCGGTAATCCTGTGCGGCGGCAGCGGCACGCGCCTGTGGCCACGCAGCCGCAAGACATTGCCCAAGCCCTTCCTGCCGCTGGTCGGTGAGCAGACCCTGTTCGAGCAGACGCTGGCGCGTTGCGCCGATCCTGCGCTGTTCGCGGCCCCGATCGTGGTCACCGGGGCTGCGCACCTTGAGCATGTCGAGGCGCAAAGCGCGGGCCATGCAGGCACGGCGATCATCGTCGAGCCCGAAGCCAAGAACACCGCGCCTGCCATCGCCCTTGCCGCCATGCGCCTGCCTGCCGATGCGGTGATGCTGGTCTGCCCGAGCGACCACTACATCGCCGATGTCGCGGCCTTCCGTAAGGCTGCCGTGACCGCTGCCGAGCTTGCCGCGAAGGATTTCATGGTGTCTTTCGGCATCACTCCGACCGCGCCTGAAACCGGGTTCGGTTACATCAAGCGCGGTGAGGCTCTCGGGCCCGGATTTGCGGTTGAACGCTTTGTCGAGAAGCCTGATCTGGCGCGCGCCGTGCAATTCCTCGCCGACGGCTCATACAGCTGGAATGGCGGCATCTTCGCCTTTCGCGCAGGCGCGCTGGTCGCCGAATTGCAGGCACACCGTCCGGCCATGGCGAAGTCTGTCGCCGAGGCTGTGGAGCGCGGTACACAGGAGGACCATCTCTTCCATCCCGACGGCGACGCCTTCGCAGCGATAAAGGGCGATTCGATCGACTATGCGGTGATGGAAAACACCAGCAGCGCGGCGATGGTGCCGGTGGCGATGGGCTGGTCCGACATCGGTAACTGGCACGCGCTGCGCGATGCGCGCGAGGCGGATGTTTCGGGCAATAATGTGCGCGGAAATGCCGAACTGGTCGATTGCAGCGGCGTGCTGGTCGAAAGCGACGGGCCGCGCGTCTCGGCCATTGGCCTGAGCGACATAGCCATCGTCGTGGACGGGGACGAGGTGCTCGTCACCTCGATGCTGGGCACGCAGAAGGTCGGCAAGCTGGGCGGCGCGTCGAACCAGTAGGCCGACCCATCACTGGTCACATGATGCGCCGGGCACGCAGGGATCTGTTCGCAATGTGCCGCGGGCCCTTTGTCGCGGAGGCGGCGGTGCTATGGTGGCGCTGCCATGATTGCCCAGACCATCCAGCTCGCACTCGCGCCTGTTTTCGTCCTCGTCGCGATATCCAACATCATGAACCTGCTTTCCACCCGGCTTGCCCGGCTGGTCGACCGTTCGCGCCATCTACAGCAATCGCACAAGCGGACTGAGGGCGCCGATCACGACGCGGTCGTGCGCGAAATCCGCATCATCAACGACCGTATCGACCTGGTCGGGCGGGCGATCCTGACTCTGGTGCTGAGCGGCCTGTGCGTCGGCCTTACCGTGGTTGCGCTGTTCATGGAGGAATTCAGCCATATCGGCGTGCAAGGTCTTGCTGCGGGCCTCTTCATCGCTGCGATTGCCTGCCTGATGTGGGGCCTTGTCCTGTTCCTGCGCGAGACCCGGGCTGCCGCCGCATCGCTTAGGATACCCGAGATGTTCCTGGAAAAGGACCGCGTACTCTAGTTACGAGGTCTAGGATTCGTCGTCTGCAGGCGCTGCGAGCATGCGTTCGCCCTGTTGCCGGATCGCGCCGGAGATCATCGGTTCGAAGAAACCGAGCGCCGGGGGCAGGGCAATGACAAAGACCACCTCCCCGTCCTTGATGTCGATATGCCCGTCGATCGCCTGCCCCATCGCGGTGATGCCAAGTGCCATCTGGTCCTCGCTCGGCCAGCTGGTCGCGACTTCGGCCATTCCGCCCGGCACCGCATCGGCAATCTTGTGGCTGCTCGCCTTCAGGCGGCGGCGGACCTCTTCGCGGCCAAGCTGGTGGGGAATGGCAATTTGCATCAATTCTTCTCCGGGTCTTGGTCGGGGGATGGGGCTGCCAGCGATGGCACCGCGCCCTCGCCATAGCGATAGTCGAGATAGCGTGTGCGGATGGCCAAATCGTCCAGCGAACCCTCGGCAAGCTGGCGCGTCACGTGGTCGATCTCGCGGCTGATCTTCGTCAGGCTCTCGGTCACCTGCTCGTCGGGCGTTGCGCCAACGCGCTTTTCGTGGCGCAGGTGCGCGGGGATACGGGCGTAGGCATCGATCGTCTCGGGCAGCAATTCGCCCACCAGCTTGCGCGTTTCGGCGGCGGCGGGATGCCGGGCCTCGACATGGCCCAGCTGCTTGCCCAGCGCGTCGAGCTGGACGCCGATATCCTCGACGATCCTGACGGCGGGCGGCGGCAGGGCCGGGCGCTGGTGTTCAAGCCACAATTCGGTTCGTGCAACGAGGGTCTTGGCGTCTTGTGACTTCGCCAGATCGGCGCGCTTGGGCACTTTCACCTTCGGAAAATTGGCGAACAGAATCGCCGCGGCAATCACTGCGAAAAAGGCGATGACCACGCCGGCAAATCCGATCCCGTTCAGCACCAGTCCGGCAGCTGAGACCGCCACCAGGATCGTCAGCAGCGCGGCACCAAAAAACCCGGCGCGGCGCAGCAGATTGCGCGTCTTGAGTGACGCCGAGCCCCGACCGATCGACGCCGATGCGCGATGCCGCCCGCCCGCCTGATTGTCGCGCACCAGTGCGCGCCCTTCGGTCAGGATACGCTCGCTTTGCTGAGTGAGGTCTTCGGCCATGGGATTGACGGGGCCTGGCCCTAGCCCTCGAGGCTGAGCAGGCCGCTATCCTGCACCTGCGCAGCGGCCTGCGCCTGCCCTTCGGCACGGGCGATATAGCCCTTGGACTTCTCGACCTCGCCCGAAAGCGTCTCGACCGTCTGCTTCATACTGTCGAGCGCGCGCAGCTTGAACGTGTCGACCTCGTCCATCGTGTCGTAGATGTTCTGGAAGGCGCGCTGGAGCGTCTCCATCGGGATCGTGCTGCTGGCCGCCTGTTCGTGGATCTGCGCGGTATTGTCGCGCAGCATCTGACCGGTGGAATCGATGATGCCTGCGGTGGTCTGGTTGAGTGCGGTGATCTGGCCCAGCACCAGCTTCTGGTTGGTCATCGCCTGAGCGACGGTGACGGCGGTGCGCAGCGCACCCACCGTGGTGGTGCTGGCGCGGTCGACGCCCTTTACCAGCTCGACATTGTTCTTCTTGACCAGATCGAGCGCGAGATAGCCCTGAACGCTGACCGCCATCTGCGTGAGCAGGTCCTGCGCGCGCTGGCGGACGTAGAACAGCGCCGTCTCGCGGATCGCCTTGGCCTTGGCCGGATCGGAAGAATCGAGTGTGGCGGCCTCTTCCTCAAGCTTGGCGTCGAGCACTTTGGCGATGTGGATCATCTGCTCCAGCTTGCCCATCGCCTCCCACAGCTTGGTCCGCTCTACATCGATGGCGGCATTGTCCATCAACAGCTCGTCCTTGCCGCTGGAAAGCCGCGCCAGGATCGCCTGGATGTGCCCCTGCGCAGACGTGTAGCTGTCGAAATAACCCTTCAGCTTGTTGCCGAAGGGGATGATGCCGAACAGCTTGCGTCCGGTCAGCTTGCCCTTGCGGCCCGGATCGAGATCTTCGACCGTGCGGCGTAACTGGCTCAGATCCGCACCAACGCCGCTGTCCTGGTCCATCGCGCGCACCGGCCGATCCAGGAAGCGGTTGGACATCTGCGCGGCGGCGGCGATTTCCTTGCGGCCCATATTGGTGATCTGGTCGACTTTCTGGCCAAACTCGGGCGAATTGGCGTCGAGCGCGATCAGCTCGCCAACGAAGCTGTCGACTTTCTGGTCGAGCGCGCTCTTCTCTGCCTCGTCAACCGGTACCAGGCCTGCGGCCTGGGCTGGCGTGACCACCGGCACCGGGTCGGGCGGGGTCAGGTCGAGCCTGGTTTCGGTCGCGGTTTGGGTCGTGCTCGCCATGGCGCCTTCAATCCTCGCAAATGCGTCATTGGCTGTATTAGGGATGCAAGACACACATATCAAGCATTCCCCCCGGATCGAACCGCATCTACAGTGGCGTGGACCAGATCGACTAAAGGACGGCGAAGAAAATGGCGAGCGTGGAGGCCAACAAAGCAGGGGCCACTAAGCGTGGCGGCTTTGAAAAGGTAATGCTGAGCTGGCATCGCTGGTGGCGCAATGATGTCGTCGCGACGGTCGACCAGGCTGAAGTCATCGCGAAACGTCGCGCCGAATGTGAGATTACCGCGCGTTACCTGCTGATGGTCTGCATGTCGGCGGGCATTGCCATCCTTGGCCTGCTGCTGTCCTCGCCGGCCGTGGTGATCGGCGCCATGCTGCTCTCGCCGTTGATGGACCCGATCATGGGTGTCGGCTTCTCGCTCGCCATCGGCGATTATCGCTGGCTGCGCCGCTCGGCCCGCAGCCTCGCTGTGGGCTCGCTGTTCGCCGTCATCTTTTGCGCCATCGTGGTGTTCATGTCGCCCCTGCAGACAGTGACCAGCGAGATCGCGGCGCGCACCAGACCCAATCTTTTCGACCTTGTGGTCGCGCTGTTTTCCGCGATTGCCGGCGCCTATTCGATGATCCGCGGGCGCGAGGGCACCATCGTCGGCGTTGCCATCGCAACCGCCTTGATGCCGCCGCTTGCGGTTGTCGGGTTTGGCCTCGCCACGCTGAACGGCACCGTGTTCCTGGGTGCGCTATTCCTGTTCATCACCAACCTCACCACCATCGCGCTGACCGCGACGGTAATGGCACGCATTTACGGCTTTTCGACCAGTCTCACGGACCGCGGATCGCAATTGCAGAACTTTGCCCTCGGCGGCGCCTTTGTCGTGCTGGCCGTTCCGCTTGGCATCTCGTTGCAGTCGATCGCCTGGGAAGCCAATGCGCAACGCATCATTCGTGACGGCATCGACAGCTCTTTTGCCGGGAGCGCCGAAAGCGTTGAACCGCAGACCACATTCGGCAAGGACAACGTGACTGTATCGGCCACAGTCTACACCAACCAGCTGTTCGACCGGGCCGATGTGGAAAGCCGCGCTGCGAAGCGGCTGGAGCAGCGGCTGAACCGGCCCGTCACCGTCTCCATACTCCAGATCGAAAGCGCCTCGGCGCGCGAGGCCGAACTGGCGCAGATTGGCGAGAGCCGCGCGCGCGAGGCCGAAAGTATTGCCACCGCCGAACAGATTGCCGACCGGCTGGCGCTGCTGGCAGGCGTTGAGACCAACGACGTGACCGTCGACCGCGACCGGCGCCGGGCCATGGTCCGCGCCCGCCCGCTCGATGGCGCGTCCCTTGCAGCCTATGCCGAGCTTGAGCGCCGCATCGATGCGACCGAGCCCGAATGGGATATCCGCCTGATCCCGCCCGCGCTGGCGATGCCCGCAATCACGTTCGAGCAGATCGAGGCCGGTGGTGACGATGCAGTGACGGCGGTCCGCTATCAGCCCGATGCCGCCGGAAAGCAGGCGGTGGCGCTGATCGCCTGGGCGCAAAGCCGCATCGGCATTCCAGTGCGGCTGGAAGGTCCCGCCGATTCCGTCGAGCTGGCGCGCACGGTGCTGGCGGCCAGCGGCATTGCTGCCGCAACGAACCCCGGCCGCCCCGGTTACGGGCCGGTCACCGCGCGCTGGTCGACCCAGGAAGGATGATGTGATGACAACCGAGCTTACCGTGTTGGCGCTGGGCGCCATTTTGTTGCTGCTCCACATCCTGCTCGCCGGGCATTTCAAGACGAAGCAATACGGCACCAGCTGGAACATGGGGCCGCGCGACGCAGATCAGCCGCCCCTTAACGACATTGCCGGCAGGCTCGAACGGGCGCGGGGCAATTTCATCGAGACTTTCCCAATCGCGATCGTCGCCTTCGTGGGAATCACCGTTGCTGGCCTCAACACCGAATTGACGGCCATTGCCGCTTGGGTCTGGCTGATCGCGCGGGTGGTTTACCTGCCCTTGTACTGGGCAGGCATACCCTTGGTGCGATCGCTGGTCTGGATGGTCGCCACGCTGTCGCTTCTGGTCGTGCTGGGTGCGCTTCTGGTCGGGTAGGGTGTGCTCAGTCCGGGTGCGGCTCTAACGCAGGCCTCAGGCTGCCAGCCTGATCGGCTCGATCTCGCCTGACAGGTAAAGCCGCTTGGCCTTGGCGCGGCTCAATTTGCCCGAAGACGTGCGCGGCAAGGTACGCGGAGGCACCAGTTCGACCACGCAATTCACGCCCGTGACCGCGCGCACCTTGTCGGCGATCTGGTCGCGCAGGCGGCGGCGTTCCTCGGGATCGGACACGCGGCAATGGACGAGCACGGCGGGGGCCTCCTCGCCATTTTCGGTCTCCACCGCAAAGGCGGCAATATCGCCATGGTTGAAGCCGGGCAGCTGCTCTACCGCCCATTCGATGTCTTGCGGCCAGTGGTTGCGCCCGTTGATGATGATCATGTCCTTGGCACGGCCGACCACGAACAGATAGCCGTCGGCCATGTAGCCCATGTCGCCAGTGTCGAGCCAACCGCCGATGAGGCAAGCCTCGGTGGCTTCCTCGTCGCGGAAATAGGAATGCATGACGCTGGGGCCACGGCACCAGACCTTGCCGATCTGGTGATCCTTGCGAAGCGCGCCCTTCTCGCCGCGAATCTCGACCTCCATGTCGGGCAGCGGCTTGCCGCAATTGACAATGGCGCGGTAGCGGGCGGGCCGCGAGAGGTCGCGCGGATGGCCTGAGAGGCGCTCTTCCTCGACCAGTTCCACGCGGATGCCTTCGCCCGGAGGCATGACTGTGACCGCCAGCGTCGCCTCGGCCAGGCCATAACTCGGGGTGAAGGCGGCGGCCGTGAAACCGGCGGGGGCAAAGGCGTTGACGAAATTCTGCATGACGTCGGGCCGGATCATGTCTGCGCCATTGCCTGCCAGCCGCCAGCGCGACAGGTCGAGCCGTTCGGCAATGTTGGACTGGCTGGAAATGCGCCGCGCGCAGATGTCGTAGCCGAAGGTCGGCGAATAGCTGAGCGTGGTGCCCTTGTTGCGGCTGATCAGGTCCAGCCAGGCAAGTGGTCGCCGGGCAAAATGTTCGGTCTTGAGATAATCGACACTCATCTGGTTGGCGATCAGCGACAGGAAGCAGCCAACCAGCCCCATGTCATGATACCAGGGCAGCCAGCTGACGACGCGGTCACCCTCGCCGACATTCATCGTCGTCGCATGGCCATAAAGGTTGTGCAGCAGCGCTTTGTGCGTGACCGCGACCCCGGTAGGAAACCGTGTCGAGCCGGATGAATATTGCAAATAGCAGATGTCTTCAGGGCGTGCCTCGGGCAGGTCGGCCTCGGGGGCCGGGCGCCGGGCAAAGCTCTCCCAATCCATGCCGGTGCAGCCTTGCCGCGCGGCGGCAGTGGCCGCCATTTCGGCAATCTCGGCCGGATAGAGCAGGATCTTGGGATCGCAGCTGGAAAGCTGCACGGCAAGCTGGTCGATATAGCCTTCCTTGCCACCGAAGGATGTGGGCAGCGGCAACGGCACCGGCCACGCGCCGGTATAGACGCAGGCACAGAACAGGGCGGCGAACTCGGGGCCTGTTTCGGCCACCAGGGCAACGCGGTCGCCCTTGCTTATGCCGCAATCCACCAGCCGGTATGCCATGGCCAATGCATCTTCGCGCAATTCGGCATAGGGATAGGCGCGGTCAAGATTACCGCGCGCATCGTGGAAGTTCAGCCCCTTGCGGCTGCGTGCAGCATAGTCGATCGCTTCGCTGAATGTCGCAAAGTCGGAACGTATGCGCGGCAACGGACAATCGTTGGGCGTGGGGGTGCCGGGAAGGCGGGTCGGTTCGCTCATGTCGTCAAGGAGTACCCTTTATTGCGCGCTCTTACGGCGCCTCCTCAAATAACGAGAGCGGCGCCCAACAAGAGGATAGACACCGCCACGGTCTTTCCCATTTGATAGGAAGTGTGGCACGAATAAGGCCAACCATGCCACCTTTACAAGCTTACGAGCGCCGAAAGCGGGCGAAAAAGCCGCTCGACAGCCAGGCGCTGGAGCAGCTCGCGCTGAGCTATGTGGCGCGGTATGCAACCAGTTCGGCAAAGCTAACATCCTACCTTAAAAGAAAAATTCGGGAACGGGGTTGGCAAGAGGATGAGGCCTCTCCCGATCTGCAGGCCCTTGCCGAGCGCTATGTGAACATGGGTTATATCGATGATGCAGCTTATGCACGAATGCGGCAGGATGGGCTTTTGCGGCGGGGATATGGTAAACGCCGGGTCGACCAGGCGCTGGGCCATGCAGGTATCGACGAGGATATGCGCGAGGCGCTGGCCCCGTCCGATGCCGAGCGCCGCCATGCATTGCTGGCGCTGGCCCGCCGACGCCGCTTTGGCCCCTTCGCGGCTGAACCGGCAGACCGCGACCGGCGCGAGAAGCAGCTTGCAGCGATATTGCGCGCGGGCCATTCTCTTGATGCGGCGCGTACGCTGCTCGATTTCGAGACGGCGGATGCGGCGGCAGAATGGGCGCATGAACTGGACAGCGACAATGAAGACTGAATTGCGATTCTTGCTGGTTCCGGCGGCGCTGACAATTACGGCGCTGCTCGCGGCCTGTTCGCCGCAGGCCGCCAGCGAGCCTCCGACAACCTCCACGCCGAGCGCGCAGACCGAGGCGGCATCGCCGTCAGTCCATCCGGTTTCGGGACTGGACGTTATCCCGGTCACAATATCGGTCGAAAGCGGTGACCAGATTATCGCCGCAGAAGTCGCCAGTTCTGCGCAGGAGCAGGCGCGTGGCCTGATGTTCCGCACCGAAATGGGGGCGGATGAAGGGATGATCTTCCCCTATGACGACAACCCTCATGTTCTCAGTTTCTGGATGAAGAACACTGTCATCCCGCTCGACATCATCTTCATCGGCGCGGACCGGCGCGTGATCAATGTCGTCGCCAACGCCGTGCCCTATTCTCTTGAGCCGGTCACCGCCGAGGGGATCGGGATTGCCGTCCTCGAGCTCAATGCCGGCCGCGCGACGGAACTGGGCATCGGGCCGGGAACGCGGATCGATTGGTGATGTTGGCCCGGACATTCGTGCGCAATTCTATTATTGGCCGTAAGGCAGGAATAGGCTAATCGCCGCTTCGCAATGGGAATCCTCGGCAAGATCTTCACCTGGTGGGACGGCGCCACGATCGGCACCCTTCTGTGGTCCTCGCGCAATGGCGAGCAAGTCGGCACCGATGCGCAGGGCAACAAATATTACCGTTCGAAAAGCGTGAAAGACGGCCAGCGCGAAAGGCGCTGGGTTATTTATGACGGCATCAACGATGCCAGTCGCGTTCCTGCCGAATGGCACGGATGGCTGCACTTCTCCTATGACGATCTGCCTGAAAGCCATCTTGCGCCATCGCGCATCTGGGAGACGGACTACACGCCCAACGCCACCGGCACGGTTTCGGCCTATCGCCCTGCGGGTGCACTCGAACGTGGCGGTGTGCGCGCGCGCGCCACTGGCGATTACGAAGCGTGGACGCCCGACGCCTGATGCAAGGTCCTGCCGTGCCGATGGTGCTGGCCGTGATCGTGCCAGCCTTGTTGTCCTTGGCAGCTTGCAGCGACGAGGCGCCGCCACCCGAAGCCCAAAGCACTGAAATTCCCGAAGGCCTGGTTGAACAATCGCCCTTGCCCGATTTCGAGGTCGACTCCTCGTTGGGCACGCCGCTGGAAGAACGGGTGGCCACGCTCGGCCTTATCAACAAGCGGAATAATATTTCTCAGGACGTCGAAATCAGGCCTGGCGAATCGAAGCGCGTGGGCAATGTTGTTATTCGCCTCGCCACCTGCGAGCGGACCGCGCCGTGGGAAGACCCGCCAGAGACCGGCGCCTTTGTGCAGGTGCTCGTCAACGACCGGCCCGATGCCGATTCCGACGCCCAGTGGCGACGCATTTTCAGTGGGTGGCTGTTCAGGAACTCGCCTGGCCTCAACGTGGTCGAACACCCCGTCTACGATGTCTGGGTCAAGGACTGCAGTATGAGCTTCCCGGGCGAGGAGTGACCGGCGCAGGCAGCGGCCTCCTCCCCAAGTTCGCGCCAGACCCGGTCGAGCGGCCGGCCCGGCCTTCCTTCCGCAGCCTGCGCCAACAGGTCACGGTAAACCTCCCGGCTGCAACTGACGGCGCCCAACGAGGCAAGGTGCTCTGTCATGAACTGGCAGTCGAGCAGGATGAAACCGGACCGCCGCATCAGGGCGACCAGCCAGACCAGCGCGACCTTGCTGGCATTGTCGGCGCGGCTGAACATGCTTTCCCCGCAAAAGGCGCGGTCGAAGCTGACGCCATAGAGCCCGCCTGCAAGTTGGCCGTCCAGCCAGCATTCTATCGAGTGGGCATGGCCCGCCTGGTGCAGCGCGATATAGCTCGCCTCGATCCTTTGGCTGATCCAGGTCTCCGGATGGTCAGGGCGTGGCGCGGCGCAGGCGGCAATGACCTCAGCAAAGGCGGTGTCGCAGGTGACGCGGTAGCGGTCCTGCCGCACGATCTTGGCCAGCGAGCGCGACGGCGAGAAATGTTCGAGCGGAAAAACCGCACGCTCTCGCGGTTCGACCCAGAAGACCTCGCTTTCGTCCCGACCATCGGCCATCGGGAAGACCCCGCTGCGATAGGCGAGCAGCAGTGTCTCTACCGGCAAGGGCGGGGCGAATGGCGAATGCATTGCGCGGTGCGATCTAGCACAATGCGATGGCCGCGTCCCGAAATTCCGCGGCACGTTCAGACCGCTTGCCTATCCGCATCAGCCGATATAGAGGCGCGACTTCCTGCAGGGGTGTAGCTCAGCTGGTAGAGCATCGGTCTCCAAAACCGAGGGCCCGCGGTTCGAGTCCGCGCACCCCTGCCATTTCTCCGGCACCAGCCTGTTTGTGCCGAAACTTCGCGCCTTCATGCGGTTCTGCCTTTTTGGCTGGCATGCCGTTTGTGGCGGATGGAGCCGTCTGAAATCCAGCAGAATTAACCAGTTAACCTCTGGCACCTCTATGCGTCCCGTTTCCGGATCGGCCCGTGAAACGAGTTCCACGTAGGAACCCGTGTCCTTACCCAAGCATTATCACTTGCGACGGGACGAGAGAAGGACACGACAAATGGGCTATTCATACCGATCGAGCCGGCCCGACAACTGGGTGCTGCCGCGCGCTCACACAGATGCATCCTTGCGCTACATGGCGCATGGACCGATCCAGTCGATGTATCAGCCGACATTCCTCGAGCGACTGTTCGGGCGCCGCTGAGCCGTTTCGCGGGTGTCGCTCCACCAGGACAGAAGCGACCCCGCCAGAATGTCGACTACAGTCTGTGCCCGATCAATATTCCTCGGGCTCTTCAGGTGTTTCGCGGATATGGTCGGGGCCAGCCTTGCGCTCGCCCTTGGCCAGTTTGAACACCACGCCTGACAGCAGCGCCAGCGCCAGCAGGTTGGGCAGTGCCATCGAGGCGTTGGAGATATCTCCCAGCCGCCAGACCAGCGTAAGGTCCTGCGTCGATCCCACGAAAATCACCACGCACCACAACACGCGCCACGCAAGGTGAAGCGCCTTTTCGCCTGCCAGCGTCGATCCGGGCACCCGGTCGTAAAGGAAGGTGATCGCCCGCTCCCCGTAATAGGACCAGGTCAGCAGTGTGGTGAAAACGAACAGGATCAGCGCCAGGCTGGCAATCAGCGTGCCCACCGGGATTGAGCCGATCTCTATTGGGAAAGCGGCGGCAAAGGCGCCGCTGGTCATAGCGAACCCCTGAAGATCCGAGTTCCAGGCGTGCAGCACCGGTTGACCGCCGCCTGTGAACTGGCCTTCGACGGTCAGGATCACCAGCGCCGTCATCGTACAGATCACGATCGTGTCGATGAAGGTGCCGAGCATGGCCATGCGGCCCTGCTGTTCGGGATCGTCGGTCTGCGCCACGGCGTGCGCGATCGGGGTTGAGCCCTGTCCGGCCTCGTTCGAGAACAGGCCGCGCGCAACACCCGCACGAATCGCCAGCATGATCGCTGCGCCCAGGAAGCCGCCGGTCGCGGCCTGCGGGTTGAAAGCGCCGTTGAAGATCAGCCCGAACGTGGCGGGGATGTCGGCTATATTGAGGATCAGTGCGATGACCGCCATCACGACATAGGTGGCGGCCATAAAGGGCACGACCTTCTCTGCCACGTTGCCGATCGACTTGATCCCGCCGATGATGACCACGAAGACCAGAATGGCAACGATCAGACCGCCCAGCCATTCCTCGATACCGAACAGTTCGTTAAGGCCGTCCGCGACCGCATTGGCCTGGATGGTGTTGCCGGTCACCAGGGCGGAAAACAATGTGCCCAGGCAAAAGACGATGGCCAGCCATGTCCATTTGGGACCGAGGCCGATCATGATGTAACTCATCGGTCCGCCGCGATAGGTGCCCGCACTGGTCTTTTCGCGATAGCGGATTGCCAGCGAACCTTCGGCAAAGGCGAGTGCCATGCCGACCAGGGCGGTGACCCACATCCAGAAGATGGCGCCTGGACCGCCTAGTGCGATGGCCGTGGCAACGCCCGCCAGATTGCCGGTGCCAACCTGTCCGGAAAGCGCAGTCGACAGCGCCGCAAAAGGGCTGATCTCGCCCGCGCCATCACCCTTGCGGCCTTTGAACAGCCCGGCAAAGGCGCTGCCCAGTTTACGGATCGGATAGAATTTCAGGCCGGCCATGACATAAAGGCCGACCCCCAACAGGATCAGTGTCATCGGCGGGATCGGCTGGCCGCCTATCGACAGCCACCAAAGCGCCTCGCCGTTCCATGTGCCGCCCCAGATGAAATCCGAGACATTGGTGACATGGTCGATCAAGCCGACCTGCTGCTCTGGTGCTGCCACTTACGCGATACCCCTGTTCTTGTGTCGGCGAGAGGGCGGGACGCTAATGTCACAATCTGCTGCTGGCCAGAGGAAATGTTGCAGGCGCGAAATGAGGTGTTTGGCAAACGCTCTGCGCCGGGCCCTTGCCAAGCGCGCGCCCCGGCTCTAGATAGCCAGCCGTCTTCCGACATCGGAGCTTTACCTTGCCCCTCCCGGAACCTGTCCGGGGTGGCGATGGGCTCTACCCGGAAGGCAGCACGAAGTTTAACCAGCGAGCATTGCGAGCCGCCATGGCCGAAGACAGCAAGAAAAAGACATCACCCGGTGAGTTCATTCGCCAGGTGCGTTCGGAGACCTCCAAGGTCGTATGGCCGACCTGGCCCGAGACCGTGCGCACGGCGATCTTCGTCGGCATTCTGGTGCTGATCCTGTCCTTGTTCTTCCTTGGCGTGGATTCGCTGTTCGGCTGGGTAGTGAAGAACTTGCTGGCGTTGGTCTGACGGTCTGCGCGAGACGGTTTGAGTAGATAAGAGGGAAGCCCAGACAGATGGCCCGCTGGTACATCATTCATGCCTATTCCGGATTCGAGAACAAGGTCCGCGATTCGATCATCGCCGAGGCCGAACGTCTGGGCCTGGCCGAAGCGGTCGAGGAGGTCGAGGTTCCGACCGAGACCGTGACCGAGGTCAAGCGCGGCAAGAAGGTGCAGACCGAGCGCAAGTTCATGCCCGGCTACGTCCTTGCCAAGCTCAAGCTGACCGACGATGTCTATCACCTCGTCAAGAACACCCCCAAGGTAACGGGATTCCTCGGCGCGGGCGGCAAGCCTCAGCCAATTTCCGAGCGTGAGGCGGCGCGCTATTTCGGCGGCGTGGAAGAGGCGAAGTCCGCCCCCAAGAAGCAGATCAGCGTCGAGTACGAGATTGGCGATTCGGTCAAGGTGCTCGAAGGCCCCTTCGCCAGCTTCAACGGGTTGGTCGAGGAACTCGATTTCGACAAGTCCAAGGTCAAGGTCTCGGTCTCGATCTTCGGGCGCGCGACACCTGTCGAACTCGACTTTGAACAGGTCGAACTGGCCAAGTAAGGCCATTGCGGCCGCGGCCGCGGCTGCCTCCAGCCCCTGACGGAATTCCAAGAGACATTGCCCGGCAGTGTTGAAAGCCTGCGCCGAATCCTCGGCGCGGCGCAATCTTTGCCGGGATCGCAATTCCTCCAAGCTCTATGGTGCGGTGCGTAATTCGTGCCAAGCCCGTTTGGCCGACGCCAAGCCACCACCTTTGGGGGACCATCGCCGATGACCAAGAGCCGCTCTCGCCTTATTTCCAGATTGCTCGCCTGCGCCACCGCATTTGGGATTGCGACCCTGCCGCTTGCCGCGCAGGCTCAGACCACCCCGGAACTCAAGGCCGAGATCGTCGCCGCCGTCGAGGCGCAGCGCAAAGATATCCAGGTCATGGTCGACCAGATCTACAGCTTTGCCGAACCCGGTTTCCAGGAAGTGCGGACGAGCGAATATCTGACCGGCATTCTGGAGGAGAACGGCTTCACGGTGGAGCGCGGCGTGGCCGGGATTCCCACGGCCTTTACCGCGACCTGGGGCAGCGGCGGGCCGAAGATTGCGCTCGGCAGCGATATCGACGATCTGCTCGGCCTGTCGCAAATGCCCGGCGTCCCGCAGATCACGCCGATCGTCGAGGGCGCTCCCGGCCATGGTGAGGGCCACAATTCGGGTATGCCAGTGATGGTCGCGGCGGCGCTAGCCGCCAAGCAGGTGATGGAAAAGCACGGGCTGGAAGGGCGCCTCATGCTGTGGCCCGGTGTTGCCGAGGAACTGCTGGCGACCAAGGCCTATTACGTGCGCGCGGGGATGTTCGACGGCGTCGACGTATCGATCTTCACCCATGTCTCCAACCAGTTCGGGACGGGTTACGGCGATCTTGGCCTCAATGGCATGATCTCGGTCGAATATGAATTCACCGGCTCGCCCGCCCATGCCGCCGGCATGCCCTGGGATGGGCGCAGCGCACTCGACGCGGTGACAGCGATGGATGTGCTGTGGAACATGCGCCGTGAACATCTGCCCATTACCCAGCGCTCGCATTCGATCGTGACCAATGGCGGCAACCAGCCCAACATCGTGCCCGCGAAGGCATCGGCCTGGTATTTCTTCCGCGACAACACCTTCCAGAACGTCCGCAATCTCTACGAAACGGCCAATACGATTGCCGATGCGGCGGCGATGGCCACCGGCACCAGCGTGACGCGCCGCGTGCGCGGCTATGCGGCCCCCAATTACGGCAACAAGCCAATGGCAGAGGCGGCCTATGCCAATATCGTGGAGGTTGGCATGCCCGAGTGGACCCCGGCCGACGAGGCATTCACGAAACTGGTCCAGACGACCAACAAGCTGAAGGTTTCGCCGCTTGCCTCCGAGGTCTCGCCGCTTTCGACGCCCGAGCTGCGCGGCGGAGCCAATTTCGGCGCGTCCGACGATATCGGTGACGTGATGTGGACCGTGCCGACGATCACCATCGGGTTTCCGTCAAACATTCCCAACGTGATCTTCCACCACCAGACCGCCGCGATGGCGATGGCTACGCCCATCGCGCACAAGGGCGCGGTGGCAGGGGCCAAGGCGGTTGCGATGACGGTGCTGGACCTTGTCACCACCCCGCAGCTGGTGGCCGATGCCAAGGCTTATTTCACCGATGTCCAGCAGGCCGATCAGACATATGACCCCCTGCTCGCACCGACCGACATGCCCACGATCGAGATGAACGGTGAGACGATGGAGCGGCTGCGCCCGAAGATGGAACCCTATTATTATGATCCCAGCCGCTACGATTCCTATCTGGAACAGCTGGGCGTGGAATATCCGGCTGGCGAATAGGCCCGACTCTATGTGACCCGCCCGGACAAGCCGGGCGGGGTTTCTCCATTCAGAACGTATTGCTGAGCGTGACGCCAAGCCGCCATTGTTCGGGTAGCTGGATGCCGTTCAGGTCTTGGTAGATCGGAACGCCGGCCTCGACCCCGATTTGCGTGTTGCCGCCTTCTACAAATGGCAGTGCCAGATTCGCACCCAGCGCCGCCAGTAGGACATCGCCGCCATAGTTTTCCTGTCGGTCGGGCGGTGCAGCATGATTGTGCGCGCCGTTATAGTGGCCGAGGATCTGGCCTTCATGCTCCCAGCCCAGCCTTCCGGTGACGCTGGCAATCGGTGAAGGGCGATAGCTGGCCCAGATGCTCGCCTTGGCCTCGTCGCCGAATGCAAATCCGGAAGAATTGCTGTCATCGGTACGCCAGCGGTAGCTCGCCTGCATGCCCCATCCAAGGTCACCGGCATAGCCTGCGACCGTAACGGAAGGCTCGATATCCCAGGTGCCGCTGCCCGACTGCATGCCATAATGGACGAAGGTGCCGTTGGCGTTCATGCGGTCTGCCTTGCCGGTCGGCACCCACAGGCCAAGCGTCGCATGGGCGCGCAAGGCGGGCGTATTGACGAGGCGGTAGGACGCTGAAACCAGCGTATCGGAGAACCCTTCCGTCGAATGGGTCATGGTCTGACCGAAAGCGAGGGCGTGATGGGCGTGGCCCATCGCACCGTCCATTCCGCCCATATCCATATCCATCATGCCGGTAATGGCCGGATCGATCCCGACCATCGTCATTTCGTGCCGCATCCAGTGCGGCATGACCATCAGCGTGATTGTGTCGTTTGGCGCATACATGATGTCGAGCATCACCATGTCCATGATCATGCTCTTTGCGCGCACCGTATAGCCGGCCGCGAGCACTTCTGCGTCGGAGAGCTTGTCGGTGCCCGAGACATTGGCGCCAACCGATTCCTGCTTCATGTAACGTATGGCGAACATGAATTCGCCGCCATCATGGGTGTGCTCGTTCATCAGGCCGGAGGCCGGGTAGGTCGCAACTTCGCCGGAAACCACGATGGGATCGTTTTCAGGTCCGGGTGCTTCGCTTTGTGCGAGCACGGGATGCGCAATTATCAGCGCTGGCAGCGCGCATACGCTGCCTTTCAAAAAGGTTTTCATTTCAATACCCTGTCTGTCAGAAATGCTTGAGGAGGCCCGGCTTGCCAGGCAGCTGCTCAGGCGCGGACAGGTGGCGCGCGGCCCGGCGGCTGGATGTAACGCGCGCGGCTCAGGAGAATTCTTGCCGGCTCGACGCTGCGCAGGGGCGCCAGGGGCAGTGCCAGTGCCACGAGCGTGGGCGCCTCTGGCGGGGGCGTGGCATTGCCGAATCCGGCAAACATGCATGGAACGCTCGAATGTGCGGGGTCCGCGTCGTGATCGGCATGCGCCCCATTATCCTCAGGGGGCTGATGATTCCCGTGGCTGCTGTCTGGTGCTGCGTCGCTATGCATCGCATGCGCGGCCATTGCCTTGGGCGCGGAAACATTGCCGTGCGTCGCCTTCGGGGCGATGTTGGCGGGCCCGCAAATCCTGATGGAAAAACCGTCTGCGCCCGTGAAGTCGGGCATCCAGCCCGAAGGCACGAGCGCGCGCATGACCAGCACCGCCGCCAGCAGCGCCCACAGGCCCGGCAGACTGCCCCGCAATGTCGAACGGATGCGTTTCACAGGCTCTGCCCTTATCCCCGCTCCTGCTTTATTGCAATGCAGCATTTCTCCTATTACTGTTCACTTGCCATTCGATTTTTCGGGCACCTCGGCCCGGCCGCATTTGCAAATCAAACCAGTTCAGGGAATTCGCACATGATCTCCTCGTTCAACCGCCGCAGTCTGCCCTTCGCCGTGGCGCTTCTTTGTAGCGCTTCACCTCTCGCCGCGCAGGAGGTACCCATCGTTCAGCCAGGCGCGCCCGGGCAGGGAGGGCGAGTGCTCTCGCAGGGGGAGGCTGTCGCTCTGGCGCGCAATGATTTCGCACCCGCCGATATCGCCTTCATGCAGGGCATGATCGTGCACCATCAGCAGGCCGTCGATATGTCGAGCCTCGTGAAGGACCGGACCAACACCCCCGAAGTGGTCGGCTTCGCTGACCTTATCGGGGCCTCGCAGGCCGACGAGATCAATTTCATGACCGAGTGGCTGGCCGATCGCGGCGCGCCTTCCGGGATGCAGGCCATGGGCGCGATGGACCACGCGGCGATGGGTCATGCCGGAATGGATCATGCGGCGATGGATCATTCCGGGATGGCGGGCATGGCGACGCCCGAACAGATGGCCCACCTGGCGACGCTGAGCGGGACCGACTTCGACCGCGCCTTTCTGGAAATGATGATCAAGCACCACCAGGGCGCGCTGACCATGGTGGACGACCTGCTGGCCTTGCCGGGCACCGCCGCCGACCCTGTTCTGTTCGAGTTCACCAACGACATCACCAATGATCAGTCCAATGAGATCGACCGCATGAACGCGGTACTCATCAGCCTGTCCGATGATCCGCGCGCTTCGCTGGCGCATGGTTTTCTCGATGCAGGCGAGGCGATTGCCGGGCTTCACCATGTGGCCTTTCTCCAAAAGCCAGCGGGCTTCTTCGATCCGGCCAACCCCGCTGGCCTGAAGCCTGAAAAGCCCAAAAAGCCGGAAGAAGGCGAAACGCAGGAAGCACCTGCGGAGGACGAGACGAAGACGCAGTTCGCCGAACGCAGCGGCCTGCTCAGCTTCGCCAACACCGACATGGCGTTCTCCGGCGATCTGATGGTGGCTGGCAGCTATCACGGCTTCAACGCCTACAGGCTGGGCGATGACGGCGTGCCGCAACTGGTCAGCTCGGTCGTCTGTCCGGGCGGTCAGGGCGACGTTTCGATCGTGGACGACCTGCTGATCATGAGCGTGGAGCAGACGCGCGGCCGTGTAGACTGCGGCCTTCAGGGGATTGACGAGGAAGTCAGTGAGGAGCGCTTTCGCGGACTTCGTATCTTCGACATTTCCGACATCGCCTATCCGCGCCAGGTTGGCCAGGTGCAGACCTGTCGCGGTTCGCACACCCATTCGGTCGTATCCGAGACGCCGGCCAGTATCATCGTCTACAATTCCGGCACCAGCCGGGTCCGAGACGAAGAGGAGCTCGGCGGATGTATCGGCGATGTGCCGGGTGACGACCGCACTGCATTGTTCCGCATTGACGTGATCGAGATTCCCAAGGCCGATCCGTCAAAGGCGCATATCGTCTCCAGCCCGGCCGTCTTTGCCGATCCGGAGACCGGCGTGCTGGCGGGCCTGTGGCGCGGCGGCGATCATGGCGACGAGACGCAGCGTACCGGGCGCACCGATCAGTGCCATGACATCACCGTCTTCCCCACCGCGAAGATCGCCGCTGGCGCGTGTTCGGGCAACGGCATCATCTTCGACATTTCCGACCCCCTGAAGCCCACCAGAATCGACGCGGTGATCGACGAGGGCTTCGCCTACTGGCATTCGGCCACTTTCAACAATGACGGCACCAAAGTGCTGTTTACCGACGAATGGGGCGGGGGCGGGCGGCCGCGCTGCCAGGCCACCGATCCAAGAAATTGGGGCGCCAACGCCTTTTACGAGATCGTCGACGACAAGCTCGAATACCGCGGCACCTACAAGCTACCCGCGCCGCAGGGCGACATGGAAAATTGCGTTGCCCATAACGGCTCGATCATCCCGGTGCCGGGCCGCGATGTTTTCGTTCAGGCCTGGTATCAGGGCGGAATCTCGGTGATCGACTTCACCGACCCATCCAATGTCTTCGAGATCGCCTATTTTGACCGCGGACCGATCGATGCGGAACAGCTCGTGCTGGGCGGATATTGGTCGGCTTATTGGTATGACGGCTACATCTACGCGACCGAGATCGCCCGCGGTATCGACGTCTTCGCACTGGAGCCCAGCGATTTCCTGAGCGAGGCGGAGATTGCCGCTTCCAAGGCGGCCGAGCAGGGCGGAACATTCAATCCGCAGTCGCAATATCCGGTCACCTGGCCCGCGGCGGCAGTAGAGGCGGTGGAGGCGAGCAGGCGCGGGGGCTGATCATTCAGCGACGGAGCCGGCCCGCTCCGCCGCCAACCCGAAGGCTTGCATTTGCGCTCGAAAAAGCTATGTGCGCGCCTTCCTTTGCGACAGCCTCGGGCAAGAGCTTCGGAAAATCCGCGCGGGAGGCAGGTTAACCTGCTGTTTGACCGCTTACCATGAGGGTGTGGCCCAAGGGCCCATCTGACAGTGAGAACAGGAGGCCATCATGGCCAAGAAGATCGAAGGTTACATCAACCTTCAGGTGCCCGCTGGCGCTGCCAATCCATCCCCGCCCATCGGCCCCGCGCTCGGTCAGCGCGGCGTCAACATCATGGAATTCTGCAAGGCGTTCAACGCCGTCACGCAGGAGATGGAAAAGGGCGCGCCGATCCCGACCAAGATCACCGTCTATGCTGATCGCAGCTTCACTTTCATTACCAAGACGCCGCCCGCCAGCTTCTTGCTGAAGAAGGCCGCCAAACTGAAGTCGGGTTCCAAGGAACCGGGCAAGATTTCGGCTGGCACCATCAAGAAGAGCGCCGTTAAGGAAATCGCCGAAGCCAAGATGGCGGACCTCAACGCGAACGATATCGACCAGGCCATGAAGATCATCGAAGGCTCTGCCCGTTCGATGGGCCTCGACGTGGTGGAGGGCTGAACAGATGACAAAGCTTAGCAAGAAGCAGAAAGCAGTGGCACAGTTCGACGCCGAGAAGCTTTACTCGGTGGACGAAGCAATCGCCATGCTGCGCGAGCACAAGGCCAAGTTTGACGAAACCGTCGAGGTCGCAATGAACCTGGGCGTGGATCCGCGTCATGCCGACCAGATGGTTCGTGGCATGGTCTCGCTGCCCTCGGGCACCGGCAAGGATGTCAAGGTTGCGGTTTTCGCGCGTGGCGACAATGCCGACAAGGCGACTGCCGCCGGGGCCGACAGGGTCGGTGCTGAGGACCTGATGGAAGACATGCAGGCCGGCAATCTCGACTATGACCGCGTCATCGCCACGCCTGACATGATGGGCGTTGTGGGTCGCCTGGGCAAGGTGCTGGGCCCCAAGGGCCTGATGCCCAACCCCAAGCTGGGCACCGTCACGCCCAATGTGGAACAGGCCGTGAAGGACGCCAAGGGCGGCCAGGTCGAATTCCGCGTGGAGAAGCTGGGCATCATCCATTCGGGCATCGGCAAGCTGTCTTTTGATGATGCGGCGATCAAGGCGAACTTCGAGGCGCTGACCCAGGCGGTGGTGAAGGCCAAGCCGACCGGCGCCAAGGGCAAGTATGTCAAGAAGGTCTCGCTCACTTCGACCATGGGGCCGGGCCTCAAGGTCGACCTCGCCGAGGTCGAAGGGGCTTAATCGTTCTTCCCGGTCCGCTTTTGGCGGACCGAGGGGCCGCCCGCCGACACCTGAGACGAAAAACAATAAGGCCGGGAGCGTAAGCTTCCGGACTCGTTGTTTTCTGGCAGGTGCCTTGTCCGCGGTTGCGCGAAGGGTGGCCTAGAACTCGACCTCCAGCTCTTCCACGTCTTCAGGCTCGGCCAGCGCCTCTTCCTTCCAGCGCTGCATCGGCTCCCAACTGGCGATCGTCTGGCAATAGGCCTCGCTTTCCGGCGACAGCTTGACGGCATAGGTGACAAAGCGCGTTGTTACCGGGGCGTACATGGCATCGGCGGTGGTCGGTTTCTTGCCGAACAGAAAGGGGCCACCGTATTTGCTCAGGCATTCCTGCCAGATGGCCTCGATCCGTTCGATGTCCGGCAACGCCCCGCTGAAAACGGGAAATGTCTCGTGCTTGACCTTCAGGTTCATGGGCAAGGCGGAACGCAGGTTTGAAAATCCAGAGTGGATTTCGCCCGACACCGATCGGCAATGAGCCCGGGCAATCCGGTCCTTGGGCAGCATTCCGGCCTTCGGGTGGCATTCGTTAAGATATTCGGCAATCGCCAGGGTGTCCCAGACGCTCGCCCCTTCGTGGGTCAGCCGGGGCACCAACACCGATGGCGACAACAGTAGCAATTCGGCACGGTTGCTCTCGTCGTTCTCGACCATCAGCTCCTCGACCTCCAGACCGGCGAGGTGGCACAGCAGTCTTCCACGCAGTGACCATGCGGAGTAGGTCTTGCTGGATATGGTCAGTTGCGCGTTGTCCATCCCTGTCCTCGTCATCTCTTGGCTTGCGTTTGCAATGATGCGCTGCAACATGGCTGAAATCGCGCGCCTTGCAAAGGCAAATGGAATGTGTCCTCGGGCAATAGATCGGAGCCGGAATGCTGTATAGCGGATACCAGGCCTTTTCGGACCTGATGTTTCCAGGGCGTTGGCTGGCTTCCACGGCCACGGCGCTGGGTGACGTCTATCCCGAAGGTTGGCCTGGTAATGGCCTGATCGACCGCTGTCTGGCCGCTTGCGAGGTCTTCGCAGGGGCGAAAATGACCCACGAGCGCCCCGATTACAAGATTTCCGAAGTCCTGTGCGGCAATTCGATGACCCGCATTGTCGAGGAGGTCACGCTGGACCTGCCATTTGGCAATCTGCTCCACTTTGCCAAGCCGGACATTTCTGTCGCACAGCCCAAGATGCTGGTGGTCGCGCCGCTATCGGGGCACTTCTCGACGTTGCTTCGCAACACGGTCTACACCTTGCTGCGCGATCACGACGTCTACATCATGGACTGGAAGAACGCGCGTAACGTTCCGCTGAGCGCCGGAGCATTCGGTTTCGACGACTATGTCGACTACGTCATCCGCTTCATGCAGGAACTGGGCCCCTGCTCGCACATGCTCGCGGTCTGTCAGCCCTGCGTTCCGGCCTTGGCTGCGGTCGCGCTGATGGCCGAGGATCGCGATCCGTGCGAACCCAGAACGCTTTCATTGCTCGGCGGTCCGGTCGATACGCGCGTGGCGCCCACGGTGGTCAACGACCTGGCGACCTCAAAGCCATTTTCGTGGTTCGAGGACAATGTCATCCATACGGTGCCACTGCGTTACAAGGGGGCCGGGCGAAAAGTGTACCCGGGTTTCCTTCAGCTGACCGCCTTCATGGCGATGAATGCAGGGCGTCACCTGGGCCAGCACCGCAAGCTCTACAAATCCATTGTCGAAGGGGATGAAGAGGAAGCGGAGAAGATCAGGGAGTTCTACAAGGAATATTTCGCCGTTCTCGACTTGTCGGCGGAATTCTATCTCGAAACCATCGACAAGGTGTTCCAGCGGATGCTGCTGGCGAAGGGCGAGCTCTACTACCGCGGCGATCGCAAGGTTGACTGCCGGGCGATCCAGCGCACCGCACTGCTGACAGTCGAAGGAGAGCGCGACGATATCTGCGCTGTCGGCCAGACGGCGGCGGCGCATACTTTGTGTTCAGGTTTGCGGCCGCATCTCAAACGCCACTATCTGCAGCCCTCTGTCGGCCATTATGGCATTTTCTCCGGTTCCAAATGGGAACGACAGGTCTATCCGCAGATACGCAACGTTGTTCTCTCGATGAGCTGAGCAGGCAGGTGGGGACGGGTGCCTGTCCATCCGCGAAATGGCGTTACGCCAGCCATTGTGCCTTCGCTGTCTAAACATGCGACCGGGCACCGGCACGTTCCCTCGCGCCGGAGAGGCTTTGGCAGTCTTCACCCTCGCAAGCATTAGGGATCGGTCATTATAGACCGGATGGAGCCGGTTCGCCGCCAAATGGGGTGTGAATCGGGTCCGAAGATTAACATTGGTCGTCATAAAATGATGAAATCTTCGGAACGGTTCATCGCAGGATGCTCTCCAGCCGTCCGCGAAATTAACCAATTCGCCGATTCCGTTCATCTACCAGAAAGGTGGAGGCCAACAGGCGGGAACTCCCCTATGCGTTCGATTGTAGCCTTGGTGCCGCATGTCGAATCTACCGAGTTGAACCAGATCACGACAGCCAGCCCCGCCATTCGTTTGGCGACCCATCGATCGGTCGCAAACAGATCGGGGCCAGCTGTTAAATAATGAAGGAGTATCGCCATGAACATCGTTTCCGGAAAGTCCGCTAAGTTAATCCTGCCTGCCATTCTTGCCAGCGCGGCACCGTTTGCCGTGACGGCGCAGGAGGTTGATCCCGCTGCCTACGAAAGCCAGATCACCGTGCTCGGATCGATCCCCGCTGATTTGACCGGCATGCCGGAAGGGCCGGAGATCGAGGGCATCATCTCCGCGCGCAGCCCGAACGGGATGCAGGTGACGGCCGACAATGGCACCAATACGGTGGTTGGCCTGAGCGCATCGACTGAAATCCGCGGCAGCGGCGGCTTTCTTGGCTTGAACAAGACCGAGATTGCAAAGAACTCCCTGCTCAGCGGCCTGCCGGTGACGGTGGAGACGGTGCAGTGGGGCGGTGGCCTTGTGGCAAGCCGGGTCAAGTTCAAGAACAAGAATCTCGAAACGGCGGCGATGATCCACGGCGGAACTGCCCAGCGGTTCGCCGAGCATGACATGGCGATTTCGGAGAATGCCGCTGCTACCGAGGCGCTGCGCGGCCGCGTTGCCAATATCGACGAATACAACATCAAGGGCGCGACCAATGTCTATTTTGACACTGGCAAGTGGAACTTGACCCCGGCTTCGCAGGCCGAGCTGTGCTCTGCCGCCTCGCAGGCTGAAGCCATGGACAATGCGCTGCTGCTGGTCGTTGGCTACACCGATTCGGTGGGTGACGAGGACTACAACCAGGTGCTGAGCGAACGCCGCGCCGGACGCGTGGTGAACTATCTCCAGCAATATTGCGGCTGGAAGCCCTGGCGCATGCTGACCCCGACCGGCATGGCCGAGGCCGATCCGGCGGCCGACAACACCACCGAAGCGGGCAAGGCGCAGAACCGCCGCGTCTCGGTGAACATCCTCGTCAGCAAGGCTGTCGATGGTGTGTAAGAGTTGAACGGTGCGGGGTGGGCCAGCGCGTGTCCCCCCGACCTGTTCATTCAAAGGGGGCGCTTATGGCGCCCCTTTTTTGTGCGGGATTGGCCCCTGCAAGTGGAAATCGATTATATGCCGCCCGGCGTGAAGTCGTGGCCGTGTTCGCCCAACGCTTCGCACAATGTATCGACGCAGCTTTTCAGTTCGCCCTTGTCAGTTGAGCGGACCACGAAGTTCGCGCCGACCCGCCCTTCGCGGAAAAACGGGTAGGAGCCGATCTGGCAATTCGCATGGGCCTTCTCGACCTCGCGCAGCATTTCGGAAATCTCGCTTTCGGCGACCCATGCGCCCACGGTCTCGCTGATCAGCGGCGCGCCGCCTTCCAGCGTTCCGGTGAGTCCGTCGAGCATCTGTGCCGTGATATTGGGCACCCCCGCCATCAGGAAGATGTTGCCGTAACGGATCCCGGGGGCACCTGACATGCGGTTGGGAATGAGGTCCGCGCCTTCGGGCACGCGCGCCATACGAAGTCGCGCTTCGGTCAGGCCACCGGGCTTGTCGCGGTAATAGTTTTCGAGCACGGCCCGAGCTTCGGGATGGATCACGACCGGAACGGCCAGTGCGGCGGACACGGCATCCACCGTGATGTCATCATGGGTCGGGCCAATGCCGCCGGTGGTGAACAGGTAGTCATAGCGTTCGCGCAGGGCATTCACCGCCTCGGCGATGGCGTCCATGTCGTCCGCAACCACCCGGACCTCGGTCAGGCGAATGCCCTGTACCTGCAGCCAGCTGGCGATCTGGGCGATATTCTTGTCGTGCGTGCGGCCAGAGAGGATTTCGTCACCGATGACGACCAGGCCCGCTCTCCAAATTCTCTCGCTCATGCGCTTACAGCTCCATTGACCTTGCGATCGAGCGCCTTGGCCGCGCGCACGGTATTGGCGAGCAGGCAGGCAATGGTCATCGGCCCGACGCCGCCGGGAACCGGGGTGACGGCGCGAGCGTGCTGAACTTCGTCAAAGGCAATGTCGCCGACCAGTCTGTCCTTGCCGTTTTCGCCTTTGACCCGCGTGATGCCGACATCGAGCAGGACCGCGCCGGGCTTTACCCAGTCGCCCTTGACCATCTCGGCAATGCCGCTGGCCGCCACGATAATGTCGGAACGCCGGGCGATTTCTGGCAAGTTGCGCGTCTTGCTGTGCGCAATTGTGACGGTGCAACCTTCATTGAGCAGCAGGACCGCGACTGGCTTGCCGACGATGTTGGAGCGGCCGATCACCAGCGCATCCATGCCGGTGGGATCGGGCACCACCGATTTCAGCAGGTGGATCACCCCTGACGGCGTGCAGGCGACAAGGCCCCCGCTGCCGGTAAAAAGAAGCCCGGCATTCATCGGATGAAAGCCGTCGACATCCTTGGCCGGGTCGATTGCCAGAAGCACCAGCCCCGTATCAATTTGTGGCGGCAGCGGCACCTGGCACAGAATCCCGTGGACGGTGGAATCGGCGTTGAGCTGGTCGATCAGCGCCAGCAGGTCGTCCTGGCTTGTATCAGCGGGCAGGCGATATTCGCTGCTGGTAATGCCGACGCGCTCGCATGCCTTGATCTTGCGCCCAACATAGACCTGGCTGGCCGGGTCTTCGCCCACCAGGATAACCGCCAGGCCAGGGCGGTTCATGCCCTCGTCGAGCATGGCGTCAACTTCGGCCCTGGTCTGTTCGTCCAGATTGCGTGCGATCGTTTTGCCATCGATGATCTCGGCCATGGTTTCGTCCGCTGTTCCTGCAGTCATGTGGTCTGGGTAGCGGCTCCTGCCCTAGAGCCTGCAGGCCCCGCTGACAAAGGGAATGGTGTCTATCTCCTCAGGCCTGTGTGTCCGGCCCTTTGTTGCACACCCGGCTTGCCTTCTGCCTGCCCGATAGTGTCAAAGGCAGGGCATGATCGCTCGCACGTTCCTCGCCCTGTTTGTTGGCCTCTTCCTTGCCTTGCTGCCCGCGGGTGCGAGGGCGCAAAGCGAAGCGTTAGAGGGAAACTGGGATTTTCGCATCGACGGGGTGACCATATTTCGCTTCGAGATTGTCAAGGCGGATGCCGGAGAATGGCGCGGCACCTGGTCACGCCCCGACAGTTTTGCAACCGATGGCTATGCCTTCGCGCGCCTTCGCGGTGGCGTGGAGAAGATCCCCTCGATGACGGGGATCATGTTCGACGGGAAGGTGGAACTGAGCTTCGACGATCCGCGGCCCAATGCCATCCCCGACATATTCCGCTTCGATCTGCTCGATTATTCCACCGCGCGCATGACCTATGTGGGCACGGATCTTGCGCCTTTCGGCATGGTGCGGGCCGGGCCAGGTGATCGGATCGGCGCATGGAACGAGCGCGCAATCTATGCGCGGCCGCGCCCGGATACCGTGGTTGAGGCACAATCGCCGCGCCCCATACTTCCTCCGGCGCGCAGCGCAGGGGGCGATGCTGTCGTTGTTGCGGCAGAACCCGCCCCGGCTGAACCTGCCCCGGCTGAACCTAGCCCTGCAGCCGAGCCGCTCAGGGTAAGGCCGACCACGGACAAGGGGGCACGGGACGCTGCGCCGCAAGACGGTTCGCAAGCCGAAACATCGGGCGGGCAAGGCGATCCCACGACCAAGCGGCGCAGGGTTGGGGCGGATTTCCTCGACGGGCTTTGACGCCTGCAAGTGTTCCGCCCCGAACTGGCGGGGTTACGACTCTTCGGCCTCCGGCACTGGTGATACGATCAGTAACGTGCCGTCCTTGCCGGTCAGGACGCGCGAACCATCAAACTCGGGTGCGCTGACTTCGTAGCAGCCCCCGGTTTCGCCTTCTTCGGGCGTCCAGCACGTTTCGGTTTCGCCGAAGGTCCAGGTGCCGTTTACGCTTATCCCGTCTTCCATTTCGGCGACATAGGTGCCGTCTTCATTGTTGGTGGTGACGCCCTTGGTACCGTCGGGATAGGAAACATTCCAGGCACCGAGATAGTCCTCGACTGTGTCGGCCGGGGCGACCACGACTGGTCCGCTAGAGCCATCATCAGCGGCATCGTCGGCCTGCTGTCCACAGGCGGCGATCATGGCCGAAATGGCCAAACAAAAAACAAGTCTTTTCATGCATTCCCCTCCAGGTCGTATCACGACCCGCAGCCAGGATATGCTAACGCAAGGCGCGGGTCCTTCGGCGCCCGGTTGATATATTTGTTCAGTCTAGGTCCGGGTGCGGCAGAATGTTGCGCCAATGCATCGCATTGCGCAAGGCTCTGAGAAAAAAGCTGGTGTGTAAGCTCGCCGGTGGCACGCCGTGTCGGTCGATGAATTGGTGCCTCGGACTAGCCGTTCCGGGCACATGCGATGCACAGGGCAGCTTCGGGCCGGGCCTTCAGGCGCCCTTCGGAAATTGGCCCGCCACACTGCATGCATTCCCCATAAGTGCCTTGTTCTATGAGTAAAAGCGCGCGTTTGGTGGAGGCAAGGTCGCGCGAGAGCACGGCCGCCTGTCCCTCCAGCGATTCGTCATCCTCCATCTGGATGGCCCGGTCGTTGCTGTCTGCCAGCAGCGGCTCGCCCAGATCGTTCTCGATCCGTGCGAGGCGGGCCTCCGCTTCGCTCAGCTTCTTTTCGAGAGCTTCTCGGGCGTTTTCGATATCTGCCATGTCCATCTCCCTTGATGACAACTCCGATTGCGAAGTAGGTTCAGACTAGACCTGGCCCGCGTAAGATGGCTTGCGCAAAGTCAAAGGGGCGCGAGGCATTTTGCCCCTGCGCCCCCTTTCGCCTGCCTGTCCCGCGATACGACCCGAAGGACGGCACCTTTAAGGTCTATTTATTCTGGCCAGGAATCTTGGCGAGCTTCTTTTTTTTCTTCTTCTTGGTGGCGTCAGTCTTCCCGGGCTTCGACTTCTTGGCCTTCTTCGCCTTGGCAGCGGTTTTCGCCTCGGCCTCGATTACGGCTTCGGCCAATCGGCGCACCGAACCGGCACGGGGCCGGAATTTGCGGGCGAGGACGGCTCGGGCCAGGTCGACTACCGCCATCGCATCCTGGTCCACAACAGCCGGGCTGGTATCGTTTGCGTTTGCCGCATTGGTCATCGCGTCGGGGGCTGTCGCATTGGAGAACGCCTTTTCCGTCATTGCGACGCCGGCATCCGTCGAAATCGATGTCGCGTAGCCTTTTCTTCCTGTTGCCATTTCATTCTCACGCCAATCGACAGGGTTTCTGTCATCAAAATGTAACATGCGATGAAAGCGCGGCCAGTGGCAAGGCTACGGCGTCGACTGTCATAAAAGTGTCAATTTCGGCGGCGTCATGCCTCGACCGGGTCGCCGATCCGTATGGCGGGTTCGCAGCCCAGCCACTTGGCGAGATTCTTGAGGTCCGATTCAACGCCTTCGGAGGCGAGTTCCTTGCGGCTTTCGTCGAGCCAGAGCGTGAGCATCTTCTCTTCCCGTTCCAGCCTTGTGGTCATCAGTGACACCCGCGAACCCGCGCCCAGCCGCCGGCAAAGCCTTATTGCCAGCCCCCATGAGGCCGCCTCTGCCAGATCGGCCTCGCTTGCCAGCTTGATGAGGTCGCCAGTCGGTTCAGGCTTGTTGCAGGCTCCGCGCAACGCGGCGCCCAGCAGTGCCCGGCCGCGGTGGTCCAGGCCGATCCAGCGCTTGTCCATGGCCCAGTCGAAGGAGTGCTTGAGCCGCATGTTCGGCTCCAGCCTCGCCTGCGCCAGCGCCAGCATGATCGCCGCCAGGCGTAGCCGTTCGCCGACCTTGCCGCCGCCATTGGCAACCGGCGAAATCCACGCCGCGATGGTCGCCGCTATGCTGGCAGACGCACCGCGCGGACCGGCGAAGTGGTCGACCGCGACCAGCAGTGGATCGAGCTGCTTGGCCGCGTCTTTCAGCTGCCGGAACAGCAAGCCTTCGCGCAGGCCCCAGGACGAGAACGTGATGCTCTGCGGCTTGAGGTTTGCCAGCACCGTTCGCAACATGGCCGCCGCATCGGGAAGGCCCGCCGCGCGCGAGGTGGAGACCCCGCTTATCGGTGAAAGCTCCTCGGGGGTCATTTTTGAAAGCTTGCGCGCAACCCTGTCCGCCTCTTCCAGCGAGAGGGAAAAGGCGTGCGGATCGGTGAGCGGATACTTGCCCTTGTGCATGGCGAAATTGGCCATGGAGCGCCAGGTTCCGCCGACCAGGTACAATGTGCCATCATGCGGTGCGGCCCAATCGGCGGTCTGCAATTCGCGCTCCACCGCCTTTTCGAGCGCGTCGTCGCCGCCTTCGCGCAGGGCAGGGAGCCTCAGGGTGCCCAGCGGCAGGCTGATGCCGTGGCCGCAGCGACCGTCGCCGATTTCGACCAGTTCGAGGCTGCCGCCGCCAAGATCGGCGACAACACCCTTCGCCCCGGGAAATGCGCCGAGCACGCCGGAGGCCGCGATCACCGCCTCTTCCTCGCCCGACAACAGCACGGGATCGAGCCCGAGTGCACGCACCTCGGCAAGGAACGCCTCGCCATTGCGCGCTTCGCGCACCGCCGCGGTCGCAACAGTCTGGACGTCGGTGATCTCAAGATCCCTGAGGATCCAGGCGAACCGCGCCAGCCCATTAAGCGCCATGGAGGTCGCTTCTTCGGGCATCTCCCCTGTGGTCGCCAGGTCGCGGCCCAGCCGCGCGGTCACCTTGTCGTTGAGCCACACGATCGGCGCGCGCTGCCGCCCGGCATAGACCACCATGCGCACCGTGTTCGAACCGATGTCGACCACGGCCCTGTCGGGGCGGTCTGCATTTTCACTGTTCCGCCGCGCCGACGAGGAAGAAATCATGCCGCGCCCTTGCGAAGGGTGAGCTTGGGCACACGGCTTTCTTTCAACGCCCCGCCACGGCCCGAAAGCGAGGGGTTGGTCATGAAATACTCATGGCAGTTAAACGGTTCGCCATCATCCTCGACCCGTTCGTAAAGTCCCGTCTCGCCATCGAGCAACCAGCTTTGTTCGGTATCGAGAAGGTTTGCCAGCAACACCTGGTCGAGCACCTGGTCATGCACGGTTGCATTGGTGATCGGCACCAGCGTTTCGACCCGGCGGTTAAGGTTGCGGTCCATGATGTCCGCGCTGGAAATGAACACCTGCGCCTTGTCGCTGGGCAGCGGCTCGCCATTGCCGAAAGCGAAGATGCGGCTGTGTTCGAGGAACCGTCCGATGATCGACTTGACGCTGATATTGTCCGACAGGCCCGGCACGCCAGGGCGGATGCAGCTGATTCCGCGCACCACCAGCACCACGCGAACGCCTGCCTGGCTGGCCTGGTAAAACCGGTCGATAATGCCCTTTTCGGTGATCTGGTTCATCTTCGCCCAGATCGTGGCGGGACGCCCGGCGCGCGCATGTTCGATCTCCGCATCGATCGCATCATACAGCTTTTCGCGCAGGTTCAGCGGGCTGATCGCCAGCTTTTCCATCTGCTGCGGTTCGACATAGCCGGTGATGAAGTTGAACAGCTTGGCCGCGTCGCGTCCAAGTGCCGGGTCGGCGGTGAAGAAGCTGAGATCGGTATATATCTTGGTCGTGACCGGGTGATAATTGCCGGTGCCGAAATGGCAGTAGGTGCGATAGCCACCATCTTCCGCGCGCACGACCATGCTGATCTTGGCGTGGGTCTTCCAGTCGACGAAGCCGTAGATCACCTGCACGCCGGCGCGTTCGAGTTCACTTGCCCATTTGAGGTTCTGCTCTTCGTCGAACCGCGCTTTCAGCTCCACCACTGCCGTGACCGACTTGCCTGCCTCGGCAGCGGCGCATAGCGCGTTGATGACCGGCGATTGCTGGCCCGCGCGGTAGAGCGCCTGTTTGATCGACACCACCGCGGGATCGTTGGCCGCCTGACGCAGGAAATCGACCACCACCTCAAAACTTTCATAAGGGTGGTGGATGACGATATCCTTCTCGCGGATCGCGGCGAAGCAATCGCCATCATGCTCCATGATCCGTTCCGGATAGCGCGGGGAGTAGGGCGTGAACTTAAGGTCGGGGCGGTCCTCCTTCACCACGCAGTCAAGTCCGACCACGCCCAGCATCCCTTCGGTCTTGGTGACGAAGGCCTGCTGCAGATCGAGTTTGTCACGCAGCAATTCCTCGGCCTCGGGATCGAAACTGTCATCGATTTCCAAACCGATGACCTGCCCGCGCCGCCTCCGCTGGATCGCCGAGCGGAAGAAGCGCACGAGGTCCTCTGCCTCTTCCTCGACTTCGATATCGCTGTCACGCAGGACCCGGAACACGCCATCGCCCTTGATCGTGAAGCCGGGGAACAGCAAATCGGCATAGCGGCAGATCAGCCGTTCTACCGCGACATAGATCGCCTCTTGGCCAAGCACTTCGCCCAACACTTCGCCAGGCACGCGAATGAAGCGCGGCAACATCGACGGCACCAGCACCATCTCCACGATCTGGCTGGAATCCTCGTTGCGCACGAGGTTGAACAGCGCCCCGATCCCGCCATTGGCGACGAAGGGGAAAGGGTGGCCCGGATCGATGGCCTGCGGGGTGATGACGGGCACGATGTGGTCGAGGAAATACTGCCGCAGCCATTCCTCTGCCCGCTCGCCGAGGTGGTCCTCCCCCTTGATGTGGATGCCCTGAGCAGCAAGGAGCGGGCGCAGTTCGGCCAGCGCCCCCTGCTGCAACCCTTCCAGCTCGCGCAGCTTGGAATTGATCGCAGCGACCTGCTGGCTGGGGGTCTTGCCGTCGATCGACAGGGTCGCGACCTTGGTGCGCACCTGCCCGACCAGACCGGCGACGCGGATCATCATGAATTCGTCGAGATTGCTTCCCGAGATCGACAGGAAGCGCAGCCGCTCGAGCAGCGGATAGGCGGTGTTGCGCGCCTCGGCCAAAACGCGCTCGTTGAAGGACAGCCAGCTCAGCTCGCGATTGAAATAGAGTTCGTCCGGCGAAAGGTCTTCCGGATCGAAAGTCTGGCTGGTCGTGACGTCCATTGCTGGCGGATCCCGGTGGGCGTGGTGCTCGCGTAAATTCCTGTTACGCGATCAAGGAATGGGTGCAAGCGCGTTGTCCGCGCAGTCACAATCGGACGGAGGGCACGGCCTCTCAGGCGATGTCGGCGGCCCGCGCAATGGCACTGATGCCACGCTTGCCATCGCTGCGGTCGAGCTGGACGATAACGTCGATCACATTGGCGGCATAGGCGATCGTGTCGGCGCGGGTCAGGCCGATGCCGGTCTGCATCACCATCAGCGCCAATTGCTCCAGCGCGCCGCGCAGGGAATTGGCGTGAATGGTCGAGAAGCTGCCCGGATGGCCGGTGTTGATCGCGCGCAGGAACGATACGCTTTCCTGTCCGCGCAGCTCGCCCAGCACGATGCGGTCGGGCCGCAGGCGCAAGGCCGATTGCAGCAGCTCGTTGGCACCGACCTTGGCTTCGCCCAGCTCGCCCTTGACCGCGACGAGGCCGACCCCGTTTGCGCCCGGCAATTTGAGTTCTGGCGTATCCTCGACCAGTACAACGCGTTCGTGCCGCGGAATCTCGCCGAGCATGGCGTTGAGGAAGGTGGTTTTGCCGGTGCTGGTGCCGCCGGAAATCAGGATTGTTTTGCGCGCTTTGATGGCGGCCCGCAGGAACGCGATGGGCTGCTCGGCCGGATCGGGCATGTCGGCCTCTTCGCGCGGGCGCAGCGGGCCGGAATCGTATGCGTCGAGCGGCAGGTCCAGCTGGCGGTGACGGCGGATCGCCAGCGCCCAGTGCCGCCTCGTGGCGGGCGGTCCGCAGAACTGCACGCGCGCCCCGTTGAAACCTTCGACCGGCAGAGTGGCACCGAGCAGTGGGTGTTCGCGATTGATGCCCTGGTGGCTGATGCGTGCGACCTGTTCGGCGAGCCGCTGGATCAGCCTGTCGTCCACTTCCGGCGCCTCGATACACTGCATGCCCGGCTGCGCGGCATCCTCGACCCACAATTCGCCTGGACGGTTGACGAGGATCTCGGTCACCGTATCGCGCTCAAGCCATTGCCGGAACGGGGCGAGATAGGCGTCGAGATAGACGCTGCCGCTCACCGCCGGGGGCGTATCGGCGGCGCTTCCGGGGTTCGGGCCGGCCGTGGGCTCGCTGGTCGAGGCCTGTGCCTCAAGCTGGTGAATCGCGGCGCTCATCTGGCGAGGGAGATCAAAGGCCCGGAGCCTGGCTGAAATCGAGGTCGCGCGCAGTATAGACGCGGATCGGCGCGCCCATGTGCACCCTCACCGTGGGCGGACGCTGGCCGTCCTGCTGGAGCGCAGTGTTGGCCGCACTCTGGCCGCCGCCCATGATGATCGAGGCACCGCCGCTTGCGATCGTGGTCAGCCCGCCGATCACCGAGAGCAGCATGGCTGAACCGAAGCGGCTGAAGAAATGGCCGTCGACATCGCCCTCAAGGCCTGTCGTGCCGTCGAATCCGGTGGCAGGCGAAGCCAGTGCGACCGAAACGCCATCGGGACGGATAAGCCGGGTCCAGATAACATAGGCGCGGCGCTGGCCTGCCTGTAATCCCGACTGATACTGTCCGACAAGGCGGCTTGAGCGGGGGACGAGCACGCTCTTGCCGTCAAAGCTCTTCACATCCTGGCTCACCACCGCGCGAGCATAGCCGGGCACGTCGGTATTGATCGCCGTTTCCAGCACCGCGGGGATCATGGTGCCCTGTGCCACCGTGGTGGCCGGATTGATGTCGACCCGCGCCATGGCCGGACCACCGCCCACGCCGCCAATGCGCGCGGCGAAATCGCCGGATCCGCCCGAACCGGGCACTGCGCGGCCCTCGGTCGCCGCAGCCGCAGCAGCGGCAAGCTCTGCCGCGCTGCCTGTCATGGTCTGAGGCGCTGCACCGGAATCGAACACGACCGTCGGCGAAGCATAGGGATTGACCACCGAAAGCGGCTGGGCGTTCGGATCGCGAGAGACGACGGGCGCAGGTGCAGCGGCCGGGGCAGGTGCAGCTGTGCGGGCGGGCCGAGGCGCAGCCTGGCGGGACGGAGCGGGCGCCGGGGCGGGCTCGGCGGCTGCGACAGGTGCGGCCTCGTCGCCCATCCGGCTGGCGTTGAGGCCCCACAGCGTCGCCACACCCAGCAGCGCCACGAAACCCACCCCTGCCATCAGGCCGAGCGCGTCGGACTTGCCCTTCCGATTGGCGACGGCGGGGTAGGAGGTGCGGCTGGCGAAATCGATGATCTCGGTCGTCGCCTCTTCGCGCGGATCGGCATCGGGTGCCGCGCCGCCTTGGTTCTTCTCGGGAAGTCGCATTGCCAGTTTCATTGTCGTTCGTCCTTCCTCAAGCGCCGGCCTAGCCCGCAGCCTTTGCAGGCGGGGCCTGGTTCACCAGGGTTGCCGTGTCCTCGCCCGACCGCAGCACGATCTCGCGCGGCACCATGTCGAGCACGATCGTGTCGCCGCGCACCGCGAAGTTCACCGGTCCTTCCGTGCCTTCGGGGCCTTTCACCAGGATGACGGGCATCGCCACGCCTGCGGGCCAGTAGAGGAAGGTGGCGCTGCCATCGTCATAGATGCGGGTCGGCAGCAGGGTGCGCTCGCCCGCGGCTGCCCAGGCAAAATTGATCGCATTGGGGTCGAGCACCGCATAGGGATCGGTCGCAGCGGCCAGCTCCACCGGCGTGGGCGCACCCAGGCCATCGGATTCTTCGCCATCGGCCAGCTGCACTTCATCGGGTTCCTCCGGATAGGTGAAGGACAGGACGTACAGTGGCTTGGTGCCGGGGTTGGCGACAAGGTCGAACAGATAGGTGCGCGCGTTCGTCACCACCGTCATATTGGTGGCCGCCCGGTCAGCCAGCGGTTTCACGAACAGCAGATTGGCGCGCTTGTTGGGGGTCACCTGCCATTTGGCCGAATCGCCGATGGCCACGTTTTCGATCGCCTCGTCATCGCCAAAACGGATCGTGGTCTGCACCCCGGTGCGGCCATGCACGGTGTAGATCTCGCCGGCGTCGTAGAACTTCTCGACCAGCCGCGGATCATCAGCAAGGACTGGCCCTGTGATGGCGATGGATAGCGCCAGTGCGAGCGGCGCGCGGATTGCAAATCGGGTCATGCGGGTTTCTCTGAGGTACGAAGGGGGGCCGACCTGAAGCGGCTGCCGATGCCGCGGGCGCGGTTGCCTGCGGGCGAGCCTGTGCCCGCACCAGAGGCCGAGGCACCGTCGATCACGCGGGTTTCACGGATCGTGCCGGAGCCCGATGCGCCGGTATCGTTGGCGGCGAGCGGTGCGGCAGCGGCAACGCGAATGTCGCGCGCCGGGGGCGGGGCGGACTGCGCGGCGCGATTTTGCGCGCTGGCGGCGGCCATGGCGAGCGGCGGGGCGGCGCGCGCCGGGGCGTGAGCATGGTTGCTGCCCTGATCGGGGCTATCGCTCTTCGCGAGCCCGAACACGTTCCATCCACTCACCATCGTTGTCGTGACCTTCAGGATCATGAACATCAGCGCCAGGTGGACCGCGCCAATCATGAAAAAGGCCATGGCCGGACGCACGTCGATCTTGCCCGGCGTGCCCATCAGGCTCGACAGGACCGGGATCGCCAGCTCCAGCATCAGCGATCCGCCCAGCACTGCGAACAGCGGCGCCAGCGCCATCAGCACCACGCCCTTGAGCCAGCCCACGAACAGTCCGCGCGTCCCATCGAACAGTGCGGTGAGAATAAAGATAGGCCCCAGCCCCATCAGGATCGCCAGCGCGATCTTGCAGGTCGCGAGCACGCCCACCGTTCCCAGCAGCAGCATCGTGCCGCCCGACCACAGCAGGCCCGGCGGCGAAAAGATCGAGGTGTCGTTGGCCATCGCATCGCCGCCCGATGCCTGCATCAGGGAGAGCATGACCACGTCCAGCTTGTCGGCGAAGATCGTGGTTGCAGAACCATCGGTGCCCATCAGCACGGTGGCGATCTGGTCGGGGGCAAGGACCGCGAGGTTCCAGAAGAATTGCTGGAATACGAACCAGCTGGTCGCGAATGTCAGCACCAGCACCAGCGTCACCATCTTGGGTGTCAGCGCAGACAGGCCGATGCGGCTGCGCCCGGTGATGAGGCTGTAGCCGAGGAAAGCGATCCAGATCGTCAGCAATATGGTTAGCGTGGGGCCGAAGGCGCCGTCCTGCGTGAACAGCCGGTTGAAGGCGGCCTGCGCCATGCTGGTTGCCGCGCAATCGACGCCGCGCAAGGACGCGCCGATCCCGGCGCCGACTTCCGACATGGCCTGCTGGCACTGGGCGAGATCGCTCACTCCGCAGCCTCCCAGCTGAAGGCGTCTTCGTCCTCGCTCGCCGCTTCGCCGGGCCAGCGGCGATTGGTGAGCGCGGGATACCATTGCGCCGGATCGTCACCGACCGCTTCACGCAGCAGGTCGAGCCTGCGCACGGTGCTTTCGCGGCCTGAAAGGATGGTCAGCACTTCTGGTGCTCCCGACAGGTCGAGCCTGACCACCACGCTGGCATCGGGCTGGCGCACGAGGAAGCAGCGGCTATGCGCAGGCAGCGTCCTGATCAGCGCGAATTCGTGTTCGGTCAGCCCAAAGCCTTCGCAGTAATCCTCAGGTCGCGCCCTTGCATTGGGCATGAAGATCATCGTCGCGGTCTGTTCGACCAGAGCCGAGGAGATGCGGCTGTCGAGCGCGTCGCGCGCGCTCTGCGTGGCGAAGCCGACCAGCGCGTTGCGCTTGCGCAGAGTCTTGAGCCAGTCGCGGATGCGGGCCGAGAACACTTCGTCGTCGAGCGCCTTCCAGCCCTCGTCGATCAGGATCATCGTCGGCTCACCGTCAAGCCGCTCGTCAATCCGATGGAACAGATACATCATCGTCGGCGTGCGCAGCTTGGGATTGTCGAGCAGCGCGGTCATGTCGAAACCCATCACGCGGGTCGACAGGTCGAGCCGGTCGGTCGCATTGTCGAACAGCCAGCCATGCTCGCCGTCTTCGATCCATGCCGAGAGGCGGTCGGCCAGATCGCCCGGTTGCGGGCGGCGGCTGCCCGACAGCAGTTCGCGGAAGTGGCGCAGGCGGCGCAGCGAGGAATCGTTGGCATAGGCGGCATCGACCGCGGCGGAGATCGTGGCCAGTTCCTCCGGCCCATTGGCAGCGAGCAAGACCCCCAACCAGTCGCGCAGGAAGCCGCGATTGAGCGGATTGTCAGGCAGGGCCAGCGGGTTGAATCCGGTCGGCTCGCCAGAGCGGATACGGTCGTAAGAACCGCCTATCCCGCGAATGAACAGCTCCGCGCCGCGATCCTTGTCGAACAGGATCGTGCGGGGGCTGAACTTCTGCGCCTGGGCGGCGAGGAAGTTCATCACCACGGTCTTGCCCGAGCCGGACGGCCCGATGACCGAGAAATTGCCAAGATCGCCGTGATGGAAATTGAAGAAGAATGGCGTTGCACTGGTGGTCTGCAGCAGGGTGACCGCTTGGCCCCAGTGATTGCCCTCCGCCTGTCCCAGCGCAAAGCCGTGGAAGCTGCCGAAGCTTGCCATATTGGCGGTGGAGATCATTGCCCGGCGCACCAGGTAATGTTCGTTGCCGGGGAACTGGCCCCAGAAGGCGGGTTCCAGATTGGTGTCTTCGCGCACCGCGATGGCGCCGGTATCGGCCAATGCGGCGGCGACCGAGGCGCTGGCATCGTCGAGCCGGTCGAAATCGCGCTCGCGCACCAGAACGGTCAAATGATGCTCGCCAAAGCCGACCGAGCCTGCGCCCAGTTCGTCGCGCGCGGTCATCATGTCCATGCGTTCGGCCTGCGCGTCCTCGTCGACCGAGCGTAGGCGCCGGATCGCAAGGTCGATTTTCTCGCGCGCGGTCTGGCGTTCCTGCGGTGCGTAGCTTTCGGAAACGACCATCTCGTAGGGCAGGCGCAGCATGGCATCGAGCAGGCCGGGGCTGGTCGCTTCCGGGTAGTCTTTCAGGCTCAGGATCGAGGCAAAGTCCGCTCCGCCTGCGCCGCGCAATTCCATCGCATCGAGCCCGAAACTGGCGCGTCGATAGGGCAGCATCGCGCCGATATCGGTGTCCAGGTCGGGGCGGCGCACGGGCCGCATCTCGCCATTGTAGAGCGCGCTCAGCAGTTCGAGCAGTTCGTTATTCGCCTTGCCGCCGGGGCCGGCATAGTCGCCCAGCATCTGTGCACCGTAATCGCCCAGATTGGCGGCCAGCGCCTGCAGTGCGGCGCGAAGGGCGCGCAAATCCTTGGGGTCGACCTCTTCCGCCTCGGTCGCCTTGCCCTTGACCATGCGCTGGATCTTCTCGCCCCAGCCCGCCTTGCCGCGCGCCGGGCGGCGAACGAGCGTCACGAACTGGTCGTTGATGAACAGCGAGCCGGACGAGAGCTTCTCGCGCCAGCGGCGGTCGATATGGGCAGAGAGCGGATCGTCGAAACGCGCATCCAGCTCCACCGAAACGCGGCGGCGGATGACGTGGTGATAGAGCACGAAGCGCGCATCCAGATTGCTGCGCAGCATGACCTCGCGGGTCGCCGCATGGGCGTTGAGCGCGTCGGTGTCCTCGGTCTCAAACAGCAGGCCGGGCACTTGCAGCGCGCCCATCAAGGATCCGTCGCGCAGCAGCAGCGTGCCTGCGTCGACCAGCCGCGCATAGGGCAGGCGATCGCCCGCTGGCGCTTCCTTCGCGCTCCATGCTGCGGCGCCCAGTTTGAACTTGGGCCACGAGTTGCTCATGCTCTTGCTCCATGCCGCACTTTCTGGCGGCCGATGTCATCCAGCCCCGTCAGGGGGTGTAGGAATTGCAGCCCCAATTGCCGTAATTGCGCACCCGCGCGCATTTGCTCACCTTGGTCAGCCAGAGATCGAAAATGCGCGGTTCGCGTAGGCTCGCGAAATAGCCGATGGCGTGAATTACGAAGGGAACCGGCGCGATCCACCAGCTCTTCAGGATCAGGAAGGCCTCGGTCGTCACCAATGCGTTGATCACGAAATAATTTAGCGTGACGCCCATGAACATCTGCGGGCGGGTCAGCGCGCGGTGGACGGGGTGGCGGATCAGCTGCACGTCTGCGCGCTCCTCAGCCTGCCGCCGACTGGATGCCGGCGACGATCGAACCCGCGCCGAAGATCACGAACACACCGACCACCACGGTTGCACCGAAGCGCCAGTTGAGGCGGCCGGTCAGCATCATGAAACCGACTGCGGCCACGGCCATTACCGCAACGGTCGTCGCGACCGTGCCGAGCATGGTCTGCTGCATCCAGCCGAAGGCGGCGTTGATCGGCGAGGACCCGGCCGGGTCCTGCGCGAAGGCGGCGGAAGGAACGAGCAGCGCCAACAGGGCGCCGAGACGTACAAGCAGGGACATGATTATTGTGAACTCCGGGAGTAATTGGAAAGCCGCCCCATGACCGAGGCGACATAATTCTGGGTTTCGCGGATGCGCGGGATGCCGCCCGCGCGCTCGACGCGTCCCGGCCCCGCATTATAGGCGGCAAGCGCTTTTTCGAGATCGCCGCCGAACCGGTCGAGCTGTTCGCGCAAATAGCGCGCGCCGCCCTCCAGATTGGCGAGCGGATCATCTGAATCGACGCCGAGATAGGCGGCTGTGCCAGGCATCAGCTGGGCCAGGCCCCGCGCACCGACGGGCGAGACGGCGTTCGCGCGCCAGCGACTTTCCTGCCACACCAGCGCCTCGATCAGGGCCGGGCTGAGATCGTAGCGCGCCGAAAGTTCGGCAACCTTGTCGGAATAGAGAGCTGGCACGACGCCATGCCCAGCGCCCGCATCGGCGACCGCTTCTTCGGGCAGGAAGCCGGCCATCCCGGCAGGCACTTCGCTGAGCGTTGCCCCAGCGGAAATGGCCGGACCTGCGGCAGCGGCCATGGTGCCGCCCGCGATCCAGCGCGCCTCGCCATTATTGATTTCCAGCACGTCGGCCAGGGCCGCCGCCGGTGCCAGGGCAAGGGCCATAACGGCCATCGCACACCTGGCGCTTACCAGAATCATGGGTACCTCCAAGGTGGCCCTGATGCTGGCAAGAAATGACAAGCGCGTGACAGCCCGCTTGGCTCTTTCAGGCGTGGATGCGCACAGGCATGGAAAAGGCCCGGAAGTGCGCGACTCCCGGGCCTCAACCTGTCTTCATTTCATCGAGCCTGGCCGCGAAGGCCGGGCAGGACGGCAGGTGTGCGCCTCAGCGCATGGCCAGCCGCTGTTCCTCTATGCTTGCCAGAGCGAGTCGCGCGGCTCGGCGCGAATCGACCCAATTGCCGTCCGCCAGTTCCATGCGGTAGCGCACGTCCGACCGGGCGGCCCGATCGTAATATTCAGCGGCCATTTCGAACTGTCCCTTGTAAGCATAGGCGCTGCCAAGGTTGATCAGCAGGGCCGGATCGTCCGGATTTTCCTTCAACTGCGCTTCGATTCGCGAGATGGCCAGATCGGTCTGGCCTGCAGCCAGTTCCTCGTAGGCGACATCTCTTTGCTCGGTGCCCTGTTGGGGTGCCTGTGTGGCGATCCCCGCCTGCGCGGACAGTAGCGCCGCGATCGCAATCATGCCTGTCATTGCAATTCTCCTCTTTCCAATTGCCGGGAGAATGCGGGCAATTCAGTCTCAATGCAACAAAACCGTCATACTGTCACAAAAGTGCAATATCTAATCCCGGGGACGCATGCCCCAATCCCTGAAAATATTATAAACCATTGAAGGATCGATGTAGTTACCTGTTTAAGGCAAGATTGCGTCCTTAATCCGTCACAGTGAAAACAAAGTGTCACGCAGCACCCCTAGCTGCCGATTCGCGATTGCAATTCGCATTCCTGATTCTCGGTTTATTGAGGGGACCGTTCGCTGTGACTCACCTTTCCCGCTCGCTCGTCCTGGGCGCCAGCATTCTCGCACTTTCCGCCTGTGGCCCTGAAGATCTCGGCTCGCCGGGTGTCAATGGCGACATCAATATCGGCACGATCGACAATTCCACCGGCGGCGGCACCACCGGCGGCGGCACTGGCGGCGGCACCGGCGGCGTGACCCCGGCGAACGGCTGCCCGACCATCGGCACCGACGTGCTGCAGGAAAGCGGCACGATCACTGGCCCTGAGGGCGAATGGCTGGTCTGCACGCTTCCTTCTGCCTTCACCGAAGATGCCAACCTCCCGTATGTTCCCGGCCTGCTTTACGCGATGAATGGTCGTGTCGACGTGGGCGGCGATGACGGCCCGACCGACGACGCCAGCGACGGTATCACCGGCGTGACGGTAGAACTGTCGATCGATCCGGGCGTCATCATCTACGCTTCGACCGGCCGTTCCTACATGGTCGTTCAGCGCGGCAGCACGATCGAGGCATCGGGCACGTCGAGCATGCCGATCATCTTCACCAGCCGTGACAACGTGCTGGGTAACAACAACAACGCCTCCTCGCAGCAGTGGGGCGGCTTGGTCATGCTCGGCCGCGCACCGGTTTCCGATTGCTCCTCGGGCACACCTAACCCCGTCAACCAGATTGACTGCCAGCAGGAACTGGAAGGCGCTCTGAACCCGCCGAGCTTCGGCGGCGACACGCCGGACGATTACTCGGGCACGCTCGAATACGTTCAGCTGCGGTTCTCGGGCTTCACCCTGGCGTCGGGCAGTGAACTTCAGTCGCTGACCACTGGCGGCATCGGCAACAGCACCGTGATCAGCTACATCCAGTCGTACAACAGCTCGGATGACGGCGTCGAATTGTTTGGCGGTGAGCCCAAGCTCGACCACTTCATCGTGGTTGGCGCCGAGGATGACAGCTTCGACATCGACACCGGTGCCAAGGCCGACATCCAGTATGCCATCGCGGTCCAGCGCGACGGCGTTGGCGACAATGCGCTCGAACTCGACTCGCCCGACGGCGACTACGATTTCACCGCGATACCGCGTACCAATGCACAGTTCGCCAACTTCACCTTCTGGGCGGCTGGAGGCGGCTCGCAGGCGATCCGTGCGCGCGGCCAGGCCGACCTCACCATGGTCAATGGCGTGGTCGTGAAGCCAGGCGGCAACTGCCTGCGCATCGACGAGGAAGACGATGCCGCAGCCGGTTCGCGCACTGACGAGAATGGCCCGCCGCTGTTCATGTCGACCGCCTTTGAATGCACCAGCAATGCCACGCTGACGACCTATGCAAGCGATGCCAGCAACACCGAAGGCTATATGAACACGCTGACCGGCTCTTACCTGAATGGTGGAAGCGAGGATGGATATACGCCGATCTTCGATGCCACGACCCTGTCGACGTACTTCGCGACAACCGACTTCATCGGCGGTGTCTCGATGGCCGACGACTGGACCACGGGCTGGACCTGCGATTCCGCGACGGTCTCCTTCGGCAGCGGCGAATCCTGCCTTTCCCTGCCGGTTTACTAAGCAGGCTATGACAGGGGGAGGGGCTCGCATGGCGGGCACCTCCCCCTTTCGCTCCGGGCGCAAGCCCATGAAAATAAGAGGCCTTTAAAATGAGGGGGTCGTTATCATGACCACTGGCAAGCAGCTGGCGGGGCTGCTCCTGCTCACCACCGCGCTCACATTTCCCGGTATTGTCCATGCCCAGAATGCAGAGTCAGAGCAGACCGAAGCTGGCGACGCTGGCGCATCGCTCGATCAGGTCGACGGCGCGCCGGTCGGCGAAGACGACCAGTATGAACAGCCCGAGATTTCGGTTCCGGGCGGCAATTCCATCATCGTGACGGGGCGGATCAATCGCGACCCGACCCGAAATTCGACGCAGGTAATTTCTGTCCTTTCGAGCGAAGAGATTGCCCGAACGGGCGAGGGCGACATTGCCGGCGCGCTTGGGCGGGTCACCGGCCTTTCCGTGGTCGGCAATGGTCTGGTCTATGTGCGTGGCCTTGGCGATCGCTATTCGCTGGCGCTGCTCAACGGCCTGCCGCTTCCCAGCCCCGAGCCGCTGAGCCGGGTCGTGCCGCTCGACATCTTTCCGACCAACGTGGTCGCCTCCAGCCTGGTGCAGAAGACCTATTCGCCCAATTATCCCGGCGAATTTGGTGGCGGCGTCATCAACCTTACGACCCGCGCCATTCCCGACGAAAGCTTCGTCAGCATCAGCGCAGGCCTGAGCGGCGACACCGAGACGACGTTCCAGAACGGTTATGCCTATTACGGCTCCGAGATGGACTGGACCGGGTTCGACACCGGCGCGCGCGACCTCCCGGGTTCGCTGCAGGGGTTCCTCTCCGCCTCGCAGAATGATGGCCTACTGATTGATTCGCTTGACCAGGCTTCCGTCGAGGCGATCGCCAGCGGCCTGACCCCGTCGCAATTCTCCACCTTGCAGCAGATCGGCGATCTGCGCCCGAATTTCTCCTTCGGGCTGACCGCAGGCACGGCATTCGACATCGGCGGCGACGGTCGGCTGGGCGTCCTGTTCACCTCCAGCCTGTCGAACAAATGGCGCAACCGCGTGATCTCGCGGCAGGAAGCGGGGCCGAACTCGACCGCGGTCGATCGTGACGAGACCCAGTTCAACACCGACAATTCCATGCTCTTCAACGCATTGCTGGGCTTCGGGCTGGAAGTGGGCGATCACACGATCCGCTGGACCAATCTGTTCATCCGCGACACGGTGAAGCAGGCCAGCCTGTCGAGCTATACGCTCCCCTTCGAATTCGAGAGCTTCGATTTCCTCGAGCAGAACACTGGCTGGTACGAACGCCAGCTGATGGACACCCAGATCGTTGGTGAGTTCGATTTCGGTCGGCTCAGCGTGGATGTGCGCGGCGGTTATGCCCGTACCGATCGCGAGGCACCCTACAATCTGACCTATGTCTACGGGCGCGACACGAACCCCAATGCCCAGGCCCCGTGGCGCAACGAATATCTGGTCGACCTTGGCCAGAGCATCGGCAGCGGTTTCCAGGAAACCGGCATCGATGTGTCCTTCTCGGACCTGCAGGAGGAATTGTGGTTCGGCGGTCTCGACCTGAGCTACGAGGTCACCGACACGCTATCCGCGACCGTGGGTTATGCCTATTCGGACACCCACCGTTATTCTGAGCGGCGGTCATTCACCTTCGACGTCAATGTAGACCCTGACTTCTACGTAACCGATCCCGATGTTGAGGGTTCGGGCATTCCGGCCAATGGCATTACCAGCCTGCAGCAATTGCTCGAGATCACCGGGCTGCGCTCGCCATGGCTATTGCTCAATTCGGCAACCTACAATCTGTTCGACGTCGGCCTGATCGACAATGATTTCCAGGACCCGGCCTTTACCGCCGACCTGACTGTCCACGCGGGCTATGGCCAGGCGCAGTGGGTGCCGACGGATACGCTGACCTTGCAGGGTGGCGTTCGCTTTGAAACCGCTGAGCAGACGACCACTCCCGTGGGTGCCTTGTCCGAGGGTTTGCCGGTCACCAGCAAGAATGATTACTGGCTTCCCGGCGTGACCCTCACTTACGAGCCGATGGATGATCTGCAGCTGCGCGTCAGTGCCTCGAAAACGATTGCACGGCCGCAGTTCCGCGAACTCGTTCGCCAGCGGTACTTCGATCCGGAAACCAATCGCGCCTATAGCGGCAACCCCTATCTCACCGATAGCGAGCTTACCAATTTCGAGGCGCGGGCCGAATATTACCTTGGCGGCCCGAGCCGGATCTCGGTGGCGGGTTTCTACAAGGACATTCAGGACCCGATCGAAGTCTATGTTGGTCTGACCGCAGGTTCGCGGTTCATCAGCTACGCCAATGCGCCCAAGGCCACGTTGTACGGCGGTGAGCTGGAGTTCCAGTACTTCCACGACCTTTACAATCTGGGCGGCTGGTTTGAATCCAAGCAGCTCGTTCTGGTCACGAACTACACCTATACCAGCTCCGAGCTGTCGGTATCTGACAGTGATACTGTGGACGTGGTGATCGGCCAGAATCGCAATCCGAACGCACAGGCCTCGCAGTACTTCACCGATGGTTCTCCGCTGGTCGGTCAGTCGGATCACATCGTGAACGTTCAACTTGGACTGGAGGACGTGGACTCGTTGCAACAGTTCACTGTGCTGTTTTCCTATGCGAGCGAGCGGGTCGCCTTGCGCGGCAGCAACGGCCTGTCTGACGTAATCGAGAAGCCGGGCGTCACGCTCGATCTCGTGGCGCGGCAGGGGTTGAACATTGGCGGCACGGAGGCAGAGTTTAAGCTCGAGGCGCGCAATCTGCTGGGGACCGACCACCAGGAATACCAGACCAACGCGACGGGCCTGAGGATCGAGAACAACAGCTACGACATCGGACAGAGCTTCTCAGCATCTGTGTCCGTCAAGTTCTGATCCCGGCATAGCGACAGAAGAAAGGCCCCTGCCGCGAGGTGGGGGCCTTTCCTTATTGTCCGTCTGCCGGTTGGTTTTGGGGCCGTTCGGGCCGCCTGTGCCGCGCCTGGTACGTCTTGTGTCCTGATCAGTTCAGGTCGAGCACATAGCCCTTGCCGTGGACGGTGCGCAGCAAGTGGCCGGCTTCCGCGTTCCTGAGGCCGAACCGCAGCCGCTTGATCCACACATCGACGGTGCGCAAGTAATCGGGATCGCCGGCCTTGCCGAGCGCTTCGACCAGTTCCTTGCGGGTGAGGATGCGGTTCGGATTCTCGGCCATGAAGCGCAGCACGCGAAACTCGTTGGGTCGCAGCGGCACCAATTGGTCCCTCCAGCGCGCCTGCTCGCCGGAGACGTTGATCGTCAGGTCGCCCGCTTCGATCAACTGGTTGGCCAGTGCGTTGCTGCGGGCCGAAAACAGCGCCAGCACCCGGTCGAGCATGGCCTGCCGGTCGAGCGGGCCGACCGCGTAATCGTCGGCCCCGGCCTTGAGCGCGCGGCGGCGATCCTCGGGGTCGTCCTCTTCCAGCACCAGCGTCACATGCGTTTCGGCAAAGCGCTTGTCCGCGCGCAGGCGGCGGCACATTTCGAGGCCCGATAAATCTTCCATTACCCAGTCGATGAAAGCCCAGGTCGAACCCTCGACCAGCTTGCGCGGTCCGTCGGGCGTGAGCAATTCGAAGGCGAGCGTGCAGTCGGACAGTTCAAGCGGATTGAACAGCGCCGCAGAGCGGTCGGTTGTGAAGATGTTCACCCGGTCCATGTGCCAAATCCCTGCCAAGACGCGCGAGAATCGGTGCAACAAGGATGTGACTTGCGTGTGACGAAAGCAGGTGAAGCGCGATTGGGTATGAATCGCCGGACCGCAGGCGAAAAAATGACCTGCTGGCCGGTTCTCGCATTCCACTGACGAGCATCTGGCGGTGGCCCGCTGGCCGGTCGGACGACAGGCGCACCTGGCCCCTTCTTCGTCGTCCTGAACGGGCGGGCGAGGGCGTGGCAAACGGGCACCTTCCGAAAGAGAGGGCAGGACAATTCCGCCTTCCATCACCTTTGCGCAAAGTGTGGGTTGCCTGACCGGGCAAGATCGCATCCAGGGGAGAGCAAGGTATGACCGATCTTCATAGCGATTTGCTGCAAACATCGTCGCCCATTGCGGACAAGGTGGAGGGACGCTCGTACTCGCCCACCTTTGATATCCAGATGCATGCCACAAACTGGCTGCAACCTGGCCAGGGAGAATTTCGATCGTCGCGCCACTTTATCGAGATGATCTGCAGTGAATCGCGGTTGGTCGAAGCTGCGCTGCCTTCGCGTGGGCAGAGGTCGCGCTATGTCGCGCTGGGCGATATTGCCTTTATCGGCAAGGGCGAGCCTCTGCATTGCCGTTGGCAGCGCGGCTCGCAGCGCACAATATCTTGCAGTTTCGATATCGAGGACATCGCGGCGCGCATGGCCGTGGCTTGGCAATGGCCCGATTTCGACTGGGCATCCGCGCTGACCATCCGGAACGACTACATCGCAGCGATGCTTCGACGTATCACGGCTGAGACCCTGACGCCCGGTTTTGCGAGCGAGTGCCAGATCGAAACGTTGCTTCTGGGAATAGCTTTTGAACTGCGCCGCCAGTTCTCTGGCGCTCAGCCTTGCCAGGAGCACCCTGCCGGCAAGCTCAGTCATGCGCAGCTCGGGATGTTGGAGGCGTTGGCCATCGACACACCCGGCGGACCCCCGAGCATTGGCGAACTTTCCGAGGCGGTCGGCATTGGCGGCCGACAGCTGGCAGCGCGCTTTCGCGCGACCACGGGGCAGACACTGCGCAGATTCCTTGCCGAGAGCCGGCTGGAGCGCGCCAAGCTGCAACTCGGCAATCGGCAATTGCTGATCAAGCAGGTCGCTTTCGATTGCGGTTTCAGAAGTTCGGCTGCCTTCGCTGCTGCGTTTTATCGCCGCACCGGCATGACCCCGCAGACCTTCCGGCGATCGATGGCGTTGTGATGGGTGAATAGCGGATGCATCCGCGCGAAACTGTATTTGCGCGACATCATTGCCGGTTCGCCAATGTTTGTCATGGCTGACCGGAGCGGCCTGTCTTGCTAGTCCCCGTCCGATAAAGAGGATGGAGGTCTGTAATGGGTAAGCGCGAGGAAGCGATCGCACTGGAGTTCATCGGCTATTTTCGGGAGACCTGGCCCGAGGATCTGGATGCGCCGCTGAAGCTGGTTTCTGACGATTGCTATTATCAGAGCATCGTGCCGACCACCGATCCGATCCGCGGAAAGGCCGCAATCAAGGCCAAGTGGGAGCTGATCAAGAAGCAATATGGCGACCAGCGGCATGACATGCATGGCGTCGGTTCTAGCGGCAGTCTGGTCTTCACCGAGCGGACCGACTGGACGAAACCCGCCGACAAGTGGATCCCGATCCCTCTCGTGGCGGTGTTCGAGATCAACGACGAGGGTAAAATCTTCGCGTGGCGAGAATATCTGGATGGCGGCAATGTGGCCCGGCAGATTGGAATGGCTGTCGAGGAACTCGAACAATCCCTGCGAACGGACGCGGCCTGATCGGCCACGGGGGGCACCGAGCCGATAACCCTCCCACGATTTCCAAATGATACGGAGCAGTGCTTGCGATGACCGAACAGGAAAAGATCGTTCTCGACTTTATCAGCGCATACGAGAAGAGCTGGCCCGCCGACCTTGAGGCGGCACTGCAGCCCATGGCCGAAGATGGCTATTACCAGATCGTCGTGCCGACCATCGCCCCTGTCGTCGGCCGGGACCAGATCCTGGCCGAACATCGCCTGATGAAGGTGAAAGTCGCCGAACAGCGCCACGATATGAAATCATGGGGATCGCATGGGAACACGGTGTTTACCGAGCGGGTCGACTGGTCGCTGCGCAATGGCAAATGGTCGCCGGTTCCACTGGTGGCTGTGTTCGAGGTTGGCGCGGACGGAAAGATCGTCGCGTGGAGAGAATATCTCGATCTCGTCAATATCTCGCGCTCTCACGGCATGACGGTGGAGCAGTTGATGGACTCGCTCGACCTCGAGAAGCATTCCGCGCCGAGCGCCTGAGGCCAGCACCTGGTTCATGAGCGGTCGCGCCCGCTCGGCAAGCAGATATCGGCGACACAATCTGCATGTCGGCGATGCATGCGCGCATTGGTGTGCGCAAAGGCGGCTGTCTAGATTGCAGTGTTAATTGGGAAAACTTCCGCAAGAGAAGATAGAGGGATAGTAGAGCATGGCAAAATGGACGGTGGCCGCAGGCATTTCGTCGCTGGCAATCATGGTGGCTGCAACCGCGACCGGCGCTGCGGCGCAGGACACGACATCCGCCCCGCAAGCAGACCAGGTCGGCGACCCTCGCGGGATTTCCGGCGGCGAGATCGTCGTTACCGCGCGTCGGCGCGAGGAATCGGTGCAGACAGTCCCCATTTCGGTTTCAGTGGTTGGCGGAGAGAAGATCGGGGAACTGGGACTCCAGACCACCGGTGATCTGCAGCGCCTCGTGCCAGGCGTGCTCCTGAACGGCGCAGGGTCGATGTCCAATTCGACCTATACGATCCGCGGCCAGGGCAAGGCGGTCACCGGGCCCGGGCTTCTGTCGGTGGTCACCTACGTCAACGATGTTCCCCTTCCGCCGATCGGCAGCTTCGCGCCGGTCTTCGATTTGCAGGGCGTGCAGGTTCTCAAGGGGCCGCAAGGCACGCTGTTTGGCCGCAATACGACCGGCGGCGCGGTGCTCGTGAACACCCGCGCACCCTCCTATAATCTGGAAGGCTATGTGCAGGCGGATATTGGCAATTACGGCAAGCATTCGTTCCAGGGCGCGGTGAACGTCCCGCTCGTCGCGGACAGGCTGGCAGTAAGACTGGCTGCAGATATCCAGCGCAATGACGGCTTCACGCGCAATATCACCACGGGACTGTCAGGAATTCCGTGTGTGGGCGGGCGGTTGAACATTACGCCGCCATGGCTTTGATGAAGCGCTCACCGAAAATTACGGCGAACTGGGCCTTTGCCATGGTCCACTCACGCGGCGGCATTT
>Ga0207882_1000045_pt1 | contig 101783 bp, 93 predicted proteins | sample MalvirmetaMSP103_FD_184228 | JGI IMG/M metagenome (GOLD analysis project Ga0207882, IMG submission 184228) | Marine viral communities from the Deep Pacific Ocean - MSP-103 (SPAdes) | ecosystem: Environmental > Aquatic > Marine > Oceanic | place: Pacific Ocean | collected 2011-05-15 | reverse complement strand
GACAGTCCCAACGCCGCCGTGAACAAGGCTTCCGATCCCGACATGTGTGCGCCCCACTCTTCATGAATGCCTCAATCAGGCAACCCGAAGATTACAGGCCGATTCCACTCGATTCAGCATGGACCCCGAATCTGCGCCTTGGCTTTTTCGATCTGGTTGAGAAGGCGACCGTACTCGGTGTCCGGTAGCGTCTTGCGTTTGCCGGGTCTCAGGGCGATGTGCCAGTTCACGGCGCTGCCTTGCTGTTCTGCTCGCCGGTCGGCACCTTGGTAGCCGGCATCGCCGTAGGCTTCAATCTCATCGCCGTGCAAACACGCATGCGCTTGCGTGACATCGTTGACGTTGGCGGGTGTGGTAACGACGGTATGCGTGAGACCGGAGTCGGCGTCCACGCCGATATGGGCCTTCATGCCAAAGAACCACTGGTTGCCCTTCTTCGTCTGGTGCATCTGCGGATCGCGCTGCCGATCCTGATTCTTCGTCGAACTCGGCGCGTTGATCAGCGTGGCATCGACGATCGTGCCTTGCCGCAGCAATAGTCCGCGTTCGGTCAGCAGGGCGTTGACCTCGGCCAGCAACTGCTCGGCAATGCCGTGCTTTTCCAGCCGATGACGGAATCTCAGGATGGAGCTTTCATCGGGGATCAGGTCGTCGCCGGCATCCAAGCCGGCGAAGTGACGCAAGGCCGGAATGTCGTGCAACGCTTCTTCCATGCCCGGATCGGACAGCGAAAACCATTGCTGCATGAAGTGGATGCGCAGCATCATCTCGACTGCAAAAGCTTTGCGACCGCCGCGCGCGCTGCGCTGGGGCTGTGCCGGCGAGGCCAGCGCGACCAAGCGTGTCCAGGGAATCACCGTCTCCATCTCGGCCAGGAATCGTTGCCGCTTGGTCGGCTTGCTCCGGCGCTCGTATCCACTTTCGGCAAGACTGCGTTGCTTCATCGGCGGGGGCTCAGGCTTCGTTTCGGTCAGACGGATTGTGAAGCATTGGGACGGTTGTGCAGAGGTTCCTTAAGGAAACTACAAAGAAGATCTCCAGAGGTAGCCGACGGCCACCATGGGCCAGCCCGGTGAAGGTGATGTCATGAAGCTCTTCTTCGATGAGTCCGGGCGTCCTAATCACGGACCCATCCCCAAGTGACGATCATCTGCCCGCTACGACTTTGTGACGCCAACTCTTTCAGGCCGGCTGAGAGGGTAAGCTTGTCAAAAATAAGAATCGGCGAGTAGATAGTGTGACAACCGCAATCGCGACGCCGGGGCCCGCCCCGGATACCACGCCGTCATCCGGGGACCCCGGTGACGAGACGGCTCGACGCTTTGTCTTTCAGTGGACCTTCGCCGCCATTTGCTGCTGCTCGCTGCTGGATGATTCGGTCGGTCTGGCAGAGGTGTTCTGCGAGCACCATGAGGACGTGCTTCTCAAAAATGCGAACGGCATGTACACCGGAATCCAGGTCAAGACGCGGGATGCCGGCCGGCCCATGTGGAAGGCGAACGACGACGAGGTGCGCTCGTCCTGCGTGCGTTTCGCGAAGCTCGAGCGCGACTTCCCCGGTTACTTCGAGCGGTATCGCTTCCTAACTAATCATCCACTTCACTCGGCCAAGAACGGTGCCGACTTTCGCTACGTCTTGGCCTTGATCAAGTCGGCCGGCAACGCGCCTAGCGTCACCGCACCGGCGTTGGCGTTCCTGCGCCGGGTTGCCAGGGACGCGAACTGTACGATCGAAGTCGCATACTCGGCACTGGCAAAAGCCGAAGCCTCCGACGAGTTGCCCAAGCTCGCAGACGTGACGACGCGCCTGTCCATGACGCTCGAAGCACTTTGGGAGGGCGCCGAGCGCTGCACGGCATCGGCGCTACGCAGGGCGGCTCGCCACCTGGCGGCGCATTGCTGCGACGCCTCGTCCCTCGCGCACGAGGGGCTGCTGCCTGCCTACCTGCCGGTGATGGTCGGACCTCAGCAGGTCGAGGTCTCGGCTTGCTTGGATGGTAAGCGGATCGACAAGGCGCGGTTGCTGAAGGTGCTCGACGACGGACTGCACCAAGGGGCTCCGTTGCTCGGGGATCCCGAGCGATCCCCTAAGCCGGGCGAAGGCAGCAGCGACCTGCTGCAGCAGAAGCTGGACGCCGGCGGCTTCTCCGCGGTATCGCTGAATTCCGCGGCGGATCTGCGCGACAAGGCCGACTACTTGGGGCTGATGTGGCTTCAAAAGTACGGTCGAGATCAGGGTTTGCAACGTTACGGTCACGTGCAGTCTCTCGTACTTGCCGATGCTGCCAACGCCTACGAAAACACGAAGGCGAATGCGGACCCCTTCGGACTCCAGATGCTTGGTGAGCTGCGCGAGCGGTTCAAGGCGCGACGCAGCCAGGGTGCACAGCTGTACGACTGCAGCATCGAACATCTGGAGGGCGTTGCTTACGTTCTGACGGCGCGCTGCAAGGTGCAGTGGAGCATTACCACGCCCTGGAAGCCGAAATGATCGACCTGATCCGAGCGATTGCGGACCTGGACCAGAATCCCGATCTCCATGCGGCCCGTCTTCTGGTTCTGCTGGCCGCCTTCGCGGACGGCGATGCTGGGGACTCGATCGAGGGGCTCACCAAGCTGGCCAAGCTCGACTTCCTGCTGCGCTACCCGAACATGCTGGAGCGGGCGTTGGCCGCGAAAAAGAAGTCGACGGCTGAAGTGAAGCTTGAGGACCACGAGCGCTACAGCGTCGAGTCGCAGATGGTTCGTTATCGCTTCGGTCCCTGGGACCACCGCTACCGGGAGTTCCTGAACATCTTGGTGGGCAAAGGCCTCGCGACCGTGCGCGTCGAGGGAAGAACCATCGTCGTATCGATCACCGCGGCTGGGCGGGCGTGTGCGCAACGCATCGCGGACGATGACGTGTTCGAGCCCTACGCGCGACGCGCGCGCGTCCTCAAGCGCCATTTGGATATGACCGCGACGAACCTCATGCGCTTCATCTACGAGACCTTCCCCGAAATCCTGTCTTACCGCGCCAACGTGCCGATAACGCAATGAACATCCGGCTCAAGAAACTGTTGGTTCGAACGCGCCAGACGATCGAGGAGATTCCGTTCTCCGAGACCGTGACCTATCTCTACGGACCCGTGGGCACGGGAAAGTCGTCCGTCGCCCGCTTGATCGACTACTGCTTGGGCGGCGAGCTCGAGCGGACGCCGGCGATCCAAAAGGAATTCATCGCGGCCGAACTGGTCCTGGAGTTGGGCGCTCATCATTGCGTGATCGAGCGCTCCGCAGAAGACTCCCGAGGGGTGCGCGTCACCTGGAAGGCCGGTGATCTAGAGGAGTCGCTAAATGTGCCGTTGTCCCCCGGAGCGCAACCGCTGGTGGGGGAACACGTCTTCAATCTTAGCGATCTGCTGTTCTACCTCTGCGGGGTGACACCGATCAAGGTGCGCCGCAGCACGCGCGATCCGGATTCGCCCTTGGTCCGCTTGAGCTTCCGGGACATCTGGCCGTTCTGCTATCTCGAACAGACGCACCTGGATTCGTCGTTCTTCCGGCTCGAGGACCCTTTCCGGGGCCGAAAGACCCAGGACGCGATGCGCTTCTTCACCGGGCTTCACTCGGATCGGCTCAGCCAACTGGAGGGCGATCTGACGCGCACGATCGACGAACAGCGCGCCAAGCGCGAAGCGGTAGAGCAGATCCGCACGTTCATGTCGCGCTTCGAGCTCGGATCGGAGATCGAGATTGCGGGAAAGCTGCAGGATGCCGAGAAGGCTTTGGCTTCGGTGACACAGCGCCGCAGTGAGCTGGAAAAGAGCCGTTCCGCAGAGACCCACCCGAGCGACCAGTTGCGCGTGGAGTTGCGTCGACTCGGCGCGGAGATCGACGCCTCTCGCCGCGCGATCGCGGAAGCCAAGGAGACCGTCGAGGAGCAGCGTGCGCTTCGTGCGGAATTGGTCACCGCCAAGACCAAAGCGCAGCGAGCGGATCACGCGGGCCAGATTCTCGATGCGGTTCGTTATCAGCGGTGCCCGCAGTGCGGAACCGATGTTTCGGGAAGACATCACCGGCATCCCGACGACTGTCATTTGTGCGGCACTCCGCAGGCCGACATCCCGCAGACTCCGATCGATGCGGAGATCCTGCGGCGGGATCTCAATGACCGCATCGACCAAATCGCGGATGCGTTGACTCGCCGGCAGCAGGAGATCGCCCGCATGGAGCGCCGCCTGGAAGTGGCGCGTGTGCGTAAGGCCGCCCTCGACAAGCAGCTACAGGATGACCTGGCGCGGTACGACTCGAGCTTCATCGAAAGCATCCGCGAGGTGGACCGCGAGGCAGCGACGTGGACGGAGCGGACCCGTTCGTTGCAGCAGCTTCGTCAGATGCCCGCGGCCATCGCGTCTCTGGAGCAAGAGGCCGGTGCGCTACAAGGGAAAACCGACGTCCTCCGGAGTTCGTTGGATGCGGAGCGGGCCAGGCTGCGCGCGGCTGACGACCACGTTGCCGCCATCGCGGATGCGTTCAAGCGCGTGCTTCAAGCCGCGAAGTTTCCCGGCTTCTACGACAGCGACGAGATTCACCTGGATCCGCGCAACTGGACCCCGGCTGTCGGACACGAGGGCCGGGAATGGGGCTTCTTCGACACCGGCAGCGGCGGCAAGAAAACCGCCTTCAATGTGTGCTACGCCTTGGCGGTGCACTTGGTAGCGATCGAGCGCGGGCTGCCGGTGCCGAATCTGCTGATCATCGACAGTGCGTCGAAAAACATCAGTCGCGAGAAGAACCCCGAGCTGATCCGCGGGGTCTACGCGCAGATCTATCGGCTGGTTCTCGGCGAAGAAAACCACAAGGTCCAGCTGTTGCTCATCGATTCGGACCTCGTGACGCCGCAAGTCGAGACCGACAAGTTCCTGGAGCGCCGGATGGCCGGAACGCCTGAAGCGCCTGCGCTGATCCCTTATTACGTTGGGCCCTAACGGTCCGGTCCTTCTTGATCACGGCGTCGCTTGGCCCTTAACAGGGGACTGTCGTCGGCGACGGTAAAGAGACCGCTTCTAGCACGCCAATGACCGTCGGCGTGGCCAGCTTTCGGTTGAGCGCGTCGATCGAGCCAAGCGCAGAGTGATCGCCCCCCACGGCACAGGAGCGTGCCATGCAAGCAGCGATCTCTAAGCCGCACCGTGACCCTTGGAACAAGGGCAAGCTGGTCGGCCAGAAGATACCCCTCAAGCTGAAGGACATCTGGGCGATCCGCGTCAGACTCCAACTGGCGGAGCGGGAAGCGCGAGTTGGCAATGTTCAATCTCGCCATCGACAGCAAACTCAGAGCGTGCGACCTAGTCAGTCTCAAGGTGCGCGACGTCTGCCACGGCGGTGCAATCCCTCAGCGCGCCATCGTCATGCAGCGGAAGACGCAACGACCGGTGCACTTCGAGATCACTGAGCCGACGCGAGACGCTATTGCGGCCTGGATCGATGAGGCGAGCCTCAAAGGCGACGACGCGCTCTTCCCGAGTCGGCTACACGCGTCCACCCACCTGTCGACGCGGCAGTACGCGCGGATCGTCGGCGCGTGGGTCAGCGAAATCGGCCTTGATCCGACGGGGTACGGAACGCATTCGATGCGCAGAACGAAGGCAACGCTGATCTATCGGCGGACGAAGAACTTGCGCGCTGTTCAACTACTCCTCGGGCACACCAAGCTGGAGAGCACCGTCCGCCACCTGGGTATTGAGGTCGACGACGCCCTCGAGATGGCCGAGCAGACCGAGGTGTAGTGCGTCACTGGTTGGTTAGCGCCTGCCTTGTGACGGTCGCTAACCAGCCCAAAGCGGACGCCCAATCATAGGCCGGAAGTGCTTGCGATCCCGGGGGCAGTCCATCCGAGGGGCGGTCAGCGAAACGAGCCAAACTAGGTCCTGATCGTCGGCGGAAGCCTCAACGGACTGACGACAGTCCTTTAGCGGCACCCCTTGTATTCGCGATTAGGGGAACAATTGATAATGTGCGGCTGCCGAAAGGCACCGGGCTATCAAGGGCCGTCAAGGCCCCTAGAAACTTTTGAGTGGCGACGAATTCGATGGATAGCGAAGCCGTAGGTAAGCTTTACGAGCGCATGATGTCGGCTTCGCACACGGGATTTCCCGCGCTGTGCGGTGAGCTGTTCCGCGTTATCGACACCACGGTCAGCCCTACGAACGGCGTCTATCAGAGCCTTCAGAAAGCACGCACCGAGAAATGGAACGACTGGGCGCCTATGTCGGGGAGGGGGCGGCGGTGGTCCATGCCGGTATCGGCAGGCGATTGCGAGTCTCTTGCCTGGGACCTTTTTCGCACGTTCGCCGAAGTGCCGGACTCGACAATCAGCTTCCAACTGGAGATGTATCACCATAGGAAGATCGACGAAAACCACTCGCACTTTCTTAAGGATTTTGGCGAATTCTTGGCAGACGCCCTGAACAAGGTTTTGCAGGGCGAGGAACCAGTAGACCCCGATAGTCGCGAAAAGCAACAAAAGTTCCGAATTCTGGACGCCCCCAACCTGCTCGCCAAAGATCTAACGCGTGCGCCCGGACTGTTGGGGCGCGCTGTGATCTATCTCGATCTAGACAACTTCAAGGCGCTCAACTCCAAGTACACCGAGCGGGTCGTCGACGAGGCGGTGCTCCCAATCGTCCACATCGCGCTTCGTGATGCGGCGCATTTTGTTGGCCACGCCTATGCAGAGGGCGGTGACGAGTTCATCGTTTTTCTGCCCAACGCCTCCAAAGCGATGGCCGCGGCGTTTGCTGAAGACCTGCGGCGGATCATTTCCGAGCTGTCGTTCCAAGAGCCTGCCGAGGCAGTCAAGGTGAACGCCTCGCTGGGAGTCGCGTGGCAAGCCACGGCGGATGGACGAGACCTTCCGGGAGAAGCCAATCACGCCAAGTTGTCCGCGAAGACGGCGGGCAAGAATCGGGTGGTCGTGGCCTAATTTGCCAAGGATCGGCATAGGCGACTCCAACCACGTCAGTGTCCTGTCTCAGCGTTCCCATACCGCGGACGAAAGCCACCTCGATCCGGATTCCATTTAGGTATTCGAACAATACAGAGTAGTGGCCCGGAGCTCAGCGCTCTTTCTGCCGCTCGTGCACATGTCTGTCCGCTCCTGGCACCAAAGCCGCCAGCCGGCGCCGCCAATGCTCCCTCAGAATTGCCCCCAAACTCAGCAGAGTTTCCAGTATCTCAACCGCCAGTTCCCACGCACCCTGACCATCACCGCCGCGTCAGTCGGCAATGAGTCGGGAGCCACGAGTTGTGGCAGCACATACTTCGAGAATTGCTCCGGGCAGCAACGATCGCCGTGTATTGCGCGGCGTCCCACGCTGGCGAGCCCTCCTTTGCATTGAGTCCCTGTTTCGGCGCCGCCGCGCAGCACTACGGCATCGCCCCAGAACTGCTGCTCGCCATCGCCCGAACCGAGAGCGGGCTCGATCCGCTGGCGGTTCACCTCAACCCGGATGGCAGCTGGGACGTCGGCCTGATGCAGATCAATTCGCGCTGGCTCCCTGCCCTGAGAGAAATGGGCATTGCGGCGGAGTCGCTCTACGAGCCCTGCACTTCGATCTGGGTCGGCGCCTGGGTGCTGGCGGGGAACATCCACCGGTTGGGCTACACCTGGCAGGCCGTCGGCGCCTACAACGCGGGGATGGCACGCTCGCCCTCTGCCCGCGAGCGCCGGGACGCATATGCCCAGCGCCTCGCACGCCAGCTCGGTCCGCCCGCCGCCCCGGCCCGATCCGAGTGAGCCCCGGTCCGGGGACTCAGCCATCGGCGCTTCGCCGGTCTCGCGCAACCGGCGGGGCGATTGATCTTTCGCGCCATTCACTGGAGTAGTTCCCATGAAACACCGAAACGCTGTTTTGAAGTATCTGTCGCCGAGGCCCGAAGTTCACGAGCCGCCGCGCCCTTCCCTGCTGCTGCCGGGTTTGCTGTTGTTGCTGCCTCTGGCAGCGCTGGCCTCGACCACCGGCGAGGAATTCCTCGCCTTCTACCAGTTCATCTACGACGCGGCGACCGGCTATCTGGGCCGGGGCATCGCGATCACGGGTGGGCTGGTGATGATGGGCGTGGCCGCCGGCACCGGGAAGGTCGTGATCGCCGCGGCCGGCATGGTGCTGGCGATCTTCGGAGCGCTCGGGCCCACGATCATCGATCAGATCTTCGGTTCGGCCCTGATCTACTGATCGGCCGGCGATGGAAGAGCGCTTCTTCATTCCACGCACGCTGGACGATCCGCCGCTGTTCTTCATGTGGGCGCTGGATGACGCCGCGGTGTTCCTCTGCGGCGTCATCCTGTTCAGCCTGATGGGCAGTGCGCTGATGTTCCTGGTGGGCTGCGCATCCGGGCTGGCGACGGCCCGCGCCTATGCCCGGCTCAAGCAGGCGGGCGGCAAGGGCTTCGTGATTCGCGCGCTGTACTGGTACAGCCCGTCGGACTGGTGGTTCCGCTCGCCGGCGCCGAGCCATGTACGCGAGTACATCGGGGGCTGACGGTGGAGTACCGGCGCTATGCCAGTGCGCTCGCCGAGGCGATTCGGCGCCGAAACCTGTGGATGACGCTCGCGCTGATGCTCGGCGTGTCCAATCTGCTGCTGGCCGGCAGGCTGCTCACGGCCAGCACCAGCGAGCGGATCATCGTGACGCCAGCAACGATCGGTCAGGCGTTCTGGGTGCACGGCGAGCAGGTCTCGCGCGAGTACCTGGAGCAAATGGCGCTGTTTTTCAGCGATCTGGTGCTGACCTATCAGAAGGACAACTTCCCCGGCCGGTCCGCGCTGTTCCTGGAGCACGTGGACCCGCGTGCACATGCACGGCTCGCCGCAACGCTGCGCCTGGAAGCCGAGCGCATCGAGCGCAACAGTCTGGCCCAGGTCTTCCACCCGCTGTCCGTGCGCGTGCGCGAGGCCGACCGGCAGGTCGCCATCACCGGCAACCGGGTGCCGATGGTCGGCGAGCAACTGCTGGCCTCGCAGCGCGTGACCTACCGCCTGCAATTCACCTACCGGGACGCGCGGCTGTTCGTCTCGGAATTCGGAGAAACCGATGAACGCGATCCTTTCGCGGACCGGCCTCGCCCGCCCGGCCCTGACGCCCATGCTGGCGTTGGCGGTGATGCTGGCGACGCCCTGCGTCCGGGCGGCTGACGTCGCGGTCGGCGACGGCAGCGCGGTCGAGGTGACCGTCTCGGCCCGGGAACTGACGCGCCTGACGATGAGCGACGGCCGCCACATCGCCAAGGTCTGGGCCGTCGAAGGCGCCATGCAGGCACAGCCCGATGCGGAAGCCGGCGAGATCTACATCCGCCCGCTGGGCAAGGCGCCGGGACAGGTGTTCAGCTTCTTCGTGCGCGACGAGTTCGGCGCCACGTACACGCTGGCCGCGCGCGTCGCCGACGTGCCGTCGCAGACGATCCGCCTTAAGCCCGCGTCGCAACCGACGCCGATCGCCACGCCGAGCGGCACCCTGGCCGATGACCACCTGCAGCGCATCAAGACGCTGATCCGCGGCATGGCCAGTTCGCCGCGTGCCATTCCGCCGGAATATGCAGCGGAGCACTTCGACCAGAAGCTGCGCGGCTGGGATGGCACGAAAGTGCGGCTGGCGGAGCGCTGGAACGGAGCCTCACTCCGCGGCGAGGTCTGGACCATCCGCAACACCTCCAAGGCCGAACTGCACCTGGATGAGTCCCGCTTCGCCCAAATTTACGACGACCTCTGCGCCGTGGCGATCGGCACCCCGACCGTGCCGCCCGGCGGCAGCACCGAGGTCTACCTCGCAAGGGGGCGCTGATGCCGCTGCCGAAGCTGCCGACGAGCGAGGCGATCCGCAAGCGCCAGACGGCGATCACGATCGGTGCGTTCGCGATCGTCATCGCCATCGTCGTCTTCGGGCTGTGGCTGTCCGATCCGCAGCGCAAGGCGGGCGGATCGCATCGCGTCGATCCGTCGGCCGACTACTCCGCCGACTTCGGCAAGCCCTCCGGCGCGATCGACCCGATGGACATCTGGATCAGCCGATCGGAAGCCGAACTGAAGGCCCTGCGTCGGGACAACGATCAACTGCGCAAGGACCTCGGTGCGCTGCGCGACCAACTCGATCGCAAGGGCGAATCGAAAATTCCGCGCAGCATCGACCGCGATCACGCGGACGATCAGCGAGACAAAATAGGCGTCGACCGCAGGAGCGACACCGATACCCAGCGTCCACCGCTACCGCCATTGCCCGGCGCCAGCGCTGCCACGAGGGCATCCTCAGCGCCACCATCGCCGCCACCGATCCCGATGTCCGGAACAACGCTGGGCGCTCCGAGTTCACCGGGCAGCATCATGAGCATTTCCGTCAGCAGCCGATCCAGCGGACAGGCCGCCTCCGGCGGCGAACCCACGCTGGACAACTTCCTGCCCGTCAGCTTCGTCTCCGCCACCCTGCTTTCCGGCCTGGACGCACCGACCGGCGGCCTCGCGCAGACCAATCCGCACCCGGTGCTGCTGCGCTTGGCCGATAACGCCTGGTTACCGAACCGCTACCGCCAGCAGGTCCGCGAATGCTTCGTCACCGGCGCCGGCTACGGTGACCTCAGCGCGGAGCGCGCCTACATCCGGCTGGAACTGCTGTCCTGCGTGCTGCAGTCGCGCGAGGTCATGGAACTGCCGGTCAAAGGCTACGTGTCCGGCGAAGACGGCAAGGTCGGCCTGCGCGGCCGGCTTGTCAGTAAACAAGGCGCGATGATCGCGCGGGCACTGTTCGCCGGCATCGCCGGCGGCGTCGGTTCCGCCATCGCACAGTCCTACAGACAGACCGCGACCAGCGCTCTGGGTACCGTCTCGACCATCCCGCCATCCGACATCGCCGAACACGGCATCGCCCAGGGCACGGCGAATGCCCTGGAACGCATCGCCGACTACTACATCGACCGCGCGAACGAGCTGTATCCGATCATCGAGATCGAAGGTGGCCGGCAGACCGACGTGGTGTTCAACGAAGGCGTGCGCCTGCCGGAGGCGTTCGAGCGCTTGATGCGCCGCGGAACGCCGGGTGCCTCTACCGTCGGGTCAACCCCAGGTGGCGTCACCGCGCCCAATCACCGCTGAGGAGCGCCGCCATGAAGATCCTCCTTACCATAATCGTCGCCAGCGCCACCCTGCTCGGATGCTCGACGACACCGAAGTATTCGTGCGGCGCACCCATCAGTTCGGGCGGCTGCCGATCCGTGAGCCGGATACATGCGGCAGCGACTGGCCGAGCGGAGCAGTTGCGGGCACCTGACATCGCCAGCACGACACAACCGATCACGTCGGGACACGGTGAACCCTCGCTATCGACGCCGCGGGTGCTGCGCATCAACGTTCTTCCGTTCGTGGACGGAGAAGGCGACTTTCACGATGCAGCGTCTATCTACGTCCGAATCGGGGGCAGCGAGTGGATGGTTGAGAATTGGCGCTGATGGGCTGCAATCAATCCAAAGCGGACATTTCAAATCGCACTTTGAACGGGTTACCGAAGATTGGAGGGTTATGCAGCGGTCTCAGGTTTTCACTCGGTTCGGCATCGACCCACTTTACCTTCAGTAAGTTGCACTTGGAACTTGAGCCGAAGCTTTTGCATTTCGCATTTTTTTTATGGGACCGGGATCGCTGAAACCCTGCCTGCCCATATCAATATCAATCAGTGCTTATGCAGATGATGGGCGTCCGGATAGTGCGGATGCGTGTGTGTCGTCGATGCGTGGCAATGGGTGTGGGTGTGCCGTGTTTCCGGTGCTACGGGATAGGGGTGACCATGCTGGTGGTGCAAATCATGCTCATGCTCATGTTCGTGCTCCATGGCTTCGTGGCGATGTTCGTGATCGTGCCGCTCGCTGACATGCAACCAGATTCCAAACGCCATCAACCCTCCCGCCGCAAGCAATCGCTCGGAAAGGGGCTCATCAAAAAACACTACCGCTAGCAGCGCACCAAAAAACGGGGCGGCCGAGAAATAGGCCCCGGTCCGTGCCGTCCCCAGTTGACGGAGCGCCACGACAAACAGAGTCAGGCTGAGGCCGTAAGCGACAAACCCTAGCGCAAGCGTAGAAAGCGCAATATTCCAGGACGGAAGCGAAGCACCGAGCAACAAGGCCAGAGCAAGATTGACGCTTCCGGCAACGAGCCCCTTGATCGCAGCGATCCAGCTCGCATCCGCCAATGAAACCTGCCGCGTCAGGTTGTTATCGAGTGCCCACGCCAGACATGCCGTGAGGACCAACACACTGGGCAGCATGTCCCCGAATGTCAGCTCTTCCGGCCAGCTCAGAACGATTGCTCCCGCGACAATGGCCAGCATGCCCAGCGCAATCCGGCGGTCGAAGTTTTCTCTGAAGGCGAACCATGCCAGCAATGCGGTGAATACGCCTTCAAAATTGAGCAACAGTGAGGCCCCTGATGCCGGCATATGGAGAAGCCCCTGCATCAACAGCACCGGCGCAGCAATGCCGCCGGCCGTGATCGCCCCGGCAAGCCATAACCATTCTCCCGGCGCCAGTCGAACGCGTTGGGCCGGCCTCAGACTGCGAACGAGGAACAGACCCACGCCTGATCCGAGATACAACAGCCCGGCGATCATCCACGGGCTTGCGTCGGCCAGCAACAGCTTGGCGATGGGCGTACTCGCACCGAACAACAACGCCGCCAACAGGGCCACCCCAGCGCCGGGTGGCCTGCGCGGTGTTCTGTCGCTCAGGTTTGGTGATTTGGCGGTAACCATGCGATGATCCAGCTTCAATGAAAACTCCCCATTTAATCGTCGCAGCACTGTGCTGCGTGCTCGCGCTGTTGCGCGTGCTGGGGATTCACTTACACGCTCCTGTACACGATGTCCATGAATATGTCGCGTCCGCGTATCACGCGCAGAGCGATCATCATGAGCTTGCACACTCCCGGATCGTTAGCGGATTTGATGATCACGCCGGTGCGCATCTGGCCAGCGCCGAGATCGACGCGGAGTCGCCGGACGAAACAACAGGCAAGCTGCCTTCGCTGACCGCACTCGCGCTTTTCGTTGTCTGCGCGTTTGTTCTACTGGGCTCCATCTGGAAAAAGGTCGCCAGACCTTTCTCGCCCGATCTGCCGCCTCCACGGCGACGCTTATACGTTCTCCCGCTTTCGCAGGCTCCTCCGCTCGCTGGCTGATTGCTGCGGCGTTAGTGAATGCCCTGCCTTGTGTCAGGGCTGTTGGCCTTTCGACTATCGGCTGGAGCGCCTCTCTTATCCTGGAAACAAGAGGCGCACCGGCGGGAGACTTCCATGCGGTTCAACCCGGCACATGCCGTCCTTGCGGCATGTCTGTTGAGCGTGTCAGCGTCGATTTTCGGCGCTGATGAATCCAGCATTTCCCTACATCAAGCCGTCGAGCGCGCCCGCGAACTGCGCCCTGAGTTGAACGGCTTTGTATTCGAGCTGCGCGTGCAGGACGCCACCGAAGCCGAAGCCGCCCTGCGGCCTGCTCCAACGGTGGAATTGCAGCTCGAAGACGCACTGGGCAGCGGAAGTCGCGGCGGCTTCGAGTCGGCGCAGACCACACTGAGCCTGAGTCAACTGATTGAGCTTGGCGGCAAGCGTGATAGCCGGATCGAGGTCGCAAATGCGCAGTCGGAGCGCCTGCGCAGCGCGCAGGCAGCGCAACAACTCGACGTGGTGGCCGAAATTGGACGTGCTTTCGTCGAAGCGCTGACTCAACAGGAACGTGAAACCTCGGCTCAGGACGCTGTGCAGCTCGCACAGCGTGTGAATGCCGCCGTGGCCGAACGCGTGCAAGCGGCCGTTGCGCCGCCTGCCGACGGTAGTCGCGCAGCGGTGGCTGTCACCGAGGCAGAGCTGACACTCGAAGATGCGCGGCATATCGCAGCCACGAGTCGCTTCACGCTGGCATCGACGATCGGGCTGAATCGTCCGGACTTCGCGCAGGTATTCGGAGAACTCTTTGCACTGGAAGAGATTCCGGACTTCGGAGTCCTGATCGCGCGCGTGGAGGCATCACCGGATTTCCTGCGATTTGCCAGCGAGGCACGCTTGAAGCAGGCACAGCTTAATCTGGCAGAGAGTCGTCGACGCGGCGACCTGCGCGCCAGCGTTGGGATGCGTCACTTCCAGCAGGGGAACGATGCCGCACTGGTCGCGGGCATCAGCCTGCCACTGTTCTCGAACGCCCGTGCAGAACCAGCGATCGCATCCGCCAGCGCCAAACTGGCGCTGGTCGATCGGCAGCGACGCGCCGTGCTGCTCAAGGCGCGCGCGCAACTGTTCGCGTACTACCAGGAAATGGAGCATGCGCGCCATGTCGTCACCACGCTGGATACCCAGCTCATTCCCGAGTTGGAACGGGCACTGGCGCAGACCGAGGACGCGTGGCGCCGCGGGCGCTACTCGTTTCTGGAGTGGAGCGAAGTACAGAAGCGTTTGCTGGATGCCCGGCTGAAGCGGATCGACGCCGCCGCCGAATATCACCTCAATCGCATTGAAATCGAGCGCCTGACCGGCCAGAGCCCGGTAGAAGCCGGAGAAACCCCATGACCGCCCACAGCCTTCTCGCCCCCATCCTTGCAACGGCCCTGTTGCTGTCCGCCTGTTCCGACCCGCACACCGCAGCGATGCCAGCGCACGGCGAGCAGACCACCGCCGACTACGAGCGCGGTCCCCATCGCGGCCGCATGCTGCGGGATGGCGATTTTGCGCTGGAACTGCAAATCTTCGAGGACGGGGTGCCGCCGGAATATCACGTCTATCTGTTTCGTGACGATCAGGCATTGCCGCCAGATGCCGCCAAGGTGACCGCGGAGCTGACGCGGCTTGGTGACAAGATCGACCGTTTCGAGTTCGAGCCACACGGCGACTATCTGCTAGGCAATGGCACAGTAGTGGAGCCGCATTCCTTCAGCGTCGCGGTTTCGGCCATCGAGAACGGCAAGACCCATCGCTGGACTTTCGACAGCTTTGAGGGCCGCGTCACCATCCTTGAGCCGATCGCGCGTGATGCCGGCATCGGCACCGAAATTGCCGGCCCGGCAACGATTGCCGATACGCTGGTACTCAATGGTCGGGTCATGCCGAACGAAGACCGGGTTGCCCGTGTCGGCGCACGCTATCCCGGTCTGATCCGCTCGGTCGCCAAATCCGTGGGCGATGCCGTTGCAGCAGGCGATACGCTCGCAACCGTGGAAAGCAACGACAGCCTGCAACGCTACGCGGTGACCACCCCGGTGGCCGGCCTCGTCATCGAACGCCACGCCAACGTGGGAGAAGTCGCCGACTCGGAACCTCTGTTCGTCGTCGCCGACTATCGCTCTTTATGGGTCGAGCTGTCGCTGTTCCCGCGCGATCTGCCGCGCGTGCAGGCCGGGTTGCCGGTGCGCCTGCGCAGCGTGGACGGTGAACTGGAAACCCAGGGCACGATCCGCCGCATTGCACCGGCTGAAGGCGATGCGCACGGAATGCCGAGTGGTATCTACAACGCGCGTGTCGTACTCGACAACGCCGATGGCCACTGGATGCCGGGAATGTTCGTGCAGGGTGCCGTACAGATCGGTGAAGCACCCGTGCCACTGGCAGTCAAGCGCAGTGGCTTACAGGGCTTTCGTGATTTCACGGTGGTGTTCGAGCAGATCGGGGAAACCTACGAGGTGCGCATGCTGGAACTCGGGCGTCAGGATGACACCTGGGTAGAAGTGCTCGGTGGACTGCAGGCCGGTGCCCGTTACGTCACGGACAACAGCTATCTGATCAAGGCCGACATCGAAAAGTCCGGCGCTTCTCACGACCACTGAGGCAACGAACATGCTTCAGCGCATTCTTGAACTTTCGATCCGCCAGCGCATCCCCGTGCTGCTGGCGGCACTGGCCCTGGCACTGATCGGCCTGTGGAGTTTTCAGCACCTGAAGATCGATGCGGTGCCGGACATTACCAATGTCCAGGTCCAGATCAACACCGAGGCCGATGGTTACACCCCGCTGGAAGCGGAACAGCGCATCACCCTGCCGCTGGAAAACGCGATGGCCGGTCTGGCAAGGCTGGAGTACACGCGCTCGCTGTCGCGCTATGGCCTGTCGCAGATCACCGTCGTCTTTGAGGATGGCACCGATCTCTATTTCGCGCGCCAGCAGGTGGCGGAGCGCCTGCAATCCATTGCGGCCTTGCTGCCGGCGGGGTTGGAGCCACAGATGGGACCGGCGGCAACGGGCCTCGGCGAAATCTATATGTACACGGTCGATGCCGAACCGGGCGCGCTCAACGCCGACGGCGCGCCGATCAGTGCGATGGACCTTCGTCAGGCGCACGACTGGATCGTGCGACCGCAGTTGCTGCGCGTTGCAGGCGTGGCCGAAGTCAACGCCATCGGAGGCTATGCCAGACAGTACATCGTGCAGATCGATCCCTCACGACTGCTGGCTTACGGCGTCAGCCTCGCGGAGCTGGAAGCCGCGATACAGCGCAACAATGGCAATGCCGGCGCCGGGTATGTGGAGCGTCACGGACAGCAGATGTTGCTGCGAGTGCCCGGCCAGATCGCAGCAGACACTGCGATCGAAGCGCTGGGCAACGTCGTCATCAAGACGATCTCAGGTGCGCCGTTGCGCGTCGCCGATGTGGCCGAGGTCGTGATCGGTTCGGAGCTGCGCGGCGGTGCGGCCACGCAGGACGGGCACGAAGTGGTGCTGGGTACGGTGTTCATGCGCATCGGCCAGAACAGCCGCGAGGTTGCGCAGGCCGTGGCACGGAAGATCGACGCCATCGCGCCGTCGTTGCCGCCCGGGATCAAGCTGGTTACCGCCTACGATCGCACGACGCTGGTAGACAAGACGCTGCGCACGGTCGCCAAGAATCTGGTCGAGGGCGCGTTGCTGGTCGTCGTCGTGCTGTTCCTGCTGCTCGGCAACCTGCGCGCCGCCGTGCTCACCGCGATGGTGATCCCGCTGACGATGCTGCTGACGATCAGTGGCATGGTGCAAAGCGGCATTTCCGCCAACCTGATGAGCCTGGGGGCGCTGGACTTCGGCCTGATCGTCGATGGTGCAGTGATCATCGTCGAAAACTGCCTGCGACGGTTGGCGCTGGCCGCAACGCCGGGTGAGCGACTGTCGCTGCCCGAGCGCCTGCGCGTGGTCTTTGAGGCCACACATGACGTGATCCGACCAGCGCTGTTCGGCGTGTTCATCATTACCGTGGTCTATCTGCCAATTTTCAGCCTGAGCGGGGTCGAAGGAAAGATGTTCCATCCGATGGCGCAGACCGTCGTCATGGCACTGGCGGCCGCGATGCTGCTGTCGATCACGGCCGTACCGGCCGCCGTCGCGCTGTTCGTGCGCGAGCCGGTGCAAGGTGCCGCAGAACATCATGAGCCCCGGATCATGCGTTGGGCGCAGCAGGCATACGCGCCGCTGCTGCGCGCCAGCCTGCGAGCGCGTGCTGTCGTGGTGGGCATGGCCGCCTTGCTGGTCCTCGCCACCGGATTGCTCGCCGCACGCATGGGCTCGGAGTTTCTGCCCAGCCTGGATGAGGGCGACATCGCCATGCACGCGCTGCGCATCCCCGGCACCAGCCTGACGCAGGCGGTCGGCATGCAGGCGCAGCTCGAAGCTGCGGTGAAGACGCTGCCGGAGGTCGGTCACATCGTCGCCAAGATCGGCACGGCCGATATCGCGACCGACCCGATGCCGCCGTCCGTCGCCGACAACTTCATCTTCCTGAAGGATCGTTCCGAGTGGCCGGACCCGCGCAAACCCAAAGCCCAGGTCGTAGCCGACCTGGAAGCCGTGGTCAGGAAGCTTCCCGGCAACAACTACGAGTTCACCCAGCCGATCCAGATGCGCTTCAACGAACTGCTGTCCGGTGTGCGAGCGGATGTCGCCGTCAAGGTGTATGGCGACGATCTCGAACAGCTGGCCGCGATCGGTCAGCAACTCGAAGGCATTGTGGGTGCGGTGCCCGGCGCACAGGACGTCGCACTGGAACAGGTCACCGGCCTGCCGGTGTTCAGCGTGCATCCGCGACGCGACGCGCTGGCGCGCTACGGGCTCGACGTGGCGGACCTGCAGGAAATCGTGTCGGCGGCTTATGGCGGTCAGACCACTGGCCGGATTTTCGACGGTGACCGACAGTATCCCGTCGTGCTGCGTTTGCCCGAAGCCCTGCGCCAGAATGTCGATGCGCTCGAACGCCTGCCGGTGTCGCTGCCGTCGGGCGGCTATGTGCCGCTCGGCGAAGTGGCATCGTTCGAGCTGGCTCCGGGGCCGAACCAGATCAACCGCGAAAGCGGCAAGCGGCGCGTAGTCGTCACCGCCAATGTGCGCGGGCGCGACCTCGGCGGGTTCATCGACGAGCTGCGTACCCGCGTCTCCCGGGAAGCCGAGCTGCCCGCAGGCTACTGGGTCGACTTCGGCGGCACCTTCGAGCAGTTGCAGTCCGCCAGCCGGCGACTGGCGATTGTCGTCCCCGTCACGCTGGCACTGATCGTCGGCCTCTTGTGGCTCGCCTTCGGTTCGATGCGCGACGCGCTGCTGATCTTCACCGGTGTGCCTTTGGCGCTGACCGGCGGCGTGCTCGCGTTGTGGCTGCGCGACATTCCGCTGTCGATCTCGGCCGGTGTCGGCTTCATCGCGCTGTCAGGCGTGGCGGTGCTGAACGGGCTGGTCATGATCAGTTTCATCCGCAGCCTGCTCAGTGACGGCAAATCCATCGACGACGCCATCCGTGAAGGCGCGCTGACGCGCCTGCGCCCGGTGCTGATGACCGCGCTGGTGGCGGCGCTCGGCTTTGTACCCATGGCCTTCAACACCGGCATCGGTTCAGAGGTACAGCGCCCGCTGGCCACGGTCGTCATCGGTGGCATTCTGTCGTCCACACTGCTGACCTTGCTGGTACTGCCCGCGCTGTACCGGATATTTGCACGCGTTCCGTTCCGCCAGTCGGTCGAGCAGCACATACCCCATCCCATTGCCCATTGATCGAGCGAATTCCAGGAGATATCCAGATGAAGAAATTGATGACCACCGCCGTTGCGGCCGTACTGCTTGGCGCGACCGCACTTCCGGCACTGTCGCACCCGGAACACGATCATGCGTTCGAGCCGAAGATTCCCGCAGGTCCGGGCGAAACCGCACCCGCCGCCACGCCGGAATCCGAGCCGGCGTCCGCACCGAACGCCGAAAAGCCGGCAAGCGGCGAAGCGGCTGAACCCGAGCAGGGCAAGCCCGAACCCTAATGGTGATAAGGCGGCGCCACAATGGTTGGCGCTGTCGCCCCTGCACTCGTGGAGATCCATTGCATGCTGAAGGTCCTTGCGACAGCACTGTTGCTGCTGTTCGCCCCCCTGATTCAGGCCCATGGCGTCGCGTCAGGCGACCAGAGCTATCTGGAGTCCGTACAAGGTGTGGCGCTGCTGCCATTCATCTATCTCGGCGCCAAGCACATGGTGACCGGCTACGACCACCTGTTGTTCCTGTTCGGTGTGATCTTCTTCCTTTACCGGATGAAGGAAGTCGGCCTCTACGTCACGCTGTTTGCGGTAGGCCACAGCCTCACCTTACTGATCGGTGTGCTCGGAGGACTGCATGTCAACGCCCATCTTGTCGATGCCATCATCGGCCTGTCGGTGGTCTACAAGGCGCTGGACAATCTGGGGGCCTTTCAGCGCCTGTTCGGGCGCTCGCCTGACAACCGAGTGGCCGTGCTGATCTTCGGCCTGTTCCACGGTTTCGGCCTGGCGACCAAACTTCAGGACGTGCAGCTGTCTCGCGACGGACTGCTGGTGAACATGCTGGCCTTCAACCTCGGCGTCGAACTGGGCCAATTGCTGGCGCTCACTGGCATTCTGCTGCTGATGGGGTTCTGGCGGCGCTGGCCCGCGTTTGCGCGGCACGCACTGGACGCCAACGCCGCGCTGATGTGTGCCGGGTTCATCCTTGTCGGCTATCAACTGACCGGCTATGTCGTCCAGACCTGAACGAGTACGGAACATGAATTCCCAAGCCACCATCGAGTCCGTCTCGATATCGCAGTTGCTCAAGGCGACGATCGCCGCGCTGATCATCGCCATAGTGATTCTGGTCACCATTGTCCTGCCGGCGGAGTACGGCATCGACCCCACCGGCATCGGTGGCAGGCTTGGACTTACCGCTCTGGCTGAGGCGGACGACCCGGCTGCACCGGAGGTTCTGCTGCCGCCCGACGTTTCGACCGAAGCGGCTTCGGCGGCGCCCGTCATCGTGCATGCCGCGCCTTTTCAGCACGAGCAAATGAGCGTCACGCTGCCGCCGGGGAAAGGCGCCGAAATCAAGGCCGCGATGAAGTCCGGAGACAGTTTCGTCTTCAGTTGGCGCAGCGAAGGTGGCGTTGTCAGCTTCGACATGCACGGCGACGAAACCAACGCGGCAGAAGACGAGTTCACCAGCTACTGGGTAGACCGTAGCAAGCCCACTGGCTCTGGTAGCTTCGTTGCGCCGTTTGATGGCAACCACGGCTGGTACTGGTACAACGGCGGCGATCAGGCGGTCACCGTGACCGTGGAAGTAGCAGGCTACTTCGAGAAGCTTTTCCGCCCAGGACACTGATCGGCCACAAGTAGTCATAAATCATGTAACGATCATTACCAGGATGATATGATCGTTACATGATTTATGACTCCAATTGGTTGATGCTCGTATTGACCTTGCCGCAGGAGGGAGGGTCGATTCGGGTGCGCGTCTGGCGCGCGCTCAAGAGCCTCGGCTGCGGCGTCCTTCGCGATGGCGTCTACCTGTTGCCGGACCGGGCCGAACAGGCTCAGGCGCTGAAAGCGCAGGCGGACGATATTGCGAGTGTCGGTGGCACCGCGCATCTGGTCCAGCTTCGCAGTGCAGATGAACAGCAGCATGAGGCGTTTCGGGCGCTGTTCGATCGCAGCGTTCCCGGCAACGAACTGCTTCAGTCGCTGGAGGCGGCGCGCAAGTCTCTCTCCACCAGTGCCGCCGCCGAGATCAGCCGGCAACAGCGGCGGCTGCGACGAGAGGTCGAGGCGCTGCGTGCCATCGACTTTTTCCCCGGAGAAGTCAGCGCCCGCGTGGCGCTGGCGTGGGATGAGTTTGTGGCGACAGCCGCAGCGGTGCTTTCGCCGGACGAGCCCCAGACCCGCGTCGGCAGTATCGCTCGCCTCGATCCCTCCATGTACCGCAGGCGACGCTGGGCCACACGCCGTCAGATGTGGGTCGATCGGGTCGCCAGCGCCTGGCTGATCCGGCGCTTTATTGATCCCGAAGCGAGCTTTATCTGGCTCGTGCAAGCCGGAGACTGCCCGGACGAGGCGCTGGGCTTCGACTTCGATGGCGCCCGTTTCAGCCATGTCGGCGATCAGGTCACGTTTCAGGTTCTCGCAGCCAGCTTCGGGCTCGACGCCGACGCGGGCATCGTTCGTATGGGTGCGCTTGTACGCACACTCGATATCGGCGGCGCCATCGTCCCGGAGGCTGCCGGCTTCGAAGCCATTCTGGCCGGAGCGCGCGAACGCGGGCTCGACGATGATCGGCTGCTCGACGAAATCGGCACCGTGCTGGACTCGCTCTACGCTCACTTCGCCCAGGCCGCCCGGGAGCACTCGCCATGACTGATACCAACCGCCGCGAATTTCTCAAGACCACCTCGGCCGCTGTCACCGGCTCGCTGCTCGCCGGACTGGCAGCCCCTGCCATCGCCACCCCCACCCCCGAAGAACCCACCATGTCCAACGCCGCTGCTGCGCCCGTGCAACCCAAGCCGCTGAGCTTCGATCCCGCCAAGCTCAAGGGACTATCGGAAAAGCTGATCCGGTCGCACTGGGAGAACAACTATGGTGGCTCGGTGAAGACCCTGAACGCCGTGCGGCAGAAGCTGGCCGACGCGCTCGCCGCTCCCGACACGCCCGCCTTTGTCTACGGCGACCTCAAGCGCGAACACCTGATGCGCACCGGATCAGTCGTCTTTCACGAACTGTATTTCGACAATCTGGGGGGCGATGGCAAGGCTGACGCGGCCCTGCGCACGACACTGGCGCAGAGCTTCGGCAGCTTCGATGTCTGGGAGACGGAATTCCGCAAGATCGCCGCCAGCCTTGGCGGCGGCTCGGGTTGGGTAGTGCTCGGCTACGGCCTGCACAGCGGGCGCATCGAAAACTTCTGGCTGGCCGACCATCTGCACGCACCGGTAGCAACCGTGCCGCTGCTGGTCATGGACATGTACGAACATTCTTATGCGATGGACTATGGCGCGGCGGCGGCACGATATGTCGATGCCTTTTTCGACAATATTCGCTGGGAAACTGTCGGTGAGCGTGTAGCGAAGGCACGCGCGTTCGCTGGAGCATCGCCATGAGCGGCACTGCATCGGATGTCCCCGCTACAGGCGCTGACCGCCCCCCGTCTCCCAGACTTGCGCAGGCGTTCCGCTACTGGCTGTGGCTGGGATTCATCAGCTTTGGTGGCCCGGCGGGCCAGATTGCGGTCATGCACACCGATCTGGTGGACCGCAAACGCTGGATATCGGAGCGGCGCTTTCTGCACGCGCTCAACTACTGCATGGTGTTGCCGGGGCCGGAGGCGCAGCAATTGGCGACCTATATCGGCTGGCTGCTGCATGGCGTCTGGGGCGGGATCGTCGCAGGGGCGCTGTTCGTGCTGCCGTCACTGCTGCTGTTGATCGGCTTGTCCTGGGTCTACACCAGCTTTGGCGAAGTCTCATGGATTGCCGGCATGTTCGAGAGCATCAAACCCGTCGTGGTCGCCATCGTCCTGCACGCCGCGTGGCGCATTGGCAGTCGAGCGCTGAAAAACCGCTGGCTGTGGCTGCTTGCGGGCTTGGCATTTGTGGCGATCTTTGCGCTGTCGGTGCCGTTTCCCTACATCGTGCTGACAGCGGCGCTGATCGGCGCGATCGGCGGGCGTTTTGCGCCGCAGCATTTCCGCGGTGGAGCCGGGCACGCTGAAACGGATGGGCTGCATCTGCCATGCGTCATCGACGATGAGACGCCAAGGCCCGACCATGCCCGGTTTTCGTGGAAGCGACTTGTCTGGGTGGTGGGCTGTGGTCTGCTGCTGGGAATTGGTGTCGAAAGCGCGTTGCTGGCCTCCTTCGGTCTGCAAGGGCCGCTCACGCAGATGGGCGCGTTCTTTACCAAGGCGGCGCTTTTGACTTTCGGCGGTGCCTACGCCGTGCTGCCCTACGTTTATCAGGGTGCGGTTGAACACTACGGCTGGCTCAGTGCGCAGCAGATGATCGACGGTCTGGCCTTGGGCGAAACCACGCCGGGACCGTTGATCATGATCGTGGCCTTCGTCGGTTATCTCGGCGGCGTAGCCGAACAGGTGGCTGCGCAGCCTCTGCTGGCGGGAATTGCAGGCGCCTGTGTGGCCACGTTCTTTACCTTCCTGCCGTCATTTGTCTTCATCCTTGCGGGCGGGCCGCTGGTTGAGAGCACACACGGACAGATTCGCTTCACCGCGCCGCTGACAGCGATCACCGCAGCCGTCGTCGGCGTCATCGTCAACCTCGCGGCCTTCTTCGCGTGGCATGTGTTCTGGCCGTCGGGTTTCGATGGCGGGATAGACACGGTGTCCGTGCTGGCATTTGTTGTCGCTGCGGTGGCGCTATTCCGCTTCAAGCTTGGCGTCATGCCGCTGATCGGGGCGGCGCTGATTTTCGGTCTGATGCTCAGTGTTGTGAATTAGTCAGAACGATGCGACGCAAGCCCAATCTGCACAGAGTTGGACGCCATAGCGAAGCGCTGCCTCCTCGCTTCACCACCCACTCTCGATGAATTTCCGCATGCCGGTGATTAATCTCGTTGCTCCTACGTCCGCTCCTGGCACTGAGCGGACCTCGGAACTGAAACCGCCGCAGCGCCCAGCGAAGTTTCCAATTCCAACCATGCCCCTCTTCCCCCAGGCTTCGAGCAAACCCCTTCGCCGCTTGCCTGCCGAATCCTGGGATGGACATCCGCGAACAACCCCTCACTCCATCGAGTCTTGACCGCCTGCGCGGCCGCGTCAGCGCCGAGCTGAAGCGGTGGTTCGCGGAGGAGCCGCCCGGCGCGTTGTTCGGCCGGGGGCTGCCGCCGCCAACCGTTTCGGAGATGCAGCGGGTCACTTCGGCCCGGCGCGTTTCCGGGCTTTTACCGTACGAGAGCTACGCCCCCGACAAGCAACTGTTCTTCAACGGGGACGCCGCCGGTTTCGTCCTCGAGGCCACGCCGGCCGTCGGCGTGGATCTGAAGCGGATCAAGGTGCTGGCCGGGCTGTTCTCACAGGGGCTGAAGGCGGGCACCTGCGTCCAGATCACGCTGTGGGCCGACCCGGACGTCCATCGCCTGCTGGATCGGTGGCGCGAGGCGCGGCCTCGGGACGGCAGCCTGTTCTCGGTGCTGGCCGACCGTCGAGCATCGTACCTTCGAGGAGGCTGCTGGGCGTCTCTGTTCGATTCGCAGGTGTTCCTGCTGCACGACTGGCGGGTGTTGTTCAGCGTGACACGGCCGATCGATCCGCGGCAGCCGGACGCTTCCGAGCTGGACTACCTGATGCGCGTGCGCGCGGCGATCGAGGGCATTCTCGCGAGCGCCGACATGGGCCATCTGCGCGTGGACGCGGAGCGCTTCATCGGCACGCTGGACGGCATGCTGAATCCCTCGCCCGATCCGCGGCCAAGATGGCGCTGGGACCCGGAGGTGCCGCTGGCGGAGCAGGTGATCGACCGCGACACGCTGCTGCTGGTCGGGCGCGACTGCCTGTCGCTGATCCATCGGGGATTCAACGTCTCCGTACTGCCGTTCTCGGTGCGGCAGTTCCCGCTGAACTGGGCGGGCTGGCAATCGGGCGAATTGATCGGCGCGCTGTTTTCCAATGTGCAGCGCCTGCCCTGCCCGGTGCTGTACACGCAGACCATCCATGTGACCGACCAGGTCGCGGCGCTGGGCAGCGCACGGCTCAAGGCCGCGCGGGCGACGCAGATGATGGATTCGCCAGTCGGGCGCTTCGTGCCGGTCTGGAAGGAGCGCAAGGCCGACTGGGACTACGTCGTCGACAACATGGAAGACGGCCACAAGCTGCTGCGCTCGCACTGGCAGATCGTCGCGTTCGCGCGGGCCGGCGAGGAGGAATTCTGCCTGCAGCGCCTGCGTTCGGTGTTCGAATCGCAGGGCTGGCAACTGTCGCAGGATCGCTTCACGGCGCTGACGGCGCTGCGCTGTGCCTTGCCGATGACCGCTGGCCCGATGCTCGCCGACGAATTGAAGCGGCTCGGGCTGCTGCGCTCGCGCCTGACCTGGAATGCGGTCAATACGGCGCCGCTGACGGCGGAATGGAAAGGCACAGGAACCCCGCTGCTGATGACCTTCGGCCGGCGCGGTCAGGTGCAGTTCGTCGATTTCTTCGACAACCGCAAGGGCAACTACAACGTCGCGGTCGCGGCGACCAGCGGCGCCGGCAAGTCGTTCTTCACCAACGAACTGGTGGTGGCCACACGCTCCACCGGCGGGCGCGTCAGCATCATCGATGCCGGCAAGAGCTATCTGAACATCTGCCGCCTGCTCGACGGTCAGTACGTGAGCTTCTCCCGCGCCGAGCGGCCGTGCCTGAATCCGTTTTCGACGGTCAATGCCGACGAATTCCAGGAGGAGGAACTGCCCCTGCTCAAGCAGCTGCATGCGCAGATGGCCTCGCCGGACGCCCCGCTGTCGCCGCTGCAGCTGGCGGTGCTGGAGCAGGCCATCGTCGCGAGCTGGAAGAAGTACGGCGCGGATGCCGAACCGACGGCGGTCGCCGCCGAGCTCACGGCGATGGGCGCTCATGACGAGGCCGCACGCGATCTGGCGACGATGCTGTTCCCGTACACGCGCGACGGCAGCTACGGTCGCTATTTCAACGGCGCCTCGACGATCGCCCTGCACAACCCGCTGGTGGTGCTGGAGCTGGACGATCTCGTCAATACGCCGGACCTGCAGTCCGTGGTGCTGCTGTCGCTGATGCTGTCGATCACCGAGGAGATGTACCGGCACGAACGCTCCGTGCGCAAGCTCGCGATCATCGACGAGGCCTGGCAGTTGATGGGCCAGGGTCAGGCCGGCAAGTTCATCGAGCGCGGCTACCGCACCGCCCGCAAGTACGGCGGCGCGTTCATGACCATCACGCAGAGCATCAACGACTACTACAAGTCCGCCCTGTCGCGCGCGGCACTGGAGAACAGCGACTTTCTGTGTCTGCTGCGGCAAAAGGCCGAAACGGTGCACAAGGCGCGCGCCGAGCAGCAGATCGCTATGGACGACGGCCTGCAGGAGCTTTTGCTTTCGCTGGACAAGCAGGACGGCATGTATTCGGAGCTGGCGATCAAGGGGCCAGAAGGCGTGTCGGTCGGACGCCTGATCGTCGATCCGTTCTCGGAAAAGCTGTACTCGACGCAAGGCGCCGAATTCCAGTTCGTGCAGGACGCCCAGGCCCGTGGCCTGTCGCTGGTCCAGGCGGTGGACGAACTGGTGCGTCGTTCGTCCAAGCGCAAGGCACCGGCATGAGCGAAGCGCCCTCCCCTGCGCCAATGGCATCAATGCTGGCACTGGCCTGCGCGATCGGCCTGAGCAGCGCGCTGCTGACGGTTCTGGCCTTGCGCTGGCTCTCGCCGCCGCCTGCCGTGGCGGTCGTGCAGATCGACCGCGTGCTGGCCGAGCATGTCGCGGCCGTGTCGCAGCGCGACTGGAACCCAGCGCAGCAGCAAGCGGAAGTGCAGCGCTTTGCCAGCGCACTGGAAGCCTCCCTCGTCGAGCTTTCGGACGAGGGACGCATCGTCCTGCTCAACGCGCCGGCCGTGCTCAGCGGTGCGCCGGACCGCACACCGGAACTGCGCATCGCCTTGCAGCAGCGACTTTCGGCCGAAGCTTCTCGCGAGACGGCGCCGTGACCGCCCTCGTTGCCGCATGGTGGCACCATGCATGCACGTCGCCGCGCATACGCCGCTCGCGGCGAACGATGCTCGTTCTGGCCGCGTCGATGCTGACGGGCCTGGCGGTGCAGCAGTTCGTCTATGCACTGACGCCCTACCGGCTGTGGTTCAACCTCAGCGACAGCCTGCCGGGCCTGGTCTACTGGGTGGAACTCGGCACGCTGCCGGCGCGCCGCAACGACACCATCGTCTTCGTCCCGCCGCCGAACCGTTTCTACCCGAAGGAACTGAAGTTCACGAAAATCGCGCGCGGCCTGCCCGGCGACGTGATTTCTCGCGATGCGGCCAACCATCGGGTTTTCGTCAACGGCCGATACGTCGGCGAGCTGCAAGCCACCAGTTCACGCGGCGATCTGCTGCCCGGCCCGGTCGGCGTGGTGCCGCCTGATCATTACTGGGTGTGGACCCCGCACCCGCTTTCGCTGGACTCCCGCTATGCGGACATCGGCTATATCCCGCGCGATCGTGTGCTGGGCCGTGCTGTGCGTCTGTTCTGAACGCGCGGCTTCGGCCGACGCTGCCGATCTCGGCCGCATCGGCCCGGTCTGGCCGATCGCCGAGCCCGACCTGCTCGTTTCGATGCAGCACAAGGCCGCGGCCAGGCTCGCCGACGGCGGCAGCGCCCAGCTCGAAACCGAACTGCGTGAACGTTCCGAGCGCTACGTCAGCGCCCCGCCCGCGCTCGGCCTGCCTCGCGCGACGAACGACAAAAGCTGGACGCTCGATCCTTCCGTCACCCTGTCCGACGATCTCCTCGATGCGGACGGCAAGCTGCTGGTCCGCGCCGGCACGCGCGTCAATCCGCTCGATGTGCGGCCGCTGTCGCGCGTACTGGTATTCGTGGACACCGGTGATCCCGCGCAATTGCACTGGCTGGAACGTGCGCTGTCTTCGGCCCGGCCGGCCAAGCTGATCCTGACCGGCGGCTCGCCGGGCGATACCGCGAAGCACCTCCAGGGCCGGACGGTGTATTTCGACCAGAACGGCGAGCTGGTGCGCGCACTCGGCATCCACGAGGTGCCGACCACCGTGGAGCAGGAAGAGCGCCACCTGCGCCTGCGCAGCTTCGATCCGGAGGAAGCGCCATGAGCCTGCGTGTTCGGCTGGCCGTCGCCCTGTGCCTGCTGTGCGGCGCGATCTGCACGCGCGCGACGGCCGGCGCTACCGGTCCCTGCGACGGCGAGTTTCCGGATCTGATCAACGATATCTGCTGGACCTGCGTCTTCCCGATCTCGATCGGTCCGGCGTCCGTCAGCCTCGGTGAACCCGACAGCGGCGATACGGCGCCGCTGGTTTGCTCCTGCCCGGAACCGCCGCCGGTGTTTGTGCGCTTCGGTATCGGCGTTGGTTTCTGGGAGCCGGCGCGGGTCGCCGAAGTCGTGCGCACACCGTACTGCTCGCCGACGCTCGGCGGCGTAACCCTGTCCGACATGCCCGCGACGCGCGGCACCCACGGCGACGGCGGCCATGGGCAGCATCAAGCCGCGTTCTATCACGTGCACTGGTACACGTTTCCGGTGCTGTCCTGGATCGGCGCCGCGATGACCTCGGCAATGTGCGCGAGCGAGGACAGCTTCGACCTCGTCTACGTCACCGAACTGGACCCGCTGTGGGACGACGATGAGCTGGCGTTTCTGATCAACCCGGAGGCGATCCTGTTCGGCAACATCGCGGCGCAGGCGGCCTGCATCGCCGATACCGCCGCGGCGACGGTCGGATTCGGCATCGACGAGCTGTTCTGGTGCTCCGGCTCGCAGGGTTCGGTCTACCCGCTGGCAGGCACCAACGCGCATCACGTCGGCGCCACCGATACCAGCCTGCTGCTGACGCACCGCATGGCGGCCAAGCTGCACCGCCAGCTCGTTGCGCTGGATACGTCGACGACAGGTGCCATGTGCGGACCGGTCGCCCAGCCGATCCTGCGCAAGGGGCAGTACAAGACCCAGCAGCTCTACCCGATCGCGCAGACGCAGCACGGGATTCCGTTCGGGCGACCGAGCGCGATCTGGGCGGCCGGGCACGAGTTCCCGTACGAGGGCGAAGACCAGACGCACCTGGTCTGGAGGAAGCGGCTGTGCTGCGCGTTCTGATGCTGTCGATGGCTCTGGGCTTCAGCGCCTTCGCATCGCCGGCGTGGAGCCAGTCCGCGCCGGCGCCGGATTCGGCCGAACTGGACCAGGCCCAGCAACGGGCGCGAGACGCCGTGCGTCAGGCGCTGGGCAGCCAGCCGGATGCCGAGGAGATTCAGCGCGTCACCCGAGCGTCACCACCAAACACGAAACCGCCGCTGCGCCTGCCGAGTTCCATTGTAGAACCGACGGGATCGTTGTCACTTCAATCCGAACCGCACCCCTGGAACGCAGAGCACGAACCCCGACTATTGGTCATGGTGTCGTTCTCGATGCCGGATGCCGCCCTGCGTTCGCTCGCACACGAGGCCCGGCACATTGGCGCGCCGCTGGTATTGCGCGGTCTGGTCAAGGACTCGTTCCCGGAAACGCTGGCCGCAATCCGGTCGCTCGCGGGCGAGGCAGCGGACATGTCCGGTGTCTCGATCGATCCGACGCTGTTCACGCGCTTCGCCGTGCAGTCCGTACCGACCTACGTGCTGCTGCTGGAGCCGCTGCGGACCTGCACGAGCAGCGAATGTGCGGTGCCGAACCATCTGCGACTGTCCGGCGAATCCGGGCTCCGGCATGTGCTCGAAACCATGGGGCGTGGCGCCGACCCTGAGGTGCGCGCGATCGTCGATCCGCTCGAGGCCCGATTGGATGCGGTGCCATGATCCACCGCTTCGGGCTGCACCTCGTCATCGCGCTGGCACTGTGCGCCTGCTTCGCCGCGCGCGGCGACCAAGCCCTGACGCCTGCTGAGCAGCAGGCCCGCGAACTCGGCGCGCAAGGCAACGCCGCCGCCACCGACGCAGCGACGGAACCGGACACCAGCCAGTACCCGTGGTACCAGGGCACGGACGTGCCGGAGACCGGCTACTACGACGACGGCACCGCGATCGAGCAGGAAGCACAGGCGGCGGCCGCGACCGATCCGGTGGGTCAGTACGTGCAGGAATCCGCCGTTCAGCGGCCCAGCTTCGCGTTCGGCGACGACGAACCGATGTTCCAGCACGAGGACCAGGCCAACGCCTCCGCCAACGCGCTGACCGAGACCTATGCGGGTTGCCAGGTCCTGAGCGTCGACGAACCGGGCACCTACACCGAGGCTTCCTGTGCCGCCGGCACCCTCGACCCCGCGCCCACCTGCACCGATACCCTGAGCTGTGCCTGCGATCCGCAGTGCGACGCTGCGGTTGCGCTCGACGGCGTCCAGTCCGACATGCCGTTCGACTACACGATGCCGGGCCTGACCCTGGGCCAGGTCGGCGGAAATTACTGGAGCGGCGACTGCACCGTGTTCGATCGCAGCTTTGTGTTCACGCTGGGCAGCGCCGCTCAGGTCAAGGAATTCATGCTGTCTGAGACCCACTGGGACGACTGGCAGCTTATCGAGATCAACGGCACCGTCGTGTCCAACCTGCCGATGGGCGGCGACCGGCTCGAGGTCGTCGACGGCCGCGTCTGGTACAGCGAATCCGGCTCCGCCAGTTGCTCGGAACGCCGCACGCAATCGGCGACACCGAATCAGGACGTCCGCTCGCTGCTGCATGACGGCGTCAATACGATCCACCTGCGCACGGTGGTCGTCGACAAGGGGGAAAGCTGGGCGCGTTTCCGCCTGAGCGGCTGGTGCGACTGCGCCGATACCTGGACCCGCAGTTGCAGCGACGACGTCGAGTCGCGCGAATCCTGCCAGCTCATCGACACGGTCTGCATCGAGGGCGCGAACGAAACCCGCATCGTCGATGGCATTCCCGTCACGCGCGACTGCTGGGTCACGCAGGAACGCTACGCCTGCGACGACCCGATGGAGCCGGAAGACGCAGCCTGCGATGCGCTGCGCGCCGACGGATGCGAGCAGATGGACGCGAGCTGCACCGCCACCGACGAGTCAGGGCTGTGCACGCAGTGGCGCTACGACTTCCGCTGCCCGACTGGCGAACCGGCGACCACGGCGGTCACCGTCTGCGGCTCCGATCTGTATTGCCCAGGCGGCGCCTGCGTATCCGACGTACCGGCGATCGAATCGGCTGCCGAAGACCTGCCCTATGCCGCGACGATGCTCGCCGCCGCGCAGACCACCGCGGACGACTTCGACGCAGACACGCTGAGCCTGTTCAAGGGCGAAGGCATGAAGTGCAGCAAGGACGACTTCGGCTACGCCGACTGCTGCGCCGACGACGGCTGGGGACAGGACATCGGCCTCGCCCAGTGCAGTGCCGACGAACAGACGCTGGGTCTGGCGAAGCAGGCCGGCATGACGCACTACGTGGGCAGCTACAGCACCGGCCTGTTCAACACCACGACGAAGAAGAGCTACTGCGTCTACGGCAGCCTGTTGTCCCGAATCATCAACGAGGCGGGACACGAGCAGTTCGACATCGACTGGGGCTCCGCCAGGGAACCGAATTGCCGCGCACTCACCACGGAGGAAGTCGAGGCGCTGGACTGGTCGATCATCGACTTCTCCGAGTTCTACGCGACGGCGAGCGCCAATGCCGACGCCGCGATGCAGGACATGGAGACCAGCGAGGAAATCGAGCAGCGGCTGGAAAGCGAGTTGCAACGGATGATCGAATCCGGCTCGCCGAACGGCGACGGAGGTGGCGGATGAGACGCCTGCTGCTGGTGACCGCGGTCGCCGTGCTTCCCGCCGCGACGTTCGGCGAGGACGTCCAACCCGAGTGGTTTCGCCTGCACGCCGAAGGCTGGTTCTGGTACGTCGAACCCCCGCCCGCTGAAAAAGCACCGCCACCGGACACGCCCATGGATACGGCGCCACCAATCGACCTCGACCCGATGGCACGTGTCCAGCAACAGCGCGATGCGCTCGAACGCGCAATGGCGCTGGCCGTACTTGAGCCGACGCCCGAACACCTGCGCGCCTATCTGCAACTCAACCAAGCGCTGATGGCGCAGTCCCAGGCCTTCGCCGAAACCTGGAAACAGGTCGTCTGGACCACGCCGAGCCTCGACCACGGCCTGGTCAGCCCGACCGGGGCGGCGGCGCGAACGCAGGCAGACATCAAGGCCGCCGGACAGCGGACGCAACTCGCGGCGGCCGCGGACCGCTACGGCCTGCTGTTCTTCTTCCGCGGCGACTGTCCGTTCTGCCATCAGTTCGCGCCGGTGCTGAGCCGATTCGCGACCGACCACGGGTTCACCGTGATTCCCGTATCGCTCGACGGCGGCGTACTGCCGGAGTACCCGCAACCCCGCAGCAATTTCGACGCAGCGGCACGGCTGGAAGTCAGCGCCTACCCGGCCGTGTACCTGCTGGACCCCGCCACCCGCAAGGTCGCACCGGCGGTGTTCGGCGCCGTCGGCTACAGCGAACTGGCGCAGCGGCTGGCGGCGGCGGTCGCCGCCCTCGAAGACCAAGTGCAAGGCGACCTCGACGTCGCCGGGAGACTGATGCCATGAAGACGACGACCGTGCTGCTCGCCGCCTGCACCACCGCAGCAATCGCGCTCTGCGCGCCGGCCCGCGCCGACCTGGGCGAAGACCTGGAGGCGTTCTTCGGCGACATGAACTACGCCAACGTCACCCAGCCCGGCGTCTACGAAGGCCAGAGCGCCGGCTACTTCACCGGAGGCGGCCTGTACGTGCGCAATCCGGTGCGCGAGTTCGATCTGGTCAACGTGCAGATGCCGCGCTTCCGGGCCGGCTGCGGCGGCATCGACATGTACCTGGGCGGCTTCAGCTACATCGATTCGGACATGTTCGTCGAATTGCTGCGCAGCATCGGCGAGAACGCCACGGGCCTGGCCTTCATGCTGGCGATGCAGGTGGTCTCGCCGCAGATCACCGAGTCGATCGCCAAGCTGAACTCCTGGGCACAGGAATACCTGATGAACGACATCAATTCCTGCGAGGCCGCCACGTCGATGCTGGGCGGCGCCCTGGAAATGGCGGGCGCCACCGAGCAGGCCTGCATCCTCAACCGCACGCAGAACCTCGGCGAGGACTACGCCACCGCCAAGGTCGCCTGCCGCAACAATCCCAACGACGACGGCGCCGCCGCGGATGCGCCGCAGCTGCTGTTCACGCGCGGCAACCTCGCCTGGCGCGCGATGATGAAGATTCCGTTCTTCCAGTCGGACCTCGACCTCGCCGAGGCCGTGATGAACCTGACCGGCACGCTGATCGTGGAGGCCGACACCGACAGCGCCGATCCGGCGCCGCAGTTCCGCCGCATTCCTTCGCTGCTGGTTGCGAGCGGCGGCTCCGCCGAGAACGCCGCGCTGCTGACGGCGATGATCGACGGCGGCTCCGCCGACATCTATACCTGCGTCGACGCGAGCGCCAGCGAGAACGCCTGCGAGCAGACCTCCGCCAGCTCGGAAGCCGTGACGATCTCGTCGTCGCAGGCGCTGCAGCCCAAGGTCGAATCGCTGCTGATGGGCCTGGTCGAAAAGCTGCGTGACGACAGCGGCTCGCCCACGGACGACGAACTGGGCCTGATCCGCTCCACCTCGCTGCCGGTCTACAAGTACCTGACCGTCAGCACCGCGTACTTTCCCACCAATGCCGAAAGCGAAGCCAAGCAGTACTCGTTTCTGATCGCCAAGGACCTGCTCTACGTCTACCTGACCGACCTGCTGCGCGCGGTCGAGGCCGGCGCCGCCCGCATGCAGGACGGTGCCGGCCAGTCCACGGTCGCGGGCTTTCTCGTCGACATCCGCGAGGCGCGACGCGCGATTTCACAGGCGCAGGGCAAGGTGCGCGAAGACTTCCAGTTCGCGCTGGACATGACCAACCGCACGCGCAACTACGAGCACGCGCTGGTGTCGCGCCTGTCCCCCACCGTGGTGCAGGCGGCGCTGTACAACCCGCAGCGCTGACACAGGGGCGCAGCGCGCCGTGGACTTCGAGATCTACACCTACGGCGGCGGCGAGTTCCTGCGGCTGGTGTTCAACGGCGTCGCGGCACTGCTGGCCAGCGACGACTTCATCGGCGCGATCAAGACTGCGCTGCTGATCGGCCTGCTGGCGCTGCTCACGCAGAGCGCATTCAAGGGCACGCTGCTGAACTGGCCTTCGTTCTTCATCTCGCTGATGGCCTATTTCGTGATGCTGGTGCCCAGGGCCGATGTCATCGTCGTCGACCGCATCGACGAGACGCAGACGGCGGTGGTGGAGAACGTGCCGATCGGCATCGCGTTTCCGGCGAGCCTGACGAACCATGTCGGCGACTGGCTGACCCGCGCGTTCGACAGCCTCTATTCGCTGCCCGACGATCTGACCTACACGCACACCGGCATGCTGTTCGGCAACCGCCTGCTGGAGGCCGCACGGCGCTTCGAGATCACCGACGAGCGCACGAACATGAACATGTCCGAGTTCTGGCGGCAGTGCGTGTTCTACGACATCCTCTACGGCAAGTACGACATGGGGATCCTGGCCGCGCAGCAGGACCTGTGGGGCTACATTCAGGCCAACACCTCGCCGGTGCGGGCGTTCTCCTACCGATATGCAGACGGCCACACGGACGTGCTGGTTTGCCAGGCCGCCGCGCAAAGCGGCGGCGCGCTGGATGCGGACCTGGACGCAGCCGTCACGCAGGCCCGGCAGTTCTACGGCCGCACGTTCTCGCCCTACGGCGACGACGCCAACGCCATCGCGCTGTTCTCGGCGGCGTTCGAGACGTCCGTGCAGTGGCTGACGACCGTGTCGGACACCGCGCAGAACCTCGTGCGGCAGGCCGCGCTGACCAACTCCCTGCGCCGCGGCATGGCCAACTGGGCCGCGTCGGTCGACGCCTCCGCCGCGATGCAGGACTACGCGCTGGCCAAGGCCGAGGCGGAACGGCGAACGACGTTCCAGACCATGGGCGATCTGGCCGCACGGGTTCTGCCGATCATCCGCAACCTGTTCGAAGCCTTCATCTACGCGGTGTTCCCGATCGTCATGCTGGCCATGATGCTGCCGGTCGCTGCCAAGGTGGCCGCCGCCTATGCCAAGGCGCTGATCTGGATCGTGCTGTGGTCGCCGCTGTACTCGATCCTGCACGGCGCGATGTCGTACTACTCCCGCTACTACGGCGAAAGCCTCGGCCAGCTACCCGACGGCACCATCGCCTACTCGCTCGGCAACGTTTCCGCACTCGGTGCGCTGATGGCCGATCACGCCGCGCTCGCCGGCTACCTGTCCCTGTCGATCCCGATGATCGCCTGGCTGTTCGTGTCACTGAGCGGCGCCGTCATGGCGACGCTCGCACAGCGCGTCATGTCCAGCTACGAAGCGCCCGTCGGCAAGGGCGCCGCGGAAGCCACCAGCGGCAACATGGCGCTGGGCAACGTCTCGTTCGACAACACCTCGATGTGGCAGAACAACCGCGCGCCCTCCGAAGCCTTTGGCTCGATCAGGGAAACCGGACCAGACGGCTGGACGCGGACGATCACGCCGGGCGGCACCTACTCGACGCAACCGCTCTCGAACCTCGCCGTCGGCGTCGACATCCAGTCCGGCATCGGCTCCGCGCTGCGCACGCAGGCCAGCAAGGAGATCCAGAGCGCTCAGATCGAGATGGCGAGCTTCGCCGAAAACAGCTCCGCGACACTGGAGCGCATGAACGCGATCAACCATCAGATGCAGAGTACCCGCGGCTACAGCAAGAACCAGGAGCACGCGGACACCGCCAGCCTGCAGAACAGCCTGGATTCGGTCAACGCCATCACGGACCGGTTCGCACAGGACCACGGACTGAGCCGGGAGCAGGCGTCGAGGGTTCTGGGCGCCGCCTGGCTCAGCGCCTCGACTCCTGGCATCGTCGATCTGGTCAGCCCCGTAGACCTGCAGGCACAGCTTCGAATCGACGGCCACAGCAGCGCTAAGTTCGCCGAAACCTTCAAGGCCGCCGTCGACTACGCCCGCGATATACGCTACGGCGAGCGCTATCAGCAGGCGGTCGAGGCCGGCACGCGGCTCACCGCAACCGACAGCGACCAGTTCACCAATGCGGAACAATCAGGCCTGCGAGCCGCGATCGGCGACACGAGCTTGGCCCAACACTCAGCCAGCGCCTCACTCCAACAGGCCGAGCGCTATCAGAACGCGATCGAGCGCGTCGAAAGCCGCGACGCCGAAGTCTCGATGCGGCTCAACGACGACTTCCTGCACTACGTCGAGGACGAATATCGGATGCCTCGCTATGCCGTCGAAGGCTTGCTCACCTCGGCGAACCTTGGCGAACCGGCCGCCCAGGCGTCGCTGCGCCTGTATCTGCAGGACTACGCCGAGACTCATGCCGCCAGGCTGGCCGAGGTGCTGGCGGCACCATCCGCCAGCGAGGCTGTAACCAACGGTGATGCGGCCATCGGGCGCATGCGAACGGAAAATTCAGCCCGCACCGCCCGAGCGGGTCAGGAAGCACTGGGAGAAACTGCCGCCGGAGCCGGCGTCTCGGAGCAAGCCATCGAAGACCGCCGGCGCCACCTGGAAGAGCGGATCGAAGACGACCGCGCGCTGGCGAATGCCGGTGTCGAACAGGGCGGCACCCTCGTCCGGCAGGACGGCGACGAGCGTCGCGAACAGGTCGATCGTGAAACCGACTCGCCAGCGCTCTTCGGACAGGCACTCGATGGCGCCGGCAGAGTCCTGCCGAACACGGATCGGTTCAGCGACTTGCTTCCTGACTCCAAACCGAAAGACCGCAGGCCCTGAGACGGTTCGTTCCGCGCCTAATCGTCCCAGTGGGCGGGACTCAGGGGATCGGCCGCGTTCGCCATCATTTGACGTTCCGTCTCGCGGCACCGCGCCAAGCCCGCGTCCGCACGTCTCGCTCGATCGCTTGAGCGCGATGCACGCCTGAGTGCGAGCCAAAGGCCGATGGCTGCAACCACGGCACCCGCGGTCACAGAATAGCGGCCCACCACTCCGACGATCAGCGCCAGAACAAGCGCATCGCAAACGCGGATCAATTTTTGGCAGTTCACGCTGAATTTCTCCCAGCGAGCCAAATTTCCTTCCGATATGACGATACGACGTCGCGCTCGACTCGACAAGCTGCTATAGCCAGAGAAATGACAGTTCGGTTCATGGCTTCAGCGGGCGGATGATCGAGCGCTTTTTTGCGGCGGGTGTTCGTCTATAGCAGATCGATCAGAACCGTGAGCGCCATATCTAACTTCGCCATAGGCAGGCCGCCGCATGAGGTTCACGGCAACCTCGTAGCGTCCTGACGCTGTCGAAGGCTATCCGCCCAGCCCGCCAAGGCATCAATTTCGGCCGCTAGGGCTTCCGGCCTCGGCAGTGGGCGGTTCAACGCAGCGGCGGCACTATGCAGCAGTTCGGAACAGCGACCATAGCCGTCACGCATGGCCTCGCAGTCGGAAACCGTGATCGCGGTCAGCTTGACCAAGCCACGCCTCTTCACCTCGTTGGACAGTCGCCGAATGACGTGCCCGACAGCTTCTTCAACCGCGATCTCCCACGTATCGCGCAACGTTGCGGCGATGGATTTGACGGACTTTCGCCATTCGTCGTGATTGCCTTGCTCGAAATGGTAGCGTTCACCCGCAAGCTGTTTGCTCAGACTCGTGGTGATGTCACTGACCCGACGCGCTTTGAATGGTGGCTCGCTGCGGCAGAAGCCTGCCTTGTCAGCACCCCGGCTGATGGAGCTAATCGCAACCGGCGGCTTTGGCTGCGCATCGTCAGCCGCGCGATTCAGCTCGAACAGAAACGCAAGGTCATGGGTGAAGACGATGACCTGGCGATGAGCGGCCTCAGCAACCAGGCGTTTAGCTACGGCCTCCCGGTGCATGTGGTCGAGCGAGGAAACGGGATCGTCAAAGACGATGCCGGACTTGTTTTCGGTGGTGGCGAGTTCGGCCATGAACGCGGCCAAGGCAACGCAGCGATGCTCGCCCTCGCTCAAAACCTGTCCCACCGCAGCCGTGGGCTTCCGTGCAAGTGCGACCTTGAAGCGAGGGATGCCCTGAACGCTGTTTTGCTGCCGAAGCTCCACAGCGAGGCCAGCAATCTCGAAGCTCGCCACCTCGCGAACAAACTGTGCGCGTAGTGCGTCTGTCACCAAAGCCTGAGCGATCTCGGTGCTCTTGGTGGTGACGCGATTGGTAGCAGTGTCCCGCTGGGCCGCCTCAAGCAGTGCGATTTGCTTCAAGCGTTCGATTTCGGCGAGAACATCGGCTTTGATGCCCGCGAGCCAATGCCGATCCGCAAGCTCGGCCTTTTCGGCGAGCAAGGCGGCGCGAGCTGGAGAGCCAGCCTCCGCGGCAAGGGCATTCGCCCGAGTCTCAATGTCCGCTGCTTGATCGACGAGCGCCTGACGCGGATATCCCGCAACGGGCACGTCAATGGCGGCGCTTGGATTCGCGTGGCGTCGCCTGATCTGGCGATGACGCCACAAGGCGCGCAGAGTCGCGCCCCTGATCTCCAGTGCCAAGGCGTCCTGACGCAGTTCGTCGCGGACGGTTGCCAGAATGTTCGCAAGCTCTGCCAACGAAATAGCCTCGCCCTTGAACGCTGTCAGCGCCCTGTCGTATGTGACGCGCGCAGCCTCGGCACGTTGCTGGCTGTCGTCGCGCACAAAAGCCTCGAAGCGATTGAGGCGATCAGCGGCTACAGGTGTCAATTCCTGCTGGCAAAGCACGCATACGCTGCCGGGGTCTGTCACGGGGAATCGCCGTTCGGGGTAGGCTTCTGCGTCAGAAAATGCTCGGGCACTGGCCCATAGCGCCTGCCAAACCTCCGACCCGATCTGCGGCAACGGTTCGTCCCGGAAAAGTGCACTGGAAGCAGCTTCTGCCGCCCGGCGTGCGGCATCGCTATCAACAGCAAGGCGGCGCAGGTTGTTGGCGGCATCGTCGCCGATCGAAGCAAATAGCCTATCCAGGCGCGCAATGTGTCCCTCAACCTTGGTCTTCAACACCGCAAGCTGGCGTGCCGCGCGAGCCGGATCACCAGCCAGGTCCGCCGTGAGCTGTGCCAATCGGTCTTGCTCTGCTTGCGTGAGCGTGGCCAGCCCTTCGACCGTCGCTGGCGCAGTTTTGGCGGTGAGCCGCGCCATGAGCTTGCCGACCGCTGTGTCCCTGCTGCATGCCGGCGCCCTGACCGCTTCGGGCGTCTGCGCCTTTATCTGCGCAATCTCGGCTGCCAGCTTGTCCTTGATCGATTTACAGAGCTGCGCCAGCGCACCGAGCAGTTTGAGCGGAAACGGCGTGTAAGCCACGTCATTCGTATCATCCACGTGAACGTTCGCGGTGCGAGAATCGAACACGCTGATGCCTGAAAGCGCAGTGTCGGCAGCCTGTCCGAGCTGCCAAGCACAGGTGCGGTTCTGACCGCTGACCGCGTATTCAATCGTGGCGCTCGGCGCGCCTGGCGCTGGGTCATAGATGTCGGGGGCGATTTCTTCGGTTCGGCCAGACATACGGGCGCGACATACCTTCTTGAGAATCCGCGCGTAGCCAGACTTTCCCGATCCGTTGTCGCCGTAAATGATGGTCAAACCGACGCGGTGGAGTGTGAGCCGCTGATCGGGAGCCAGAGCGTTGACATGCCGGACTCCATGCACCTGGCGTAGATAGACTTCCCCCTGATCGCGGTTCGGACCGCGAAGATGTCCCGCTTCCAGCGGGACTGCTGGCTTGTCCCCCTTGCAGATGGAAGCCAGCTCGTCGATCTCGGCCGGCTCCAGAGCCGCTTGCGTTGCAAGTCGGCGCAGTGCGTCGCGCTGCCAATTGGGACTATCAGCTGACCACGCAAGGATGTTGGCGAGCACCTCGGCTTCCGTAGTCATACATCTATGCCTTCACCAGCTTCGCAGCCTTGGGATCGTAGATGTAGCCGGTGATGCTGCCATCCTTGATGCGCGCCACTGCATCGTCGATGACGAACAGCGGAACGAGAAACCATTCCTCAGGCTGCACGGGATGACCGAAGCGGTCGTTGATCGTGATGTTCAACCGCGCGGGCGCGAACAGTCTGTGGAACAGGTTCTCCATCCGGGTGCGGTTGATGCCCGCGAGCTTGTAGGTCGCCACCACTTCGACCTTCGCCAGCAGGTATGTGGAGTCATGTTCGGCGTTGGCGATGCGCGTTTCAACCCTGCCGCCCGTCACGCCCATCTTGTGGATGATGTCGCGGTGCTGCGCGACATAGGGATGATCGGAGAGGGAGCGCAGGACGTAGATCGTGCCGCTTTCGACATCATCGGCCTCAAGCTCGCCACCAAAAGAGAGTTGCCCGCTCTCGGGCGAGGCCAGTCGCCGCGCGGCGGGGTCGTTGTAGAAAGCACGCTGGAGCGAGCGCAGCAGCAGATTGCTCTCGGTGCCGTTGGAGAAGATAAGGCGCAGGCGGCGGTCCACTTCCCCGGCGGTGGTCTTCAATGGCTCGCCGACCTCGGCAACGTAGAGCGTGATGCCATCGAGAACGAAAAAGTCTCCCGCTTCAATTACACGGCGGCCCGCCTCTATGGGCTGGGACTGACGCATTCCGGTTTTGACTTCCACTTGCACGCGTTCGAACAAGGGCCGGAAGGACTCGAAGTCCTCGCAAGGTTTGCGATCCGCGATTTCCTCGGCGGCGCGCTTTTCGGCACTGGTGCGGACATGGCGCAAGACCGTGATGTCGTCCGCGCCGGCAACATCCGCCAGTTCGGCAGCCAGGTCGTCGATGTCGATAGTTTCGTCCGCCGAAGCGGCAATGTTCGGTGCCCCAGCAAGCAAGCCCTGATGGTCTAGCGGCTCAAGTAAGGCGCGGCAATCCTGGAGCGCGCGCAGACGGTCCAGCCGTACGGCATATAGGCGCTCGAATATGTCGCGTTCTTCGCCATGTTGCGGCGCGCGCCCGTGCTGCTCGGTGAAGCGTTGGATTTCCTCGAAGCCAGCGATGACACGCTCCTCGCTGGCTGGGCGTCCATTTTTCTTCTCAGGGGGTGCGAACTCGGCCAGCTCTGCCGCCAGGTCGTCAAGATCGGAATTACTCATAGCGCCCCTCCGCCCTGAACCGCATGAAGGCGGCCGCACCTTCGGCAAGGTGCTTTTCCCAGGCGTCCTGCGAGGTCACCGATGGAGCCCTCCCACGCTCGCGTTTGAACTCAACCGCGCGCTTGGCGATCACTTTGGCATCCTCAGGCGTGATCGAGGTGCGCTTGGCCGAGATGGCCGCCGCGACCTGCTTCAAGCTGTCCTCGCTCATGGTCTTGGCGAGGATGGCGTAGGCTTCGCCAAAGGGGTTGATGCGGTCGATGAGGTCAATGTCCAGCTCGCGCACGTCCATCGCGAAGCGGCGCACGCCGTCGATCAGGGCGGTGTTGGGCGACCCATCGCTCTCGTCTTCGGTGACAAGCCGCTTGGCCTGCTGCGTGAGGTTGAGGGCGGCGATGGCGTGCTGGCGCACGGCCTCCTGATCTTCGGCGTCAAGCTCGGGATACTTGTCCTTGATGATCTTGCCCATGCGAACCTGCGTCAGCTCCTCGGGCACCAGCTCCTCATCGAACAGGCCGCGCTCGATGGTGGGCTTGTCCTGCACGAAGGCCGCGATAACTTCGTTCAAGTCTTCCTGACAGATTCGCGCCGCCTCCTTGCTCTTCGGCTCGGCGAGGCCCTTGATCTCGATTTGGTACGCCCCTGTCTGCTCATTGACACCGACATTGCAGCGGTCCGGGTCATAGCCACCCTCGCCGTAGTTAAAGCCCGGCGCCGGGCCACTGTCGGGGTTCTTGGGCTTGAACTCGAAGCGCGGAGCCAATACTTGCTCCATCAGCAGGCTTGCTGCGATGGCCTTCAAGGTATCGTTCACGGCCTCGGTGACAGCTTCCTCGGCCGCATCCGGCTCGGCGATCAGGTTGGTGAACCTCGCGCGGGTCTTGCCGGGCGCGTCGCGGGTAGCTCGGCCGATGATCTGCACGATCTCGGTCAAGCTGGCGCGGTAGCCCACAGTCAGCGCATGTTCGCACCAAATCCAATCGAAGCCTTCCTTCGCCATACCCAACGCGATAATGATGTCCACATGGTCGCGGTTGTTCTTCTGCGCCGGGTCTTTGAGCGCGGCGGACACTCGGTCGCGCTTCGAGGCGTCGTCATCGACCAGATCGGCGATTCGCAACACGCGGCCATCGGGGCGCTTGACAAGCTGGAAGCCAGTCGCGGCGTCGATGCCCTGCCACTCTCCCAGCGCCTCGATGATGTGTTCCACCTCGCGCATTTTGTCCTTCGTGCTTTCGCGCGAATTGACGTTGGGGATGTGGATGATGGTCTTCTCGGCGGGATCGAGGACGTTGAGGATGTCATCGACGTAAGGCCCGCTGTAGAAAAAGTAGCCGATGTCGAGCTGCTTGAGGTACTCGTAGCCGTTGAGCTGCTCGTAGTAGGTGTAGGTGACGGTATCGAACTTCGACTCATCCTGCGGCGCGAGCACGGCCTCGGCGTCGCCACGGAAGTAGGAGCCGGTCATGGCAACGATGTGCGTCTTGCCCCGCGCGAAGAACTGCCCCAGGTGCAAGCCGAGCTTGTTGTCCGGGTTGGCCGAAACGTGGTGGAACTCATCTACCGCGATCAGTCGGTCGTCGAACGCCTCCACGCCGTAGGCATCGACCGCGAATCGGAAAGTGGCGTGCGTGCAGACCAGCACCTTGTCGTCGCCTTCGAGGAACGCGCCGAGGGACTTGACCTTACCGCCGTTGTCGTTGCCTGGCGCATTGCACAAGTTCCACTTTGGCTCGACGTGCCAATCAGCCCAGAAGCCGTACTTTGACAGCGGCTCATCGTTGAAGCTGGCCCCGATGGACTTCTCGGGCACGACGATGATGGCTTGCCTCAAGCCCTGGTTCTGCAATTTGTCGAGCGCCACGAACATCAGGGCGCGACTCTTACCCGAAGCGGGCGGCGACTTGATGAGCAGGTACTGCTCGCCCCGCTTGTCATAGGCCCGCTCCTGCATCGGACGCATACCGAGCGCATTAGCCTTGGTTGATGCACCGTTACGCGCATACGTAACAGATACGGAGGGGACGCTCCGAGGTTTGATGTTGTTCATGAGGAAGGTCTCGCTTCGGTGCTGCGTTGTGCCGGCTTTGCTGTCATGTGATATGGCCATAACGCCTGCCGCTGTTCATGACACAAACCTCCGCCAGACGGTCACCAAAAGATGTTTCGAAATCGTCCGCCTCCAATGCCCTCATGACGAATCGGCCTTCGGCTCGTTGGAACAAAAGGACCTTGCCATCGTAGATGTCGAAACCATGCGTTTCCGGGATAGGCAGCGAGATCTTCTCCATCATGTTGTTCCCTAGACGGAGGTTATTCGCTACGGGTTCGCCAGTCGGAGTTTCGAAGACAACCTGCCCGATGACGGAGTTGGCTGGCAGGTCGGCCGGAGGGTTAAACCCAAAATATCTGGACATTCCCCGAGGAAAGTCGATCTGGTTACCTGGGCGGTGAGGCCCGCGATTCTTGGTGACATACCCTGCTTCGATCCAGAAGACAGGTGTCGCAGCATGGTCGACTTCGACATTGGGCTGGTTCTCAAAGACTCGCCGAAAAAAGGAGGTACTCCATCGCTCCTCGTAAACATCCAAGATATCGGCAACAGGTGTGGCCTGTTCCCATAGAAGTTCGGCTGCTACGTGGGTGGGACGGAGCACTACGTCGAACTCGTTGATGCCATGCGTGATAATGGAGGCACCGGCTTCGACGCTCTTGCGAAGGCCATTCGACGAAAAGTTTCCGGAACCAACAACTGCACCAGACCGCTCGGCCTCTTGGTTCAGCAACATGGCCATCTTGGCGTGAAAATCGCGCCGGGGGACAAAACCGCTTTGGTCTAAAACATACATCCCATCGTGAATCCTGACGTCCACGTTCGGTCGCGAACACAACAATCGAAGGGCTTGCGGCTGAGTGCGACCATAGTCAATGCCAAAGAGCCATCGCGAAGGTGTATCTGCCCAGAAATTTCCGGCAAACGTCAAATCGAACAAGGCGGCGCCAGACTGGGTCGCATAGGCGTACAGCCCCAGGAAGTCGGTGGCCGCGATCTCTTCATGGATGCGTCGGATCTCCGATATCGTGGTAGGCGCATTCGCGTCGCGGTGTAGGAAAGTCGAAAGATTCAAGATGCCCCCAATTACGCTCGCTTGACTCGACGCTGTCCGGCACCCGCTTTTCCGGACATGCGTGAATAGAGCTCAAAGAGTTTTTCAAGGCGCTCCGTATCATTCTTGAATAAGCGACCTATATAGATTCTCTCCACGACTTCATCGTTATGCTCATGTGCGCGAAGTAGATCAGGCGGCATTGCGTCAGGTGCATAGAGCTCGGCAAGAGTCTGCGGGTAATGACGCTCACGCGCTAGCAGGATCTCTTGTGCGCATCTGGTGAGGTTATCGATATTCTTCTCTGTTAACTCAGGCAGTGGGAAGGTATTCCAGCCGATGGTGTTCGAATACCGGAAGTCGGTCTTCATTTTTCCGCACACGGTTGCAATCCACACGAGATGAAGTCGTGACGCCAACACCGCCAAGTTCCATAGCGGCGCGTCATATAGCGCGAACAAGAGATCGCTAACGATCACGCTGCCGTCTAAAAGGTCCACAGGCAGGTATGGTCGGCGCTCGGACGAGACTTTCGCCACGACAAGCGAATGCTGCTTAGCGGTACCGGCAATTTGGACGAAGCGATGAGGCCGTGCCGCGAAGTCGCGGGTAGAACTGGCAGCACTTGATAGGCGAAAATCCCGTACTTGGTCCAACACCGTCTTCAGGTAGGGGTGTTGCTGCGCATAAGGTGCATCGTCGTCCTCAATCCACAGGCACCACCGAGGTTTTCCCTGGATCATCTGTTCAGAGCCCATGTACGGGCGAACGAAGCGTTCGAGTTCGGGGTGCTGCATCAGCACACGTGCTCGTTCCTCGCCGTCTAAAACAAATGCACCACCATCACGCGGCATGTTGCCAAATAGCATGGGCGATACAGATGAAATCGGTCGACGCTCCTGCTCGACCGAGTTGACGCGACCCGGCACAAGGTAGGCATTGATGTAATCAACTTGCCGCTCCTGCACAGAGCCATCCTCACTCACGGAGAACAACCGTTTAATAGGTTGTGGCGTGGACGAAATACCCACGATTGCCACAGTCACACCAGCGTTATTGCTTGCGAGGTTGGTCCACTTGAAGGATGTGTGCGCGAACACGATCTGGTGTCCGGTGTTAAAAATTGCAGGCCACAAAATAGGAACCTGCAAACCTTGGCAGATCGAGTTGGTGGAAACGAAGGCAGTGGCCGCATTAGTACACTCGCCGTATGCTGCAGCCTTCATGAACCACCCGGCAACGTAGTCCAGAGATTTCCACGCGACACCAATGCGTTCGAAGATCGCCTTAAGCTCGCCCTTCTGTTCGTCTGACTGCCACTTGCTTCCCAGATACGGCGGGTTACCACAAATATATGTTTCGCCCCCTTCGTTCTCGAAGTCGATCTGGGCCTGGTCCAGCGGCGAGCTGAACAGGTCGTCCGCCTGTAACTTCACCCCCGTTCCAGTCGGCGGACAAACGCTCAACCAATCAAGACGCAGCGCGTTTCCGCAGGTAATCCAGTTCTCATTGCGCAGGGGCAGGAACTCCGCCAGGGCCAGCTTCTGTCCTCGGTACAGCACGTCGCACTGGTACTCGGCGATGACCAGCGCAAGGCGGGCGATCTCCGCCGGGAAGTCGCGCAGCTCAATCCCGCGAAAGTTGGTGAGCGGGATATCAGACGCGCGATCTGGTTCGCCGCGCCGCTTGTTGATCTCTGCCTCGATGGCGCGCATCTCCTTGTAGGCGATAACAAGGAAGTTACCCGAACCGCAGGCCGGATCGAAAACTCTGATCTTGGCGATTCGCTTGCGCAGGTTGAGCAAGGTGCGTGGGTTGTCGCCCGTCTCTTCTAGCTTTGCACGCAGGTCGTCGAGAAATAGCGGGTTCAGCACCTTGAGGATGTTGGGAACACTGGTGTAGTGCATCCCCAGCTCGCCGCGCTCCTCGTCCTCGGCAACGGCCTGGATCATCGAGCCGAAGATGTCCGGGTTGATCTTGGTCCAGTCCAACCCGCCGACATGCAGCAGGTAGGACCGTGCGATCTTGCTGAACCGCGGCACCTCGTCACCGCCGGAGAACAACTGCCCGTTCACGTAGGGGAAGTCGTCGGCCCATCGGGGAATCTTGGCGGCGGCCCTGTCCTCGCGCTTGGTGTTCATGGCACGGAACAGCGTGGTGACGACCTCGTGGGTATTCGACGAGTCCCTGGCACTCATCTGCGCAACGGTCTCGGTGAAGCGCCCTTTGCCGAAGATGTCAGTGTCCTCGGCGAAGAAACAGAAGATCAGCCGAGCCATGAAGTGGTTCATGTCATGGCGGCGCTCTGCGCTGCCCCACTTCGGATTGTCCTTCAGCAGCTCGACATAGAGCCGGTTCAGTCGACTGGTTGCCCGAATGTCGAAGGCGTTTTCGCTGATCTGGCGGACGGTGCTGATGCCCGCCAGCGGCAGGAAGAAACCGAAGTGGTCGGGAAAGTCCTTGAAGGCACAGGCGACGGTTTCGCCGCTGGTCAGGTCTTCGGCCTCGAAGTCCGTGCCGTCCGTGGCGAGAATGAATTTCGCCTTGGCTTTACCCGTCGCCGGGCTGGCCTTGAGCGCCGCCAGCGTCTGCGTCACCCGCCCAGCGCCGCAGGTGAGGATGTGGATGTTGCTGGTCTGGAGAACGCCACCAAGATCGGACTTGTTCGACGCCCCGGCGCGAAGGCGTTTGATGGTCGTCGCCTTGTTGCCGAAGGCGGCCAGAAACGCGTACGGGAACTCCGCCGCATCGAACGGCTGCGCGGCCAAATCCGAGACCGCCGCTTCAATCTCTACGGCATTCATCGCTGAACCTCGCCGGTCCCAGCACCGACGCACCATTGAAGGCTAAGCACGCGATCTCACCGTCTTGGTGGTCGTTGCCGTTGGGCGCGACCGAAGCTTGCGAATGACGACCGTGACGACCCCCCATACGAGCCATTCTTCATCGGATCGGAGTCGCCTGGGCCGGTGCCTGGGATTGCTGGACTCCGGGATCAAGGTGGCGTGGTCCTGACTGATCCGGAGGCGCTTCAACGTATGACCTTCGCCGGAAAGCACGGCGACGACAATGTCCCCGTCGCGTGCTTCCAGGTCCCGATCAACCAGCACCTTGTCACCGTCGAATATCCCCGCGCGATCCATCGAGTCGCCGCAGACCGTGTAGACATAGGTCGTGCTCGAATCTCTGACGAGCAGCTCGTGGAGGTCACATTCATCCTCCGCGAGATCGTCCGTGAATCCAAGCGAACCCGCCGGAACTCGCACAGAGAATTCGCCGAGGCTTCTTTTCGGCGGATCCCTCATCACCGGCCTGCCCGTGACCTGCGCTGTCAGTTGCGCCTTGCGAAAATCCTCCAGCACGTGATCCACGACAGGGACGGCGGCCAGGGGTATCCGCATCACCCGAGTCTGCTCACCCTGATACCGCCCCGTTCCGGGCCTGCGACCGGCGCCTGGGCGCCGTCCTCCATGAGCGTTCATGGAAAACGCATCGGGCGCTGAGCTGGCGCGCGGATAATGTCATTACCCTGAATTTTTGCCTTCGTCGTCGAGCCCGTCCGGGCGCTCACGACTTCAAGCTCGCCAATGTCGCGGAGTGTCACGAGGGCCTCTTTGTGAATGCCCGCGTGAGCTGGGGAAAAATTGCAGTTGTTAGCGAACAATTCATCGAAGACGATGGCCTCGTCAGGCGCGCTGTACACCACATTCGGAAGCTGTTCCATCAATGCTTCGATGCTGGCCTTGTGCTCCGAGTCGCCAAACTCGAAGCCGAGCATTGACTGGTTGGTCACGCGCTCATCGAGGCTCGGAGCGTAGCCAACCCCCTCGAACATATTGATTCCGGGGCCACCGTAGTGAATGAAGAAGTTGCCCTTCTCCCAGTGAATGCGTGCCATCACATCGCGGGCTCGGGCGTGCTTGGAAAGGTGGATGAACCAGTAGTCACCGTGCCCTTCCTCTGAGCGGATGAAGAAGAGCGTGAAGTACGGGGCACCACACTTATGAATCAGCTCCGGATAGAGGCAAGCCTGGATAAACAGCCGCCAGTCCGATTCATTGCGTTTGATGTCTTCAATGGTCCGCCCCCGCAGCGCATCCGGGGTCCCCGCGCTCGCGAGCAATTTGTTGGCCAAGTCCTTTTTGTCGGAGACGTATGTCAGCAGTGAGGCGACGTTAAAGGTAAGAATCACCTCGCCGCCAGGAACCTGCTTCATGATCTTTCGGATCATGTCTGCAGGAACATCGGTGTAGCCGTACTGATCGAGCAAGAAGATGGCGCGCGCCTTCTTCGGCATGCGCCTGTTCACATGTTCGATCAACGATTCCGCACGATTGTTGAAATCATCGCACCAGACATGAACAGTCTGGTTCAAGGCTGGACCGTAGCCCCGCTGACCCAACGTGTGCCGCAAGAATTCCGCAGCACTGCGCTCGGCCTCGACAAAAAAGTAATCGACATTGAAGGCGATTGGGCGCGTCCGATTCTGGTTGGCCAGCGCCTCCGCCTCCCGCATCGAGTTCAAGATCACGAGGGGGGACCCGGGCATCTCATCGCCCGTGTCAGCGAGCCGATACAGCCCTCCGCCCGAGAATCCGTCCACCAAGGTCAGGCGAAACTCGTCCCGCGTGGGACCCAGCAGCAGCGTCTGAACGTAGGCGGACAGGTAGGCCGCAAGAATCTCGTGTTTGACCCGGCTGTGGTGCTCTAGCGTCGGCAGTTGGCCGCCAATCTCCCATTCATAGTGCTTTTCGCTCATCCAGCGAATACCGGCATCTCGTCCCATGTACGGCCGTGCAGTTGGCGCCCGTTGCTCTTCTTGGAACGCCGTTGCCCGTCCAGCCCCCAACCACCCCACTGCTTGAAGAAGAATGCCACGCCGGCTCTATCACACTGGCGGCGAACTTCTTCGAGCCACTCCAGCTTCATTGGGCGCGCGTTCGGCCCCGATTCGCCCCCCACAATGACCCAATGAATGCCAGTGAGGTCCATCTCACCGAGACTTTCGAGCAGCGGCTCCACCGACAGGAAGCGGACGTGCGCCGGAACTTTGCGGAGCGCATCGATTCGAGGAAGACCGTGCCGACGATTCTCGACCGACACACCGATCCATGCGTTGTCCGGCGGCGTTCGCGTCTGGAAATATTCGGCGAGGCGATCCGCCCGCTTGGTCAGCATCTGGTAGGTATGCTGAGGCGTATCGCGGATCGTCTGGAAAATCTGATCGATGTACGAGAACGGCACCTTGCCGTGGAATACGTCGGACATCGAGTTCACGAAATACACCGTAGGCTTTTTACGCCTCAGTGGCTCGTCCAGTCTTTCTGGAAGCAGCGTCAGCTTGAACCCGTTCTCATAGCCCTTGGTGCCCATCGCCTTGAGCCGAACCGCCATTGTCTCGGCATAACAGTTCTTGCAGCCAGCACTGACCTTCGTGCAACCCACTGTCGGATTCCACGTCTGCTGGGTCCACTCGATTTTGCTGGTGGTCGCCATTCTCTCCTCGGACTTTAGCTTGGCATACGGGCTTCACATGTATTGGGCGATAGTATCTTGAATTTTGTTACAATTATCAAGATCAGCCTCACTTGCAAACTGGCTGGTTGCACCAACCGTCACTTGATTGCCTGTGAACCGGTCAAGCCGACCAGGACCAAGGATCAAGCAAGTCCACACCCGTTGGCTCGAAATCCGTCGTATTCCGGGTCGCAACCGTCAGGCGATGCACAAGCGCCGTCGCCGCGATCAAGGCGTCCCGCTCCGCACGTGGATCGGGTACATGGAGATGCGCGCATCGCCGGGCAACAGCGGTATCGACCGGTAGTATCCGCCCCTCGAAGGCCGGCAGCACCTTGTCGTCTATCCAGTTCCGCAGCATGGCCCCTTGCGCAGCATCCCTTCTGGCAATGAGCAGCGCCCCTGCTTCGATCTCAAGAACGGTGATGGCGGACAGGAACAGATCGGCAGGGTGAACGCTGTCGGCCCAGGTAGCGACCTTGGGGTCCGTACGATCGCGCCGCCTCAGCTCCGACAGCACATTCGTATCCAGCAGGTACCTCATCCCAGATCGGCAGGGCGAAACAGGCCAGTCCCAAGCCGTGGTGGGTCGAAGTCGATGTCCTCAACCCCGGGCTGCTCCAGCAGTTGCCGAATCGATGGACCCTCTTTCGTCAGGCGGCGATAGGTCTCATGGCGCAGCAGCACGAAAGCCGGCTCGCCACGGTCGGTGATGATGACCGGCCCCTGCTCGGCAGCCCGCTTGGCGCCACTGACATCCTGATTGAACTCGCGGCTGGAAATTGTGGTGGTACTCATAGGGCACACCTTCGTACAGGAAGGAGATGATCCTACAATCCTACATGCAGCCATAGCAAGCGACCAGGAAACGGGGTCACACCTCCCGAAAGGCACGAAGGGCAAAGAGCCGAAACTCAACGGGCGAATGGAATCGACGTAACGGTAGAAGCCCTACCCCAAAGGGCCGGAACCGCTGATGGTCGCGGTTCCAAAGAGACAAATGGCTTCCTGAGCTGACGGCATTTTCGCTACTGATCGCGCCGGTCGCCGGCCTACGCTCGCCCCTTGGTAAAGGGCAATGGGCAAGCTGCGATGGGCGTTCTCCAGATGGTTGGATTCAGTCGCCGAGAACCGGCCTTGGCGGCGTCGCCACGGTCGCCGTCCACATTTGCGGTGCTCGATCCTGAGGCGTTGCTGGCGCCGCACACCCATCGCCTCATCCAGATTCGCCAGCAGGTCGGCATACCGGCCGCCCACTGGACGACGCTCTACGAGCGGCTGCTGCTCGACTTCGCCGCGTTCGTGCAGATGCTGCCGGCCTCCGAAGCTCATCATCACCGAGAAGCCGGTGGTCTGCTCCTGCACTGTCTGGATACGACGCTGCGCGCGCTGACGATCCGGCGCGGCGTGCTGCTGCCCGCGGGCGCCGGAACCGAGCAACTGGCCGAGAAGCAGGACGTCTGGACTTATGCCACAGCGACCGCGGCGCTGCTGCACGACCTGGGGAAGCCGGTCGTCGATCAGACCGTCACGCTGTTCGAAGCGGATGGACAGCCTATCGGACGCTGGAATCCGCTGGCCGGGCCGATGCCGGCGGCAACCTACACGGTCGAGTTTGTTCGCGGACGACGCTATCGCCTGCATCCACGCCTGCCACCGATGCTGGTGCAGTTCATCGTGCCGCCCGTCGGGCTCGAATGGATCAGCCGCGACCTGGACGTGTTCGAGGCCTGGCTGGCGACCATCTCCGGCGGCGACTCCGAGTTGGCCGGCGAATTGGGGCGGATCGTGCGGCAGGCGGACAGCGCGAGCGTTTCCAGGAACCTCGCTTCGAGCGTATCCGCCGCACCGGCTACGCGGCAGGGTCTGCGGCCCCTGGGCGAGCGCCTGGGGATTGCGCTGCGTCATCTGATCGATACGCAGTCGCTCCCCCTCAATCGTCCCGGTGCGGCAGGCTGGGTATTCGATGAGGATCTCTGGCTGGTCAGCAAGCGCGGACTCGATGCCTTGCGGGAGGCGTTGGCGCGCGAGTCCGGCGGCGCCAGTCTGCCACGCAACGAACGGCTGATGGATGAGCTTCAGCAGTCCGGCATCGTCGTGCCAAACAGCGATCGGGCGATCTGGACTGCAACGATCGAACTCGGCGACTGGCGGCAACGCCTGACGATGCTGCGCATTCCATTGGCGCGGCTGTGGACCGATCCGGCATCGCGCCCGCCCGCCGTCGAGGGGCGGGCAATCCCGGAGATGGGCATCGCCCCAGAATTCGAGCCTGGCGTGCTGGCAGAAATGCCTGTGCAGGTGGCGCCGACTACGGACAAGCGGTGGCCGCCTCTTCTCGAAAGCGGCGAGGTCGATGGGAGCGACCAGGCGACCGCGTCCGTGCACGCCGATCCGGACCCTCGCGATATTGCAGGCGGCCCCGATCCGCTGGACGACGATTTCCTCCGCTGGATCAGCGACGGCGTTCGCGGCGGCCGTCTGAAGGTCAATACCGTCGATGCGCGCGTGCATGTCACGCAAGAAGGGCTGCTGCTGGTCAGCCCCGGAATCTTCCGGGACTTCGCCGGCGTCGATGGCTGGGCGGCAGCGCAGAAGAAGCTGCAGAAGCTGAAGCTGCATCTGAAGACGCCGGAGGGCACCAACATCTGGACCTACCGGGTGTCCGGCGAACGCAAGTCGAGCGCACAGCTCAAGGGCCTGCTGTTCCCGGACGGGGCTGACCTCTTTGGCTTGACGCTGCCGGAACCGAATCCGCATCTGGCCCTTGCGAAACCGCTCAACCACACGGAAGCGGCGGCGGACGGATCGTGAGCCAGTATTTCGACAACCGGCTGCGCAGGGCCTTCGAGTTGGTACCTGCAGGAATTCTCGGGAGCGTTTCGCTCATCTTGTGGATGGCACCAGGGCAGGTCTACCCGATTCAACCGAGAGTCGCGCAGGCGTTCGGAACCGTGTTCGCGGCGCTGGGTCTGGTTCGGGCCTGGCAGGGCTGGTTGATCGTTCGCTACCGGACCCGCCTGCGGCGGCTGCCTCGCTACGTGCTGGACGGGGAGCGCATCCCGGTCTCGCACCGGCGACTGTTCCTGGGGCGCGGATTCGCCTGGGACCCGCGTCATTCGCAGCGGCTGATCGAAACGCAGGTGCCCGCCGCCAAGCGCTGGCTACGGCCGGAACCCGCGTACCGACTCGCAAGACAGTTCGAGGCGCGCTGCGAGCATGTACGTCTGACCCAAGCACTGACCCGGCTCACCGCCGCGGACCGATGGTGGAATCCGCTGCGGCCGGACCCGCCGGTCGGCGGCAATCCCTGCCTGCATGGCGTCGGCGCCGAAGACGAGGCCGACGTGTGGATCGACCTCGGCGACCGGGTCGCGCATACGCTGGTGCTCGGCACGACGCGCGTCGGCAAGACGCGGCTGGCCGAGTTGCTGGTTGCTCAGGACATCCGCCGCGGCGAGACGGTGATCGTGTTCGATCCCAAGGGCGATCTCGATCTGCTGCGGCGGATGTTCGCGGAATGCCGGCGCGCTGGGCGACTAGACCACTTCTACCTGTTTCACCTCGGCTTTCCGGAAATCTCGGCGCGCTACAACCCTGTCGGCGAGTTCGGACGCATCACGGAAGTGGCGTCACGGATCGCCTCGCAATTGCCGTCTGAAGGCAATTCGGCGGCCTTTCGGGAATTCGCATGGCGGTTCACCAATGCCGTGGCGCGGGCGATGGTCGGGCTGGGCCGCAAGCCGGACTACACCAGCATCGCGCGCTACGTGACGCACATCGAGCCGCTGCTGGTCGAGTATCACCAGCAGTGGCTGGCGCGCGAGGCGCCACGGGATTGGGCGCAGTCGGTCAGGACGATTGCGGACAACATCAATGACAAGAACCTGCCGACCGCGCTGCGCGGGCGCGATCCGCGCGCGATCGCGCTGATCCGCTACGCCAAGGAGAACGGCATGTTCGACCCGGTGGCGGACGCGCTGCGTTCTGCCTTCGAATACGACAAGACCTACTTCGACAAGCTGACCGCCTCGCTGCTGCCGCTGCTGGAGAAGCTCACGAGCGGCGCCAGCGGCAGCCTGCTGACGCCCGACTACGGAGACGCGGCGGACCGGCGCCCGATCCTCGACTGGATGCGCGTGGTGCGCGAGAACGCCGTCGTCTACGTGGGGCTGGATGCGTTGTCCGATCACGAGGTCGCCTCCGCGGTCGGCAACAGCATGTTCGCGGACTTCACCTCGGTGGCCGGCTCGCTCTACAAGTTCGGGGATACGCGCGGCCTGCCCGCGGTGCCGGGCCACGTGCGGCCAAGAATCTCGGTGCACGCCGACGAGTTCAACGAACTGGTCGGCGACGAGTTCATCCCCCTGCTGAACAAGGCCGGCGGCGCGGGCGTGCAGGTGACGGCGTATACGCAGACGGCGTCCGACATCGAGGCGGGCATCGGCGATCGCGCGAAGGCGGGACAGGTCTCCGGCAACCTCAACACTCTGATCATGCTCCGGGTCAAGAACGAGGAGACGGCGGAATTCCTGACCTCGCAACTGCCGCCGGTACGCGTGTTCACCAAGATCGCAGCGACGCGCGTGACCGATGACAACAATCCGGAATCGGCCACCGACTTCATCAGCCAGAACGAGGACCGGCTGGCGGAACAGGAGGCGGAGATGCTGCGTCCGGCCGATCTGGTACAGCTGCCGAAAGGCCAGGCCTTCGCATTGCTCGATGGCGGCAAGCTGTACAAGCTGAGGCTGCCGCTTGCAGGGGCCGATCCCTTGCTGCCGCAATCGATGGACGAGATCGCTCGCTGGGCGCATCAGCGGTACGGCACCGGTGTTCGCCCGTAGGGATCGCGTCGGCGGCCTGCTTTGGCTGGTCAAGTGGGCTGTGATCGTGCTGGTCACGACGCTTGTGGCGGACTGTCTCTACGTCATGTGGCCTTACCCAGGTGAAGCGCGCGGCGTCCCCGCATTCGAAGCAATGATCGACGATGAGTGGCAGTCTTCCGTCGGCTTCGCGGGCGAGCGGCTGCCTCCCCTCGCCTACGCCATCCATGACGGGCTCTACGCTGCGTTCTTCGAATGGACTGGAGTGGACTATCTGGTCGACGGCGCCGGCGATGCCGACGCATCGCGGCGACCGCAGGCACTGATTGCGCGGCTCGTTCTCGCAGCCGACACGCTGCTGAAGACCGCTTCTGCCGGCCTGCAGTTGTTCAGCCTGCGACTCGGCGTGCTGGCTCTCAGTGCGCCGTTCATCGGGCTGGTCGCGATCGGCGCTGCCGCGGATGGTCTTGTGACCTGGTACTGGCGCCGAACCGGCGGAGGAAGGGAATCCGGCTTCGTCTTTCATCGAGCGAAGCGCACGGTAGCCATGGCTGCACTGGGCCTGTGCTTCGCTTATCTGGTCCCGCCGGTGTCGGTGGATGGCCGCATCGCGATTGCCAGCTTTGCCCTGGTCGTAGCCATTGCCCTTCGACTGGCCGTGGGGCATTTCAAGAAGTACATCTGAGGTTCGACCGGACCACACCCGTCAATCAGCGAGCCATCGATTTCCCGGCGCCAAGTTCGGCGGCGCCCACATCTGGGGCAGATAGTGCCTCAATGGTGGGAATCAGCGCCCCGACTTCGACACCCAAACCCTTTGCGATCTGGATAAGCTTCAGAATCCCGACGTCGCGTTCGCCGCGTTCCAATGCACTGTAGTAGGCACGGTCGATGCCGCAGCTGTAGGCGAACGCATCCTGCGACGAAAAACCCTGAGCAAACCGTACCTCCCGCAAACGCTGGCCGATCAGCCTGAGCGCAGGCGGCTTGTCTTTGCGTCGTTTCGTCGTAGCGGACTTCTCCGCTCTGGATTTCGTGGTTTTCTGCGGCATTCCCGGACGTTAGGCCGCGACGACGAATGCAACCACGGGCGGAATTTAGACGGGCGGAGTTGCTCAAAACGGAACCGGCATCTAGATTGCGGATCGAAGCAGACGGTCAGCGGACTGGACAGGAACGTCATGTCGCACACCCCTCTCTCTCCGATGGACGAGTTGGAACGCCTGCGCGTAGAGAACGAGAAGCTTCGCGCAACGGCAGATCATTTCGAGACGCTCTGGCAACGTCTCAGCAGCCTGATCGGCCAATCTCCACTCGTTGCGTGGATCAAGAACGCAGCAGGCGAGTACTGCTACGTCAGCGAGCGGCTGTGCGGACTGCTGGGCCGCCCGGCTGACGAGTTGCTCTGGCATACGGACTTTGAAGTGCTGCCGACCTACGCCGCCCTGCAGGCGCACAAGGCCGAAGCCCAAGCGATGAACAGCCCCGAACCGGTGGAATCGATCGAAACCTTCACATCTGCTGATGGCCTGGCAAGTCGATGGAAGGTGATCCGGTTTGCCATCGCGGGATCCCAGAACGAGATGCTGGTCGGGGCCATCGCGATTCTGTTGTCCAGCCTGGGATAGCAACGTCCCGACAGACCGGCCGTATGGCCCGACAGGTGGCCACGGCGATGGCAGTGCTTTTGCGTGCCGCCATTTCAGTGGCACGAAGCGCTTGACCGGCGCAGGAGAGGCATGGAATGCCGAACCTGACCAAGGACTTCTGGACGTTTGAACAGCTGGCAGATCGATGGGGAATGGACCATCAGGATGTTCAGCAGCTCGTGCTCACCCGGCGGCTACCTCAATCCTTTCTTCTCACAGGCCGGGCCCGCCTGGTTCATGGCACCTCAGAACATCCGCCTCACCCGCTCACGAGACATGGACCGGCGTACGCCGGGATTCTCGCGGGCGGCAGCCTGCGGCTCAACGGCCTGCTGACCTGGCCGCTGGCACATGTCGAACGCGTCTACGAGTTCGTCGTCGATGGGCACGACTCACCAGACCAACTCCGCGAGTTGTGCAACGAGGAGCGGACCTCGCCTTCCGGCTGGCTGATCGCGTTCGATGCCGCCGACACGACGATCATCGGGCAGGACTTGATGGAGATTGCGAGCGCCGCGTTCAGCAGTTCCGCGTTCGTATCGACCGATGCCCTGACGATATTCGAACAGGCACAGGGTCTGGTACCGCAACCCGAAGAGCAACAGTCACGAACTCGGCAAGCCCGGGATACACGCAAGCAACGCTGCCGGGTCGTCGCTCAGATCCTGTGGGAGCGGGATCCGACGGCGACTGTGCCCGATCTGTACCGAAGCGACTGGATGCAGCGGATCGCCTGCGAGGGCAAGCCGCCGACCGAGAAGACGCTGCGGGAGTGGATCAAGGACCTGAATCCCAATCGGGCGCCGGGACGGCGATCGATATGAACACACTGCACCCTGCGCGAATCGCGCGGCAGAACACCTCAAAGGTCCGCCAAGACGCAACTTGACGGGGCGGCCGACAGCGCCAGAAAAAGTGTGGGCCCGGCGTGGGCCCGGCCAAAACAAAAGGGCCTGCATCTCTGCAAGCCCTTGATTTCTTGGTGGAGCGGAGGAGGATCGAACTCCCGACCTTCGCATTGCGAACGCGACGCTCTCCCAGCTGAGCTACCGCCCCACACGAGGGCGCGTAGTGTAGCGACGTCCGTTGTCAAACTCCAGCTGTAGCGTCATACGCACGCAAGCAGTTCGTGGCATACGATCAGGCTTTGAAACCGGACCTTCCGATGCGCACATCTTTCTGCTGCCTGAGCGTTGTGCTGTTGGCAATCTGCGGCACCGCATCCGCCGCGAGGCCGGCACATCCGCTGGCCAGCAGCCGCACCGGCGAGCTGGTCCTTCAGTTTCGCGACCCAACGCAGTCCAGCGCGCCCTTGAAGCGGCTCGGACTCAGCGCCACGCGCAGCCTGATGAACGGTCGGGCAGCCGTCGTCACCGTGCCGACATTCATGACCGCCGACCAGGCGATCCGCACGCTGCGTGACGATCCCGCCATCCTGTCTGCGGAACCCAATGCCTTGCGCTATATCCGCATCAATCCGAACGATCCGCTGTTCGATCGCCAATGGGGCTTCCTCAATACCGGCCAGGGCAATTTCGTCTCTGGCGGACCACCCGGAACCGTCGATGGCGACCTCAACATGCTGCCGGCCTGGGACCCGGACGGCGACGGCAGTTTCCGCCGTACCGGCGACCCTTCGGTGATCGTGGCAATCATCGACGACGCCTTCGACCTCGATCATCCTGACCTCGCGGCCAATTTCATCGCCGGCCGCGATGCCGCCAACAACGACAGCAATCCGCGCCCGGACAATGACGCCGACGACCAGTTTCACGGCACTTACGTCAGCGGCAGTCTCGGCGCGATCGGCAACAATGGCATCGGCGTCGCGGGTGCGGCCTGGTCGGTGAGCCTGATGCCGTTGAAGGTGGGAAGACTGGTCACCGACGACGGTGAAACGGCGACGCAACTCGACAGCGCGGCGATCCTGACGGCGATGCAGTACGCCCTGGATCACGGTGCGCAGATCGTCAATGCCAGTTATGGCGGCCCGACCGCGACCAGTGCCGAACGCAATCTTCTGAAGCAGCTCGGCGACGCCGGTGTGTTGTTTGTCACGTCCGCCGGCAACACCGACGCCAACATTGATCGATCCGTGATCAATTTTCCGGCGAACTACGACGAGCCCAATGTCCTGACCGTGGCGGCGACCAATCGCCAGGACGGGATCGCCAGCTTCAGCGAGTACGGCCCCACCACCGTCGACGTGGCCGCACCAGGCCTGCAAATCGTGACCACGCAGCTCGGCGGCGACTACGCCGACGGCACCAATTGCGGCAACGCGGGCGGCAACTGCGGCGTTTCCGGCACTTCGTTTTCCTCGCCGTATGCGGCCGGCATCGCGGCGCTGATCAAGTCCGAATATCCGGCCGTGAGCTACCCGGAAATCAAGGCGCGTCTGATCGCCAGTGGCGAAGCCGGTGACGGCGCCGGTCTGCGTACCGCAGGCGGCCGCATCGATGCAGCCGCGGCGCTGGACGCCAATGCGCAGCCTGTGCTGGTGATCCGGTCCGTGGTGGTCGACAGCGCCGGCAACGGCGCGCTCGACCCTGGTGAGACCGCGCGCATCGACATCACCCTGGAAAATCTCTGGCAGCCAGCCGCCGCCGTCACCGCGCGCTTCGACACCGACGAACTGACCGTGCTCAGCGGCACGCAGACCGTCGGTGCCCTGGCACAGAACGAAACCGCCACAGTCAGTTTCGATGTGACGGTGCCGGCCGGCGCAACCGGCCATCGCTATGTCAGCGGACAGTTCACGCTGCAGGCCAATGCCGGCCTGTACTCTGTGCAGCGCGGTTTCATCGACGAAATCGGCGCACTGCCCCTACTCGATACAGTTCAGGCCACCTTCGCCGGACGCGACGCTGACCTCTATGACGATTTCCATGCCTGGCATGTCGACCTCGCCGACGTCCCCACTGACAGCGGCGCACTGGTAATCCGCACCGCCACCGATCAGGACATCGATCTGCTGGTGAAGTACGAGGCTCCGCCGCAGTACCTGATTTCCCTGGGCATCAATCCCGAGGAGGACCCTGGCTTTTTCTGCACCAGCAGCAGCACGGCGAACTGCGACGATCCGGACACCTACATCAGCGGCGAAGCCGACGGCAACGAAGAAGTGGTGATCGACAACCCGCAGGTCGGCACGTACCACATCGTGGTGGTCAACTTCGCGCAGACCGATGTACCGCTGGATTATCGAATCTCGGCCGATCTGATCGCGACATCGGGCGTGGATGAAGCCATCGAACCCGACAGCGGCAATGGCGGCAGCCTCGGCTTCGCAAGCCTGCTGCCGCTGCTGGCTGCTGCGGCGTGGCGCCGACGTCGCCGCCGACGCCGCCGATGACAGCGGCGCCGCAAGCACGTAACTGCATCATCGTACTCAGCAAGGCACCACAGCCGGGCCACTGCAAGACACGCCTCGCGCGCCACATCGGCGACCGGCGAGCCACGTCCGTTCATCGTCAGTTGGTATTGCACAGCCTGCGCTGCGCCAGTGCGGCATCTCAAACCCAGGTCGTGCTCGCTTGCACGCCTTCGCCCACACACGCGTTCTTTTTGCGCTGCCGCCGACAGTTTCCGATCAAGCTCAGCCGACAGGCCCAGGGCGATCTGGGGCGCCGTATGTGCGCGGCGCTGAACCAGGCGCTGGTTCAGGGGTACCGGTGCGCCGTCGTGATCGGCACCGATTGCGCGGACCTGCGCCGCGGCGACCTCACCACCGCGTTCGAAGCTCTGGAGCACACCGACACCGTGATGCAGCCAGCCGAGGACGGCGGCTATGTGCTGCTGGGCGCGCGCCGGACTCTGCCCAGCCTGCACGGCATCGCCTGGAGTTCCGGGCGCGAGGGCCGCCAGACCGCGCAGCGCCTGCGCCGGGGCGGGCTGAGCCTCGTGCAGACCCGGATCAGTTGGGACGTGGATACGCGCGCGGACTGGATGCGCGCTCGCCAGCAAGACTTGCTCAGTGGCTATTTCGGCTGATCGTTGCCCTTGTCGGCCACGCGCTTGACGGTATCGAGGAACGGCGTGATCAAGTCCATCGGCAAGGGGAATACGATGGTGCTGTTCTTCTCGCCAGCGATGTCGATCAGGGTCTGCATGTAGCGCAGCTGCAAGGCTTGGGGCTCCTGCGACAGCAACGCGGCGGCTTCGCGCAGCTTCTCGGCCGCCTGCATTTCACCCTCGGCATGAATCACCTTGGCACGGCGCGAACGCTCGGCTTCGGCCTGGCGCGCGATCGCGCGGATCATCGATTCGTCGATGTCCACGTGCTTGATCTCGACGTTGGTGACCTTGACGCCCCAGGCATCGGTCGCCTGATCGAGAATCGCCTGAATGTCCTGGTTAAGTTTGTCGCGCTCGGTCAGCATGTCGTCGAGATCGTGCTGGCCCAGCACCGAACGCAGCGTGGTCTGAGCGACCTGGCTGGTGGCGTCGTAGAATTGCTCGACCTGCAGTACCGCGTTGGCGGAGTCGACCACGCGGAAATAGACCACCGCGTTGACCTTGACCGAGACGTTGTCGCGCGAAATCACGTCCTGGCTGGGCACGTCCATGACGATGGTGCGCAGATCCACCTTCACCATCTTCTGCACCAGCGGAATGATGATGATCAGGCCCGGACCCTTGGTGCCGGTGTAGCGGCCCAGCGTGAGCACCACACCGCGTTCGTATTCGTTGAGGATCTTGAACGCGGAGAACAGGATCGCGACGATCAGGATGACTAGGGTAATGGCGCCTGGAAACATGCTTGCTCCTCGTTGATCGACGGTGTCAGCCGGGGCTGGACGTTTCGAGCGGTTCGACCGTCAGCGTCAGGCCATGCACGGACACAATACGCGCCTGCGCGCCGCAGACGAGCCCGCGATCCGAATTCAGTTGCCAACGCTCGCCGTTGACCCGGCCCCAACCGCGCCCATTGTCGAACTGCAACACTTCGACGGTATGTCCGATCAACAGCGGATCACCGGTCTGCACTGGGGATCGTCGCGCGCGCCACAGCAGGTACAGGGTCAGGACCAGAACGCCAGCGGCGGCCAGCGCCAGGGCGATGACCACGCCGAGATTGACCTGGTAGCCGGGCACGTCCGTATCCATGAGAAACACCGATCCGATCACGAAGGCGGCGATACCGCCGAAACCGAGCACGCCGAAACTCGGCGCCAGCGCCTCGGCCACCATCAGCACCACGCCGAGCAGCAACAGCCCGAGGCCGGCATAGCTCACCGGCAGGATCTGAAAGGCGAACAAGGCCAGCAATAGGCTGATCGCGCCGAGCACACCGGGCACGATGGCGCCTGGATGGTAGCCCTCCAGCAGCAGCCCGTAGATGCCGATCATCATCAGGATGTAGGCCACCGTGGGATTGGTCAGCACACCCAGAAATTCGAAACGCCAGTCCGGCGCATACGTGCGCACGATCAGCTCGCGACTGAGAATCTGAACCGGCCCGCTCGCGGTTTCGATCTCGCGGCCGTCGATCTTCGCCAGCAGATCGTCGATGTTGTCGGCGACCAGATCGACCACGCCGCGCTCCAGCGCCGCGCTGGACGACAGGCTCACGCCTTCGCGTACCGCTTCTTCCGCCCAATCCGCATTGCGCCCGCGCCGCTCGGCCAAGCTACGAATATAGGCCACGGCGTCGTTGACGACTTTCTTTTCCATCGCCGACTTCGGTTTGGCCGGTGCCGCATCCGCATCGGCAGGTTCGTCGGTGCGCGGCAATTCCTCACCCGGTTTCGCGGGCGCGCCGGCCGGCTGCTCGCCCTCGTCTCCAAAGCCGCCGCCCATCGCCGGCACCGGCGTGGCCGCGCCGAGGTTGGTCGCCGGCGCCATCGCGGCGACGTGGCTGGCATAGAGAATGTAGGTGCCGGCGCTGGCGGCACGTGCACCACCGGGGGCGACATAGCTGACCACCGGCACCGGCGAGGCCAGAATGTTCTTGATGATGTCGCGCATCGCACCATCGAGCCCGCCCGGTGTGTCGATGCGCAGCAGGATCAGGCTGGCACCGTCTTCGATGGCCTGTGCACTGGCTTTGTCGAAATAGCCGCTGGTGGCCGGGCCGATCGGGCCGTCGATCTCGATCAGCGCGGCATGTGCGGGCGGCTGCGCCTGGGCCTGGACGCCCGGCGCCAGTACGCACGCGACCAACACCATCACTCGAGCGAATCCGATCATGGTTCGAGTATAGCGCTGGCGCTATTCGCCGCTGAGCGTCACCACCACGCGGCGGTGATGCGCCGTGCTGCGTGCCTCCCAGAGATAGAGCCCCTGCCAGGTTCCGAGCAGCAGGCGGCCGTCGGCGAACGGAATCGTGCGCTCGCAACCGAGCAGCGCATTGCGCACATGCGCGGGCATGTCGTCGTCGCCTTCTGCGTCGTGCACGAACATCGGATCACCGTCCGGGACGGCGCGCAGCATCCAGCGCTCGAGATCGCGCCGTACATCGGGGTCCGCGTTCTCGGTAATGATCAGCGCGGCGCTGGTGTGCCGAAGGAAAACATGGCACAGCCCGTGCCTCATTTCACTGACGCCGATCAAGGCGTTCACGGCGCCGCCAATGTCGATCCAGCCGCGTGCGGAGGTCTCGAAATTCAGCGTCCGTTGGTACATGAAAATGTCATCCTTCCAGCGTCCATCATCGACATTGTCGAAAAGCATCGCGCGCCCTCTTCCACCGCGACGAAAAGCCTGCTAAATAGGCGCGCAAAAGCAGTCTTCCTTGTCACGAGTTACTGCAGCGAGGTCACGTACATGGCGGGTAAGAAGCAGTCGCCATCCACCCAATCAAACTACACCGAGTTCGAAGACGACGACACCGCCGCCGAAGGCTGGGAGGATGATGCCGCGGAAGTCGAACCCGAGGACGAAACGCCCGCGGCCAGCGGCGCGTCGCGGGACTGGCGCGACGTTGAGCGCTACCGCGAGGAACGCGCACTGCGCAAGCTGATCGAAGATGAGTTCGACGACTTCGGCGATCTTGACGACAAGCCGCGCAAGCGCCGCTGAGCCCTGAGCTGTGCGGCGCACTCCAACTGGGCGCCCCTGAATTTCTGATGTCGGTTCGCCGCGCTTGAAACCGGGCGCGGCGCCCACACATACCTGACACCAGAGTCAACTTTCAGGAGTGTGCGCGCCATGCGCATGGACAAACTGACAACCCGTTTCCAACAGGCGCTGGCCGACGCGCAATCGCTTGCGCTGGGCCGCGATCATCCGGCGATCGAGCCGCTGCATGTGATGCAGGCGCTGCTCGACCAGGACGGCGGCGGCATGCAGCCGCTGCTGATGCAGGCCGGCGTCAATACCGACCAGCTCCGCAACCGGCTGTCACAGGCGCTGGAACAACTGCCCCGTCTGGGCAATGCCACCGGCGAGATCGCGGTGTCGCCGGAGCTGAATCGCGTTCTGAACCTCACCGACAAACTGGCCCAGCAGCGCAAGGACCAGTTCATTTCCAGCGAACTGTTTGTGCTCGCAGCGGTGGACGACAAGGGCACGCTGGGCGAAGTCCTGCGCGCAACCGGGGGCCGCAAACCGCTGATCGAGCAGACCATCGATCAGGTGCGTGGCGGCGCCCAGGTCGATTCGCAGAATGCCGAGGATCAGCGGCAGTCTCTGGACAAGTACACCATCGACCTCACGCAGCGCGCCAGCAGCGGCAAGCTCGACCCCGTGATCGGCCGCGACGACGAAATCCGCCGCGTGATCCAGGTGCTGTCGCGCCGCACCAAGAACAATCCGGTGCTGATCGGCGAACCCGGCGTGGGCAAGACCGCGATCGTGGAAGGCTTGGCACAGCGCATCGTCAACGGCGAGGTCCCGGAAGGACTCAAGGACAAGCGCGTGCTGTCGCTGGACATGGCGGCGCTGATCGCCGGCGCCAAGTTCCGCGGCGAGTTCGAGGAACGCCTCAAGGGCGTGCTCAAGGATCTCGCCAAGCAGGAAGGCCAGGTCATCCTGTTCATCGATGAACTGCACACCATGGTCGGCGCCGGCAAGGGCGAAGGCTCGATGGATGCCGGCAACATGCTCAAGCCGGCGCTGGCGCGCGGCGAGCTGCATTGCGTGGGCGCCACCACCCTGGATGAATACCGCAAGTACGTGGAAAAGGACGCGGCGCTGGAACGCCGCTTCCAGCAGGTCTATGTCGGCGAACCCAGCGTGGAGGACACCATCGCCATTCTGCGCGGCCTCAAGGAACGCTATGAGGTCCACCATCGCGTGGAAATCACGGACGCGGCGATCATCGCCGCCGCCAAGCTGTCGGACCGCTACATCAGCAACCGCCAGCTGCCGGACAAGGCGATCGATCTGGTCGACGAAGCCGCTTCGCGCATCCGCATCGAGATCGATTCCAAACCGGAAGTCATCGACAAGCTCGACCGTCGCCTGATCCAGCTCAAGATCGAACGCGAAGCCTTGAAGAAGGGCGACGACGAATCGGCCCGACGCGGGCTGGTCCAGCTCGACGAGGAGATCGCGAGGCTCGAACGCGAGCACGCCGACCTCGACGAGAAGTGGAAGGCCGAGAAATCGCAGGTGCAGGGTTCGGCCGGCGTCAAGGAAGAACTGGAGCGTGCGCGTCAGGAATCCGAAGCCGCGCGTCGCGTCGGCGATCTGGCACGTGCGTCGGAACTGCAGTACGGCCGCATTCCGGAGCTGGAACGCCGTCTGGAACAGGCCTCCGACAGCCAGCACCAGCATTTCGAACTGCTGCGCAACAAGGTCGGCGACGACGAGATCGCCGAAGTCGTGTCGCGCTGGACCGGGGTTCCGGTCTCCAAGCTGCTGGAAGGCGAGCGGGAGAAGCTGCTGCGCATGGAGGAGGTTCTGCATGCCCGCGTAGTCGGTCAGGACGAAGCGATCCGCGCCGTATCGGACGCCATCCGTCGCTCGCGCGCCGGGCTTTCGGACCCGAACCGGCCGATCGGCTCGTTCCTGTTCCTCGGCCCCACCGGCGTCGGCAAGACCGAGCTGTGCAAGACGCTGGCAAGCTTCCTGTTCGACAGCGAGGACGCGATGGTGCGCATCGACATGTCCGAATTCATGGAACGTCACAGCGTGGCGCGCCTGATCGGCGCGCCTCCGGGCTACGTCGGCTACGAGGAGGGCGGCTACCTCACCGAGGCGGTGCGCCGCCGGCCGTATGCGGTGATCCTGCTCGACGAGGTCGAGAAGGCGCATCCGGAGGTGTTCAACATCCTGTTGCAGGTGCTGGACGACGGCCGCCTCACCGACGGCCAGGGTCGCACCGTGGATTTCCGCAACACCGTCATCGCGATGACCTCGAACCTCGGCTCCAACCTGATTCAGGACCTGGGCAGCGACACCAGCTACGAGGACATGAAGGCGGCCGTGATGACGGTGGTACGCCAGCACTTCCGGCCGGAGTTCATCAACCGCATCGATGAATCGGTGGTGTTCCATGCGCTCGGCAGCGCGCAGATCCGTTCGATTGCCGCGATCCAGACCGAAGGCCTGAAGAAGCGGCTGGGCGAACGCGGCATCGGCCTGCGCTTTGCCGATGCTGCACTCGACCACATCGCCGAGGCCGGTTTCGATCCAGTCTACGGTGCGCGCCCCCTGAAGCGCGCCACGCAGCTGCTGGTGGAGAACCCGCTGGCGCGCGCGATCCTCGACGGGCAGTTCGTCAACGGCGACACGGTGCAGGTGGACTACCGGGACGGCGCGATGGTGTTCGATCGCGCCGCCTGACGCACCTCACTCGGCAGTGTCGGAACGGTCGCGCGACATGCGTTGTGCGGCCGTTCTTGCGTCGTCCAGATTCTCGAACTGATCCGAGATCAGCGCGCCGACCTGGGCGTTGATCGTGCGGATCGCGTTGTAGACCATGCCGATGGTGCGGCGCTGACGGTCGCGCAGCGCGAACCGGTCCTGCTCCATCAGCCCGGATTTCTCCAGGGCCTCGAACGGCAGTTCGGCAATGTACTGATGCACCTGCTCCACCGAGGTCGCACCACGGTCGATGGCATCCTGGATCGTGTCCTTGAGCCATTCCAGGCGTTCGAGTTTGTTCATCGGATTTCCCAGAGGCTGTTGACGGCCCGGAAGAAGATATAGCTAAGAACGTATTGGCTCCATTCTCCCTTTGGGAGAAGGGTTGGGGATGAGGACGCGCGCCCATCTGTACGCCGAGACTACATGCGGCGTTCGCCCTCACCCCGGCCCTCTCCCTGAGGGAGAGGGAGAAACGCCTTTACTGCCGTAACCTAGACTGAGGCCGCAACCGCCTTCGGCGTACGTCCGGACTCCGGCAGGGCGCGCTTGAAGATCGTGCGCAACACGCTGCCGTACTGCCGGGCGAAGGAGCCGCTGTTGTACGGCAGGCCATACTTCTCGCAGACCGCCCGTACCTTGGGCGAGATCTGGGCGTAGCGCGGTGCCGGCATGTCCGGAAACAGGTGGTGCTCGATCTGGTGGCTCAGATGCCCGCTCATGATGTGCATCAGGCGCCCGCCCTCGATGTTGGCCGAACCCTGCATCTGACGCAGGTACCATTCGCCGCGCGTTTCGTTGAGGGTCTCGGCTTCGGTGTACATCCGTGTACCGTCCGGGAAGTGCCCGCAGAAGATGATCGCGTAGGACCAGAGGTTGCGGACGCCGTTGGCGGCGAGATTGCCCAGCAGCACGCGTGGCGCGTTCCACAAGGCCAGCGCCGGGAATAGCGCGTAGTCCTTGACCAGCTGCTTGCGCATCTTCTTCAGGAACGGGCCGCTGTTCGCACGTATGGACTGGCGACCTTTCCGCGTGCGGAGATTGGTGCCCATCTGCAGCTCGTGAATGCCCACACCCCACTGGAACAGCAGCGCCAGGGCCAGGTTGTTGACCGGGTTGAGCAGATATTTCGGGTGCCAGCGCTGCGCATCGGTGACGCGCAGGATGCCGTAACCCACGTCCACGTCCTTGCCGACGATATTGGTGTAGTTGTGGTGCATCACATTGTGCGAATGGCGCCAGTCCTCGCCGGCACAGACGTTGTCCCAGTCATAGGTCTGGGAATCCAACGCCGGATCGTTCATCCAGTCGTACTGACCATGCATGACGTTGTGCCCGATCTCCATGTTCTCGAGAATCTTGGCGGTGGACAGCGCAGCCACGCCCAGGGTCCAGGAGATCGGCGTGAAACCGAACATCAGCAGGCCGCGGCCGGTGATCGCGCTGAGGCGTGCAATGCGCACCATGCGGCGGATGTGCCGGGCATCGGTGTCGCCGACATCGGCCATGACCTCGTCGCGGATCGCGTCGAGTTCGGCTTGCAGTTCGGCGGTCTGCTGCCGGGTGAGCACAGGATATTTCGTGGGGTATTTCGTGGTCATCGGGTTTCTCCGGCGCGAGCCTCAGAGGTCCAGTTCCAGATCGGAGCGGGCCGCGCTGATGCAAAGTTGGATCAATTCGTCCGGCGCGTCGGATCGTGCGCCGGTGAGCAGGTTTTCGACGCTGCCGCTCTTCTTGCGGCACTGGCAGCTGCGGCAGATTCCGATGCGGCAGCCATACTTGGGCGACAGCCCGCCGGCCTCGGCGGCTTCGAGCAGACTCTGCCGAGGCCCGGCCTCGAACAGCCGCTCGGACGGGCCGCAGCGAACTTCCAGCGCCTCTCCCGGCGCTGTTGCACGCCGCGGCGGCAAGCCAAAACGCTCGTACTGCAATTGCGCGCTCAGACCCCGTTCGGCGTAGCCCTCGATCAGACACTGCATGAAACCACCCGGCCCACACATCAGGGTGTGGCGCTGCGCGTAGTCGGGCACCCGTGACGCAATCGACTCGAACGTGGCATGGCCGTGCGTCGCGCTGAAGTGGCTCAGGCACTTCAGCGCCGGCCAGCGCGCCGCCAGTGCGCTCAGGCGCGCGGCGAAGATCGCATCGTCGGCCGTCCGCGAGCCGTGCACGAAGACGATATCTCCGGAATAGCCTTCGGCGTGCAGTTGTTCCAGCATCGCCATCAGCGGCGTCACGCCGCTGCCGATGCCGAGCATCAGCAGGCGTTCGGGCCGTTGCGCCGGCAGCACGAAGCCGCCTCGGGCGCTGGACAGCGTCAGCACGCTGCCGACACGAAGCTGCGCATGCATGCGGGCGGTGACGCCGTCGCCGGGCTGACGACGCACCGTGAAGCTGCAATGCCTGGAATCGGCGCTGGACAGGCTGAAGGCGCGGCGCTGACGGACCCCGTTGATCTCCATCTCGATCAGGCAATGCTGGCCGGCGACATGCCCGGCCCAGCGTGCATTCGGCTTGAGGACAAAGGTCTTGGTCTCCGGCGTTTCGCTGCGCACCTCGATCACCCGTGCGCGAATCCGCCCCAGCGCCCACATCGGATTGACGCGTTCGAGCAATTCGTCGACCGCCTGGATGTCGTTCAGCGGGTGCAACCAGGGGCTGCGCAAGGTTCTCTTGATTTCGGCCGGAAGCATCTCCGGAAGCAGCGGGCGCATAGGTGGCTCCGTCGTTTCAGTGCACATACGTTCACTCAAATTTTGTAGGCCGTCAAGACACTGTGGCGAAATTCTTCTGGATTACCTTATGGACTTCAATATATTCATGAACTTATACTTCATTCTCTTTCAAATTCACGGCGAGTACATTCATGCTCAGAACGCGGCGCGGAGATAGCGGAAGCCGTGTCGAGCGCAAGCAGCGCACGCGTGCCGCCCTGTTGGACGCGGCCCTGAGACTGATGGCGCAGGGACGCAGCTTTACCAGCCTGGGTTTGCGCGAGATCACGCGCGAGGCCGGCGTGGTGCCGACTTCGTTCTACCGGCATTTCACGGATCTGGACGAACTCGGACTGGCGCTGGTCGAAGAAGGCGGTCTGACCCTGCGGCGGCTGTTGCGCGAAGCACGCCGCGCGGACCTGCCGGCCAAGGACATGATTCGCCGCTCGGTGGAGATCTATCGCGACTACGTGGACGGACACCGCCTGCAATTCCTGTTCATCACCGGGGAGCGCAGCGGCGGCTCGCTCGCGATCCGGACCGCGATCCGCAGCGAGATCGACCATTTCACGCATGAAATCGCGCAGGATCTGCGCGGGCTCGGACTGTTCGCCGATCTGTCCAGCGACAGCCTGCGCATGATCTGCAGCCTGGTGGTGACGACGATGCTCACGGCGGCCGTGGATTTTCTGGACCTGCCGCCCGAGCAGGCGCGTCGCGAATCCGAGCTGATCGACAATTTCGTTCAGCAGATTCGCTTGATCTTCCTAGGCGCCGCGCACTGGCGCGACGCCTGAGCGCTACTCCGCCGGGTCCGGCGGGCGCGCCAGCACCTGACGTTCCATGGCGTCAATGCCAATGTGGCGCACGTCTTTACCTTTGACCAGATAAACCACGTATTCGGCGATGTTCTTGGCGTGGTCGCCGATGCGCTCCATCGCGCGAATGCAGAAGATGATGTCGATGACCGGGCCGACGGTGCGCACGTCTTCCATCATGTAGGTCATCAGCTGACGCATCAGCGACTCGTACTCGCGATCCACCACGATGTCCTGCCGCGCGACCGCCACCGCCGCCTCCGCATCCATGCGCGCAAAGGCGTCGAGCGCATCGTGAACCATGGTGCGAACCTGATTGGACAGGTGCTGCACCTGCAGCATGTGCTCGCGGGTCCGCTCCTTGGCCGCCAGGCTGATCGCCATGCGCGCGATCTTGGCGGCCTCGTCGCCGATCCGCTCCAGATCGGTGATGGTCTTGATCACGGCGTAGACCAGACGCAGGTCTCCGGCGGTCGGCTGACGGCGCACCAGAATCTGGCTGCAATCCTCGTCGATCCGCACCTCGATGCGGTTGATCGCCTGATCGGCGGCCTCCACCTGCGATGCGAGTATGCCGTCCAGCGACACCAGCGCACGTGTGGCGTCGAGAATCTGCGTTTCGACACGCCCGCCCATTTCCAGCACACGCGAGCGGACGTCTTCCAGTTCGGTGTTGAACTGGCTGGAGATGTGCTGCCTGTAGTCGGACTTGTCCATTGCCTGCCCTCTGTTCAGCCTGCGGGGTGTCGAACCGCGACAACGCGGTCCGGAAACGCGAAAAGGCGCGGCCCGGCGTGGCAACCGGACCGCGCAAAACCGTAAGGCGCGAACTCAGAAAGCGAGCTGCGCACGCGCAACGACGGAACTGGGGTCGTCGTCGACATCGGCGCCGGCCTCCGCACTGCCGATGTTGTAGTCGAGCATGAAGCGGACCTTCGGGTTGAAGTAGTAGTTCACACCCGCCGAGACCGTGGTCGCTTCGGGTTCGCCGGCCGCGTCATCGTTCTTGATGAAGTCGTAGCGCAACTTGAATTCCAGCGCGCCGGACGCCTTCGGGTTCGAGAACACGCCCTTGTCACGCTTGTACGGCTTGGTTTCCCCGGTTGCGAACCAGCTGGCCTGCACGTAGTAGGCGGTCAGGTCCTGATCCGCGGCGCCGTCGGTCTCATAGCTGGCGAGACTGTACTCGCCTTGCACAAAGAACGGCCCGTAGCTGCCGGCGAGTTCCAGCGTGCTGGTCTGCTGCTTGTCATAGCCTTCGCCGACCAGCGCGAGCCGCGGCCCGTTACGGCCGACATAGCGTGCCGACGCGGTCGGCGAGGGATTGACCTCGACGTCGTCGTAGTCGGCGATGTCGTACGACAGCCCGACGTGCAGCGTGCTGCGATCGCCCGAAATCGGCGCATAGGTCAGGCGAACCGATTCGCCGTTGCCGTCGGCCGCGCTGGATGCGTTCTTGTCGGCGTCGGTATTGACGTTGTAGTACACCGCCATCGCGGTGAAGCCGGCGCCGGCGTATTCGTAGGAAATCCCGTTCTGGTACTCGCGGCCGCTGAACAGGGTATTGTTGGAAATGAACGGACGCTCGGCGAACAGCACATCATTGGAGCTGGTGCGCTCCTCCATACCGTAGGCCGGCTGCATGTGACCCAGCTTGAGAAAACCGCCGAACAGCTCATGGCCAATCCACATGTCCTTGCCGGCCGGGTCGTCCGACGAAAGATCGGTTTCGAGCTTGTATTCGAAGCCGTAGAGCTTGCCGGCCAGCGACAGATAGGCGCGCCGCAGATAGAAGCCATCGGTCGAGGCGTCTTCGATCTGATCGTCGCTGAACGACGCGTAGTCATAGTGCAGGCGGCCGCCGAGGGTACCCTCGAACTCGCCGTCGGAGGAACTGATCTTCAAGCCGCCGCCGCTGCTCGCGGTGTCGGCAAGGGCGACCGGCGCCGCAACAGCCATGATCGCCGCCATCGTGGCTGCATATCCGAAGTGCTTCTTCACTGAAACCTCCAAATTTATTAGTGGGGAGCTGCGCGTCACGGCCATGGTTCTCGTGTCGGGGGTAACGAAACCGGTCAGCGATGGCGCGCAGTGTGAGAAGCGCAAGTGGCACTTCTGTGACAATTAGATTTCAATTTGATGACAATCACGTCAATTCATCCCCACGCCGACAAACGGTTGATCAGGCACAAGCCCACCATTGACAAGGAAAGGCATGAATGTAGCGCTGAAGCGGTTGACAGGCCGTGCTGTCATAGTCCGCAACACGACTGCAACGAAATTGTCATGTGCGGGGGCTAGGCTGCGCCGACTTTCCCGTCATCCTCAGGAGAATGTGGTGACTTTCATGCGAAAATCCGTGGTCTGGCTCAGCCTGGCCATCGCAGGCGGCATGGTCGCCTGCTCCGATTCGAACCCCGACGTCTCGCCGGGCGAGATGGCGAGCGCGCCGTCCAGCAGCACCGCAATTTCCGGTGCGGGTGCAACCTTCCCCTACCCGATCTACGCCAAGTGGGCCGACGCCTACAAGACCAAGACCGACATCGGCCTGAACTATCAGTCAATCGGTTCCGGGGGCGGCATCAAGCAGATCAAGGCCAATACCGTCACCTTCGGCGCGTCCGACAAGCCACTCAAACCCGAAGAACTCGACGAAGCCGGGCTGATCCAGTTCCCGATGGTGATGGGCGGTGTGGTCCCGGTGGTTCATATCGACGGTATCGAAGGAGGCGACCTGACGCTGGACGGCCCCACACTGGCCGATATCTTCAGCGGCAAAGTGGAGAAGTGGAACGCCCCTGAGATCGTGGCACTGAATCCCGACGTGGAACTGCCCGACACGGCGATCGCCATCGTGCACCGCTCCGACGGTTCGGGCACCACCTTCAACTTCACGTACTACCTGTCCGCGGTCAATCCCGCCTGGGAAGAAGAGATCGGCGCGGATTCGGCCGTTCAGTGGCCGGTCGGCATCGGTGCCAAGGGCAACGAAGGCGTCGCCAACATGGTCACCCAGACCAACGGCGCGATCGGCTATGTGGAATACGCCTACGCGCTGCAGAACGACATGGCGTACACCAAGATGAAGAACGCCGATGGCATGGTCGTCGAACCGAGCGCCGAAACCTTCCAGGCCGCCGCCGCCAATGCGGACTGGACCCAGGCTCCGGGCTACTATCTGATCCTCGCCAATCAGCCGGGCGCCGACAGCTGGCCGATGACCGCAGCCACCTTCATCCTGGTGTATAAGGAGCCGAAAGATCCGGCCGCGCTCAAGACCGCTCTTGACTTCTTCGATTGGGCCTATGCTTCGGGCGACGAGATGGCCGATGAACTCCATTATGTGCCGATGCCGGACGCTGTGGTAAACATGGTCAAGAAGACCTGGGCCGAGAGCATCAAGGACAGTAGCGGCAAGGCCCTCTGGACGAACTGATCCGGCCTCGCAAGCTTGTGAACTGCGTCGGGGCCATACGGCCCCGACGAATTTCCTTTTCAAAGCAACTGATCGAATGAACGCCGAAGCCACCATCGACAATCCGATCAGCGACAGTGCGCTCTCGCGCAACCGGATGCGAGATACCGTACTGCACGCGATTACCCGTACGGCGGCCATCGGCGTACTGATCATGCTCAGCGGCGTCATCATCACGCTGATCCACGGCTCCCTCCCGGCACTCGACCAATTCGGCTTTTCATTCCTTCACACCGAATCCTGGAATCCGGTCAAGGAAGATTTCGGCGCCGCTGCCCCGATTTACGGCACCGTGATTTCGTCCCTGATCGCGATGGTGATCGGCGTCCCTATCAGTATCGGCATCGCCATTTTCATCACCGAGCTGTGCCCGAAATCCATGAAGCGTCCGATCGGCATCGCCATCGAACTGCTCGCCGGCATTCCCAGCATCATCTACGGCATCTGGGGTCTGTTCGTGCTGGCTCCGCTGCTGCAGCATTACGTACAACCGGCGCTGATCAGCACCTTCGAGCACGTGCCGCTGATGTCGTCCCTGTTTTCCGGCCCCCCGTACGGGATTGGCATGCTGACCGCCGGCCTGATCCTGTCGATCATGGTGCTGCCGTTCATCACCTCGATCACGCGCGACGTGTTCGAAACCGTGCCGCCGATGCTCAAGGAGTCCGCCTACGGGCTGGGCTGCACCACCTGGGAGGTGGTGCGCCACATCGTGCTGCCCTACACGCGCGTCGGGGTCGTCGGCGGCATCATGCTCGGCCTGGGGCGCGCACTCGGGGAAACCATGGCGGTGACCTTCGTCATCGGCAACGCGCACCGCATCAGCAGTTCGCTGCTGGCACCGGGCACCACGATCTCGGCGACGATCGCCAATGAGTTCACCGAAGCGGTGGGCGATCTCTACACCTCTTCGCTGATCGCGCTGGGCCTGATTCTGTTCCTGATCACTTTCATCGTTCTTGCCGCCGCGCGTCTGATGCTGCTGCGCATGGAACGCCGTGGCGGAGCCTGAGATGGATGCCCAAACCGCTGGACCGTCGATGGTGCTGTTCCGCCGCAGGCGCCGCAACCACCTGATCGCGATGAGCTTTTCATGCGGCGCCGCCGGCCTCGGCCTGATTGCGCTTGGCTGGATTCTGGTGGTGCTGGTGATGAAAGGCGCCGGCGGACTGTCGCTGCAGGTCTTCACCGAAAACACCCCGCCGCCCGGCAGCGCCGGCGGCCTGATCAACGCCATCTTCGGCAGCCTGGTGCAGACCATCGTGGCCACCGTGGTCGGCACGCCGATCGGCATTCTCGCCGGCACCTACCTTGCCGAATATGGTCGCGGAACCCGTCTTGCCGCGGTGGTGCGCTTCATCAACGACGTGCTGCTGTCGGCTCCCTCGATCGTTGTCGGCCTGTTCGTGTACGTGGTCATGGTCGAACCGATGGGCCACTTCTCGGCCTGGGCCGGCTGCGCCGCGTTATCGATCCTGGTCTTGCCGATCGTGGTCCGCACCACCGAAGACATGCTGCGACTGGTGCCGGACAGCCTGCGCGAGGCCGCCTCTGCACTGGGCGCGCCACGCAACATCGTCATTCGCCAGATCTGCTACCGCGCAGCACGAGCCGGCCTGCTCACCGGTGTGCTGCTGGCGATCGGCCGCATCAGCGGCGAAACCGCGCCGCTGCTGTTCACCTCCTTGAACAATCAGTTCTGGAGCACGAACATGAACGAACCGATGGCCAACCTGCCCGTCGTGATTTTCCAGTTCGCGCTGTCGCCGTATGAAGACTGGCAGCGTCTGGCCTGGGCCGGCGCGCTTCTGATTACACTCACGGTACTCGCGCTCAACATCGTGGCGCGCGTGCTGTCATCGTCCAAGAGTCAGGGCTCATGAAGACCATGGAATCTCCGACCCGCAACGCCGCAGACCTCCGCGAGACTTATATGCCCGAAGCGCCGAATACCGAGACCGCGGAACCGCTGAAGGAAAAGGTCAGCGTTCGCAACCTCAATTTCTACTACGGCACACATCACGCGCTGAAGGATATTTCGCTGCCGCTCTACGAGCGCTGCGTCACCGCCTTCATCGGTCCGTCGGGCTGCGGCAAGTCCACGCTGCTGCGTGTACTCAACCGCATGTACGACCTCTACGGCGGCCAGCGCGCGGAGGGCGAGGTGCTGCTCGACGGCGACAACATCATCGGCCCGGGACAGGATCTCAACCTGCTGCGCGCCCGCATCGGAATGGTATTCCAGAAGCCCACACCGTTCCCGATGTCGATCTACGACAACATCGCCTTCGGCATCCGGCTCTACGAAAAGCTCGGCCGCGCGCAGATGAACGAACGCGTCGAAGACGCGCTGCGCCGCACCGCGCTGTGGGACGAGGTCAAGGACAAGCTGCACAACTCCGGCCTGGGCCTGTCCGGCGGCCAGCAGCAGCGCCTGTGCATCGCCCGCTCGATCGCGGTGCGTCCGCAGGTGCTGCTGCTCGACGAACCCACCTCGGCGCTGGACCCCATTTCCACCGCCAAGATCGAAGAGCTGATCTACCAGCTCAAGGCCGACTACACGATCGCCATCGTCACCCACAACATGCAGCAGGCGGCCCGCACCTCGGACTATTCCGCCTTCATGTACCTCGGCGAACTGGTCGAATTCGGCACCACCGACCAGATGTTCCGCGCGCCGCGCCAGACACGCACCGAGGATTACATTACGGGCCGCTTCGGCTAGCCGCTTGTCGAGCGCACGTCATTCCGGACAAAGCCAAGGCTTGATCCGGAACGACGCGTGGTTTTTACGCCGGCCTCCCGCGAAAATCTTCAAGCCCCTCCATCAGGCCGGGCTCTCGATTCCGCGCGCCCCGATCCGGTTGTAGGCGATGCCGCCGAAGATCACGATCACGACGATCAGCTGGGCAACATAGCTTTCCAGCGTCGGAAACAGCCCCAGCCAAACCATCCGCGGGCCGGCCACAGGCGTGACCGCCATCAGTCCGGCCTCCTGCAGGCCTGCCACACCCTTGCCCGCCAGCACGAACGCGAGAATCGCGATCAGGGCCGAACTGGCGCTGAAGAAGCGGCCGATCGGAAGTTGGCGGCTGGCACGCAACATCACCCAGGCGAGTACCGCCAGCAGCACGCTGCCGACCAGCAGCCCCGCCAGCACCGGCTTGCCGCCGCCTTCGCTCCACAGCGCCGCGTAGAACAGAATGGTTTCGAACACCTCGCGGTAGACCACCACGAACGCAAGCGCCGCCAGCGCCCAGGCGGACCGCTTGGTCAGCGCGTGCGACAGCTTCTCCCGGATGTATTGTTGCCAGCGGCCGGCCAGGCTCTTGTGGTGCATCCACAGTCCGACCGTCAACAGCACCACTGCGGCGAACAGACTGCCGAAGCCTTCGGTCAGCTCGCGACTGGCTCCGCTGATGGAGATCAGCTGGGTCGCCACGAACCAGGTGGCAAAGCCGGCCAGCAAGGCGCCGATCCAGCCCACGTGAATGTACGGCATCACATCCTGGCGATTCGCCTTGCGCAGGAACGCCACCATCGCCACCACCACCAGCAGGGCTTCCAGACCTTCGCGCAGCAAGATGGTCAGCGCACCGATCATCACCGACCAGAAGCTGCCGCCGGGTGCGTCGAGCACCGCGTCGACCTCGTCGAACAGCGCTTCGATATCAGCGGCCGCACTGGCCACGGTTTCGGGCGGCGCGCCGCGGGCAATGGACGCGCGATACGCGTTCATCGCCCCTTCCACGCGTGCGAGGATGTCGCCCTTGCTGGCCAGCGTGGGTTCGATCGGTTCGAACCCGTCGAGATAGGCCGAAAGCGCCAGACTCTTCGCCGCATCCCGCTCGCCGGCGCGATACGCCTTGACACTCTCCGCCAGCTGGCTGCGGGCGAGTTCCAGTCGTCCGGCGTCGGCCGCCTGGACCGCGGCCGGCTGGTGCCGCAGATAGGCCATCACCGCATCCGCAGTGTCGGGGTCGCTGTGCTCGGCAAGCGCCGCGGGCGAGGTCTGCACCAGCGCATCCAGATCCGGAAGCTGCGCCCTCAGCGCGACCGTCTGCTCCCAGGCGGTGCGCCCGTCCGCAATCCTGTCAGCGGGGAATGCCAGGCCGGACACGTAGAACGCCAACGCCCATTGATCGGCCTCCGGCAGATGGCCGAAGCTGATCATCGGCGTGCCTTCCAGGCCCTGGTGGATCACCTGATACAGCGCGAAGACCGAGCGCTGGCGAGCCCGCTGCACATCGGTGAAATTGATCGGTGCCGGCTCCATGCCCGCGCCGGCGGGACCGTCGCCCTGGCCCTGCGCGCCATGGCAGCTGGCGCATTGCTGTTGATAGAGCACCGCACCATGCGCGATGTCCGGAACCTGCTCCGGCGCCGTGGGCACCGGGTGCAAGGCCAGCAGCGCCGCGCCCAGGTCATGCGCCGCGGCCCGCACGTCGGCCGCTGACGCCTTGTCGTTGACCAGACGCAGCAGTTCGTCGGCGCGCCGGGTCAATTCCGTGGGATCGGGCTCCGCCGGCAAGTTGACGACGCGCTGCCGGATCGTTCCCGCGAATTCCTGCATCTCCTCGTATTCGAATTCGCTGACCACTTCGCCGTTGTTCACCGCACCGGCGTAATCCACCGCCATGTAGTCGATCAGGCGCCAGGTGGTTCGGACCTCGTCGCTCAGCGCCGCAAATGCAGGCACAGACAGGGAAATCAGGGCCAAGGCCCAGCACACGAGGCCCATCTTTTTGAACATGATCGGATTCCGGCGTTAGCAGTAATGCGAACGATTATAGTTCTCTCTCGCTTGCGTGCCGAATTTTTCGCAGCTGCTGCACAAAATTCGGCGCCACGGCCGGAAAGGTCTCAGACGCCGGCGCCGTCGAGCAGTGCGAGCGCAGGCGAGACCGCCCCTTGCAGCCGTTCCCGCTGCGGACAGGTTCGCGCCAGCACGCGCAGACCCATCAGCACCGCCAGCAGGTGTCGGGCAAGATCCGCCGCGGGCAGGGTCGAGCGGATGGTGCCGTCGAGCTGCCCTGCACTGACGCGCTCGACAAAGAAGGCCTCGATTTGCGACAGCATGTCCGCGACCAGGCCTTGCAGCTGCGCGTCATGCGACGAAACCTCGAGCGCGGCGTTCACCAGCATGCAGCCCTTGCGCTCGCGGTCGGCCAGCGAGCGTTCCAGGATATCGTCGAAAAAGCGCGCGAGCGCCACGCGGGGCGCCATCGTCTCGTAGCGCCGCAGGCGCACCTGGATACTGCCGGCAAGGTAATGCTCAAGCGCCCGCCGGTAAAACGCGCGCTTGTCGCCGAACGCGTTGTAGATGCTGGCCCCGGTCAGCCCCGTCCTGTCGATCAGCTCACGCAGCGAGGTGCCTTCGTAGCCCCCGCCCCAGAAGCATTGAACCGCGGCATCGAGCACCGCGCGCTCGTCGAACTCACGTGGTCTCGCCATCGCACCACTCGTCGTCTGATTGCATCTTTGCGCTTGCGCCTTGTCTGGGGTCCTGCGGAGGCTGCATTATAGATCACACGTTCTAAAATTTAGTCAGGACAGGAACAGGGCGCAAAGCCCGTTGCACCCAGGGCTGCTGCGCATTCGAAAAACCAGAGGATGACTCGCATGATCCGATTCTATTTCCACCCGACGCCGAATCCGGCCAAGGTCGCGCTGCTGCTGGAAGAGCTTGGGCTGGCCTATGAAACGGTGCCGGTCGACACCCGCAAGGGTGAGCAACATACTGCGGCCTTTCGCGCGATCAATCCGAATGCCAAGCTCCCGGCGATCATCGACTCCGACGGCCCCGGCAAGCGCGAGACGCGCGTCTTCGACTCCACGGCGATTCTGCTCTACCTCGCCGAAAAGACCGGCCAGTTCCTCGGCGCCCCCGAAGACCGCCCCGAACTTCTGTCGTGGCTGCTGTTCATCGCCTCCGGTCTCGGGCCGTTCTCGGGACAGGCCGTGCATTTCCAGGTCGCCGCGCCACCGGGCCTCGACTACGCCGTCAACCGCTACCGACGTGAGGCAGAGCGCCACTATCAGGTCCTCGACGATCACCTCGAAGGCCGGGACTTCATCGTCGGCGACTCTTGCACGATCGCCGACATCTCGGCCTGGGGATGGCTGGATCGCGCCTCGTATGTGCTGCAGAACGATCAGGACCCGCTGGCACCGTTTCCCAACCTGAAGCGCCTGTTCGAAACGGTCGACGCGCGTCCTGCCGTGGCCCGCGCCCGCCGGGTCGGCGAGGACCATGAATTCAAGAACGATTTCGACGAGCAGGCGCGTCGCGCCCTGTTCCCGTCGAACTATCCCCAGAACGCGTGAACACACCCGCAGCGGAGACCCGAGCATGAGCGATTCCCCCGAATACACGCCACCGAAGGTCTGGACCTGGAACAAGCCCAGCGGTGGCCGGTTCGCCAACATCAACCGACCGGTCGCCGGCCCGACGCACGACAAGCCATTGCCGGTCGGCAAGCACCCGCTGCAGCTCTACTCGATGGCGACACCGAACGGCCAGAAAGTCACGATCATGCTCGAAGAGCTGCTCGCCCTCGGCCACGCCGGTGCCGAATACGACGCCTGGATGATCAACATCGGCGACGGCGATCAATTCGGCAGCGGTTTCGTCGACGTGAATCCGAACTCGAAGATTCCGGCCTTGATGGACCGCTCCGGCCCGGAGCCCTTCCGCGTCTTCGAATCCGGCGCGATCCTGCTCCACCTCGCCGAAAAGTTCGGGGCCTTCCTGCCCACCTCACCCGCCACGCGCAGCGAGTGCCTGTCCTGGCTGTTCTGGCAAATGGGCAGCGCGCCCTACCTCGGTGGCGGATTCGGCCACTTCTACGCGTATGCCCCGCTCAAGATCGAATACGCGATCGACCGCTTCGCGATGGAGGTCAAGCGCCAGCTCGACGTGCTCGACCGCCGCCTCGGCGAAAGCGAATACCTGGCCGGCGACGACTACACGATCGCCGACATCGCCGTGTTCCCCTGGTACGGAGGCATGGTCGAAGGCTGGCTGTACAGCGCCGCCGAATTTCTGTCGGTGCAGGGCTACACCAACCTGCGGCGCTGGGCCGACATGATCGGCGCACGTCCGGCGGTGAAGCGCGGTCGCATGGTGAACCGCCCGTTTGGCGAGCTTTCCGAACAGCTGCGCGAGCGCCATGACGCCGACGACTTCAACACCCGGACGCAGGACAAGCTGGAACAAGCTCAGTGACGCGGAACCGCGAGCCGGCGCGGCACCCCATTCAGCGACGCTGCCGAAAGAACGACTGAAGTTGCGCCGAGCAGTCTGCGGCGAGCACGCCGCCGGTCCATTGCGGCCGATGATTGAGTTGCGGATTGGCGATCAGGTCGTAGACCGAGACCACGGCACCGGCCTTGGGATCCCAGGCGCCGAACACCAGGCGCGAGATTCGCGCGTGCAGAATCGCGCCGGCGCACATGGCGCAGGGCTCCAGCGTCACGTACAGCGTGCAGCCGTTCAGACGGTAATTGCCGAGCCGGCGCGCAGCATCGCGCAAGGCGATGATCTCGGCGTGCGCCGTCGGGTCATGGTCACCGACCGGCGCATTGGCGCCCTCGCCCACGCATTGCCCCAGTGCATCGACGACCACCGCGCCGACCGGGACCTCGCCGGCGTCGGCGGCCGCCTCCGCCAACTGCAAGGCTGCACGCATCCAGTGTTCATCGTGGCGTGGATCGTTCATCCGCAGATAGTAGTGCACGGACAGGCGGGCCCGGGCAGCGGTCTGCGCACCGCCACCCGGTCTGCGGAACTCAGCTCGAGCCGCTGGGCTCCATCAGGGCGTCCGTGGCCGGCGGTTCGTGGCCATCGTAGGGCTGCGCGCTCTTGTCCGCCGCAAACCGCTCGCAGATGTAGAGAATCACGGCGACACCGAGATAGCTCAGGGCCACCCCGGGGGTCTTGAACACGCCGATGGCCTCGCTGTGCATGAAGCCGAAGAAGGTCAGCACCGCGCCGACCAGGGCGAAGATCGAGGCTTTCATGAAGTGGCGGTCGATCATGCAGGCGGTGATCGAGGCCAGGATCACACTGCACAGGATCGCGCCGCCGCCGACGATCTCCAGACCGTGGTAGAGCACACCGGCCTGCCCCAGCTTGTCGATTCCAACGGCGCCGGCATTGGTACCGGCAGCGCCGAGCGCGCCATCGATGATGGTCTTGCCCCAACCGGCCACCTGCGGAATCAGCGCAATGATTACCGCGGGTGCGTGGCTGCGCGGCGTCTCCTGGAACGCCTGGGCGCCGATCAGCATGCCGATGTACAGCAGGATCGGCGAAATCGCCACCACCGGAATCAGCGCCATCATCAAGGCCAGAATGCCGCACCAGGACAGCACCAGCACCATCGCGCCGGTGGCCGCCGAGTAGCCGATGCGGCCCCCGATCGCCTTCCAGCCGGGGTGGCCGATGTAGACCGCGTTGATGAAGGGATTGCCGAGGCAGCAGCCGATCAGGCTGACCACGCCGTCGGCCGTGAGCACGCGCGTGGTCGGAAAGTCGTCACCGCCCACCGAGGCGCTTTCGACGTTGTTCATCGCCTCGACCAGGTCGTAGATGCCGAACGGGATCGCGGTGACCAGGATCACGCCGAGAAACTCGAAGCCAGAGAACACATGCCCGAACTGCGGCAGCGGGATCGAAAAGCCGAAGCTCGCCAGCGAATCGCCGAGCCCGGCGACACTGAGACCGCCGATGTTGAGACCCAGCGCGGTGGAGCCCCAGGCGATCGCCGAACCGACCGCGATCGCCACCAGCCCCGCCGGAATACCGCCGTAGCGCACGCCGCCGAACCAGCTGGCGATGAGGATGGCGAAACAGACCACGCCGATCATCGGCGTCATGTACATCTCCAGTGTCGGGCGCATCGAGATGAAGGCAATGGAGACGCCGGCCAGGGCGCCGAGCAGCGCCGCCCGCGGCGTGATCTTGCGCACGATGGGCGCCACGAAGCCGCCGGCCATCAGCACGAAGCTCTGGATGAACACCCAGGTCAGCCCCGCTTCCCAGCCCTTGATCGGGTCGCCGGTGCTGGCGCTGATCGGCAACATGATCACGAACACCACCACGAACATGTGCGGCACGCTGATGCCCGAGGGCAGCGCACAGACGTCGTTGCGCCCGGTCTTCTTGGCCAGCCGGTAGGCCAGCCAGGCGTAGTAGACCGTGGACAGGAACATCATCAGCCCGGTGGCCGGCAGGATGGTGCCGAACACCAGCGAATCGGGCAGCTTGAGGACGTAACGCATCAGCGCCGTCAGCGTCAGCATGTTGACCAGAATATTGGTGCCGAAACCGAAGAACGCGTTCCAGTCCCCCGGCGCCCAGACCTGCGGTTTGAAAGTGTTCATATGTCTGCTCCCTACTGCATGAAGGACCGCGCGCCCCTGCGCGCGGTTGGAGGTTCAACGGCGCGCGGACAGTGCCTCGATCACGCGCTGCGAATGGCTGACCCAGCCGAAGATGCCGCTCTGTGCGCAAATCATCTCCAGACCCAGGCGCTGGAAGTCCGGAAAGTACGAACCGACGCAGTCCTCCAGCACCAGGCAGTCGTAACCGCGGTCATTGGCCTCGCGCACGGTGGTGTTGACGCAAACCTCGGTGGTGACGCCGGTCACGATCAGCTGATGGATGTCGCGGTGCTGGAGAATGGCGTGCAGGTCGGTGGACCAGAACGCGCCCTTGCCGGGCTTGTCGATCACCGGCTCGCCGGCCTGCGGATACAGCTCCGGAATGATGTCGTGACCGGCCTCGCCACGGATCAGGATGCGGCCCATCGGCCCCGCATCGCCGATGCGCGTGTCTCCGTGGCCGCGCCGCCACTTGGCCGGCGGCAGGTCGGAAAGGTCCGGCCTATGGCCTTCGCGCGTGTGCATCGCCAGCAGGCCGGCCGCGCGCCAGGCTGCCAGCAGGCTCCGGTTGGGCTCGATGGTTCGGCGCAGTTGCGACACATCGTTGCCGAGCATTTCGCCGAAGCCGCCGGGCTCCAGGAAATCGCGCTGCATGTCGATGATCAGCAGGCCGCAGTGCTCCGGATCCAATTCGAACGGATAAGGTGTCGCGTCGATTGTCAGCATGCCGCCCCCTTGCAGATTGCCTGCCATTGCGCCGTGCGCACCGGGCACATCGATCAGAACCCGAAACCGAAGCCGGCGAACACATTGACCACATCGTCGTGGCCGCCCTCGTGGCCCGTCGTCAAGGAGTTGGCGTCGACCAGGCTGTCGTTGATCAGGTAGTAGTACTGCACGCCGCCATAGAGGTACCAGTCACCGAACTGCGGTGGCACGAAGCCGGCCGGCATCTTCAAGGTGATTCCGGTGCTGGCCACCCCGAAATTGCTGCCGTCGGTCGGAAAGAATTCCTCGCTGGTGCCGCCGCTCCAGTAGTCCTCGGGACCCACGGTGATCCAGGTCGGCAGCGTGACCGTCAAGGCACCGCCGGCCGACTTGAACGTCGGCGTCATGCCCAGTTCCACGTCGAAGGTATTGCCGCGATCGCCGAGCACCACCGTGGAGTCGCCGTCCACCGCCCAGAACAGCTTGGCGTAGGGCTGGAACGAAAACGGTCCACCGGCGCTGTCGTCGTAGTTGGCCGTGAACTCGATGTTCTGTTCGGTCTTGAAGGCGCCGGGCGGACTCAGGAAGACGACGTAGCTGGCGCCGAGCTTGAGCTTGTCGCTGGGCGAATAGTTGAAACCCACGAAATAGTCGAACTCGTTCCAGGCGCCGACCGTGTCCGAGGACACCGCCGGATCGTGGTTGATGTCGGTCCAGATGCCGACCACCACCGAGGTCTTGGCGCTGGTCAGAAATACCAGTCCGCCCAGGATCTGGCTGGTCACGCCCTCGTCGGTCACCAGCAAGCCGCGTGGCGTGATGTAGTTCGGTTTGACCGAGTAGTCACCAAAGCCATGGATCGCCGAACCCGGCGCCGCGTCCGCCCAGACCTGCGACACCAGCAGCGACAGCGCCACGCTCAAACATGCAGTCCCCAGCCAATTCTTCATCGTGATTTCCCTGATTGCTTGCATCGAATGCGCCACCGGCTGTCGAGCTTCCGGCACCGGGTCTGAATTTATCCAAACTTGCATACAAGATTGGATACGCAATGCCTGTGCCAGTCTTCCGGGCACGAATCAGGACTTTGGCGGGGCCGCGCAATATCGCGTTCGCGGACAAGGATCAGGACTATTTTTATTTTTTATTCAGCTTATTAGGCATCCCTCGATGCGCGCCGAGGGGAGCCGGTTCGATGCGGCGCGCCAACCCGGGCGTGCCGCGCGCACCGGCCTCGCTCAGCATCGGGGCGCAGGCCGATCCAATGATGTGCAGAATCCGGCAGGAAGGCCCGACGCCCTCTCTGGAACCTGATGGAGAAAGCGCGCCGAATCGGCCGCTTCGGACCAAACTCGGTCAGCCCGCGCCGGCGATCGCCTCGCGTGCCTGATGCAGCATGTGCAGGGTGATCTTGCGAACCTCGTTCTTGCTCTGCGTGACGTGCGAACGCAGCAGGATCGTCGCCTCGGTGGACTGGCGCTTGAGGATCAGGCGCAGAATCTTGGCGTGCTCCTCATAGGTCGCCTCGATGCGATTGGACTTGAGAAAGTCCAGCCGGCGGATGATGCGGATCTTTTCGGTGATGTCTTCGTGCACACGCGCGATTTCACGATTGCCGGCAGCACTGACCAGGGTAGTGTGGAAGGCCTCGTCGAGCGCCGCGATCTGGCGCGCCTCGGTGACGCGCTGATCCTTGGGGACCAGCCACTGACGCTTGAGCGCCTCCAGGTCCGGCGGCGGGTCCATCTGGCACAACCGTTCCACCGAGGCTGTCTCGATCAGGATGCGCAGGTCGTAGAGTTCGTCGAAACGCGGAAAATCGAACGGCGACACGCTCCAGCCGCTGCGGAAACCGACGTCCAGATAGCCCTCGCGTTGCAGGCGATACAGGGCATCTCGAACCGGCGTGCGCGACACGCCGTGCTGTTCCGCGAGTTCGTTTTCGGTGAATCGGTCGCCCGGCAACAGCTCGAAATCGAAAATTGCCTGCTTGACCTTGGTGTACACCTGCTCGGCGAGCGGGTTGGTCTGCTTCGGCTTCGGCATGACGGGCGTGGGTGTAAGTGTTGTTCTTCAGGTTCGCGGGCACGGCGCCGCCTTTCCGAACCCTTGGGCCTGTGATCGGTGGCGGCGGCGATTCCCGAGCTTAGGACCTCTCGCCCGGCAGCGCCACGTGCGCGGCGTCGATCAGGCTCACATGCGCCGCGACGATGCGCCAGCCCTGCGCGAATCGAATCCAGGTCTGGGTCTGACGGCCGATGGCGGTCGACGGCGCTGTGGAGAATTCGGTGCAGGCCGAACCCGCATCGCGGCCGAAGGTGGTGATCACGGTGCGCAGCAGACGGCGCCGGCGATCCACCGGCGATGCGCCGAGCCGGTAGGCGCTCAGCGCGGCATGGCCGTGGCTGTGCTCGGTGATGCCGTAGCGCAGCACCCGGTCGTCGTGCCAGAAAAAGTCGTTGAGCGCCGCAACGTCATTGGCCAGCAGGGCCGCCTCGTAGCGCTCGAACACCTGTTGGAGCTCCGCCAGGGTCGCCGGATCGTTCACCGTCAAATCGTCGTCCTTGGCCGGCACGCGGTGCCCCGAGCTTCGTGGAAGCCGATTATTGCTGCTAGGCCCGACAAAGGCACGCGCGGCCGTGCGCAGCCTCAAGTCGACAGGCTTGCGAGGACCGCGGCCGAATCCGCCACCGCGCCGAACACCCCGCCCTGCATCTTGACCATGTTCAGCGCCGCCAGGTGATTGCCGTAGTCGGTGGCTCCGCAGCAGTCCTCGACCAGCAGGCACTCGAAGCCGCGGTCATTGCCTTCGCGCATGGTGGTGTGCACGCACACGTCCGTGGTGATTCCGGTCAGCAGCAGGTTGGCGATGCCGCGCGTGCGCAGGATCAGCTCCAGATCGGTGGCGCAGAACGAGCCCTTGCCGGGCTTGTCGATCACGATTTCTCCGGGCGCGGGCGCCAGTTCCGGAATGATGTCCCAGCCCGGTTCGCCGCGCACCAGGATCTTGCCGCAAGGACCGGGATCGCCGATGCCGGCGCCGATCTGGCGCGAGCGCCAGCGCTTGTTGGCGGGCAGGTCCGACAAGTCGGGTCGATGGCCTTCGCGCGTGTGGATCACCCAGAAGCCCAGCTCGCGCGCCTTCGCCAGCAGGGCCTTGATCGGCGCGATCGGCGCGCGCGTCAGCGACAGGTCATAGCCCATCTTGTCGACATAACCGCCCTCGCCGCAGAAATCGGTCTGCATGTCGATGATCACCAGCGCCGTGTCCGAGGGTGCGAATTCGCCGTTGTACGGCCAGGCATAGGGCTGCGCGGCGACGGTTCCGAACTTCATGGCAAGACTCCTGAGGGGGCTATCCCCGAATGCTTCATCGACGACGCATCGCCGATGCCAGTTGTAATGCGCCGGCTCATGCCTCGGCGCCCGCCCGGTAGGCGCGCCAGCCGCCGAAGGCCGAAATGTCCTCGGCACCCTGGACCGCCCAGGGCTCGCAGACGAAGCCCTTGGCCCAGCCGCCGTCCTCCAGCTCCAGCGAGCCGATCGCCAGCGGCGAGTCCGCCCAGGCGATGAAGCGTCCCAGCTGCGCCGCAGGCAGGCGCCAGACCTCTACCTCGATCGACGCACCGTCCTGCTCGCAACGCACCAGGCCGGGCTTGGGCGGAGCGGTATTGGCCAGCGCATACAGGCGGTAGTGCGGCGCCGTGCGGCAGCTCCGGACGCGGCGCGCGCCGCATTCGAGCAATTGCCAGTTCAGCGGCTGCCCCAGCAGATGCGCCCCGACCACGACCAGATCGAGGCTCGCCGAAGCCGACGGCAGCGGCTCGAACGCAAGGCTGCCCGCCGCAGCGCGTGGCGCGCCGCCGGCCAGCGCCTCGGCCAGCACCTGCGCCATCGCCGCAAGCCGGTGATCGCTGCCCGCCGGCGCCAGCAGCGTCACGCCGAACGGCAGACCGTCGCCGCGACGGCCCGCCGGTATCGCGATCGCCGCCAGGTCCAGCAAGTTGGCGAAGTTGGTGTAATGACCCAGGCGCGTATTGATCTCGATCGGCTGGTCCAGCACCTCGGCGATCCGCGGGTGCGTCGGCGCCGTGGGCACCAGCAGCGCATCGACCGTTGCGAACAATCGCGCCGCCGCCGCGCGATGCTCGGCCAGCCGGTATTCCCCACGGAAGGCATCGACCGCGCTATGGCCGTCCGCCGCCGCGATGATGCTGCGCACCGAGGGTTCGATGTCCGCCGCATGCGCCTCGAAGAAATCGCCCAGCGCGGCACGCCGCTCGGCGACCCAGGGCCCCTGGTACAACAGCTTGGCGGCGGAGAACACCGCCTCCGTCTCCACCGCCTGCAACCGCACGAACGGCAACTGCGCCACGCTGTCTCGCGCAGATTCGAAGGCGGCCTGCGACTGCGCGTCGCCATGGAACTCGCAATGCTGCGGCACGGCAATGCGAAACTCCCGGCTGCACGGCGGCGCGGCCAGCGGCATCCGCGAGTAGCAGTCCTGCGCATCCTCGCCGGCTAGCACGCCCAGCACCTGCCAGGCGTCCACCACATCGCCGGCAAACACCGAGATGCAGTCCAGCGTGCGGCAGGCCGGCGACAGACCACGGGTGCTGACCAGGCCGCGGCTCGGCTTGAGCCCGACGATGCCGTTGAAACCCGCCGGCACCCGGCCGGAACCGGCCGTGTCGGTGCCCAGGGCGAAGGCCACCAGACCCTGCGCCACCGCCACCGCCGAGCCCGAACTGGAACCGCCGGCGATCCGTTCGGGAAACTCCGGGTGGCGCACCACGCCATAGGGCGAGCGCGTGCCGACCAGGCCGGTCGCGAACTGATCGAGATTGGTCTTGCCGACCAGCATCGCCCCCGCCGCCTCCAGCCGCGCCACCGCCGTCGCGTCGCGCTGGGGGGTGTAGGCGAACGCCGGACAGGCCGCCGTGGTCGGCAGGCCCGCGACATCGATATTGTCCTTGACCGCGTAAGGCACACCGAGCAGCGGAAACCGCTCCAAGGCCTCGGCGCCGTACCGCGCCAGCCAGGCGTCGCACTCGGCGGCGCGCGCCAGCAGCGCCGATTCGTCCACGCGCGTGATCCACAGCGGATTGTCGTCCGCCGCGGCCAGGCGCCGCAGCACCTCCCGCGCGCAGTCGCCGGGCATGGCGCAACCCTCAAGATACGCCCGGTGCAGGCGCGCCACCGACAATCGCGGCGAGGAAAACGCAGACCAGAGTGCCTGGGACGGATTCATGCGTCTTGTATACAAGATTGAATCCGCAATTGACAAGCCCGCCCGGAGCGGCAGGGCCATCGTCACCTTGCCGTGGATAAGGTGACCGGCTCGCCAGACTTTCGTGCCCCCTTACGCCCCTTCCGGGGTTTAATGTAATCTTCCCGCTACATATTTGCGTTATTTGAAGCACGAAGAAGTCAAATGCCAACCCCGCACCATCCACCCGCCTCGGTGCAGCGCGCCCTGCGCAAGCTCGGTGCGGACATTCGCGATGCCCGCCGCCGCCGGCGATTGCCCATGGCAGTCGTCGCTGAGCGCGCATTCACATCCCGCTCGACCCTGCAAAAGATCGAGGCCGGTGACTTCAGCGTCGGCATCGGCATCTATGCCGCCGTCCTTCATGCGCTCGGCCTGCTCGACGGCCTGGACCAGATCGCCGACATCGGAAACGACCCCGTTGGACAGGCGCTGGCCAGCGCCGAACTGCCCAAACACGTCCACCTCAAGCGAACAGACGGATCATCCCGCAATGGCTGACTTCGAGGTGCACATCGACCTCAACGGTATTACCCGGACCGTCGGCTTGGCGAGAAGCAATCGCGTACGCGGCGCGGAAACCATCGTCTTCGAGTACGACCGTGCCTGGCTGACCGCGCCCGAACGCTTTTCACTGGAGCCCGCTCTTGCCCTGAGCCGTGGCGCATTCGCACCACCCGCCGGACAGGCGATCTTTGGTTCCATCGGCGACTCCGCGCCCGACACCTGGGGGCGCCGCCTGATGCAGCGTGCCGAGCGCCGTCGGGCCGAACGCGAAGGACGCGCCGTCCGCACCCTGTCGGAAAGCGACTACCTGCTGGACGTGGCCGACGAGACTCGGCTCGGCGCGCTTCGATTCCGCCGAATCGGCGAAGAGCCGTTCCAGGCGCCGGCCCGCGCGGGCGTTCCCGCCCTGATCGAACTCGGCCGACTGCTGCAGATCACCGAGCGGATTCTCCGAAACGAGGAAACCGACGAGGACCTGCAGCTTATCTTCGCGCCGGGCTCATCCCTCGGCGGTGCACGTCCCAAGGCATCGGTCATCGATCAGCACGGCCACTTTTCCATTGCCAAATTTCCGAAGGAGACCGACGAATACAGCATGGAGACCTGGGAGGAGATCGCCCTGCAGCTCGCGGCACGCGCCGGCATTGCCACGCCGCACCACGAACTGATCCAGGTCGCCGGCAAGGCGGTGCTACTGTCGCGGCGCTTCGATCGTGCCGGGGCCGTCCGCATTCCATTCCTCTCGGCCATGGCGATGACCGGATCAAAAGACGGCGAGCTCGGCCGCTACCCGGAGATTGTTGATGCCCTCGCGCAACATGGCGCGCAAGGCAAAGCCGACGCCCATGCCCTCTACCGGCGTGTCGCCTTCAACGTCCTGATCTCGAACGTCGATGACCACCTGCGCAATCACGGTTTCCTGTGGCTCGGCCGAGCGGGATGGTCCCTGTCGCCCGCCTACGACCTCAATCCCGTGCCAACCGACCTCAAGGCGCGCGTGCTGACGACGAACATCGACCTCGACGAAGGCACCTGTTCGATCGACTTACTGGAAGCCGCATCGGGATTTTTCGGACTCAGACTGCCGCAGGCCCGCGCGATCATCAAAGAAGTCGCGGCGGCCACGGCAACTTGGCGAGCTACGGCCAAATCCGTCGGCGCCCGTTCGGTCGAGATCAATCGCATGGCCAGTGCCTTCGAGCACGAGGATTTCAGGCGCGCGCTGGTACTTTGACGAAGCGGCACGGAGATCGGTTTTGCCTCCGATTCCATGATGCGACGATTGTCGTACCCGTCGACCCATTCCAGGGCGGCGACCTCCACGGCATCGATAACAACGAGAACGACCTGAATTGCCGGATCAGCTGTTGCAGCCCCGATTGGGAACGATATAGTTTCCATAGTCAGCGCTCCGGCCTAGTAGTCCTCACATGAGAAGACTACGGATGTGAGGTGTGAGCCGAATCGAGGGGCGCCCCCTTCTCCCTCCGGGAGAAGGGTTGGGGATGAGGGCGCTCGGCGCCCATTTGTACGCCGAAATTGCCCCTGCGGCGGGCGCCCTCACCCCAGCCCTCTCCCGGAGGGAGAGGGAGAAAATCGCTTTTTTGCAAAGCCCGAAATTATCAAGTGGATGGAGTACTGGTGCTGTTCGCCGAGGAGCGCGAACTGCTGTTCCTGGCGACGAAATGATCCGAAAGACGCCGCTTTGCCGCTTTGCAAGAAAGACATGAAGAAATGCCAAAGGCACAGCACACATCTCGTCCACCCATCCGCGTCAACCCCGGCCCCGGGCGCCCGCCGGTGCTGTCGGAGACGGAGCGGTGCAAACGGATTCTCGACGCGGCCGAGAAGGTGTTCGTCGCCGAGGGATACGGCGCGGCCACGATGGAGGAAGTCGCCCGGGTCGCGAGGATGTCGAAGAAGACGATCTACAGACTGTTCCCCGACAAGGAGCATCTGTTCGGGGCGCTGATGAGCGACGTCGATGGCTTCCCCGGCAGCGAGGGCAAGCGGGCCCCCATCCCGTCCGACCCCATCGACGATTTGCGGAACCACTTACTGACGATGGCGGAGTTCACACTGTCGTCGCGGCAGGTGGAGATCACGCGGCTGGTGATCTCCGAAGCCCGGCACTCGCCGAAACTCGCCGACGAGTTTTATGCGCGCGTCATGCGCAAGGGCCAAGCCTATCTGACCGAAGGGGTCGCGCGCGCGCTCAAGGCCAAGGGAGTCGCCGAAGCCCACGATCCCGAAGCGACGGCGATGGCCCTGTTCGGCGCGGCGCTGGGCGGTTTGCATCTGGCGGCACTGTTCGGAAGGCAGAAAGGCGTGCCGCGCGAGCAATTGCTCGCCCACATCGATCTGGCGATCGCACTCGTGCTTCCCAGGCTGCCGAGAGGCGATTCCGCCTTGCCCGAGGTGACAAAGAGCGAGCGTGCATCGTCGATGAAGCCTTGAACGGCTGACGAGATCGGTATCGCGCGCCGCGATCGCTGAATGGCCAACAGACCTCGCTATTCAATTTGGGAACGGAGTCGTTTTATTATGGCCGCAGAAACCTGAACGAGATCCCCCCCCACATGACACCGTCCTCCAGTCGCATCGCCGTCATCCTCGGCAGCCTGAGCGCACTGGGACCGCTGGCCATCGACATGTACCTGCCGGCCCTGCCGGTGATCGCCGCCGATCTGCACGTGGACGAGGGCATGATGCAGTTCAGCCTGATGGCCTTCTTCGCCGGGCTGATGCTGGGACAGTTGTTCTACGGACCAGTGTCGGACCGCACCGGGCGCAAGCCGATGATCTACGTCGGCTTGGCACTGTTCGCCGGCGCCTCGCTGGGCTGCGCGTTCGCCTCAAGCGCCAGCCAGCTGGCCGCGTGGCGTTTCGGGCAAGGGCTCGGCGGCTCGATCGGCATGGTGATCGGCTTGGCGGTGGTGCGCGACCTCTACACGGGCCGCGCCGCCGCGCGCCTCATTGCGCTGATGATGATCGTGCTCGGCGTGGCGCCGATTCTGGCGCCGCTCATCGGCACCTTCATCACCTCGCTGCTGCCGTGGCGGGCCTTGTTCGTCATCCTCGCGCTGTTCGGCGCTGCCAGCGCCGCGCTGGTCGCCATCGCCTTGCCGGAGACGCGGGCCGTAGAGCTTCGCAGCCGGGTCCATCCGGGCGTGGTTCTGCGCCGCTACCTGCATCTGGCCGCCAGCCGCCACTACCTCCCCTACGTGGCCGCGACGGCGATCGCCCAGGCCGGATTCTTCGCCTACCTCGCGGGTTCGTCGTTCGTCTTCATCTCGGTGCATGGCCTGTCGCCCACCGCCTATAGCCTGATCTTTGCGCTCAATGCGCTCGGGCTGATGGCGGGCGCGCGACTCGGTCCGGCACTGATGGGGCGTTTCCGGCCGCAGACCATCGTACGCGCCGCGCTGGTTGCCTACGCCATGGCGGCCTTGACGCTGCTGGGCCTCGAACTTGGCGGCGGCGCCGGACTGGTGGCGCTGTCGGCGCTGCTCTTCGTCGTCGTCACCTCGGTCAGCTTCGTCATGCCGCTGTGCGGCGCGATGGCCCTGGAAGCCTATGGCGCCATCTCCGGCACGGCGGCCGCGCTGATGGGCGCGATCCAGTTCGGCGCCGGAACCCTGGCCTCGCTGGCCGTCGGTCTTGCCGCCAACGGCACCGCCCTGCCCATGATCGCGACCATCGCCGTCAGCGGCGTGCTCGCCTGCGTCGTTGCCTTCAGCGCCTTTCCGAAACCCGAAGCTCTCTTGCAAGGAGAACCCTCAGCATGATCGCCATTACCGCAGCCACCGGCCAGCTCGGCCGCCTGGTCATCGAATCACTGCTCCAGACGATGCCCGCCGTCGGCATCGCCGCACTCGTCCGTAGTCCCGAGAAGGCAGCGGACCTGGCCGCCAAAGGCATCCTTGTCCGGCATGCCGACTACGACCTCCCGGAGACCCTGGATAGCGCGTTGCACGATGTTGACAAGCTGCTGTTCATCTCATCCAGCGAGGTCGGCCGCCGGGTACCGCAGCACCGCGCGGTGATCGCCGCGGCGAAGAAGGCGGGCGTGAAGCGGGTGGCCTACACCAGCATCCTGCACGGCGAGCGCTCGCCGCTGGTGCTGCGCGAAGAACATGTCCAGACCGAAGCGTTGCTGGCGGAAAGCGGCCTTGCGCATGTGCTGCTTCGCAACGGCTGGTATGCGGAGAACTACACCGCAAACCTGGCGTCGGTGCTCGCAAGCGGATCGCTGAGCGGCTGCGAGGGTGAGGGGCGTATCTCGGCGGCCGCGCGCGCCGACTATGCCGAGGCGGCCGCAAAGGTGTTGACGGCGGCTGACGACCCCTCCGGCCGCATCTACGAACTGGCCGGCGACCAGGCTTTCACGATGGCCGAACTGGCGGCCGAGATCACGCGCCAGGCGGGCAAGACCATCGTTTATCATCACCTAACGGAGGTGGACTACAAGGCAGCGCTGATCGCGGCGCAGCTGCCGGAGCCCGTCGCCGCCATGTTTGCCGCCAACAGCGTGGGCATCTCCCAGGGCGGGCTGTTCGACGACAGCCGTCAACTCAGCCGGCTCATCGGCCGCCCCACCACGCCACTGTCGAAGACCGTGGCGGCGGCGCTGCAAAGCGAACCGGCCCCATGAATCCCGCCCCTTTGCAAACCGCCATCCTGCGCTACAACACGCTGGCGATCCTGTTCCACTGGACGACCGTGGCGCTCTTTCTCGTCGCCTACGTCGCGGTCTACTACCGCATCTGGTTCACCGTGCGCGGCGAAGCGGCCAATCTCACCGCCATCCGCATTCACACCATCGCCGGCGTCGCGATCGGGCTGATCGCCATCCTGCGGCTGATCTGGCGCGGCGTCGCGCCGCCCCCCGGGTTTGCGCACGGGCGCCGGGTCGAACACCTTGCCGCCACGGCGATGCACGGCGTGCTTTATTTCTTCATGATCGCCATGCCACTCACCGGCTATCTGGGCCTGCGCGCACCGTTGGGCTGGATCGACATCCCGAAGTTCGAAGACACCGCGCTCTACGCCTGGCTGGTGACGGAACGCCTCGGGCTGAGCTGGCAGCAATGGGAAGCCCCCATCGACGGGTTTCACAAGACCGCGGGCGCCTTCGTCATCTGGGCGCTGGTGCTGATCCACGCCGCGGCCGCGCTGTTTCATCACTACCTCCGACGCGATGACGTTCTGGCGAGGATGATTCCCAAACTGCACCCTCGCCGTTCCGACGTTCCTCCTCTATCGTGATCGTGGTGATCCATGACCGAAGAGGCACTTCGTCAACACATCGAGAACTCGTCCACCTTCGAGAGCGAGACCTTCGAAAGGCTCGATCTGACGGGCGTGAAGCTGTCAGGCAAGGAGTTCAGCCAATGCACCTTTCGCCGTGCGAACCTGAAGGACACCACCTGGATCGGCGCCGTGCTCGAGGACTGCGTCTTCGATACATGCGATCTCTCGAACCTCCGGCTCAGGGGTGCGACATTGCGAGGCGTCGAGTTCACGGGGAGCAAGCTCATCGGAACCGTCTGGGCCGAGTTGGCGGCTCACCCGGTGCTCGCCTTGTCGGACTGCAACATGCGCTATCAGTCGTTTGCGTCACTCGACCTGCGCCGCACGAAGTTCACGCGCTGCGCGATCGATGAATCGACGTTCCACCACGTGAATCTGACCCGGTCGGTTTTCGACGAGTGCAGCCTCGTACAGTCGAGGTTCGACCAATGCACGCTGATCGGCGCCGATTTCTCGACATCGACCGGTGTTTACTTCGACGCCGTGAGGAACAGGGCAAAGGGGGCTCTCGTCTCCATCGAGACCGCAGCGCTCATCGCCTCGTCGATGGGTCTCATCGTATCGGGCTTCAGGCACGAGTGAGCGACGCGGGTCGGCCGCGTCGCCGAGTGCGACATCGAGGACACGCACCGCAGTTTTTCCGGGCGAAATCCATGGGTCTCGAAGAAGTCGAGGCTTGGATCGAAGCCCGCAAGCAGGCATCTCGATCAGGCCAGAATGGCAGCCGCATGGCCCCGATCAGACAGCCAAGGCTTCCAGCTCCGCAGAAAGCTGTCGTGGTAGCCGACGCTGTCATCGGCCAGTGCGCTGCGCACCGCTGCATCGGCGCTATCCGCCTCGCGAGTGAACTCCAGCGCCAGCCGACCCAGCTGACCGATGCCTACGAGAGCATCATCGCAGCCCGCCTCGCCCAAACGCTCGACCAGCGCTTCCATGTCCCAATCTTCGTTGGACAACTGGTACTTCAAGGTGGAGGCGTATTCCATCGCCATTCCTCGGCGCCTCGCTGCTCGCGGTGCGTGGTGCAGTTGTCCACAACGCGCCGCAAGGCCCGCGCATGGTTGCCCGGATTCTTCGGCGTGCTCCACACGCTGTAGATGCAGAACCCGCCGCAACGGCATGGCGCCAATTTCGTTGAGCCGCCGGTTCTGGAAGGTCGGCAGGATGCCCCGGTCGACGATGCGCTTGCGCATCGCCTTCGTGCTGTCAGCCATCCGGGCGCCGGCAAGCCATTGGGCAGAGCATCCTTAGTGCTACAGGTTGCCTGAAAACGACCAGGTTTCAGCTTTATGGAACCATCGCCTCGAGTGCGATTACCGCCTGCTCGAGCCCGCCCAGTATCGTATCGGCAACACGCGGCGAAAAGTCCTGCGGCAGATCGGCTTGCACTTCAGTAATGACCGCCGGCGTAAGGCTGAGGAGTTCTTCGATGATCGGCTCGGCGGTCGGAGCGTAGCCGATCTTCTGCGCGGTGCTGTTGAAGTGCCTGCGCTGGATTCCGTGCATCTCGTAGTGACGGTTCTGGCCGAGCAAAGCCATCGCCAGTTTGATTTCGTAGGGAGACCATTGATTTGGGCCGTCACCCAACACCGGGTAGGCCGACATGACGTCGTACAGTCGAGTCAACTGGAACCGACCGCGCGGCAGCAGCTGGATGCTGAAATTCTTGGCGTGGCCATCGGGCGCTCGCAGCAACCAGAACAAAACCTGTGCAGTCATCACGGTCTTCATGTCGGCCTCGGCGTTTACCGACTGCCGCAGCGTGTCGAACAAGGCCTTGAGTCCAGGCCCTCCCTCGTTCTCGTATTTGCGTAGCGGCGAGCAAGCCTCGACTTGGCAGAAATCTTCCTGAGGCAGCCGCATGAGCCACTGCCCGTTGGGTGCGCGGCGCCGGTCGAAGCGCTCAACCACCAGCACGCGCTGCTGGCCGAAGGTCGCGATACGGGCGTCGGCAACGTTCAGGCCATAGGCTTTCAGCAGCCGCAGGCACAGCCATTCGTTATCGACGGAGGTGCTGAAGTCCGCTTGCCGCCCGCCCATCAGGCCCAGCGGAAGCTTGAAGATGTGGCTCGTGGGCGTGGCACCGCGCGGTGCGAGCCACTGCCCTTCCCACCACAGGAAGGCCGTCTTCTCCTGCGCGCCGGCCAGGGAAATACGGAAGTCCGCATCCGGATCCCGGCCGGCAGCGAAGGCTTGCGGCGAAACGGTTTCGATCAGGTGCCGCTCGATGTCCTCCTCGGACAGGGGCAGGCCTTCAATGCGATCGAAATCCTTCGGTACCTCATCTTCTTCCAGGATCTGCACGGCACCCACGCAATCGCGCCCGATGGCCTTCAGCAGATCGAAGGGATCGGTCGACCCCGTCCTGAAGCGCTCGGCCACACGCCGACGGATGGCATCACTGTCCGGAAGCAGGTTGTCGAAGTAGTTGGCGACCTTCTCGCCCTTGAGCGGCAGATTCTGCAGATTGAAAGGCAGCGACAGCGAAAGCGGTCGGCCAATGTTGGCAGCAACCCAATCAGCGTCGTAGTGCAGTTCCATCTCCCCGCGCGCGGGAATCGTCCATAGCCCGACACGAACGCCGTTGGTCCAGATGGACAGACTGCGGCTGTGCGATCGGCGCCCCATGTCACCAATCCGTCTGCACGGTCGAGGACGACGTAGGACCACTGCGACTTCCAATCGTCAACTCCAGGCCCAGCGCCGCGCACCAAGCCAGTAGCTGTTCCACGCTCAACTCATCGGCGTTCAACTCCAGATGGGAGACCCGCGACTGACTCAGGCCGATACGACTGGCCAGCGCCGCCTGAGTGAGCCCCTGGGCCTTGCGCGCGGCCTGCAGTACCGAGCCAAGCTGCGCAGCAGTCATCAGAGCGTATGGTGACGATGGCATCGCGGGATACCTGAAATTCAACTAAACGAAATATATCTGTAAATCAGATATTTGTAAAATACCCGACTTGCAGATAAAACAACGTCCTAATCTCGAACGTCGATGACCGCCTGCGCAATCACGGTTTCCTGTGGCTCGGCCAAGCGGGATGGTCCCTGTCGCCCGCCTATGACCTCAATCCCGTGCCAACCGACCTCAAGGCGCGCGTGCTGACGACGAACATCGACCTCGACGAAGGCACCTGTTCGATCGACTTACTGGAAGCCGCATCGGGATTTTTCGGACTCAGCCTGCCGCAGGCCCGCGCGACCATCAAAGAGGTCGCGGCGGCCACGGCAACTTGGCGAGCTACGGCCAAATCCGTCGGCGCCCGTTCGGTCGAGATCAATCGCATGGCCAGTGCCTTCGAGCATGAGGATTTCAGGAGATCCTTGGCGCTTTGACCATAAGCCATCAGCCCTATCGAACCCGGGCCGAGATGCGTCTCCGAATACCGGCGGGACATCGCTTGGCAATCCCTCCAACTCTTACTTCGTCCAGGCATTCGAGAGCGATTCCGCCTGCTTCAGCACCAGTTCCACCGCTCCGGGCTGCTGATCCGGGGGATACTTCCAGCGCTGCAAGGTCCGTCTCACCAATATTCGCAGCTTGGCCCGCACGCTGTCGCGCACCTGCCAATCCACCGTGGTGCTGTTGCGCAGCTTCTCGGTGATCTCGATGGCGATCTTCTTGAGGGTCTCGTCGCCCAGTTCCCGCACCGCGCTTTCGTTGTTGGCCAGGGCGTCGTAGAAGGCGATCTCGTCCGGGCTCAGCCCCAGTTCCGCATCGCGTTGCAGCGCCGCCTGGAAGTCCTTGGCCATCTGGATCAGTTCCTCGATGACCTGCGCCGTTTCTACCGCCCGGTTGTGGTACTTACGCAGGGTCTCCAGCAGACGGTCGCCGTACTTCTTCTCCTGCACCACGTTGTTGCGCGCGCGGGCCTTGATCTCGTCCCGCAGCAGCTTTTCCAGCAGCTCCACCGCCAGGTTGCGGCTCTTCATCTGCCGCACGTCTTCCAGGAACTCGTCGGACAGCAGGCCGATATTGGGTTTGTCCAGGCCCGCCAGCGCGAAGATGTCCGCCACACCGCCGGCGACGATGGCGTTGTCCAGAATCTGCTTGAGGGCGCTGTTCCGGTCCGCGTCGGAACGCTTGCGGTCCACCGTGGTGAACTTGACGATGGCGGCCTTGATGGCGGCGAAAAATGCAATCTCCGTGCGCAAGGCCGCGGCTTCGTCCAGCGTGCCGCACAATGAAAACGCCTTGCTCACGGCCAGCATGGCGTCGAGGAAGCGCGGCTTGCCGTCCTTCAAGCCCAGGATATGGTTCGCGGCCGGCACCAGCAGTTCCATCGCCCGGGTCTCGAAGCCGCTGTAGTCGAAGCCGTGCATCAGCCCGCGCACGAGGCCCAGCTTCTCCAGCAGGACCGCCAGGGCCTCGGCTGCGCTGTGCGCCGGCTCGCCCTTGCCCTTGGAGTCGGTATAGGTCTTGAGCGCCGCTTTGAGTTCGTTGGCGATGCCGATGTAGTCCACCACCAGGCCGCCGGGCTTGTCCCGGAACACCCGGTTGACGCGGGCGATGGCCTGCATCAGGTTGTGGCCCTTCATGGGCTTGTCCACGTACATGCTGTGGCAGCAGGGCACGTCGAAGCCAGTCAGCCACATATCGCGCACGATCACCAATCGCAGCGGATCGGCCGGATTCTTGAAACGCTTTTCCAGATTCCTTTTCACGGTCTGGCTGTACAGATGCGGCTGCAACAGGGGTTTGTCCGCTGCCGAGCGGGTCATCACCACCTTGATCGCGCCCTGGTCCGGATCGTCGTCGTGCCAGTCGGGGCGCAGCGCCACGATGGCCTGGTACAGCTCGGCGCAGATATCGCGGCTCATGCAGACGATCATCGCCTTGCCTTCAAGCGTGGCCGTGCGCGCCTCGAAGTGCTGCACCAGATCCGCCGCCACCTGTTCCAGCCGCGGCTGCGCGCCCACCAGCTTGGTGAGCGCGGCCCAGTCGCTCTTGGTCTTTTCGCGCGCGCCGAGGTCCTCTTCGTCCTCGATGACCTCGTCCACCTGGGCATTCAGTGCGTCGATCCCGGCCTGGTTCACGTCCAGCTTGGCCAGGCGGCTTTCGTAGAAGATCGGCACCGTGGCGCCGTCGTCCACCGCGTCCTGAATGTCGTAGATGCTGACGTAGTCGCCGAACACCGCCCGCGTGTCCTTGTCTTCCAGGGCGATGGGCGTGCCGGTGAAACCGATGAAGGTGGCATTGGCCAGCGCGTCGCGCAGGTGCTTGGCGTAGCCGAACACGTACTGGCCGGTTTGGGTGTCCAGCCGCCCCTTCATGCCGTACTGGCTGCGGTGCGCCTCGTCGGAAATCACCACGATATTGCTCCGATCCGACAGCAGCGGGTGATGCCGCTCACCGTCCAGCAGCGCGAACTTCTGCACCGTGGTGAAGATGATGCCGCCGGCCTCGCGCGAGGCCAGCATGTCGCGCAGCTCCTCGCGGCTGCCGGCCTGCACCGGCGTTTGCTTCAGCAAATCTTCGGCGGCGCAGAAGGTGCCGTACAACTGCCCGTCCAGATCGTTGCGGTCGGTGACCACCACCAGCGTGGGGTTCTTCATCTCCGGCTGCCGCAACAGCTCGCCCGCATAACAGGCCATGGTGATGCTCTTGCCCGAACCCTGGGTGTGCCAGACCACCCCGGCCTTGCGGCTGCCGGGCTGTACCTGCCGGCCGTAGTCGGCACGCGGTTCCTGCACTTCCAGCAGCCCTTTTCGCGGACTGCTGGCGGCAATCACCGTGGCCTTGACCGCCTCGCGCACGGCGTGGAACTGGTGATAGCCGGCGATCTTCTTGACGATCTGGTCGGCATCCTGCTCGAACAGCACGAAGTGGCGCACATAGTCGAGGAACAGTTCGGGCGTGAAGAAGCCGCGCAGCAGCGTTTCCAGCTCGAACGCCAGCTTGGGCCGATCATCCTCGTCGCGGATCGCCCGCCACGGCTGCATGCGCTCCTGGTTCGCCGTGAGCGAACCCAGCCGCGCCGTGAAACCGTCGCTGATCACCACCGCCACATTGCTGTTGAACAGATCGCCGATCTCGTCCTTGTAGGTCTGGATCTGGTTGAAGGCATCCCAGATGTCGGTCTGCTCGTTGGCCGGGTTCTTCAGCTCGATCACCGCCAGCGGCAGGCCGTTGACGAAGGCCACCAGGTCCGGACGGCGCGGCTGCTTGCTGCCGCTCACGGTGAACTGGCTGACCAGCAGAAAATCGTTGTTGCGCGGATCGGCGAAGTCGATGAATTGCACCAGATCGGTTTTCTTGCCCTCGCCCTCGGCAAACTCCACCGGGCTTCCGGTCAGCAGCAATCGATGCACGCGGCGGTTGCGGGCGATCAGCAAGGGTTCGCTCACCGTGAGCAACTCGTGCGCGGCCTGTTCCAGCGCGGGGGCGGGGATCTGCGGGTTGATGCGCGACAGCGCGGCCAGCAGGTGCTCGCGCAGCACCACCTGCCGGTAGTCGCTGCGGGCCGGATCGTCCCCGTCCGGCGCGATGGCCGGGCCGCTGGCGTGGTGCCAGCCCAGCTCACCCAACCAGCCGATGGCGGCCTCTTCGAGTTGCTGCTCGCTGATGCTCACGATGCCTCGTCCTCGCCTTCGGTCTTCAGCTGCACGAAATGCTCCACCAGCCGCACCATCAGTTCTTTCTGCGCCGGCAGGCTTTCGGCCACCAGCAGCGCCAGCGCCACCAGCGTGTGCTCGTTGACCAGCCGCTCCACCGGGCGCGCCAGAAGATGCTGGTTCAAACGCAGAGACCAGAGGAACAGCAGCGAGCCCGTGCGCTTGTTGCCGTCGGCCAGCGGATGGTTCTTGATGACGAAATACAGCAGGTGCGCCGCCCGGCTGGCCACGTTGGGGTAGAACAGCGCGTCGCCGAAGCCCTGCTCGATGGTGGCGATGGCGGATGCCAGCCCGTCGCCGCGCAACTGGCCGAACAGCTCCGTGGCCTCGCCCTTGGCCACCAAGTCCGCCTTCAGTTGCGCGATCGCGGCCAGGCCAGCACCTCGTCCAGCGCCAGCGCCCGCATGCCGTGCTGGCGGGCGCTCTGTTCGGCCAGGCTTTGCTCGTCATAGGCTTGCAGCAGGCTCCAACTGCGGGCGTAGTCGCCGATCACCTGCAATACCGCCTGCCCTTCATCCGAGACAAGCCGCTGATTTGCCAAGGTGCGCGAGAGCAGGCTCACCGCCTGCTCGAACTCGATGCCGCGCTCGGCCAGGCGCCGCTGGTTGAGCGTGTAGCCCTCCGCCAGATGCTGGCGCAGCACGCGCGTAGCCCAGATGCGAAACTGCGTGGCGCGCGCCGAACTGACGCGATAGCCCACGGAAATGATGGCGTCGAGGTTGTAGTGCTTGAGCTGCCGCCGCACCATGCGGGAGCCTTCCTGACGAACTGCTAAGAAATCCTTAGTCGTTGCGCCCTCGTCCAATTCGCCTTCGGTATAGATGCGCTAGGCGCTGTCGTCAGGAGATTTTAAGCCACAAAACCCAGCAACGAATCTGAGCGGCGGCGAGGAAGGAAGAGAGGTTCTTGGCGTATCGGGTTGCGATGCCGCGCCATTGCTTGAGGTGCAGGAATGCGTTTTCGACCAAGTGTCGGTGCCGATAGAGGTGCTTGTCGAATGAGCGCTGGACTTTGCGGTGCTTGCGAGGCGGGATGTCTGCCTGCATACCTTGCGCTTGCGCCT
>Ga0207882_1000044_pt1 | contig 101982 bp, 80 predicted proteins | sample MalvirmetaMSP103_FD_184228 | JGI IMG/M metagenome (GOLD analysis project Ga0207882, IMG submission 184228) | Marine viral communities from the Deep Pacific Ocean - MSP-103 (SPAdes) | ecosystem: Environmental > Aquatic > Marine > Oceanic | place: Pacific Ocean | collected 2011-05-15 | reverse complement strand
GGAACTCTCGCTTGTATCGATTGGCGCCGACGCCGGCGCCACCGCGAAGCGTGAGGACGGTCAGCGTGCATTGATGGCGCGGGCCAATGTCTGCACCTTCCAGACCGCGCTACACGGTGAAGCCAGCATCAGCCGGCAAGCCGAGCGTGATGCCTACGAGGCAGTGCAAGACGAGCGCGCCATGGTGCTCAAGCTGGTCGACATCTGCGAACGTGAGCAGGCGCCGCCGGAGATCAGGACGCAGGCGATCGCCGAAGGCTGGAACGTCGAGCGTCTGGAACTGGAGCTGCTGAACCTCGAACAGCAGCGAGGCGACTGGCGCGACTATTCAGGCGCCGTCGTAGCTCGCAAAGCAGCTGGAGAGTTTCCCGCCACGCTGGACGTCGACGAGATATACAAGCGGCGGCGGGAGTCCACCGGCAACGCGTGGGATCAAACCGTGCGCCAGTTCGGCGGCGAATAGTCCCCCGCCCAGCAAGGGCCGCTCCAGCCGCCGGTGAGCGCAACAACCGCGGCAGCCTGTGCAGTTTGGGTGCTGTGAGCAGGCCGCGCAGCCCGGCGCGTAACGGCACGAGCGGGCTTTGAGCGTGCCCTTCTATTCGAAGATACCGATGGACGACGAAGACCTGATCGATTTCATGCTCCGCGTGAAAGCAAGCCGGGCGCTTGCCGTCCGGGCGATGGTCGAAGATTGGACGAAGCTGCAGGCCGCGCACGCTGTTCTGATGGAGCACCGCAGCGAAACCACGGCCCCGCTATTCACCCGAGAGAGCCAGCTTGCGGAATGGACCTCTGTGGAAAGGGAAGCTCGGGCGCTTGTCGTTAGATCGCAACCCTGAATCAGCACGAACGCTCACATGTTCCCCCATGTGTTCCCCATACAGCGAAAACGAAAAAGGCCGCATGGACGTGCGGCCTATCTCGTTGATTTAGTTGGTCGGGGCGACAGGATTCGAACCTGCGACCCCCTGCCCCCCAGGCAGATGCGCTACCAGGCTGCGCTACGCCCCGACCGGTCCAAAATCGCGGCGCCAAGGCGACCGCGGCCGCGAATGGTACCGGATGCGATCCTTGAGAGAAAGCTGTAAACGCCGTGCGCCTTGCTTCAGTCGTCGAGCAGCTTGAGGATGTTTTCGAGTTCGCTGCGAATCTGGCGAATTTCACGACCGCGCGGAGCCGTTGACTTGCTCCCGCTCATGGCGGCGTCCGGCCCCAGAGTTTCATCGTTGACCGGCTTGGGCATTTCACGCAGGCGCTGACGCGCACCACCGATGGTGAAACCCTGTTCGTAGAGCAGGCTGCGAATACGGCGCACCATCAGCACATCATCAATCTGGTAGTAACGGCGGTTGCCGCGACGCTTGACCGGCTTGAGCTGTGGAAATTCCTGCTCCCAATAGCGCAGCACATGCGGTTTGACGGCACACAGTTCACTGACCTCGCCGATCGCGAAATACCGTTTCTGCGGGATTTCGGGCAGGGGTTCGTGTAGACGCTCGGCTCTGTCAGCCGTCGGTGCCATCGGATTCGACTCTCAGCCTCAGTTTCTGCCCGGGACGGAACGTCACCACTCTACGTGCCGAAATTGGTATTTCCTCGCCGGTTTTGGGATTCCGGCCAGGACGCTGGTTCTTGTCACGCAGCTCGAAATTTCCGAACCCGGACAGCTTAACCTGATCACCTGACTCAAGCGCAGCCCGGACGTCCTCGAAGAACAGATCGACGAACTCCTTGGCTTCGCGTTTGTTCAAGCCCAGCTGCGCGAACAGCGCTTCGGCCAGTTCCGCCTTGGTCAACGCCACTTTCTAATAACCCCCAAGATCAACCCCTGACGGAGGCCCCCAAAATCCTGCCGAGATGAGAGACGATCAAGGCAACGGATTCGTCGACATCACGTTCAGTTAGCGTGCGTGAATAGTCTTGAAAAATCAAGCCTAAAGCGACGCTTTTGCATCCTTCGGGTAAGCCTGGTCCAACGTAAACATCAAACACCTTGACCGCTTCCAGCGCGGCCGCCCCGGCGGCGCGCGCCTCGGCTACCAGCCTTGCGGACGGAAGGTCCATCCGCACGCTTAATGCCAAGTCACGGCGTGACGACGGATATTCCGACATTTTCGGTCGGTTCGGCAATGCCAGCGGACTGATTCCGGCCCAGTCGAGTTCGAACAGGATCGGCGCGGACGGCAGATCGAAGTGCGCGACCAGGCGTGGGTGCAGGGTGCCCATCCAGCCTAGCGGGTGGCCGCCGCGCAACACGCGAGCGGTCTGCCCGGGGTGCAGGGCGGCATGCTCGTCGCGCTCCCACTCCAGTTCGCCCAGCACGGCGTCGATATCGCCCTTGGCATCGAAGAAGTCGACCAACCGGCCCGGCGCCCCCCATTGCTCGGGCAAAGCCTCGCCCCAGATCAGGCCCGACAGTGACTGGGTTTCGACAATCTCGCCGTCGCGAAGCGCGTAGCGGGCACCGATCTCGAACAGGCGGACGCGCCGTGCCTGACGCTGCAGGTTGTACTGCAAGGCCGGCAGCAGGCCGCTCCAGAGTGTGGTGCGCATCACCGACATGGTCTCGGCAATCGGGTTGTCGAGTTCGATCTCGGCGCCCATCGGCGCCAACAGCGACTGCACGGCGGGATCGACAAAACTGTAGCTCACGGCCTCGTGATAGCCGCGCGCGGCCAAGGCGTGCTTGACGCCGGATTCGCTGCGCCGGGTATCGGTGCTGGCGATCGGCATCAGTTCGGCCGCATAGGGCCGCGCCTCGATCCGGTCGTAGCCGTAGAGACGAGCGACTTCCTCGATCAGATCGGCCTCGATCTCCAGATCGTAGCGCCAGCTCGGAATCTGCGCGTTCCAGAAACCCGGTTCGGACTGGCTGGCTTCGATACCCAGCCGGCCCAACGACGACTCCACGGTGGCGGCGTCGATCTCGACGCCGCTGATCATCTCCAGGCGCGCCTGCCGCAAGGACACGCGACTCGGCCGGGGCACCTCGGAACCTGCGAGCACCACCGGGCCGGCGCGGCCACCGGCCACCTCAATGATCAAACGGCTGGCACGTTCCAGTGCCAAGCGCTGCAAGGCCGGGTCGACACCGCGCTCGTAGCGATAGGCGGCATCGGTATGCAGCTTGTGGCCACGCCCGGTCCCAGCAACGGCAGCCGGCGTGAAGCAGGCGCTTTCCAGGAACACCCGCGTGGTCGATTCCGAAACTTCCGAATCGCCGCCGCCCATGACCCCGGCCAGCGCCAGCGGCGCCTTGGCGTCTGCAATCAACAACTCACTCGATTTCGGCTCGATGGTCTGGCCGTTGAGCAGGGTCAGCTTCTCGCCGGAACGACCACGCCGCACCGACACCGGCGCCGTCAGGCGATCCGCGTCGAAGGCGTGCATCGGCTGGCCCAGTTCGAACAGCACGTAGTTGGTCACGTCCACCAACAGGCCCAGACTGCGCACGCCGGTACGGCGCAGCCGTTCACGCATCCATTGCGGTGCCTGCGCGTTCGGGTCGATCGCCTCGATGATCCGCCCGGCATAACAGGGACATGCCTGAATATCCTCGATTTCGACCGCGATGCTCGCTTCGCTACCGCACTCGACCGGCTCGATCGCGGGTCGGGTGTAGCCGATGCCGTAGATCGCCGCCAGTTCGCGCGCCAGGCCGAGAACGCTGAGTGCATCGCCACGGTTGGGCGTGAATTCGAGTTCGAGTATCCAGTCGTCGAGTTGCAAGGCTGACTCGATCGGCTGACCGGGTTCGAGCGAAGCATCGAGTTCGAACAGGCCGTCGGACTGTTCCGACAAGCTCAGCTCCTTGGCCGAGCACAACATGCCGCCGGACTCGACGCCCCGCAGCTTGGCGCGACCGATCTTCATGCCGCCCGGCAGCACCGCGCCGGGCAGCGCCAGCGGTGCCATCAGACCCGCGCGTGCATTCGATGCACCGCACACGATCTGGTGCGATCCGCCATCGCCGGCATCGACCTGGCAAACCCGAAGCCGGTCGGCGTCGGGATGCTGTACGGCTTCGACGATGCGGCCCACGACCACGCCGTCCAGCGGTTCGGCCAGCAGCGGCACGGCTTCACATTCGATGCCCGCCATCGTCAGGCGGTGCGCGATATCGTGCGCGTCGTCGGGCAGGTCCACCCATTCGCGCAGCCAATTGAGGCTGATTTTCATGATTCAGGTTCCAGATTTCGGGTGCACGGGCGTTCAGGCGAACTGACGCAGAAAGCGCAGATCGTTGTTGAAGAACAGACGCAGATCGTCGATGCCGTAACGCCGCATCGCGAGCCGCTCCACACCCATACCAAAGGCATAGCCGGTATAGCGTTCTGAATCGATACCGACGGCTTCGAGCACCTTGGGGTTGACGATGCCGCAGCCCAGAACCTCCAGCCAGCGGTCGCCGAGTCGCACGTGCATGTCCGCGCCCGGTTCCACGAACGGGAAGTACGAAGGCCGGAACATCACCTCCACATCCGCCTCGAACAGGCCGCGCGCGAAGGTCATCAGGTCGTACTTGAGGTCGGCCAGCGATACCCGCTCGGCCACATACAGGCCCTCCACCTGATGAAACATCGGGCTGTGCGTGCGATCGAAATCGACGCGGTAAACACGGCCCGGACAGATCATGCGAATCGGCGGCTTGCCGCCGGCGGCCACCAGATGCTTCATCGTTCTGATCTGGACCGGCGAGGTGTGGGTGCGCAGCAGCCGTTCGCCGCCCTGGACATAGAAGGTGTCCTGCATCGCGCGCGCCGGATGCGCCGGCGGAATATTGAGGGCCTCGAAGTTGTGGTAATCGTCCTCGATTTCCGGTCCGGCCACAGATTCGAAACCCATGTCGGCGAACAGGCGCTCGATGCGCTCGATGGTCAAGGAGATCGGATGCAGACCACCGCTGCCCTCACCGCGTCCCGGCAGACTGACATCGATCGTCTCCTCGGCCAGACGGCGCGACAACTCAATGTCCTCCAGCGTGCGACGGCGCGTATCGAGCTGCGCCTGCACGGCTTCCTTGGCACGATTGACCCGGTCACCGAAGTTCTTGCGCTGTTCCGGCGGCATGCCGCCGAGTTGCTTGAGCAGGCCGGTCAGGCTGCCCTTCTTGCCCAACAACTCCACACGCAGGGCATCGAGGGCACGCAGCTCCGCGCACTCGGCGATATCGGTTTGGGCCTGTATGGCCAGGTCTTCTGGGCTGTCGCTCATGATGATTTGTCTTGGCAAATGAAAAAGGGACCGGCATCCGCCGGTCCCTTTGAATGAAGCTACGTCTGCGACGTGCTGGCCCCGTGAACCAGGACCGGTACGCCGGCTTGCTCAGGCGGCGAGCTGGGCTTGTGCCTGGACCGCCAGAGCAGCGAACGCAGCCTTGTCATGAATCGCGAGGTCAGCCAGCACCTTGCGATCAAGGACCACGCCGGCCTTGGCGAGTCCGTTGATAAATCGGCTGTAGCTGAGGCCGTGTTCACGCGCGCCGGCGTTGATGCGCTGGATCCACAAGGCGCGGATTTCACGCTTCTTGACGCGACGGTCGCGGTAGGCGTACTGCCCGGCCTTGATCGTGGCCTGCTTGGCGGCGCGGAATACCCGGCTCTTGCCGCCGTAGTAGCCCTTGGCCTTCTTCAGGACTTTCTTGTGCTTGGCGTGTGCGGTAACGCCGCGCTTGACTCGTGCCATCGTTCAGCCCTCCCTTTTAGGCGTACGGCAGGAGCTGACGCACTTCACGCACGTCGGACTCATGCACCATGGTCGGGCCACGCAGCTGACGAATGCGCTTCGCCGGCTTCTTGGTCAGGATGTGGCGCTTGTGCGAGAACGAGCGCTTGAAACCACCCTTGCCAGTGCGCGAAAAACGCTTCGCGGCACCGCGGTTGGTCTTGATCTTCGGCATTGCAAACTCCTTTCACTTCTCTTTAATGCTCCATCCGGCAGCGTCATGGACGCATTTTGAAGGCCGTATGCAGCTTGTTTGAAAATCGACCTGCGCAAGCTCAGTGCTTGCGCGGCGTCACCACCATCACCATCTGGCGGCCTTCCATCTTCGGGAACTGCTCGACCTGTCCGATTTCGTCCAGGTCGGCGCGGATGCGTTCCAGCAGATCGCGCCCGAGTTCCTGATGCGCCATTTCGCGGCCGCGGAAGCGAACCGTGATCTTGGCCTTGTCACCTTCCTCAATGAATCGCTGCAGATTGCGAAGTTTGACCTGGTAGTCACCGACATCGGTGCCGGGCCGAAACTTCACTTCCTTGATCTGCACCTGCTTCTGCTTGCGCCGCGCCGCCTGCTGGGCCTTGTCCTTCTGGAAAACGTACTTGCCGTAATCCATGATCTTGCAGACTGGAGGATCTGCATTCGGCGACACTTCCACCAGATCCAATCCCAGCTCTTCGGCCTTCGCGAGCGCGTCGCGAGTCATCATGACTCCGACTTGATCTCCCTCGGGGCCAACCACACGTACACGTGGCACGGTGATCTGTTCGTTACGGCGGTCACTCTTTTCCTGCGCGATGCTGAATTCCTCCAAATTTCATCGATCCGTCGTCGTCACGACGGCCCTGCCAACGCTACGCGATCCCGGTGAGGGACGCGAAGCCCGCGAATTCTATAGACCTCACCGCCCGGACTCAAGCGGGACGCCAGCAATAGCGTCCCGACATGGCGACAATGACGCCATGCGACAAGGGAAAATGTTAACAGTCGGTTCAGGCGTTCAACCTTAACGTGCGATCCACATTCCGGTTCCGCCACGGGCCGCTTGCATTTCCGAACGGCTCAGGCGCCCGGAAGCCGCAGCTCCCACGCCGGTCTGAAGCACAGATACTCAAAATTTACATTCGCTACACGGGGTCAGTCGGGAGGGCGCAGTCGCTTGTCGTCGACCACTCTCCGCCGTACACCCCATGCCTATGAGGAGCCTAGGGATGCTGGACCGTGTTGGTGATGCGCTCTACAAACTTGTACTGATACTGTGCGTCGCCTTTCTGGCGTTCTGCGCCGGCAGCTTCGTGATACTAGGCAAGGTGTTTCCCTACGAGCTGTTCCGGGACGCCTACCTCGCCGGCAACGCGCTGATGCACCAGCGCACCGATTATATCGATCCGGTCAAGACCGACCTCTACGGGAAAGCCAGCACGCCGCAACGTGGTGTCGTGAGTTTTGACCCGGAACTGGTCCAGAGCGGCCTGACCCTATACACCTCCGGCCATACCCAGAAAGCGTTCCTGATCGACTTCCAGGGCAATGTGGTTCACGAGTGGTACATGCCCTACAGCAAGGTGTGGGACAAGAGTTCGGCCGTCACCGACCCGGTCGATGACGTCAACACCTATTTCCGCAAAGCGCTGATGTATCCGAATGGTGACCTGCTGGTGGTCTACGACGGTGTCGGCGACACCCCGCACGGCTATGGCTTGGTCAAGATGGATCGCGATTCCAAGCTGATCTGGAAGTACCTGGAACGCGGCCATCACGATATCGACATCGCACCGGACGGCCGGGTGTTCACCCTGACCCATGCGATCACGCACCACGTGATCGAAAAGGCAGCCTTCCTGCAGCCGCCGCGAATCGACGACTATCTGGTGGAACTGTCGCCCGAAGGCAAGCAGCTCAAGAAGATTCCGCTGCTGGAGACCTTCGTCAATTCGCCGTTCCGCGGCATGCTCGACATCGTGCCCTGGTACCTGCTGGATGCCGGCGATTTCCTGCACACCAACGACGTGGACTACGTCACCGCCGAGATGGCCGCAGTCTTCGACTTCGCCAAGGAAGGTCAGGTGCTGATCTCCATGCGCGAACCGGGTGCGCTCGCCCTGATCGATCTCGAACAGGAAAAGATGAGCTGGGCGATCCGTGGCCCATGGATCGGCCAGCACGATCCTGACATGCTGCCGAACGGCCACTTCCTGCTGTTCGACAACAACGGACACTTCGGTCCCGGCGGCCGCTCCGAGATTCTGGAGTTCGACCCCAAGACCTACGAAGTGAGCTGGAGCTACACCGGCACCGAGGACAAACCGTTCCACAGCGTCATTCGCGGCGCACAGGAACGTCTCGCCAACGGCAACACCTTGATCAGCGACGCCCAGAATGGGCGCATGCTCGAGGTCACCCCGGACAACCGCATCGCCTGGGAATACATGAACCCCGAACGTCGCGGCGACGAGGATGCCTATATCCCGATCATCTCCGGCGCCCATCGGGTAGACCCGACGATGCTGGACCCCGATTTTCGGAATACCCTGAAGACCCCCCAAGGAGGCTAGATCATGAAAGCCCAAAATCTGAACCTGAGCCGTCGTGTCATCCAACTCGCCCCGCTGGCCCTCGCCCTCGCCGTGGTTGCCGTTCCGGCCCAGGCCTACGTCGGCCCCGGCGCCGGCCTGAGCCTGCTCAGCGCCCTGTGGGCGTTGGTCGCCGCGATCTTCGCGGCCGTGGCGTTCATCGTGATGTGGCCGGTGCGCAAGATGCTCAAGCAGCGCAAGGCGGCCGCCAACAACGACAACAGCGCCACCCACGACAAACAGGCGCCGTAAGCCGGTGAGCATGGGCCTGCTCGACCTGCCGGCACCGCTGTTCTACTGGATCGATGGCGCCAGCAGTGGTGCCGTTCCGGCCACGCTCCGACTCTGGATCTGGGGCGTGGTCGGCGGTGTCGCCTCGATGGGACTGTACTGGCTGCTGTCTCCGCAGAAGCGCATTTCCGCGACCAAACGCGAGCTGGCCGAGGCGCAGCGGGCGCTGAACAGCTTCGACGGCGAATTCTCCGAAGCCGCGCCGATGATGAGGCGCATGCTCGGACTCGCGTTCAAGCAGGTCGGCATCGTGGTGATACCGGCCGTGATCGCGATGGCGCCGGTGCTGTGCCTGCTGGCCTGGATGAGCACGGCCTACGGCTATTCGTGGCCGGCGCCCGGCGCCACCGTCGAAACCCGCACGCACCCGGAACAGGGCTACAGCGCGCAATGGGCCTCGGTGCCGGGTTCGGACAACGCGGCCCATGTCCTGATCACCGACGAATCCGGCAGCACGCTGGAAGACCATGCCATGGACAAGGCCGTGCCGGTGCTGCACAAACGTGCCTGGTGGAATGCCCTGATCGGCAATCCGGCCGGCTATCTGCCAGAGGATCTGGCCGTGGATGCCGTCGAGATCGAATTGCCGGAAAAGCACTATCTCGGCTTCGGTCCGGGCTGGCTGCGCGGCTGGGAGTTCAGCTTCATCCTGGCGGTCACCATCGGCGCGCTCGGGCTCAAGCTCGGCTTCCGCATCGAATAAAACACGCGAGGGCGATCGCATGAGCGAAGCCGGCAAGAAATCCGAATTCGAAGTTCCGGGCTGGGTCGACTGGCTCGGCAAATCGGTCAACCAGCACCCCGGTTTCTGGGTGCGCATGGGCAATCTCGAAAGCTCGGTACTCGACGACAGGATTTCCGCCATCAAGGCCGAGGCGCCGATCTACGTCAGCGGACTGGCCCGCTCCGGCAGCACCATCCTTCTGGAAATCCTGGCCGAACACGAACAGTGTGCGACGCATGCTTACAAGGACTTCCCGCTGGTGCTGACGCCGTTCTTCTGGAACTGGTTTCTCGACCGCTCGCGCAGCGGACAGGAGCAGAAGATCGAGCGTGCCCATGGCGACGGCATCGAGGTCTCGCCGGACAGCCCCGAGGCGGTGGAAGAACCGGTGTGGATGGCCTTCTTCCCGGAGCTGCACAGCGCGCTGCGCAGCAATGTGCTGGATGCCAGCACCGAGGCACCGAAGTTCGAGCACTTCTATCGCAACCATCTGCGCAAGATGCTGTGGCTGCGTCAGGGTTCACGCTATCTGGCCAAGGGCAACTACAACATCACGCGCCTGGAATACCTGCTCAAGCTGTTTCCGGACGCGCGCTTCGTGATTCCGGTGCGCGAGCCGGCAGCGCATATCGCCTCACTCAAAAGTCAGCACGCACGCTTCTGCGAACTGCACCGCGAAGACCCGCGCGCCCTGCGCTACATGCAGCGTGTCGGCCACTACGAATTCGGGCTTGATCGCCGCCCCGTCAACATCGGTGAAGGCTCACAGGCCGCGTCCATCCTGCAGGCCTGGGTCGAAGGGCGTGAGGTCGAAGGTCTGGCGCGTCTGTGGGACGACGTACACCGCTTCATCGCACAACGGCTGGACGCCTCGCCGGCCCTGCGTGAGGCCTGTATCGTGGTCCGTCACGAGGACCTCTGCGCAGCGCCGCGCGAAACCCTGGGCAAACTGTTTTCGCACTGCCGGCTCGATCCCGGCAGCACACTGCTGGAGAGCGCCGCGGCGCGCCTGCGGCCCTCGTCCTCGGCCACGCCGCTGGCGGACGAGGACATGCAGACCGTCGCCCGGCTCACCGGCGAAACGGCCGGTCATTTCGGCTACGGCGACCACGCGCGGACGCAACAAGCGGTGTAGAAATTCCCGCGTGCCGTTCGGCGCGCGCAGCTGCGGGCGAATACAATGCGCCGCCGTTCCGCCGCGCAGAGCCCCATCCATGAGCACACAGGCGCCCTCGCGCCGCAACGAGCTGAGCGCCACCGCCATCCTGGCGATGGCGACCGTCTACTTCGTCTGGGGCTCGACCTATCTCGCGATCCGCTTCGCGCTGCAAGGCTTTCCGCCCCTGTTTTTCCCGGGCCTGCGCTTTTCGATCGCCGGCACGATTCTCTATACGGTGTTGCGGCTGCGCGGTCGTCCCGCACCGAGCGCCAGACAATGGGCCGGCACTGCCTTGATCGGCCTGCTGATGCTGTGCCTCGGCAATGGCGGGGTAGTGCTGGCACAGCAGTCCGTGGGCTCCGGCCTGGCCGCCACGGCGGTGGCTACCGTGCCGCTATGGGCCAGCCTGATCGCCGGATTGTGGGGCGAATGGCCCGGTCGGTTTCAATGGATCGGGCTGGCGCTGGGCTTCGGCGGCATCGTGCTGCTCAACCTGGGCGGCGACTTCGCCGCCAACCCCGTATCGGCCGGCCTGCTGATGTTCGCCTCGGTGAGCTGGGCCTTCGGCACGGTCTATTCCCGTCGCCTGTCGCTGCCGGGCGGACTGATGAACAGCGCCTGCCAGATGCTGTGCGCCGGCCTGCTGTTCTTCATCGGCAGCGCCGCACGCGGCGAAAGCTGGCGCCTGGACGTGTCGCCGCAGGCCTTGCTCGCGCTCGCCTATCTGACTGTGTTCGGCAGCCTCGTCGCCTACAGCGCCTACGTCTACCTGATGCAGAACGTGGCACCGGCGCTGACCACCAGCTACGCCTACGTCAATCCGGTGATCGCAGTGCTGCTGGGCGTGAGCTTCGCGGGCGAGGTGATCCTGCCGAACGAATGGATCGCGATCGGCTGCGTACTGGCCGGCGTGGTGATGATCGTGCTCGGGCGGCGGCGCAGCGCCTGATTCAGGTGCCGCAGCGGTCCACGATCGTCAGCGCCATTTCCAGGGCCTGTTCGTAGTTGAGTCGTGGATCGACGTTCGAGCGGTAGGCGCGTTCCAGATCGGTTTCCGATAACTGCCGCGCACCGCCGGTGCATTCGGTCACGTCTTCTCCGGTCAGCTCCAGATGCACACCGCCGAGACGCGAGCCGTGCGCCTGGTGCACCTCGAAGGCCGACAGCAACTCGGCCTGTATGCGCTCGAACGGACGCGTTTTGAGGCCGTTGCCGGTTGAGATCGTGTTGCCGTGCATGGGGTCGGCCATCCACAGCACCGGGCGATCGCGCACCGCCTCGATCAGCGGCGGCAGGCCTTCGGCGATCTTGTCGGCACCCATGCGGCTGATCAGCGTGAGTCGACCCGGCTCGTGCGTCGGATCGAGCCGATCGCACAGCGCGCGCAACCCGTCCGGCGACACGCCCGGACCGACCTTGACGCCGACGGGGTTGCGGATACCGCGCATGTATTCGACATGCGCGCCGTCCAGATCGGCGGTACGCAGTCCGATCCAGGGGAAATGCGTGGACAGGTTGTAATGGCCCGGCTTGCGCGGCACCTGCCGGGTCTGCGCCTGTTCGTAGTAGAGCAGCAGCGCCTCGTGCGAAGTGTAGAAATCCACCCGATTGAATTCGTGAATCTCCTGTCCGGCCAGGGTTTCCATGAAGCGCAGCGAACGGCCGATGGACTCCACGCGTTCGCGATAGGCCTTGGCCAGCGGCGAATGCGGCATCCACGACAGGTTCCAGTATTCCGGGTGGTGCAGATCGGCAAAGCCGCCGTCGACCAGACCGCGCACGAAGTTGATCGTCATTGCCGAATTGGCGTGACCTTCGATCAGTCGCCGCGGGTCGGGGATGCGTGCTTCCGGCGTGAACTCGGGCGCGTTGACCAGATCACCGCGATAGGACGGCAAGGTGACGCCGTCGCGGGTTTCCAGATCGGCCGAGCGCGGCTTGGCGTACTGGCCGGCGAATCGTCCGAGTCGAACCACACGCGTCGACAGACCATGCACCAGCACCAGGGACATCTGCAGCAAGACCTTGAGGCGGTTGGTGATGATGTCCGGCGTGCAGTCGGCGAAGGACTCGGCGCAGTCGCCGCCCTGCAACACGAAGGCGCGCCCGGCCTGAGCCTGGGCCAGCTGCGCACGCAGGGCGTCGACTTCCCAGGACGTAACCAGCGGCGGCAGCCGTCCGAGCTGCGCCAGCGCCATCTGCAACGCAGCCGCGTCCGGATAGTTCGGCTGCTGCGTGGCCACGCGCGATTGCCACGAATCAATCTTCCAATCGGAAACTTCCTGCATATTCGGGGCGGCGGGGTTCACGGCGGGCAACGGCAAAAAGGGGCGCAAGTATAGCGGCATCCACCACGCCGACTCGCCATGCCCACTTGACTTTGCGCTCTTGAAAAGGATGCCCTCAGCCCCATCTTCAGTGGCGTAGTCAACCGCTGCTTCGATTGGCAGCATCAATTGGAGAAACAGCCATGAGCGTCGTACGTTATGAACCCTGGGGCCTGCACCGTGATCTTTGGCAGGAAGTGAACAAACTGTTTGATCGTGTCGCCAGCAACGACACCAGCGGCGCAACGGCCGACTGGGTGCCGCCGGTCGATATCGAGGAATACGCGGACCGTTTCGCGCTCCATATCGACGTGCCGGGCGTGGACCCCGAGAGCATCGAAGTCACGCTCGAAAAGGGTGTGCTGACGATCGCCGGAACGCGCGCCGAAGCGGAAAAGCCCGAAGGTGTGGAACGCCGTCGCGTCGAACGTGCAAGCGGCCGTTTCCACCGCCGCTTCACCCTGCCGGACACGGCCGACGCCGAAGGCGTCACCGCCAACGGCCGGAACGGTGTGCTGGAGATCGGCATTCCCAAGCGCGCCGCCTCCCAGCCCCGCCGGATTGCGGTCAGCGCCTGAGCAAGGGAAGATGGTGTGATTGAGCGGGGCGCGTGAAGCGCCCCGCTTTTTTTGGAGAGCGTGTCTGTGGAGTACAAGGACTACTACAAGATTCTCGGCGTGGAACGCGGCGCGCCAGCCGGCGAGATCAAGCGTGCCTACCGAAAGCTCGCGGGCGAATTTCACCCTGACAAGAACAAGGCCGCCGGCGCCGAAAACCGGTTCAAGGAAGTCAGCGAAGCCTACGAAGTCCTGTCGGATGACAAGAAACGTCGCGCCTACGATCAGCTCGGTCCGAACTGGAAGGCCGGCCAGAACTTCACGCCCCCGCCAGGCTGGCAGCCCAATTTCGGCGGCGGTGCCGGCCGTGCCCGGTCTGAAGACATGGGCGGATTCTCGGACTTCTTCTCAGACCTGTTCGGCGGCGGCATGGGCGGCGGCGCCGGCTTCGGCGGTTCACGCAGTTTCGAGGACTTCGGCGGTGGCTTCGCCGGCCGCGAGGATCAGCGCGCCAAGGTCCAGATTCAGCTGGAAGATTCGTTCAACGGCGCGCAGAAGAGCATCGGCGTCAACGGCAAGACCTTGTCGGTGCGGATACCCAAGGGCGTCACCGCCGGCCAGACGATCCGTCTGAATGGCCAGGGTCTGCGCGGCGGCGACCTGCTGCTTGAAATCGACTTCAGGGCCGATCCGCAGTTCAGCGCACAGGGACGAGACATCCACGTCAACGTGCCGATCGCGCCCTGGGAAGCGGCCCTGGGTCAGAGCGTGCCTGTGCCCACGCTGGGTGGCAGTGTGCAGCTCAAGATTCCCGCCAACGCCCAGAGCGGGCGCAAGCTGCGTCTCAAAGGACGAGGCCTGCCCGGCACGCCGGCCGGCGACCAGATCGTGACGCTGTCGGTGGTATCGCCGCCGGCCGAACTCGACGAACAAAAGCAGTTCTATCGGGACATGGCCGAACGCTTCAAGGACTTCGATCCGCGCGCCTGAGCAACGCCATGGCGGTACGTAAGCCTCACAAGCGCGCGGCTAGCCGGCTGCCCTGATCGATCGCACGCTTGGCGTCGAGCTCGGCGGCGACATCGGCCCCGCCGATACGATGCAGCTTGATGCCGGCCTCCATCAGCGGCGTCTCCAGTTCGCGCAGTGGCTCCTGCCCTGCGCAGATCACCACGGTATCCACGTCCAGGCGCTTCAGGCCCTCGTGGCGTTCGCCGAAGCTGATCCACAGGCCGTCCTCGTCGACCTTCTCGTAGTTGACGCCAACGATGGTTTCGACACGCTTCATCTTGATCGAAGCGCGATGTATCCAGCCGGTGGTCTTGCCCAGTCCGCCGCCCGCCTTGCCGGTCTTGCGTTGCAGCAGAAACACCTGCCGCGCCGGCGCACCGGGGTTCGGTGCGACCACGCCGCCGACCGCCTGTGCCGGATCCACCACACCCCATTCGCGCCGCCAGGCTTCGGGGTCCAAGGCCGGCGAATGCCCTTCGTCGACCAGGAACTCCGCCATGTCGAAACCAATGCCACCGGCGCCGATGATGGCCGCGCGCGGCCCCACCGGCGCGTTCTTCAACAGCACATCCAGATAGGACACGACGCGACTGGGCGGCAGCGACTCGGCGCCCGGCAGGTGAACCTCGCGGGGCGTCACGCCGCTGGCCAGCACCACATCGTCGAAATTGCCGCCGGCCAGTTCCTCGACGCTGACGCGGTGCTGCAAATGCAGGCGAACACCGGTGGCGACGATGCGCCGCTTAAAGTAGCGCAAGGTTTCATGGAACTCTTCCTTGCCCGGTATGCGCTTGGCCATGTTGAACTGCCCGCCGATCTCGGACGCGGACTCGAACAGATCGACCTGATGCCCACGTTCCGCCAGCACCGTGGCGCAGGCCAGACCGGCCGGACCGGCCCCGACCACGGCGATGCGCCTGGCCTGCGCCGTCGGCGCGTAAACCAGTTCGGTTTCATGGCCAGCACGCGGATTCACCAGACAGGAAATCCGCTGGGCCTTGAACACATGATCCAGGCAGGCCTGATTGCAGGCAATGCAGGTGTTGATGTCCTGCGGCTGCCCGGCCGCACTTTTGTTGACGAAGGCCGCATCCGCGAGCAGCGGCCGCGCCATCGACACCAGATCGATGCCGTCGGCCAGCACCTGCTCCGCCACCTCGGGCGTATTGATGCGGTTGGCCGCGCAGATCGGAAGCGCCACGTGCTCACGAAGCTTCTGCGTGACCCAGGCAAACGCGGCGCGCGGCACGCTGGTGGCGATCGTCGGCACCCGGGCCTCGTGCCAGCCGATGCCGCTGTTGATGATGCTGGCGCCCGCCGCCTCGATCGCCCGGGCCAGCATCACCACCTGTTCCCAACTCTGACCGTTCGGCACCAGATCGATCAGTGACAGCCGGTAGATGATGATGAAGTCCGAGCCGACGGCCTCGCGGATACGCCGCACGATCTCCACCGGAAAGCGCATGCGGTTTTCGAAGGCGCCACCCCATTCATCGGTGCGCGGATTGGTGTGCTCGGCCAGAAACTGGTTGATCAGATAGCCTTCCGAGCCCATCACCTCGACGCCGTCGTAACCCGCTTCGCGGGCATATTTCGCGCAGCGCACGAAGGCCGCGATCTGGCGTTCCACGCCGCGTGACGACAATGCGTGCGGCGTGAAGCGCGAGATCGGCGAGCGCAGACGCGCGGCACTCACGGCAAACGGGTGATGCGCATAACGCCCGGCGTGCAGAATCTGCAGGGCGATCTTGCCGCCTTCGGCATGCACCGCCTCGGTGATCTTGCGATGACGGCGCGCCGCCGAAGGCGTGGCCAGCATGCCGCTGAACGGATAGACCCAACCCGCCACGTTCGGCGAGAAGCCGCCGGCGACGATCAGGCCCACGCCCCCGGCCGCACGCTCGGCGTAGAAGGCCGCCAGCTTCGAAAAATCCCGCGAGCTTTCAAGCCCGCTGTGCATCGACCCCATGATCACGCGGTTGCGCAGCGTGGTGTGGCCGAGATCGAGCGGCGCGAGCAAACGCGGATAGGGAAGGGTTTCAGCCTGGGTCATGGAACACCTGGGTCATTTGGATAGGAATTGGGTCAACGCGAGCGGATGCTGCGGGTCAGGCGCGTCTGGGCATCGTCCCAGAGCTGTATCCAGTCCGGCAGCGGTGGCGATGGCTCGGTGTGCCCGACCAGGGCCAGCACCTCGGCCGGCGTGGGTCGCGGCCCCTTGGCCACGAACAGGTAGCGCACGTTGATCACCGCCCAGACCTGCCCCTTGCACACGAAGCGATGCTCGGCGAAGAACCATTTGTCGTTCCAGCCCAGCATCCGCGTCTGCAAGCGGTACGCCTGGAGCGGTTGCAGGGATTTGAGAAAGCGACCATCCGCGCCGCCGGCCACCGGCCGCCAACCACGCCGGATCGCAGGCCACCACACACCGGTCTCCAGCCACCAGTCGAGCCGCCCGAGATCGGCCACGCTGAAGTAGCGGCCGTTGTTCATGTGCAGGTTGAGATCGATCTCCTGCGGCCAGACCCGCATCCGCAATTCGGATGTGCCGCCGACCGGCATGCGCACGCGCCGTGGTCGCGCCCACAGCTTCAGGGTTCTCAGCATCGGTGGTCCGTGATTGACTCGCAGGACGGCGTCAATACCGTCGCGTATGGTGCAAGCTTGCCGCGCCCGGCCGCCGCCGTCCATGCTCGGCGCCGATCCCCATCCCGATCGCGATCCCGCCAATCTTCCAAAAGGCACAGTCAAGATGAGTGATTCGACGCCGGTCACGTTCGGCGCCCTGGCGCGGCAGAGCTTGCGCATCCTGCCGGAATGGCCGCAGCTGCTGCGCGGTGCCTGGAATCTCGCCACGCTGAGCCGGGACCAGCATCGTTCGGTGGGGGCAAGGCTGGCATCCCTCGCCCGTTCCCAGCCGCAGCAGCCGTTCCTGCGTTTCGAGGACCGCGCATGGACCTATGCCGAATTCAATGCCTGGACCAATCGCTGCGCCGCCGCGCTGAGAACGCGTGGCATCGGCAGCACGCAAACGGTCGGCATCCTCATGGACAACCGGCCGGAGGTGCTCGCGGCGCTGTTCGGCACGATCAAGCTCGGCGCGGTGGCGGCGATGTTCAATCCGCAGCAGCGCGGCGAGGTTTTGGCGCACAGCATCACTCTGAGTGCACCGAAGATTTTGATCGTCGGCACGGAGTGTCTCGAGGCGATGCAGTCCCTGCCCGAGTCGGTCGCGCTGGCAGCTTGCCGGCTGATGCATGTCGGTCCGGGCCCCTGCCCCGACGGCTACGAGGATTTCGAGACCGCCGTCGCCATGGCCGCCGACACCGACCCGGCGCAAACCGCGGACGTGACGCTCGGACAAGCCTGTTTCCACATCTACACCTCCGGCACCACCGGGCTACCCAAGGCCTCGGTGATGACGCACTACCGCTGGTTCCGCTCGATGGCCGGGCTCGGCCAGCTGAGCCTGCGCCTGAGGCGCGACGACGTGCTGTACTGTGCGCTGCCGCTTTATCACAACAATGCGCTGACGGTGAGCCTGGGCGCGGTGCTCGGCGCGGGCGCCTGTCTCGCGCTGGACCGCAAGTTCAGCGCCTCACGCTTCTGGGAGCAGATACGGCACCACCAGGCCACGGCGTTCTGCTACATCGGTGAGCTGTGCCGCTATCTGTTGAACCGGCCACCGGACCCGCGCGACCGCGAACATCGCGTGCGCGCGATCATCGGCAACGGCCTGCGCCCGGACATCTGGGACGCGTTCAAGACCCGCTTCGGCATCGACTACATTTCGGAGTTCTACACCGCCAGTGAATGCAATCTCGCGTTCTCGAACGGTTTCGGTCTCGACCGAACGGCGGGGTTCTGCCCGCTCGCATACGCCATTGTGCAGTTCGATGCGGAAACCGAGACGGCGCCACGCGATGCCGAAGGACGGATGACACGCGTCACCCGCGGCGGCACCGGCCTGCTGATCACCGAGATCAGCGAGCGCGCGCCGTTCGACGGTTACACCCAGGCCTCGGCCAACGACGCCAAGCTGCTGCGCGACGTGTTCAAGCCCGGCGACCGCTGGTTCAATACCGGCGATCTGGTGCGCGACCAGGGCTGGCGACACATCCAGTTCGTCGACCGGGTCGGCGACACCTTCCGCTGGAAGGGGGAAAACGTGGCGACCACGCAAGTCGAGGCCGCGTTCGTGGGCATTCCCGGTATCGAAGAAGCCATCGTCTACGGGGTCGAGGTGCCGGGCTCGGACGGGCGCGCCGGCATGGCCGCGTTACGCCTGGACGGAGACGAATTCGACGGACTTGCGCTCGCCGATACCCTGTTCGCGCGCCTGCCCAAGTACGCTGTGCCACTGTTCATCCGTCTGCGCGTGGAACAGGACGTCACGTCCACGTTCAAGTACCGCAAGGTCGATCTCAAGCGCCAGGGCTTCGACCCGGCCGAGGTCGGAGAACCGCTGTACGCGCTGTTCGACCGTGAGCGCGGCTACGAACCACTCGATGGCGCCGCTCATACCGGCATCCTCCAGGGCCAACGGCGCCCAGCCTGATCGGGAAGGCACCGCAAGCCAACCGAAGGCCGCGATTCGTGTAGAATCCCGCGCCCCCGTGGCTGGTCGCGGCCATGGGCACTATCCAACAGGAGTTTTTCCATGTCTGAAAATTTCATCGTGAACGCCGAAGTGCGTGACGTGAAGGGCACGGGTGCGAGCCGCCGCCTGCGTCATGCCGGCCGGGTCCCGGCGATCATCTATGGTGGCGATGTTGCCGCCCAGCAGCTGTCCGTCGAGCATCGCGAACTCGCCAAGCACCTCGAAACCGAAGCCTTCTACTCCCACGTCCTGACGATCAAGATCGGCGACAAGGAAGAGCAGGCGGTCCTCAAGGACCTGCAGCGCCACCCCGCCAAGCCCATCGTCATGCACGCCGACTTCCTGCGCGTGCGCAATGATCAGGCGATCCGCATGAACGTGCCGGTGCACTTCAAGGGCGCCGAGATCGCCGTGGGCGTGAAGACCGGTGGCGGTCTGCTTGAGCATTTGGTCAACGAAATCGAAGTCGAATGCCTGCCGCAGAACCTGCCGGAATTCATCGAGGTCGACGTGACCCAGCTCAACGTGGGCGAATCGGTCCACATGTCCGAGCTGACGCTGCCCGAAGGTGTGGAACTGGTTGAACTCAAGCACGGCAACGATGCCGCCGTGGCCGCCATCCACCTGCCGCGCATCAGCGCCGCCGATGACGCGGGCGATGCCGCCGAAGGCGGTGAAGAAGGCGAGGCCAGCTGATTCCGGCGTGTCTTCGGATATCCGGCTGATCGCCGGTCTCGGCAACCCCGGGGCCGGCTATGCGCAGACCCGGCACAACGCCGGATTCTGGTTTGCGGACCGACTGGCCGCCGTCTTCGGCGGCCAGTTCCGTTCCGAATCGCGCTATCACGGCGAAGTCGCGCAACTCGACATCGCCGGCAATCGCCTGTGGGTGATCAAGCCGGATACCTTCATGAACCGCAGCGGGCTCGCGGTTCAGGCATTGGCCGCGTTTTACAAGCTGGCGCCGCAACAGGTTCTGGTTGCGCATGACGAACTCGATCTGCCGGCCGGCACCGTGCGCCTCAAGCGTGGTGGCGGGCATGGTGGACACAACGGTCTGCGCGACCTGCACCGCTGCCTCGGCCCCGACTATGCCCGCCTGCGCATCGGTATCGGCCACCCTGGACACAAGGACATGGTGCTCGACTATGTGCTCGGCAAGCCGATCGCCGCCGATGCGCGCGCCATCGAGGATGCGATCGAAGACAGTGTTGCGGCCATGCGTGTGCTCTACGACGGCGGCTGGGATCGTGCCACCCAGGGGCTGCACCGGCGCGGCGCCTGAGACCGCGACATTGCTCCGCACAGCCCGGGCGCATGTGAGAAAATGCGCGCCCCGTGCCGCCCCGGCCCCGCGCCCGAGCTGCACGATTTCCAGATTTTCCACCCTCTCGCGGATTCACGCCATGGGCATCAAATGCGGCATCGTCGGCCTGCCGAACGTCGGCAAGTCCACCCTGTTCAACGCCTTGACCAAGGCCCAGATCGCGGCTGAGAACTATCCGTTCTGCACGATCGACCCGAACGTCGGCGTGGTCGGCGTACCGGACCTGCGCCTCGATGCGCTGGCCGAGATCGTCAAACCGCAGAAGATCCTGCCGACCACGGTGGAGTTCGTGGATATCGCCGGCCTCGTCGCCGGCGCCTCCAAGGGTGAAGGTCTCGGCAACCAGTTTCTCGCGCACATCCGCGAAACCGATGCGATCGCCCAGGTCGCACGCTGCTTCGTCAATGACGATGTGATTCACGTGTCCGGCTCGGTCGACCCGCTGCGCGACATCGAGGTGATCAACACCGAACTCGCGCTTGCTGACATGGACACCGTCTCCAAGGCCCTGGAGCGCACCGCGCGCCAGACCAAGTCCGGCGACAAGGCCGCCGTTGCCCGCCAGACCGTGCTGCAGAAGGTCTTCGCCCAGCTCGACCAGGGCAAGCCGGTGCGCAGTCTGGAACTGGACGCCGAAGAAAAGCTGGCGATCCGCGAGCTGCATCTGATCACCGCCAAGCCGGCGCTGTACATCGCCAACGTCGATGAAGACGGGCTCAAGAACGGCAACCAATTCGTCGACCGGGTTCGTGCCTTTGCCGCCGCTGACAATGCTGAAGTCGTCCCTGTGTGCGCCGGCATCGAAGCCGAACTCGCCCTGCTGGACGAAGAAGACAAGGAAATGTTCCTGGCCGATCTCGGTCTGGAAGAACCGGGACTCAATCGCGTGATCCGCGGCGCTTACAGCCTGCTCGGCCTGATGACCTATTTCACCGCCGGCGAAAAGGAAGTGCGCGCCTGGACCGTACGCGCCGGCTCCACCGCCCCGCAGGCGGCCGGCGTGATCCACACCGATTTCGAACGCGGCTTCATTCGCGCCGAGGTCATCGGCTACGACGACTACATCCAGTACAAGGGCGAGTCCGGCGCGCGCGAAGCCGGTAAGTGGCGGCTCGAAGGCAAGGAATACATCGTCCAGGAAGGCGATGTCATGCACTTCCGCTTCAACGTCTGAGGACCAGCCCGAATACGGCGCGAGCACCGCGCGAGGATTTTCACACCTCGCGCGATGCTTGCACCGCTCCTTCAGAACCGCAGCGCCAGTTCCGCCAGGTAGGTGCGTCCGGCCGTCTGCCCGGATTGGTAGTAGTCACGATCCAGCAGGTTGAACACGCTCAGGCCCAGCGCGCAGTGCTCGCCGAGGCCATAGCCGAGCTTGGCGTCGATCTGGAAGAACGGGTCGTAGCTGCCGTAGACGCCGTTGACCGTGTCGAGATTCTCGCTGTTCGAGTAAACGTCGCCGACATAACGGCCCACCAGATAGCCGTAGCCGGCGCCGTACTCGCCGTTCGCGCCGAGGTTGAAGGTCTGCTTTGGAATCAGTGTCAGATGCTTGCCGACGCTGGCCGGGTCGGCGGCGTTGTCGCGCACTTCGGTGTCGGTATAGGTGTAGTTGGCGAAGACCGTGAGCATCGTGGAGAGCGGCTTGCGCAATTCGATCTCGAAGCCCTGGATACGCGCCTTGCCGACGTTGACGCGCACGCGGTCATCGATCGAGGGATTGTCCGGATTGGGAACGGACATCGAGGCGATCATGTCTTCCAGCTCGTTGTAGAACAGCGTGGTCGACAAGTGCGTGCCCCACATCTGGCTTTCCGCGCCGATCTCGTAGGCGGTGATGGTCTCCGGGCTGAGGTCGGAGCTGGCGTAGGTCGTCGAGCCGTTGGACGCGGTGAAGGTGGAGTACAGGTCGGACAAGGTCGGCGAGCGGAACGCGGTGCCGGCCGAGGCGCGCAGCACCGTCGTCTCGGTCAGTTTGTAGACGGCCGACAGTTTCGGGCTCAGCGAATCCTTGTGCCGCCTTGCATAGTCGCTGGTGGTCACCGGTTCGGTGAGCTGCGCGACCACGCCGGTGGTGGACCAGTCGTCATAGCGCAGGCCGAGGTAGAGCGCCAGCCGCCGGCCGACACTGAGTTCGTCCTGCAGATAGGCCGCATAGGTCTGGCTTTCGCCATCGGAGCGGTAGCTGACGTCGCTGATCGCATCGCTGCCGCGACTGCGCCAGTCGGCGATGCCGCGTTCACGCTTGTTCAGACGGTCGTCCCCGAATGACACCCCGGCAATCAGGAAATGCCGGCCCAAAGGCGTTTCGAGCTGTGCATTGACGGCGCCGCGCGTGTTCGGAATGTCCACGCGCTTGCCGGTACCGCCGTCCGTCGTCGCCACGCCCGAAGTCGGCGTCACGTACCAGTAGTCGTTGTCGGAATAATAGGCATCCACGCGCGCCTTGCCGAGCAGGCCCAGCGGCATCTCGTAGCTCAGGGCGTAGCGCAGGATGTCCTCGCCGTTGGGGCCGGAGACGAAGTCGCTGGACTTGAGCGACACGGTCTGCGACGCGTCCACCGCGAGGCTGCCGTTCCACACCGGCTCGCCGGCCGCGTCGCGCAGCCAGGTCCGCGCGTCCACGGACTTGGAGGCATGCTCGTGATAGCGCACGGACAGGTCCAGGAAGGCGTGCTCGCCGGTATCCAGGCGCAGCGTCAGGCCGGCGGTGTTCTGCCACCATTTGCGCGCGCCCTTGGTGCCGAGCTGGTAGGCCTCACCGCCCTGCGAGGTGCGGGTGGCAGCCGCGCCGTCCACCGGCATCCCCTCGCCCACGGACGCGGACTTGGAGACGAGATCCTCGACGAAGCCGTCGCTGGACTGGGTACCGAATTCGGCACGCAAGCCGACACGGTCACTCAGGCGCCGCGAGATCGCCGCGTAGCCGGAACTGAGCTGGTCGCTGCCGTAACTGCCCTTGAGCAGCGCACTGTCCTCGATCGGCGACCTGGTGATGATGTTGACCACGCCGCCCATGGCCGAGCCACCGTAGAGCGAGGAAAACGGTCCGCGCACGACTTCGACGCGGGCGACGCTGTCCGCGTCCACCAGCGACCAGTTGACGCCGTTGGAAAAGCCGTTGTTGATCGGCATGCCGTTGAGCAGCACGGCATTGCGCTGGTAGCCGGCCACGCCGCGAATCAGCACCTGGCCGCTGAAGGAACTGGGCACATTGCCGTTGTCGCGCACGTACACGCCCGGCAGGTCCTTGAGCGCGTCGAGCACGCGCACCACGCCCTTGCGCTCGATGTCCTGCCCGGTGACCACGCTGACGGCGGCCGGCGACTCGAAGGCCGCGCTCTCGCGGCGCGTGGCAGTGATGACGGTATCGCCGAGCTGTACCGGCTTTTCGGCGCCGCCCTGCGCCTGTGCCGGCGCCGCCACTGCCAGCAGCGCGGCAAGAATTGCGGGCGTCAGCGCCGCCTTGGCGGCCCGCCCGATCAATGAAGTTTTTTTCTGAATGTGCAGCATGGATTCTCCCCGGCCACGGACGTGGCAGGTCATCGAATTTCTGGAATCAGGGTCTCGGCGTACGGCGGCTCAGGCCGGCTGCAGACCGAGAAAGTCACGCACCCCGGGAATGCGGCGCAGCAGCAGGCGCTCGACGATCAAGACCGCGATCATCGACAGCCCGAGCATCGGCAGCAGCAGGCCCAGCAGCAGCGCCGGCCCCCACAGCGCCGCCGGCACGCCCCGCCCCAGCAGCACCGGCGGCGCACCGAGCAGGCCCTGTGGCCGTCGCTTGAACCAGGCCATGAAGCCGCTGAGGCTCAGCGCGATCAGACCAGCCGTGGTCAACAGACCCAGCATCTGGTTGAACCAGCCGAACAACTGCCCCTCGTGCGCGGACACGCCGACGCCGACGATACGGTCGATCAGGCGCTTGTCCGAAAATTCCTGGCGCGTGCGCACCGCGCCGGTAGCCGCATCAAACGTCAACTTCACGCGCTGCGTGCGATCCGGCGGCAGCGACCAGGCATACCACTGCGCCGACTTCTGCGACGGCGGATAGACCTTGACCGGCTGCGCCAGCGACATCGGCGCCAGCGTCGCCACGATGCGGTCCAGCGCCGCGGTGTCGACGACACCGGCATCGGACGGCGCGGCCATCGTCATGCCGTGCCGATGCTGCGAATGCTCGTCGCCGACATCGGCCGGCCTGTTCATCGCCATGCGCTCCGCCATTTCCGCGGAACGCCCGGTCGCCCAGTCCTGCTTGACCGCCTCGGCCTGCCCGATCTGCCGCAGCGCGCGGAAATTGCTGCCCCAGAAATGCGTCCACGGCAAACCGCTGACGATCAGGAACAGCGCGAACGCGGACACCCAGAATCCGGCCACGCCATGCAGGTCACGCCAGAACGGCCGTCCGCGCCGGTTCAGCCGCGGATACAGCACCCCGCCGAGACCGCGCGCATCGCGCGGCCACCACAGGTAGAGACCGGAAACGATCATGACGATGCCCCAGGACGCCGCCAGCTCGGTGAGCATCGAACCCGGATCACCGATCAGGAAACGGCCGTGCAGGTCGTGCACCACCTGCATCGGTCGATGGTCATCATTGATGAGCTTGAGCACCTCCAGCGACCGCGGGTTCACGTAGGCGCGATAAACCGATTCGCCCTGGCCAACGATGATCTGTGCGGCGGAATCCGCCGTGCGCGGAATTTGGTAGGCGTTGAGCCGCGTGCCCGGCACCGCAGCCAGCGCCGCCGCCACCTGCTGCGAGGGTGCGGACACGGCGCCGCTCATCGGCAAATGTTCATAGGCACGATCCTGCCAGGCCTCGAACTGCGGCTTGAACAGATAGATTGCGCCGGTGACCGACAGCCAGATGATGAAAGGAATACAGGCCAGGCCGGCATAGAAATGCCAGCGCCAGATCATGCGGTAGCGTGCAGGCATGGCCGGCAGCCGACCGTCGATAGACGATTCGTTCACGAATGGATCCTGATGGCGTTCGGCAGCGACGCCCCACGGTTCCTTCCGTGGGCGGCATCGATACCGGAGTTCAAGCGCGATCCACTGCCGGGGGAGCCACGCACCGAAACCTCGGCAGGCGGACCTCGGAACAGCGGCATTACGGAGTGCGCGGAACTACGCCCAGGCAGGCGGCCCTCTCGGCCGCGGATGAATCAGGAAACCTGCGTGCTGGGCACGCGGTTCGCTCGTCAGCGTTGGCGTGCGCGTCAGCGAAACGGCGAGCAGCGCCACGAAAAGGGAATTGCCGGCCAGGTGCCCGGCGTGCATCGCCTTGCACAGCGGGCATGAGAGCGTGCCCGCATCCTGTCCCGCCGTCTCCAGCGCCGCCAAAACCTCTGGCGGTATGGTCTTGCGCAGCTGCGCAAGTATGCTGGGCGGGAACTGTCCGCACAGGGCGAACAGCAGCGGATCGTGATTCTGGCGCGCCCAATACTGCGCATGCGCGCTCGGCAGCAACAGCTGAACCAGCAGCGCAATAGCACTGAGCCAGATCAGGAGCGGGTTGTGCCTGGGCGACGACATGGGAAAGAAGTCTGCCACAGCGGCGTCTCGGCGCGGACAATCAGTAAGCTGGCAAACCCGAACAACACTGCGACGATCCACGCTGTCGTCATCACCGCTGACCCGCACGCAGTGACACACATCGGCGCGCAGACATTGCCTGCACAAAGCTTGACGCTATACTCGATGCATGCAACCACTGCTTGATTTATTGGGGCGCGGTCTGCAGAACGCGCAATTGGAGTTCGTCGCACCTGAAGGAAAACGCTGGCGCCTCGGGCACGGTGAACCCAAGGCCAGCGTCCTCCTGCAGGACGGCGACGCGCTGCGCTGGATGCTGCGCAACCCTGGACTGCGCTTCGGCGAAGCCTACGTCGACGGCCGCTGGGAACCGGCGGACGACGATCTGCTGCACGTGGTCGGCACCGGGCTTCGCATCACTAATCAATGGGAATCGCGCGCCCTCAGCCGTCGCCTCAAGGGCCTGCAATCGCGCCTGCACGAGTTCAACGACGCGCGCAGCGCGCAGCGCAACATCCATCACCACTACGACCTGCAACCGGACTTCTACGCGAGCTTTCTCGACGAGGACCTGCACTATTCCTGCGCCTACTTCGCCAAGGACAGTTTCACGCTGGAGCAGGCACAACAGGCCAAATGCGAAATCATCGCGCGCAAGCTCAGGCTGCAGCCGGGCGCACGCGTGCTCGATATCGGTTGCGGATTCGGCAGCATGGCGCTGTATCTGGCGGAGCACCATGGCACCCAAGTCACCGGCATCACGCTGGCCGAGGAACAGCTGCGTGTGGCGCGCCGGCGCGCGACCGAGCGCGGGTTCGAAGGACAGGTCGAGTTCCGGCTGGAGGATTACCGCAAGACGCTGGGCAGCTTCGACGCCATCGTCAGCGTCGGCATGTTCGAACACGTCGGCCGTCCCAACTATGCGACCTATTTCCGGCGCATTCACGAATTGCTGCGTCCGGGCGGTCACGCCCTGGTTCATACGATCGGGCGCACCACGCCGCCGGGCGGCACCAATCGCTGGATCCAGAAGTACATCTTTCCCGGCGGGGCCATTCCGGCCGCATCGGAAATGATCGCCATGATCGAACCGACCGGTCTGGTGCTGACTGATTTCGAGGTCTGGCGACAACACTATGCGAAGACGCTGGCCGTCTGGCATTCCCGCTTCCAGCGCGAACAGCGGCGCTGGTCCGAACACTTCGGCGAGGCCTTCTGTCGCATGTGGCGCTTCTACCTGCAGGCGTCCGAAGCGAGTTTCCGCTGGGGCGATCTGGTGGTGTTTCATGCGCAGCTGGCCAAACCGCCGGTCGATCTGCCGCTGACGCGCGACTACCTCTGGCGTGCGCCGCCACGCAGACACAAACCTTCATGATTCAAGCGGCCGCATGACGGTATGATGCGGTGATGTCCGCTGGGCGCGGAATCACTCATGGATAGCGGAAGGAGCCGATCGTATGGGGGTCTTGGGGCTGCGGCACACGATGCGCCGCACCTGCATGCTGGGTGCCTTGCTGGTTTGCGGTGTCTCGAATGCGCAGTCGCAGCGCGCGGATCTGGTGGCGGTTTACGTCAACGCCATCGAGAACAACGCGGCCTACCGCTCCGCGGTATTGCAGTACAACGCCGCGCTGGAAGCGCGGCCGGCGGCGCGCGGCAAGCTTCTCCCTCAGCTGGGTGTGCAGGCGGAATACGACTGGATCCGCCAGGAAGTCGACGGCACCTACTACGGCTTCGAAGACGTCAGCCGCGGCGACACCTTCGAACGCTATGCTTACGGTGCCGCCTTTTCGCAGACGGTGTACCGGCTCGATCAGTTCATCGACCTGAAGAAAGCCGACAGTCAGATCGGACAGGCACGGCTTGCGCTGGCCGACGCCAAGGACGAACTGCAGATCGGAGTTGCCAAGGCCTACTTTGCGCTGCTCAGCGCGCAGGAGACGCTGACCTCGGTGCGCGCCGAAAAGGAAGCCGTGGCACGCCAGCTCGACCAGATGCAGGGCCGTTTCGACTCCGGCCTGGTCGCGGATGCCGACCTCAAGGCCGCGCAATCGCGCCAGGATCTGGTGCTGGCCGACGAGATTTCCGCCGAGAATGAAGTCGAAATCGCCAGAACGCAGATCGAACTGGTCTCGGGTCGCCTGTTCACGGACCTCGAAGGCCTGCCCGCCGACGTCCCGCTGCCACCGCTGGATTACGAGCAGATCGAAGACTGGATCGATCGCGCGATGCAGCACAATCTTCCGTTGCTCGAACAGACCGTGGTCGCCCACATCGCCGGGCTGGAATACGACAAGGCGCGCGCACTGCGCATGCCGCAGGTCGATGTGGTCGGCTCCTACGCGTTCTTCGACCAGAACGGCGGTATTTCGGGCGCACGTGAGGATCTGGACGAGCGCATCGGCGTCGCCGTGACGCTGCCGCTCTATAGCGGCGGCCAGATCGCCACCGGCATCCGCTATGCCGACAAGCTGCAGAAAAGCGAACAGGCGCTGCTGGACCAGGCGCGAGCGCAGGCGTTGCAGGACACACGCAGCGGCTTTTTGAATGCACGTTCCGCGCTGGCCCGTTCGCGCGCGCTCGATCATGCCGTGCAATCGGCGATCGCTGCCGAGGAAGCCGCCCAGGTCGGGTTCGACGTGGGCACGCGCACCCAGGCGGAGTTGCTCAACGCGGTCCGCGAACGCTACGCCGCGCAACGCGACTTCGCACTGGCCCGCTACGCCTACGTGTTGGCGACGCTGGAACTCAAACGGGCCGCGGGCAAACTGACGGCCGGCGATCTCGACGAGATCAACAGCATGCTGCGCTGACCGATCGGCGCATGGCCTCCGACATTCAAAACCCGGTGACTGGCCCGCGGCCCCCCTATCGGCGCTTGGCGCCGGACGGCGTCGAGCGCCGGGCGAAGGGAAAGCACGAACAGGTCGTGCTGCGCAACGCCGGTGGCGCCGAGCTGCGCCTGGCCCCGGCGGAGTTCGCGCTGGCGCAGCTGTTCGATGGACAACGCGATGCATCCGCCCGTGTCGATGCGAGCAATGGCCGTGCCGACGAAGCCGCGATGGAACGCCTGGCGCTGCGACTGGCCGAAGCCGGGCTGCTCAAATCCGGGCGCCGTGAACCCTTGCCGGTACCACCGCAAACCGATGCGGAAGCAGCCTGGGCGCAGGGTGCGGCCGCCAGCGCACCGTCCGGCTTTCCGCCGTCCACCGCAGCCGGGTCGCTGGCCACGCCCGGCGGTCCCGGTGCCATTTCGGGACTGTTCGGCGTACGCGGCGCGGCCAATCCGCTGAGACTCGAACTCGATCCCAAGCCGTGGATGCCGATCGGCGCGGTGGTGAACCTGACGCTGACGCATCCGATCCTGCGCCGCTGCATGTGGGGACTCGCCGTGATCGCGCTGTTCGCGTTCTGGTCGCACCGCAATGAAGCCACGCTCGACGCACTGCCCTTGCTGGGGCCCTTCCGGCTACTGATCCTGGCCAGCTTCTGCAGCGCCGTGGTCAATGTGCTGGGGCAGAGCGCCCGTGCTCATGCGGTGCATTACAGCACCCACGAGATTCCGCGTTTCGGGCTCAATCTGCGCTGGGGATTCCTGCCGCAGCTGTATTGCGACACCGAAGGGCCGGCCGAACGCGCTGCAACGCGGGCACGCGTGCGCATCATCGGCAGCGCGCTCAATGCCAGCCTGGTGCTGTTCGTTGTCGCGATCTACGGCTGGCTGATCCTGCGCCGGCACCCCAGCGCCCTGCCGACGGTGATGCTGGGCCTGGCCGGCATCTCGGCGGTTTCGCTGCTGTTCCGTGCCAACCCCCTGTCGCGGCATGAAGGCTACTATCTGCTTGCCCACCAGTTGGGCATGCCCGACCTGCGCGACCGCGCGCGCTCCGCGCTGCTGGGCTACGGCAAGCCCTGGGACGACCGTCCCGAAACCGCGCGCGGCCCGCTGATTGCCTATCTGGTGGCCATAGCACTGTATTTCACCGCCGTACTGACGCTGCTGGTGATGTACCCGGCCACTTGGCTGGAACAGCTGTTCGGCGGCACCGGCGTTTTGCTTTTCCTTGGGGTCATGGCTTATGTCTTTTTCGAGCAATACCGACGCAACCGGTCGGGACGGGGACGGATCGGATCAATGAAACTCAGCAAGTACCTGCCATCGAGGACCGGATGGGTCGTTATCGGGATCATCATCGTCGTCGGACTGATTCCGTATCCGTACGAACCCAGCGGTTCACTTGAAGTGCTGCCCAAGGACCGCGCCGACACGCGCGCCCTGATCGCGGGCGACGTACGCGAGGTCTTCGTGTCCGAAGGTGCACGGGTCGAGAAGGGTCAGGAAATCGCGCGGCTCAGCGATGCCGCGCAGAAGGCGCTCGTGGCCACCTCCGAAGCCAAACTCAAGCGGCTCGATGCGCAGCTAGCGCTGGCCAAACTCGGCGCACGTGAAGAGGAAATCGCCCTGGCGCAGCAGCGCGTACAGACCGCACGCGTCCGCGCCAGCTTCGCCGACGCCGAGGAACGGCGCATGAATTCGGCGTACCAGCGCAAGGCGGTCGCGATTCAGGACTACGAACGCGCCAAAGGCACGGCCGATGTCCAGCAGGAGGAGCTGGCCGAAGCCGAACGCAATCTTTCGCTGGTCAAGGCGCCGACGCGCGACGAATCGATCGCCGCACTGAACGCCGAGATCGAAGCGGAGAAGGCTCAGCTGGAATACGCCAATCAGCAGCTCGAATACACGCGTATCCGCGCGCCGATCGCGGGCACCGTAGTCTCCGACGAGCTGATGTTTGCAATCGGCCAGTACTACGAGACCGGCGGGCTGATCGCCACGATCGAGGAAACCGGCGCGCTGATGGCCGAAGTGCAACTCCCGGAATCCTCCGTCGGTTCGGTCGAGATCGGCACTTCCGCCGAGGTCAAGGTCTGGGCATTTCCCGGCACCACCTTCGAAGGCAAGGTTACCGCGATCGCGCCGAACGCCGAACAGGGCGAGTACGGCAAGGTGGTGCGTGTGCTGATGACGCTGGAAGACCCGGACCACCAGCTGCGACCGGAGATGACCGGCCAGGCGAAGATTTATAGCGGCTGGTATCCCTCGGCGTACGTGTTCACGCGCGCCATCGTGCGCTTCCTGCTGATCGAAGTGTGGTCGTGGCTGCCGTAATCGACCGACTGCGCGGCAGCGCCGGCTACGGTCTGTCCGAAGACGATTTCTGGCTGACCAACGAAAGTGGATTCGGCGACGGGCTCAACAACTACGCTCACTCGATGGCGTGGTTCGACGGTCGGCTGTACGTGGGGACCACGCGCGGCACCTTCGCGATGATGAAGGTCAACAATCCGCGTCCCGACTTCCGGCCGTGGCCCGTGGAATGCCCGGACGACGTCTACGACGTGGACCGGCGTGCTGAAATCTGGCGCTACGACCCGCCGCTGGACCAGTGGGTGCGTCTCTACCAGGCGCCCTGGGTGCCGGGCCGCAACAATCGTGACGTGCCGCGCTATGTCGGCTTTCGCGGCATGGCGGTATTCCAGGGCAAGTCCGACAGCAAGCCGTGCCTGTACGTGTCGACCTGGGCACCGGCGATGGCCGAGCCGCCGGACATCCTGCGCTGCGAGAACGGCCGCGATTTCGAATCCGTTCCGCGCCCGCCCTGGGACACCTCGGTACGCAGCTTCCGCAGCCTGCAGGTGTTCAAGGGTCGCGTGCATACCTCGCCCACCGGCTCGAACGCCGGCACCGGTCAGGCGCAGGAATGCGTCGGCTCGGAAGCCACGATCTACTGCACCGACGATGTGCAGTCCGCGCAATGGGTCCCGGCCAGCAGCGACGGTTTCGGCCAGCGCGGCAATGTCACGGTGTTCGAGATGGCCGAGTTCGATGGTCACCTCTATGCGGCCACGGTCAATCCCACCGGCATGCAGATCTGGAAGACCGACGGCGAGGGTGGTCCGCCTTACAACTGGCGCAAGGTCATCGACCGCGGCGCCTGGCGCGGGCCCACCAATGAAGTGGGCATCGCGATGTTCGAGTTCCGCGGCGCGCTCTACATCGGCACCGGCATCGTCAACGGCGGCTTTCATCGTCGCTTCAAGATCGGCCCGGCCTCCTGCGAACTGATCCGCCTGTGGCCTGACGACAGCTGGGATCTGTGTATGGGCTCCTCGCGCCTCACCCCGGACGGCGCCAAGGTGCCACTGTCCGGCTATTCGCCGGGATTCGACAACCTGTTCAATGGCTACCTGTGGCGGCTGATGGCGCATGACGGCTACCTCTACGCCGGCACCCTGTGCTGGGCCAACATGCTGCCCTACCTGCCGATGAACGGCTGGCCCGACGAAGTGCTGGTAATGATGCGGCGCTGGGGCAAGGAAGAGCTGAACCGTCGCTACGGCGGCTTCAACCTGTGGCGCAGCCCCGATGGCGTGCGTTGGGACTGCGTGACGCGCTCCGGCTTCGGCAACAAGTACAACTGGGGCGTACGCAACATGGCGTCCACGCCCCATGGCCTGTTCGTGGGATCGGCCAATGTGTTCGGTCCCAAGCTGGCAATGCAGCGCGAGGGGCGCTGGCAATACGTGCACAACCCGCGCGGTGGCACCGAAATCTTCCTGGGCAACCCGCCGCACGCCGATGCCTGATCCGGTCTTCGTGCTGGCGATGCCGCATTGCGGCGCCGCGCGTGTCGCCGCGATGCTGGGCATGCATACCCAGGCCTACGGACTGCCGGAACTCAATCTGTTCATGGCCGATCGCCTTGGCGAACTGCTGTCCACGTTCCGGCGATCGGAATCCCGCCTGGAGGACGGCCTGCTGCGACTGGTCGCGCAGCTCGAATTCGGTGCGCAAACACGCGATACCGTCGAGCAGGCCCGTCAGTGGCTGGAGGCACGCGGCCAGCTCAGCGTCGCCACGCTGAGCTACGAGCTGTTGCGGAAGCTGGAGCCGCGTCAAGCGGTGCTGCCGGATACCTCGGCCGGCTGGCGCCCGCAGGAGTTCGATGCGCTGCTGGAACGGCATCCGCGGGCCAGGATCATTCACCTCGTGCGCCATCCGCGCGCGCAAGGCGATGCTGCCATTGACGCCCTCGCCGGCCGCCTTTTCATCGCGCCGGACTGGAAGGATCATTTTGGCGGCGTGTCCCGAGTGGATCCGCAGCTGGCCTGGCTGCGCGTGCAAAGCAATCTGCAAGGTCTGGCCGCGCTCGGCGAGGCACAGTACCGCAGCCTGCGTCTCGAAGATCTTCGCATCGATCCACATCAGACGCTGAACGCGCTGTGCGCCTGGCTGGGCTGGTCCGCAGGCGATGCGCAGATCGAAGCCATGCTGCATCCGGAAACCGGCGATTTCTCGGCTTACGGTCCGGAAAACGCACCCTTCGGCGCCGAGCCCGAGGTTCTTGAACGCCCACGCTTCATCGAGGACCTCACCGAAATTCCGCCATTGAGCGAACCGCCGCCCTGGCGTGCGGACGGGCAACCGTTCGCAACCGAAGTGATCGCATTGGCACAGGCATTCGGCTATGACTGAGGGCGTGGCCAAGGTGCAGCCGCGCGAAGTGCTCGAGTTCTGGTTCGGCCGCGCGGACGACGAGGCCGACGTCCTGCGCACACATGCGCCCTTGTGGTTTCGCAAGAGTGCCGAACTGGATGCCGAGATCACGACGCGCTTCGGCGCCGCCGTCGAGGCGGCAAGCCAAGGCGGCCTGAGCGAATGGGAGGACACGGCGCAGGGTGTGCTGGCGCGGATCATCCTGGTGGACCAGTTCCGTCGCAACATCCACCGCAACTCGGCCGCCGCGTTCGCCGCCGACGCGCTGGCGCGCGCCTGGGCCGTGGACGGCATCGAGCGCGGCCTGGACCGGCAACTGCGACCGGTCGAGCGGACCTTCTTCTATCTGCCGCTCGAACATGCCGAGGACCGCGCCTTGCAGGCACGCTGCGTGCAATTGTTCGAGGCCCTGCGTGACTCGGTGCCGGAGCCGCTGCGTGAGATCTTCGAAGGCTACCTTGCCTACGCCCGCGCGCACCGGGATGTCATCGAGCGCTTCGGGCGCTTCCCGCACCGCAACGCGCTGCTGGCTCGCCCATCGAGCCCCGAAGAAATCGCGTTTCTCGCCGAACCCGGCTCATCGTTCTGAACGGACTTCGCACAAGCCCTGAGCTTTTCTTTGCGCCTTTGCGCGAGACCAGAATTACCCCGCCCACCGATTCAAGAACCCGCGCCGCCCGCGATCATCCGCGTCGTCGATCCGGCAACAGCAGCTCGGCCTGAGCATTCTCGCCATATCGGCCATACAGTTCGAGCAGACGCCGGGTTACGCCATTGGTCCAGCCAAAGCCGTCCTGCAAGGGATACTCGCCGCCGCCGCCGCCGAATTCAGGCCCGGCACCGATATCGTATTTCTCGACCAGCTTGGCTTCCTGGCGATAGTGCCTTGCGACGGTGTCGAGCCAGCGCGAGGCGATGGTTTCGGCGAGCCCGGTGTCGCCGTAGCGCGAAAAGCCCATGACGGCCATCCACTGCAGGGGTGCCCATCCGTTCGGCACATCCCACTGCTGGCCGCTGCGCACCTGTGTGGTCGCCAGCCCCCCCGCCTCCAACAGGGATTCACGTACCGTGATCGCAACGTCGCGTGCCTGCGGAACGGTGGCAAAGCGCAGGTACAAGGGCACCACGGTCGCCGCTGTCAGGCATTCGCGCGGCCTGTCGAGCTGCCAGTCGAAATCAAAGAAGGCCTTGCGCCGGACATCCCACATGCGTTGCTGGATTGCTTTCTTGCGCGCATGCGCACGTTCGACGTAGCGGTGCGCCTCGTCGCCGTCACCACATAGATCCTCGAGCTTGGCGATCGTGGTCTCCAGGCGGTACAGCAGGCAGTTCAGATCGATCGGCAGAATCGCCGTGGTGCGAATGCTCGACAGCGCATCGGGCTGCGCCAGCCAACGCGAACTGAAGTCCCATCCGGACTCGGCGCCGGCGCGCAGGTCGCGATACACCTCGTGTGGCGGTCTCTGAGACAGGCTCGCGGTATGCAGGTCCTCGGCATAGGCTTCTTCGCGCGGTGTATCGCGATCATCCCAGTAGCGATTCAGGCAGCGGCCGTCGTCGAGTCTCACCACGCGACGATGCGCCTCCCCCGGCGCGAGCGCCTCGACGCCGTCCATCCAGTATGCGTATTCCTTCTTGAGTTGCGGCAGGTAGTGCAGCGCGTCGTGGACTTCGTGCTCCTCGAACTGCTCCACCATCAGCGCGAACACCGGCGGCTGAGAACGACTCAGATAGTAGCTGCGATTACCGTTCGGCACGTGGCCATAAGTGTCGATGAGGTAGGCAAAATTGCTCGCCATCGCATGCAGCAGGTCGGGGCGGCGCTGTCCCGAGAAGCCCAACATCGTGAAGAACGAATCCCAGTAGTACAGCTCGCCGAAACGGCCACCGGGCACGACGTAGGACATCGGCAACGGCACGTAGGAGGAATGCCGCGGATGTTCACGCGGGTGACGTGTGAGGGCCGGCCACAGCGAATCGATGTGATCGACCAGCGAGCGGTTCGGGTCCGAAACATAGTCGCTGCGATGCACCACCGGCGGATCGAACCAGCGTTCGACAAAGGCACGCAGATTGAAGTCCTGCTGCGCGCACTCATCGCGATACGCCTGCAGTATTCGCACATCGCCGGCCTTGGGAAAGCAGTCGACGAAGGTCTTGCTGTCCTCGAAAATATGGCCGGTCTGCACCGCCACGAACAGTTCCTGGTAGCGGTCGGCCGGACTCATGCGTGCATCGGGGGATGCCGGCGTCGCGATTCTCGGTTGCGGGGATTGACGAATCTCCATGCCCTATCTTCCCATCGACGGCTGAACACGAACACCCGTCGGCGAGCTTCGTCGAACCTGCGTGCGGCGCCTGGGCCACGTATCATGCGCGGCTTCAGCGATTTCGCCACTCCGCCTCAGACCACCATGCCCCGCCGATTCGGCCAGGATTTCGATTCACCGCAAGACGACGGCCCCAGCCGCTCGGAGCTCAAACGCGCCGCGCAGGCACAACAGGCGCTGGGCGAAGCGTTCTGCGCGCTGCCGACCGCGGCCATTACCGCGGCCGGTATCGACGAATGGCTGCTCGAAGCGGTACTGGAATACCGGCGGCTCAAGTCTTTCGAGGCGCGGCGGCGCCAGATGCAGCGTATCGGAAAGCTGCTGCGCGATGGCGACACCGCGCCGGTCCAGGCCGCCGTCGACCGGCATCATCAGGGCAAGTCGGTCGATCCGCGGACCCAGCACCAGGCGGAACTATGGCGCGATCGCCTGCTCGCGGACGACGAGGCGCTGACCGAATGGACGCAGCAATATCCGCAATGCAACAGCCCCGCGTTCCGCGGGCTGTTGCGGCAGGCACGCCGGGAAATGGCACATGTCGCCGAAACCGACAGCAAGACCGGCCGCGCGCAACGCCGCGCCTATCGCGCCCTGTTCCAGCAGATCCGAGACGCCCTGGCCTAGCGTGGTGTCCCGGAGATCAGTATCAATTCTCGCTCGGTCCGGCGCTGCGGTGCGGCGTCGCTCGTCGTCACCATAGCGATGGCTATGCCTCCTCCTCGCGCCTTGTCTCGCGGCACCATCCCTTCGCGATTGATTGCACTGACCTCCGGGACACCACACTAGGGCCTGTTTCGAAACCGCCGTGTCGCGTCGTTAGTTGAAGCTGCACAGCCCCGCCAGCTGTTCGCTGGTATATGTCTGCGACAAGCCGTCGGAATCGGTCACGGTCACGGTGCCAGCGGCATCGAAGACGATCATCGCTGCATCGTCGTCGGCTTCGGACTCAACGCTGAGCGTGCCCGCGCTGATCGTTTCACTCGCAGTGCTGACCTGCATCAGTTCCTGCGTCTCCAGAGTAGCCATGCCGCTGCCGCAACCGCCATCGACCAGAAACGTACCGGCCTGATCGACCAGATAGTCACCGTCATCCGTGGCATCCACTTCCAGACTGTAGCCGCTGAAACCGAGGGCGGTGCCTTCACCACCGTCGAGGGGCGCCACCGAAACCTCAAGCAACAGTTCCAGGTTCAGCGATTCCAGAGACTGCGTCGCCGAATTGATCTCGGCACTGCCATCGGCGAATCCGAACAGCAGGGCACGCTGCGCCGACGCCGCCGGCGCCTGAACCTCCAACAGAAATGCAGTGGTATTCGCGCCGAACTCGAACCTGAGCGGATCACACTCCCCTGTCGGGGTTTTCAGATTGCAGCTGAAATAGAGGCGGCCATCGGTGTAGATTTCACCCTGCTGGCATTCGTCGAAAACAAGCTCGCTGCTGATGCTCGGCGGAGAGCTGTCAGTATCGTCGGTCACCGTTCCGCCATCCGAACAGGCTTCCGTACTGCTGGCCTTGGCCGGGGCGACCGCCTCGGCGCCTGCATCGCCGCCAACCCGGATCAGGAGTTTGGTCGTGGCGCCGATCGCGAACGCGAGGCGGGCGACATCGTCGGTATCGTCCAGTGGATATGGGCCGTCCGCCCCGCTCAGATCGATGTCCCGGTCCGGGTCGCCATCGCCCGATTCGCCACCGCCATCCCCACCACCACCGCCGCCGCAGGCGGCCAGCGTCAGCAGGGTCAATCCGGCAATGGCGAATCGTCTGAAGTCTTCCATGGGCGCGCACCGTCGATTGAATTGATTGTAAAAATTGATTCGCAAAACCGGTGCCGAGCGCGGCTATTGCGGCAGCCTCAGGCGGTCCTGGCTCAGGCCCAGCTGATCGAAGCGCTGGTGCAGCAGACCGGGAAAACGGCCGTACCAAGTGGCGTTGAGCGGAGAGGGATGCGGCAGCGGATGCAGACGCAGCGGGCGACTCATTCCCGCCAACTGCACCTCCAGCGAACTTTCAAAGCGGTCTTCGCGGGCCCAGAAGGCATCGAGGCGGCCACGCAGCGACTTGTCCTGAGCGATGCCGAACCACAGAAAGGCCTCGCGCCCCAGCGTGATCAGATCGCGACCCTGCCAGCTATGTTCGAGCAGCTCCGTCATCGCCGGGTGGAAACGCTTCTTGATACTCATCGGCCAGGCCTTGTTTCCGACGGGCTTGTAAGGAACGGTATTGATCCAGAAGAAGTGCCGGCTCAGGGCGCGCGAGGCTTCGAAGTCCGGAAGCGGCTGTTCATAAAGCTGCTGATGAATCGCGCGCCGAACGATCTGCCCACCGGCCCCGATGAAGGGCTCGCCGTGACAGATTTCATCGCGACCGGGGTCGCGCCCCATGAATCCGATGCGGGCATCGATTTCGCCGAGGCCGATGATCGGATCGAGCGGATTCTTGTCGAAGCGACGGTAGACCTCCACGTCGACGCCCGGGGTCGCGGCCGCAAGCTGACGAAACGTGGCGAGTTGATGCGCGTCCAGCGCCATGTGGATCTCCGAAACGGTGGGGTTCGTGGCGGAGCAGCATGGCGGTCGCGGCGGTGACTCTCAAGCTTTCAATCGTCGCCCGTGCGCGCCAGTGCATCGAGTTCCGGGTAGAAGCGGAACAGTCCATCGCCGAACGGCTGACGACGCGCCGAGCGCCAGTATTGCGCCAGCGGAGGATGCCTCAATACGGCTTCGGCCAGTGCGGTGATGCGCGGGTGCCGCGCTTCGTGGCGACGCATCGCGGTCGGCAAGGCATAGCGCAGGCCTTCCACCACCAGAAACAGCGACAGGTCGGCGTAGCTCATGCGTGAGCCGCTCAGATACGGCCCGGGTTCCAACGCGATGACGCGGTCGAAGTAGTGCAGGAATTTCGGCAGGCGCGACAGCAGGAATTCCTCGGTGCGTCGCGCCGCTTCTTCGCTCTGATCCTCATAGTAGAGCCCGGACGCAATCGGATGATGCGTGTCGTGGATTTCCAGCACCCAGTCGGCCAATGTGAGCTGCAACTGGTTGAGCCACAGGCGGCCTGCCTCGTCATCCGGCGCAAGGTCGTGGCGCGGCCCCAGATACGCGAGGATATTGGCGGTCTGGCCGATCACAAGCTCGCCGTGGCACAGGATCGGTGGCGCGAATCCCGGCGTCTTCACCGCCTTGCCGTCGATTTCCCACGTCGGCGAAGCCAGGCCATCGCCGCCTTCCTGTGCGACATCGCGATAGTCCACAGCGGCCGCCTCCAGCGTCAGGCGTACGAACTCGCCGCGTCCGGGCAGGCCCGGCCAGTAATGAAGCACGTAGCCCGGTTCGGGCCCTGGCCCCTTGCGCATTACCACCTCCTTTAAGGCCTTTGGAAGGCGGCCCAGTTTGGGCGCCGAGGCTGAGTGCGCGCTTAAGCTGTGATCAGGCCTGTCGCTGGTCGTGCACCGTGAACACTTCGCGCAGATAGGCGAGATAGCCGGGGTCGTCACACATCGTCTTTTCCGGCGAATCGCTGAGCTTGGCCACCGGCTGTCCGTTGCAACGCGTCATCTTGATGACGATGTTGATCGGCTTGGGACCCAGATCGTTGGTCAGGTGCGTGCCGATACCGAAGGCCAGACGGCAACGATCATGGAAGCGTGCATACAGTTCGACGATGCGCTGCATTGTCAGGCTGTCGCTGAACACCAGGGTCTTGCCGCGTGGATCCACACGCATGCTTTCGTAGTGCGCGAGCATGCGCTCGCCCCATTCGAAGGGATCACCGGAATCGTGACGGGCGCCATCGAACAGCTTGCAGAAGTACAGATCAAAGTCGCGCAGGAAGGCGTCCATGCCGTAGGTGTCGGACAGGGCGATCCCGAGATCGCCGCGATACTCGCTGGCCCAGGTTTCCAGAGCGAACTTCTGTGAATCCCGCAAACGCGGCCCCAGCGCCTGGCAGCCCTGCAGGAACTCGTGGGCCATCGAACCGATCGGCGTCAGGCCGTACTTCATGGCATGCCAGACATTGCTGGTGCCGGCGAGTTGCGGGCCGAGCAGCGCTGGAAGTTCAGCGATCAGCTCGTCATGCCAGGCACCCGAAAAGCGTCGGCGTGTGCCGTAGTCGGCAATCCGGCAATCCTCGTCGGCCTGCTCGCGCAGCACCCTGCATTTTTGGTGCAGGCGGCGGCGCCCCTCGTCGAACGCCTGATCCGGATCGACGCCGCGAAAATGCACTTCGTTGACGATCGCCAGCAGTGGCACTTCAAACAGAATCGTGTGCAGCCAGGGGCCGCGAATGACAATCTCGATCTCGCCCGCAACAAGCGACGCCTTGATACTGACGAAGCGCTCGTTGAGCTGGAACAGACCGAGGAAATCGACGAAGTCGTCGCGCAGGAAACGTAGACCACGAAGATAGTCGAGTTCCGGCTGGGTGAAGCGCAGCGCGCACAGTCCGCGCACCTCTTCACGAATTTCATCGAGCCCGCGCGCCAGATCGACGTTCGGCGTGCGGCACTTGAACCGAAACTCCGCCTGCGCACCGGGGAAATGGTGCAGCACCACCTGCATCATCGTGAACTTGTACAGGTCGGTATCGAGCAGGGACTGAATGATCATGAACGCGGCTTCATGAGGCTTGTAGGCCAGTCTACCGCGCAAGAAGCCGGCGCGGCCTCGGTAGGGCCGCGCCGTGCAACATCTGCGACTCAGTGGCGCGCGACGGATACCGGATCGCTGGCCGGGAAGGTTTCCTCGATGCCTTCGTCCAACTCGGTTTCCGCGTCCATCCGACGGTTCAGCGGCGAGCTCAGCGCGCGTAGCAGATCGCTGGCATCCACATCCTTGAGCTTGCCGGCGATGTCGCCCATCGACACCACGCCAACCAGACGCTTGTCGCGACTCAATACCGGCAGGCGCCGGACTTCGTGGCTGATCATGCTGCGCGCGGCCTGGCGGACTTCGTCGTCTTCAAAGCAATAGCGGATTCCGTCCGACATGATGTCGCGAATCTCGGTTTCGGCATCGCAACCCTTGGCGATGCCGCGGACCGCAAGGTCACGATCGGTGATCGTGCCGAGCAGGCGGTCGTTCTCGCCGACCAGAACCAGCCCGCTGTCGGCTTCCGACATCATGATGGCCGCCTCCTGCAAGGATTGGGCGGGGCTCGCGACGCGTACATCGCGCGTCATCAATTCACTGACTTTCATGTTCGGCCTCCTGCGGTTTGCGCAAAAACAGCGGCGGCGTCCCACAACAACGAAGTGGTGGCTACCGACCTGGGTTCAGGCTAGCAAACGCGCCTGAATCGGGTTCGAATCATTACCGTGCCCACATTCGAGGGGATGAGACATCGCCGCGACTTGTATACCCTGCGCAAGACACGGTACCGGCAGCGAATCGGTCCGTGCACATGAGACACCGAACCTCGGACAAGGAGTCCGCCATGCACCACCGCATCGTCGTACTGTCGGTGGTGGTCGCGATCTGCGGCTGCACCGGCGATCACAGCAACGAAAATTCATCGGAAGCGCCCGCCATGGCAAGGGGTACGCCGAGCGCCTGCCCTGCCAACTATCTCAGCGTTCGCCTGGACCGGGTCGACGCCGGCGCGGGCCAGCGTGTGATCCGCGCCGGCATCTACAATGACAGTGCACGAAGCTGCGTGCTCAGCGGCTACCCCGGCATACGGCCATTGAGCGCCGAAGGCAGACCCGTTTCAGACATCGAAGTGCGGCGCGCCGCCGTCGAGACCGGACAATCCAAACCGGTGGAGCTGGCGCCCGGCGCGCACGCCGATTTTTCGATCGCCTTCGGCGTGATCGAAGGCGAGCCGGGTCGCTGCCCCGAAGCGACTTCGATCGAGGTGATGCCGCCGGACAGCGAGACCGCCATCGGCAAGCTCGACGGCCCGGTTCGGGCCTGCGGCTCGCACGTCGAAGTCACACCGCTGGTCGGGGCGACACCGAAAGGCGCTTAGAGCTTGACTACCCTGCCGCGGTCGAAGCACGCAAACCCTTGTCGTGCGACCGGAAACCTGGGGTACGAATGTCCGTGAGAGATGACCGATGCGGCGATGCACCCAAACCTGCCCCGCTCTCGACCTGGCGCCAGAATTGCGCATTACCGAAGAAGGCATTGATGCAAGGTCGATTGCTGTTGATGTCGGTTGCTGCCTTGTCTGGGTGTTCAGGCCCTGAACTGGTTCGCCCGGATATTCCGCCTGGGTCGACGGCTTCCACGGCTCTTGTATACCGGGAACCCGCGTTCAATTCGGGGGGCGCCACCATGCGCTTTGGTGAAGACGGCAAGGCGTATCTCACGCTTGACAATGCGCAGTTCGGAGAAGTCCGCATCGCCTCGGGCCCACATCGCTTTACGGTCGGCGCGACGGGAACCCGGGACTTCGCGCTGGATGTGAGCCTGACGCCCAACACCACAACCTGCATCAAGGCCTACGCCGACCCGATGAATCTTGCAAAAGTGCTGACACCCATTCTCATGAACCTGACGAGCACTTTCAAAATGGAGGTCGTGCCTTGTCCTGAGCAAGAATTCCTGAAGGGCTACGAACGTTCGTCATAGACACAAGGCCTGATTGAGTCGAGCTATGAAATCAGTTCGATTTGAGTGAATTGCTGGCTGCGATCGGCCGCATCACCCAGGCCTGCGCGGCCGTTGCCTGGCCGATACCGATTTGATGACAAGTCGGCCGCCCCCAGACGGTCCCAGCGGAACTTTGGCAGCCGCGAGCGCCTGGGCCATGAGTTCTTGGACTTGGGGCGTATCCAGCATCTCTGTCGATTCCAGAGGAATGAACCGGTTGGTGCTGCCACTGCCCTGTAGAAGATGGTGCGGGTCCTTGAGCTTGGACTTGCCGCCCTGGAGAAAGCACAGACTGACCCGCCTTGGGTAGAGCGCTATGGAAAAAATGGCGTCCGAAGCTCGTTCGCTTGGGCCGAAGCCAATGGCCAAGGCGTTGTAGTTGTCGTAGACGAGTTGTATGGCAGTGGGAAAATGCTCGCGCATCTTGGCCAAAGCGGCCACAGCCAGGGCTGCGATCTCGGGAGTGAATCTGGCGATGAAGCGATCAAGCTGTTCTTCTGGAGTCATAGCGATCTCCGGCGAGCACCGAAGGCGGATTGGCAGCGACTAGCCCGCCGGCAGCTCCAGTTGCGAACCCAGGAAATCCGCCGTCCAGCCGGCGATCAGCGCCGCGTGGCTCGCCGGGAAGAAGTGGCCCGCTTCGGGTACCACGCGGAATTGTGTATCGGGCAATGTCGCGGCCAGTGCGCGACCGGACGGCAGGCAGCGAGAGCGTTCGCCGTACATCAGCAGGGTTGGCACGTCGATCTGTGCGATGCGCTCGGCGCTGGCGCCCATCTCCAGGAACTCGCGCGGTGCCTCGGTTTCGTCCAACAGTTTCAGATATTGACGCGCGCCGCGCATGCCGCTGCGCCCTTCGCCGAACGGCGTGAAGGCGTCGCGCGCCTGCGGCGCCCACTGCTCGGCGCGCAGGCGTGCGGTGACTTCCAGATAACGCAGGCCCACCTGCGGCTCGCGTTCCCAGTCCAGCCCGGCACGCTCGGCGATCTCGACTTCCATGGTCGACAGATGCGGCGAATCGGAGAGGTGCTGCTCGGGCTGCAGACGGTTGATCTTGCTGTCCATCAGCACCAAGCGACGAAGTTTCTGTGGATGGCGCACGGCAAACTCCAGTGCAATGCCGCCACCGTAGCTGTGACCGACCAGGTCCGCCGACTCGATGCCGGCGGCCTCGAACAGCGCGGCAAGATCCTGCGCCTGATCCATCGCCGAGTAGCCACGCGGGCTCATGCCGCTATAGCCGTGACCGCGCAGATCGTACAGCGTGACGCGGAAGGCATGCTTGAGCGCCTGCGCCAACGAGGCGTACCAGAACGCCCGATTGGTGGCGAGCCCATGCACCAGCACCAGGTCCGGCCCTTCGCCCAACTGCTGATATTCGAGGCGGCAGCCATCGGCCAGCTCAAGGCTTGCCATCAGCGCGGCTGGCTCACAGCTGCTGCGCAAGGAAGTCCGAAATCTGGCCGATCGACAGATCGTCGACGTAGCGGCCGTCCTTCATCAGCAGCTTCTCGAACGGCAGCTTGCGCTTGCCGAAGTCCTCTTCGATCGCGACCACGAGCTGGATGATGTCGATCGATTCGAACGACAGGTCAGCCAGCAGCTTGGTGTCGCGGTTCATGTCGCCTTCGAACTCGCTGTCCCAGTCGGCGGTGAAGTCTTCCAGGGTGGCGATCAATTGGGCGGTGATGGCCTCGGGAGCCATCGAGGGCGTCGCGAGATCGTTCATGTCCTGATTCCTCTGATTGGATTTGGCGTGGTGGCGAGTACCGTCGAAACTGCCGTCACTCCCCATCACTCCATGTAACCGAGCATCTGCAGCTGTTCCATCAGCTGCTGCTTTTCCTTTTCGTCCATTTCCTCGCCGGCCTGGCGTTCGCCCGGCGCCTTTGTCTTGGGACCGTGCTGGACCGGGTTCTGTGCCAGCCATTGTTCGCTGAAGAACGCCGCGGGGACTTCACCCTCGAAATCCTTCGGCACTTTCAGGCCGACGCTGTGCAGCAGCGTGGGCGCCACGTCGACGATCTGGCGCCGGTCAATCATGCCGGATGCGGCGATACCAGGACCATAGGCCATGAAGATGCCGTCCGGATGATGGGTGCCGGCCGCGAGTTCGCGCTGGATCACGACGGGCTGGAAATTGCGGATCGAGACGAAGCCGTGATCGCGCAGCACCAGCGTCAGGTCCGGCGCGCGCTCCATGTGCTTGCCGGGGAACCAGTCCTCGCGCTTGAGGACATCGATGACCACCGGCTCGCCCTTTTCATTGGTCAGGGAGTAGAGGTCGTCGATCAGCTTTTCGCGAAAACTTTCGTACTGTTCCGGCGGAACGCCGGAGTCGCCGGGCTTGGCGGCCACGCGGATGTTGATACCGTTCGAGGATGGCGTGCGGCAATAGGCGGTGGTACCGGCCCAGTCGAGGTTGGCGAAATCGCTGGCCTCGCGGCGCAGCGCCTGCTCGCTGCCATCGCTCTCGGCCCATTTCACATAGCCCTTGTCCGCCAGGAAGGCGTTGATGCGCAGCACTTCGGTGGATGCGGTGAAGCCGTGGTCGGAGGCGAAGAATACCTGCGCGTCCGGGCCGGCCAGTTCCACCAGGCGTTTGATGTAGCCGTCCAGGTTGCGGAAATACTCGAGGCAGACATCGCGCATGCGCTGTTCCCAGGGCTCCGGATTGGCCGGCACCAGTTCGGGATCGAGGAAGGCCCAGGCCTGGTGCTGGATCTTGTCGGTGCCGTCGAACATCACCGCCATCAGGTCGGGATCGTCGTTCTGCATGATGTACTCGGCCACGCGGAACCATTGTTCCTCGCGCGGCAGGTGATAGCGCACCCAGCTTTCGGTGTCCTCTTCCGAAAGCTTTTCCATCGCCTGCTTTTCATTGTCGAAATCCCAGGCCAGTTCCTTGGGATCGAAGCCGGGAATGTCCTGCTTCATGCGGTCGAACAGCTCGCGCGGATAGGTGTTGCGGCGCAGATGCTTGGCCGGAATGAAGCCCGGCACGACACAGCCGTTGACGTTCTCGGGTGCTGGTGCAGTCAACGGAAAGTTCAGTGCTGCGACCTTCTTTCCCTGGCGCGAGGCGATCTGCCAGATGAACTCGCAGTCGATGTCACGCGAGTCGTACAGCGTCCAGTAGATCTCGCCGTCCTTGTCTTCGGCGCGAATGAAGTCGAACACGCCGTGATGCCCCGGCCCGCGGCCGGTCTGGATCGAAGCCCAGGCCGGTGGCGTCAGTGGATTCGGCGTGGACGCCAGCTTGGCGCGTGCGCCGGCTTCCATGACGCTCTTCATGAACGGCATGGTGACGCCTTCGCCGGGAAGATCGCGGGTCATTTCGTTGAGGACGGTGTAGGTGCAGCCGTCCAGGCCGATGAATAAGGTCTTGCTCATGGTCGCGTCCCTGTGGATGGTTTATCCGCTATCCGTTTGAAAGTCTCAGCGCATTGAAACGCTGCGTGAAATGTGTTGCGAGGGCGGTACCGCGACGGCGATGACCGATTCCTCATCCAGAAAATAAAGGCTCACCGAGTAGTTTCGCGAGCCATGCCGAACCTGTGCCGAGCTCGCGCCCGCCGAGAGCTGAAGCGCGCTGACTTCCCATTCCAGCGGGCGCCCTTCTAGCCCCAGGCCGGCGGCCTTGGCCGCCGCTTCCTTGGCGGACCACAGGGAAACGGCGGCACGCAACTGCAGGTCGGGACCGAGCGGCGCCAGCAAGGCCGCCTCGCGTTCGCTCATGCCACCTCGAATCAGGGCGTCACCATCCACGCGCTGCAGCCGCTGCAGGTCGATTCCGACCTCGCTATCGGCGTCCGCCGCGATCGCAACGGCACCGCCACCGGAATGGCTCAGCGAGATCGCTGGCGGTGTGCCCGTGATCGCGGCACAGCGTACGTAGGGACGTCCGTTGTCGGCGTTGAGGATCTCCACGTCGGCCGGCGACAGGTTCATGCCACGCGCCGCCGCCCAGTGCCGCACCGCATCCTTGGCTGCGACACGCCCCATCAGCCAGTCGGCTCGACGACCACCACCTCGGTGCATCGAATTGAACAGCTTGCGCTCGTGGGTGGACAACATCATGTGCGCAAGAACGCGCATCCAGATTTCGTGACCGACGGCGAGGAAACCGTCGGGAAACGCGGGGTTGTGGACCGCGTAGGCACCATCGCCGACCGCCAGCGGAAAGCTCAGCCATTCGCGCTGCGGTTGCAGGCGGTAGCGAAAATAGCGCTGAGGCACATCGAACTTGCGGTCCTGCCAGCCCTCGAGCCGCATCAGCACCGTGCCGTTCTCGTGGATCAGGTCGAACTCGGCGTGCAGCTGCGTATCGCCGACCGGGTGAAGCCGCCCGCGTCCGATCAGGCGGGTGCCCGGCGCCGGCGGCGGGCCGTAGCAGCCGAAGCGCTCACAACGGAACGGAAAGCAGTTGTAGTCCCAGCCGAAGCGTTCGATCAGCCAGTAGCCGGCCATCTGACCGACGGCATCGAGCAGCGCCGCGTCGGTCTGCATCCGCGGCGAGGTCGTGAACGAGAAGAAGTTGTAGGTGTCATGCGCTTCGAGATCGCATTCGACCGCAGTGGTGGACCACCGCCGCAGGTGCTTGACACAGCGCAGTCGCGGGCCATGGAACATGCCCAGGCTGTAGAGGTTGTCGTCGTCGTGCCGCGCCACCACCTGCGGCGGCTCCTCGGGCCAGGCCAACGGCTCGGGCGCCGGCTCGTAGTCCGGGCCGAGCACCACTTCGGTCTCGAACACCACCAGGCCCATGGGCGGCATGCCCTCGCCGAGCACGTACAGCTTGACCGAAACCGTGGACGCCTGGGACAGACGCGTGGCCACGATACGCAGATCGAAGTAGTTCTCGTCCAGCGTCAGCCAGCGATGTCCGCGAACCTCACGGTGGCCGCGCACCACGAAGCCATCACCAAGCAGTCGTCGCGCCGCTTCGGAGGCAATCTCCATGCTGAAAGTGAACGGCATCACCTGCAGCGCACGCAAGCCGGGATCCAGCACCGACGGTGCGGAGCCGATCGCGTGATCCTGAAGATACAGGTCGGTATCGGCGTCGTAGCGGCGGTGCGATTCAAGCCGGTCGGCTTCCAGCGCCACGATACGGCCCAACATCGGAAATGCCGGATCGTAGCCCGGCGTCACCGCTACCGGTTCCGCGGCATTGGCCGCCGGTGCGGCGAGGGACTGTACGGCCAGCCCCTGCCCGATCTGCGACATGACCCGCATCTGGCTGGCGAGAAAATCGTTCATCAGCGAGAAGTGGGCACGCAGCGCATCGGCTCGCGGGTCCGCCGGCAAGGCCGCCATCGGTGGCGACGCAGCTGCGGGCGGCACCGCGGGGCTGTGCGGCACCTCGGAGACCGAAGGCAACGGCGTGTCGATGTTCGGTGGCGCCGCAGGCGACGTCCGGAGCTGCGGCCGACGGAACGCGTCCGGCACCCGCAGCTCCGGCATGTTGAGGTTCAGGATGGCCGGCTTGCGACGCGGTATCGCCGGTGCGACCCAATCGATATCGGCAATCTGTCGATGAGCGAACAAGCCCGGCATACGCAGCGGCACGCCGCAGGAGAACAGCTGCGCGAGCATGTGGTTGAGCTGCTGGATGCCGGAGCGGCGGCGACTATTGCTGGCCACGGCCACGACCTGCTCGTGCCCGCGCAGCGCATCCGAGACGAACGAGGTGAGGTTGCCGCTGGGGCCGATCTCGACGAACACGCGCACGCCATCGGCATACAGGCGCTCCGCGGTTTCGGTGAAGCGCACCTTGGCTTCCCATTGCTTCGACGCGAGCGCGCGTATGCTCGGCGCGTCTTCGGGAAAGGGTCCGGCGCTGCAGGCGCTGTACAGCGGCACGCGTCCGGCACCGAACTCGATGTTCTCGTAATAGTGGCGGTAGGCGTCGGCCACCGGACCGAACAGCTCGGTGTGATAGGCACGACCGAACGGCAGTTCCTGACAGATTGCACCTTCGGCGGACAGCTTGGCACGCAGTTCGCCGATCGCCGCCGAGTCCCCGAACAGAACCAACTGGTTCGGGCAGTTGTCCATCGCCGGGATGATGCCGCGCGGCGGCGCGCTCAACAGTGCCTCGCGCTGTTCGGGGCGCAGCGCACCGATCGTGAGCAGGCTGCCGCCGACGATGCGACCTTCCTGGTCAAGCTGCTTGTAGATATCGTTGAGATCGCGAATGGTCTGCGCGATCTCGCTGCGCTGGCTGAAACGGCGTACGCCCGAGGCCGTGAGCGCTGTGTTTTCGCCGGTGCTGTGGCCGAGCATCAGGTCCGGCTTGAGGTCCACCGCATCGACCACGGCGAGCAGCGCCATGCTGGCGGCAAACACCGATTCGGCCGCCACATCCATTTCGTAGAGCCGCGCTTCCAACGCCTTCGCGGTGGCTTCACCCAGCGCCGTGGGCGCCGGGAACAGCACCGGGGCTCGTGCCGGAGCGCCGCGTGCGGCGGCCGTGTCGTCGAGGAAATCGAACCAGTCGCGCGCCTGCGGGAACTGCACGCAGACATCCGACAGCATGTTCGGGTACTGCGCCCCTTCGCCGGGGAACAGGAAGGCGACGCGCCCCGGTGGCTCGCCATTGCCGTAGTAGATTCCATTGCGGGTCTTGAACGGGGCGTCGCCACGGGCCAGCTTCTCGGCCGCCTGGGCCAGCTTCTTGAGCAGATCATCGCGATCGGCCGCAACCAACGCGAGGCGATGGCTGCCGGAATCGTCCTGCGCGCACAGGCGCGCCAGGGATGGCAGTCCGGGTTGGTCGAAGGCCGAGGCGCGGACCACCAGTTGATCGACCCGCGCACGCAGTTCGTCCAGCGAGTCGGCCGCCAGGACCAGCAGTTCACCCTCGCAGGGCGTGTGCAGCACCTGCGCCTGCACCTTGCGGGCCGGCCGGTATTCCTCCAGCACCACGTGCGCGTTGATGCCGCCGAAGCCGAAGGCATTGACACCGGCGCGGCGCGGCTCGCGGCCGCCATGAATCCACGGACGCGTTTCGGTGTTGACGTAGAAGGGCGTGCGCTCCAGTCCCAGTTCGGGCTCCAGTTCATCGCACAGCGTCGGCGGCAGCACCTTGTGGTGCAATGCCAGCGCGGTCTTGATCATGCTGGCCGAACCGGACGCCGGTATGCAGTGGCTGATCATGGATTTGATCGAACCGATCGCGATGGTCGGCAGTTCGCCATGACGCGGACCGAACATCCGCGATAAGGCCTGAATCTCGGTGCGATCACCCAGCGGCATGCCGGTGCCGTGCGCCTCGATCAGTGAAATCGTATCGGGCGAGACCTGAGCGTTTTCGTATGCGCGGCGCAGCGCCAGTTCCTCGCCTTCCAGACGCGGCGCCAGCAGCCCCTTGGCACGGCCGTCGCTGGCAACACCGACGCCACGGATCAGCGCATAGATGCGGTCGCCGTCGGCCTCCGCATCGGAGAGGCGCTTGAGCGCCAGAAAGCCAGCGCCTTCGCCCAATAGCGTGCCCGAGGAGCCCTTGCTGAACGGGCGCACGCGGTCACGAGAGAGCGCGTTGATATTGCAGAAGATCATGAAGATCTGCGCGCCGGTCTGGACCTGAGAACCGCCGCACAGCATCACATCGCAACGGCCGGCCTGCAGTTCGCGCACGGCCGCCTCGACCGCCAGCAGCGAGGATGCGCAGGCGGCGTCGACCACGTAGTTCGGCCCCATCAGGTCGAGCCGGTTGGCAATCAGTCCGCTGGCGATATTGGGCACGAAGCCGGGCGAGGCCTCGGCGTTGAACGCCGGCAGCTGAGCCCGCAAGGCTTCCCGCAGATCCTTGAGTTCGGCCGCCGAGAAGTCGGGACGCACCGCGGTGATCGCGGCCAGCGTCTGGTCCAGCACCAGGCCGTGCTGCGCCAGCGTCATCGTGCCGCGATAGGCATAACCGCCGCGACCAATGATGATGCCGGCGCGGGTCCGGTCGAAGTCCTTGTCGAGCAGACCGGCGTCGGCCAGGGCATCTCGCGCCAGCCTCAGACCCAGGTAGTGATCCGGGTCGGCGCCGTCGATCGAGTGCGGCATGATGCCGAACTCCGCCGCGTCGAAGCTCGCGAGTTCCTTGAGGAATCCGCCACGCGTGGTGTACAGGCGATCGGTCGATTCAGGATCGTTGTCGCGCGACAGCGCTGCCCAGGCTGCATCGGCCTCACTGGTAGCATCGACCTTGTTGAGGACGTTGTTCCACAACTGGTTCGCGTCGGCCGCGCCGGCAAAACAACCGGCGACGCCGACGATGGCAATCGGTTCGGCGCTCACGAATGCCCCGCGGCGCGGTTCAGCGCCGTTGACAGAGTGCTCTCGCCGTCGAGGACCGCCAAGCGCAGATCACCCGAGGCGTCGACGAAGTAGGCATCGAAGGCAATCGCCATGTCGTGGGGTGGCGGTTGCAGGCGGAACAGCACCTTCAATGTAGCGGGCAATGGTGCCTTTCCATAGCGTACGAGCCGGCCGAAGCGCGCCGGCAGCGCGCTGGCCGAACGCAGCTTGCGCGCCCAGACGAAGGCCAGCTGGGCCGCGACATCGATCAGCCCCGGATCGAGCAGCCACTGGCCTTCGGCGCCGATCCAGTCCTGCGGCGTGCTGGATCGCACCACGGCGTCGGCGCCGGTCTCGTCGAAGGCGTCGATCGCGGTCATCAGCTGGAATCGTCCGGTATGGAACAGCTCGTCGCGATACACCGTGGCGACATCCAGCGATTCGCCCTGAATTGCCGCAGGCACCGCCGGTGGCATCTCGTCAAGGCGCTCGACCAGGCGGACCGAGGCGCGGTACAGCGGCGCCTTGCGGCCCGGTTCGACGATGTCGACGCTGATCATCTGCTCACCGCTGCCGGAATGTGTGGAGGCCCGCGCACGAATCGAAATTTCCCGGCCCTTGTCGTTGTCCAGCACCACGCCGGCCAATGTCCTGAGGTCGCGAACCTCGGCGAGCTGCCAACCCGGCCAACCTTCCACCGCCACCTGCGCCATCCACTCGGCCGCCGCGGCCGCCGGCAGCACGCGCTTGCCGTTGATGACGTGGTCGTCCAGATAGGGGTCCGATTCCGCCGTGAAATGGTGAGGCAATACCAGCGCGCCGCCGCTGCCCATCTTCAGCGACTGGCGGATCAGTGGCATCGCCTGCGACGGTGCGTCGGCGGCCGGCGCCTCGGTACGTGGCGCGATGCCGTCGATCTGCTGCCACGGCCCCTGGCCGATCACCACTTCGACTTCGTTCTTCGGCCCGTAGGCGAGTTCATTGACGAAGTAGCGGCGCCCGCCAGCCAGCGGAATCGGTTCCATGCCGCGTTCCCGGAACTGGCGCTTGACACCTTCGCTGGCCATTCCGGCGTCCCAGGGACCCCAGTTGGCGGCAATCACGCGCGTCTCGGTCCATTCGCGCGACAACTGCCATGCCAGGCGGTTCATCACCTCGTTGGCGCAGGCGTAGTCGGACTGCCCTTGATTGCCGTAGCGGCCAGCGACACTGCTGAAGAACACCAGCAGCTTCAGCGAGCCAGGACGCAGCCTGTGCTTCAGGGTCCAGGCCGAATCGATCTTGGTACCGAACACGCGGTCGAATGATTCGACGGTCTTGTCGGCCAGCAGCCTGTCCTCGATCACGCCAGCGCCGTGCAGCACCGCGTCGATGCGACCGTATCGGTCGTACACCGAATCGATCAGTCCACCGAAGGCCTGCACATCACGCACATCGCAGGCCTGGTAGTCGACCGTGGCGCCTCGCGCCGCCAGACGCAGCAGGTTGCCGCGAATCTCGCGCGCCGCCAGCAGGCGCGACAGCTGACGCTCAAGTTCGACCGGTTTGAGAGCCTGACCACTCGCACGCGCCTCCTCGATCAGGCGCTGGCGCAGCGCCGTGGCGTCGGCGGCCTCGGCGAAGCGGGCTTCCTCGGCCGGCGGTTCGGGGCTACGCCCGACCAGCACGATCCGCATACCTGGCTGCGCGATTTCTTCCAGCAGTTCGGCGGTGATTCCGCGTGCGCCGCCGGTGGCCAGCACCACCCAGTCACCCGAGGGCGAAAGGCGTGGCGCAAAGGCATTTTCCAGTAATGCGTCTTCGACGGTGGTCGTCGCATAACGCGCGTCGCCGGTGTAGCCCACTTCCGGCAGCGTGTCGTTCGCGAGCAGTTCGTCGGCCAGATAATGGGCGATGGTCGCCGAGGTCTGGCCATTGAAATCGACCAGGCGGAAACGACCCTCAGGGTATTCGTGACGCAGGCACTTGATCAGCCCGGCAACACCACCGCCCGGCACGGCACCATCGCCAACGGCGGTGCGTCCCAAGGTGCCGCCCAGTCGCGTCGCCGCGACCAGGCGAATGCCCGAGAGTTCGCTGCCCAGTGCCTGCACCAGATGGAACAGCGACATCACGCTGCGCTGCGCCGCCCCGCGCCAATCCTCGAATGCTTCCGAGGCCAGCGGTTCCATGCCGTACAGGTGCACGACACCGCAGACCGAACCGTGGCGCTCGCGAGCTGTGGCCAGACTCATGGCAATCGCGTCCGGCTCGATCGCATCCACCGTCTGAACCGCAGCGCCCTGCGCCGCGAGGGCATCGATCAAGGGCTTGCGGGTCGCCTCGTCTCCACCACAGACCAGCACGAGCCCACTCAAACGGCTGCGCTCGGCGATGAACGGCACCGACTGCGGCCGGATCACATAACGCGGTACCTCCGCTATCGCGTCGGCGGGAGGCGTAACGGCCGCCACCGGCTCCGTTGGCGCCAGTGCGTCAAGAGCGGCGATGATCGCGTTCAGCGTCTTGGCCCGCGTGAAGGTTTCCATGCCCGCCTGCATCGCCGTGCCAACATCGGCCGGCAGTTGTTTCTGCAAGGCGCCCGCGATCTCGACCCGCTTGATCGAATCGATGCCGAGATCCGCTTCCAGGTCGGAATCCAGGCCCAGCATGTCTTCGGGATAGCCGGTGCGTTCGGCCACGATCGCCAAGAGCAGAGCCGCGTAATCGACGCTTTCCCCGGTCCCGGGACCCGGGTCCCGGGTTCCGGAAGCCGCCGCTGGCGCCAAGGCTTCGAGCGCGGCGATGATCGCGTTGAGCGTCTTGGCCCGCGTGAAGGTTTCCATGCCGGCCTGCATCTGCGCACCCACTGCTGCCGGCAACTGCTTCTGCAGGGCGCCGGCGATTTCAACCCGCTTGATCGAGTCGATGCCGAGGTCGGCTTCCAGATCGGAATTCAGGCCCAGCATGTCCTCGGGGTAACCGGTGCGATCCGCCACAATGCTCAGCAGCGTCGCCTTGTAGTCGATGCTGGCGGCGGGAAGCGTGAGGGGTGAGGCGACAGGCCTCGCAGCCGTCGGCGCCAAAGCTTCGAGCGCGGCGATGATCGCGTTGAGCGTCTTGGCCCGCGTGAACGTCTCCATCCCCGCCTGCATCTGAGCACCCACTGCTGCCGGCAACTGCTTCTGCAGGGCACCGGCGATTTCAACCCGCTTGATCGAATCGATGCCGAGATCCGCTTCCAGGTCGGAGTCCAGGCCCAGCATGTCTTCGGGATAGCCGGTGCGTTCGGCCACGATCGCCAAGAGCAGAGCCGCGTAATCGACGCTTTCCCCAGTCCCGGGTCCCGGGTCACGGGTCCCGGAAGCCGCCGCTGGCGCGGCAGGCGCCGCAGGCGCCAAGGCTTCGAGCGCGGCGATGATCGCGTTGAGCGTCTTGGCCCGCGTGAACGTCTCCATCCCCGCCTGCATCTGAGCATCCACTGCTGCCGGCAACTGCTTCTGCAGGGCACCGGCGATTTCCACGCGCTTGATCGAATCGATGCCGAGATCGGCTTCCAGGTCGGAATCCAGACCCAGCATGTCCTCGGGATAGCCGGTGCGTTCCGCCACAATCGCCAAGAGCACAGCGGCGTAATCGACGCTTTCCGCGGTCCCGGGTCCCGGGTCCCGGGTCCCGGAGGCCGTCGCCAAGGGCGCCACGGGCTCGGGCGCCGAAACGGCTGCCGCAACCAACTCGGCAACCGGCGCCGCAGGCGCTTGCGCCTCAGGCCTCACACCTGACGCCTCATCGGCTGCCGCCAGCGGCGCAGCAGGTGCCGCCGCCCCCAGATACTGTCCGATCACGCGTTCCTGCAAGGCCAGGAACTGGCGCATGGTTTCCTGATAGGCCGCCATCGCGTCACCGCTGATCGGCACGCCTGTGGCCGCAGCCGCTAGCGGTGCCGGACTGGCCGCCGGCGCAACCGGCGCGACCGGTGCAGTGGGCGGCGCTTGCGTGGCCCGGCGCTGGGCACGGGCCGCGTCACGTGATTCCAATGTCAGCGCCGGGCGCTTGCCGGTACGGATTTCGGGATCGTTGTACGCACGGGCGCAACCGCCGGACAGCATCCAGGTGGTCTTGCTCGGTGTTGGCGCCGTCATCGCCTGCGCGAGTTTTGCCATCGCATGCGTGAGCAGGCCGCGTGGTTCGTAGAGCGCGAACGCGTCGAGTTCGGCGCCGGCCACGATCAATTCGGCGATTCCGCTGAGCAGGCCGCGCAGACCACCGCCCTGACCGTCCAGCGACACGGCGTGCGCATCCTTGCCGGCCAGCGTCGCCATGGCCATGTTGCTGCAGATGCTCTTGGGCCCGAGTTCGACGAACAGGCGCACACCATCCTCGTACATCGCCTCGATCTCGGCGACGAATTCCACCGAACTGAGCAGGTGACGATCCAGCAGTCCACGCGCTTTGCTCGCATCGTCCGGATAACGCGTACCGAGCGTGTTCGAATAGACCGGGAATTCGGGCACCGCGAAGTGGGCCCCGGCGATCGCGGCCGACAATGGCACCTGGGCGGAGGCGACCAGTTCGGTATGGAAGGCGCCGGACACCGGCAGGCGCGTTGCGCGAACGTCGGCCGCCGTCAGCGCGGTCACTGCCGCGCCGATCTGCTCGGCCGGGCCGGAAATCACGCTCTGCTGCGGCGAGTTGTGATTGGCGACACGCACCCCACCGAAGGCGGCGATGTGTTTCTCGACCACGCCGCGTTCGGCCTGCACAGCTGCCATGCCGCCGGCCACACCCTCGGTGGAGGCCTGCGCCATGGCGCGGCCGCGAATCGCGGACAGGCTCAGGAAGGTCTTGGGATCGATCACGCCAGCCGCCATCAGCGCGGCGTATTCGCCATAACTGTGGCCAGCGGCGGCACCGGGCTGCAAACCCAGGCGTCGCGACAGCCACAGGTATCCCAGCTCCATCGCGCCGAGCGCAGGCTGGGCATGCTGGGTCTGCGTCAGCCGTCGCTGCTGGGCCGTTTCGGCCTCCGGCGTGAACGCCGATTCCGGCCACATCAGCCGCGACAGGCGCTGCGGCAGAAGCTCCGCCAGTTCGCCGTCGGCGAGTTCGACCGCGGCGCGCAGTTCCTCAAGATAGATCGCCGGCTCGCAGCCCATGTTGACGTACTGGGCGCCCTGCCCCGGGAACAACAGGCCGATCTTCGGTGCCCTGGCCGGTACCGCCCTGGCGAACTTGATGTGCGGCGACAGCGGCTTGCCGGATTCGAGGTGCGCGATCAGGGCGGTCAGGTCGGCAGCCAGACCGTCATAGTCGCGCGCCGCGAACGCGGCCACGCAGGGTGCAGCCGGACGGGTTTGCGCATCACGCACCAGACTGGCGGCGAAGCTCGAAAATCCGAGCTGCCGGTCGGTAGCCAGCAAAGTCTGAATCTGCTTCAACTGCTGGCCGAGTCCGGCTTCGTCGGCGGCACGAAACACGAACAACTCGTACGGCCAGCTCTGCGCGCCGGGCACGTCCGGCTGTGCGTAGCCGTCTCGGTACTCTTCGAGCACGGCGTGAAAATTGGTGCCGCCAAAACCGAAGGCGGAGACGCCGCCGCGGCGCGGATGCCGTGGATCGGCGATCCAGGGACGCGGCGACTTCAGCAGGTAAACCGGCGAATTCGGATCGGCGATGATGTCGATCGGATTTTCGACACCGTAGTGCGCCGGCAGCGTGCGGTGATACAGCGACATCGCCACCTTGATCAGGCCGGCCACGCCCGCGCTGGCCTTGGTGTGACCGAGCAGCGTCTTGACCGAACCGATCGCCACGCTCTTGACCGCCGCGCCCTGGGCCTGCAAGGACTCGGTGATGGTCCGCGCCTCGGCGCGGTCGCCGACCGGCGTCCCGGTGCCGTGCGCTTCGGCCATGCTGATGGTCGACTGCGAGAAGCCCGCCTTGGCATAGGCACGGGTCAGCGCGCGCATCTGTCCTTCCGGACGCGGCGCAGTCATGCCCAGCGCCTTTCCGTCCGAGGAACCGGCAGCGGCCTTGATCACGGCGTAGACGCGATCGCCGTCGCGCTCCGCGTCCTCGAGCCGCTTCATCACGATCACGGCGAGCCCTTCGCTGATCGCGATGCCGTTGGCGGCCTGGTCGAAAGTGCGCGGCTGGCCGTCCGGTGACAGCGCCTGCGTCTTGGAAAAGCACAGGAAACCGAACGCCGACTGCACGGTGTCGATACCACCGGCGACGACGACGTTGCTGCGCCCGGTCTCGAGTTCGTTGACGCCCATGGAGATCGCCGCCAGCGACGAGGCGCAGGCCGCATCCACGGTGAAATTGACACCGCCGAAATCCAGGCGGTTGGCGACGCGCCCGGCGACGACGTTGAGCAGCGAACCGGCGAAGGATTCCTCGGTCCATTCCGGCAGACGGTCCCAGACATCCTCGGACAGGTCCTCGACGAATCGCGGCAGTTCCGCACGCAGCGCGTACTGGGTGCCGAGGTCGCCGAGACCGCCGCTGGTGCCGAGGATGATCGAGGTGTTCTCACGATCGAATCCGCCATCGGCGAAACCGGCATCGGCCAGCGCGCGCCGAGACACTTCCAGCGTCAGCAACTGCATCGGGTCGATCGCCTTCATCGACCTCGGCGGAATGCCGTAGATCATCGGATCGAACGGCAGTTCGTCGAGAAAACCGCCCCATTTCGAGTAGACCTTGTCGCGCGCAGTCCGGTCGGCATCGAAATACAGCTGCCAGTCCCAGCGCTCCTTGGGCACTTCGCGCAACACGCAGTTCTGACGCAGGATGTTGTTCCAGTAGGCATCCGCCGCCAAGGCCTGCGGCAGCAGCGTGCCGATGCCGACGATCGCGACGTTCGACGGCACCGCCACATCTGACGCGTCGTCACGGCGAATCGTCCAGTTGGCCATCAAGGCCGCCGCACCTTCACTGACTTCCAGGTGCAGATCCTCGATCGGCAGGGCCGCGTCGCGCAGCGTCGCCACCTGGCCGATCATGTACATGCCGTCGCTCAACTGCTGCTCGGCCGCCACCTCCACGATCTTGCCGCTGGCGTCACGGTTGACACCTTTGGAGGCGATGCGCAGGCGCCCCATGTTGAGGTCTTCCAGCTCGTCGCGGATCTCGTCCGCGGACTTGCCCTCGCGCAGCAGCTGCCGGCGCTGCGCGTAAAACTCATGTGCGAACTGCGAATCGACGCAACGCGTGGAGTGCCCCGGTCCGGTCTCCAGGCTCATGGTGCGCCGGCAGGCGATCGCCTGGGTCTGGAAACCTTCGACCACGGCGCCGGAACGGACGATCTCCGGCGTGAACAGATAGGCCGTGCCCATCAGCATGCCGACCTTGAAGCCACGCGCCGCCAGCGGTGCCGTCATCGCAGCGATCATCGCGCCGGAACGCGCATCGTGGATGCCGCCGGCGAACAGCAGATGGAACTCGCCTTCACTGCCCGGCGCGGCCTGCGCCAGCAGCATTTCGATCATCTGTTCCCACAGCGGGAAACTGGCGATCGGCCCGATGTGGCCGCCGCATTCGCGGCCCTCGAACACGAAGCGGCGTGCGCCCTGTTCGATATACATCTTCAGCAGCGCCGGGGCCGGGGCATGGATATAGGTGGCAATGCCGCGACTCTCGAACTGCGCGGCCTGGTCGGGACGGCCGCCGGCGATCAGCGCATAGCTGGGCTTGCACGCCCAGATCGCCTCGCACTGCTCGTCGCGCAGGGTCTGCGGCACGAAGCCGAGCATGCCCACGCCCCAGGACGCATCGCCGATCTGCCGGCGTGTGGACTCCAGCATCTCGCGCACCTGCGGCCCGCGCATCAGCGCCAGCGCAAGGAACGGCAGCGCACCGCCGCGAGCCACATCGACCGCGAATTCGGGGCTGTCCGAGACGCGCGTCATCGGACCCTGTGCGATCGGGAAACGCGTGCCGTGGGAGACCGCCAGCGGCGCACCGGGCGACAGGTGTTCGAGCCGGTTGGCCGTTTCGATGAATTGCTCGCTGGCGGAACGCATCGCCTGCACCAGCTTGCCGACGCGCTTGTAGCGCTCGCGATAGATCGCCACCACACCGATGCCCTGGCCCAGCGGGAGCAACTGATCGGACGCCCAGCCCAACCGGGACCGGACTTCGTCGTGCCAGGCCTCGATGGCCAGCTCGCCGCTTTCGGCGTCGCGCGAACGGGCTTCGATCGCCTTCAGCGATTCGCTGCCGGGCCGCGCATAGACCCGGCACGGCGCATTCGCCAGTTCTCCGAACAACCGCGTCTCGGACCCGTTGAGCCGTGCCAGCTCCAGCTTGACGCGATCCGAGAGCGCGGATTCGTCGAGCAACAGCAGTTGGTCGTCGAGCACCACGCCAGCGGCGCCGGCGATGCGCAGACCGGCCGCGGAATGCAGGCCGATACCACCACGCACATGAACCGGCCTGGCCACCTTGCCCAGCAGCTTCTGGGCGAGGATATAGGCGGTGTCGTCACCGACCCAGCCACCGGCCTCGTGGCCCTTGGCAACATAGGCATCAGGCTCGAAACCCAGCGCCGCGATGTCGTCCGGCGAACGGATTTCGGCGAACAGCGAATGCGCTCCGGCCGACAACGATTCGAAGCGATCGCGGTCCGCGTCCACGAGCATCACTACCAGTTCACGCTCGCCGGCTCTCTCGATCAGGCGCCGGCCCGTGCCGAGTGACTGTGGCGTCAGTCGCAGACCGATACGGCCACGCGTGCCCGCAAGCAGGCGGTCGAAATTGTCCTCGACACGCTGCGCGTCGCTGGCATGCTCAAGGTCCAGGACCCCGATCGCACCGGCACGCGTTGCCGCCACAGCGATGCCCGGATGCGAAAGATCCGCCGGCACCAGACAGAAAATATCGAAACTGTTTACGTCCATGTCTTGCCACCCCAGGGCTTTTCGCCCTCATCGCGCCGCCGAATCCCCGCGTCACCGCCGCCGAATATCGACGATCAATGTTGCAACCCGTCTGCATGGATCGACCGATCCCCCCATTGCGGACAAGGCTAGCGCTTGCAACCTTCCAGAAACGGTACTTCCAGCACCTTTTCGTGCACGATCGGTCCGTGCCCGAAATAGCCGCTTTCGCCGAAGCACTCGCCGTGATCGGCGGTAACGATGAAATGCGTGTCCTTCGGCGCCTTGTCGATCAGTGCGGCGAGCACTTCGTCGACATATTCAACCGTCTTGGTCTGCTGTAGATGCAGCATCCGCATCTGGTCGGCGTCGAAGAACTTGTCCTCGGTTTCGGTTCCCAGATGATCGTCCATGCGTTTGAACACGCCGTGCACGCCGGAAATGTGCGGCATCGTCTTCGGGTCCAGCATGTACGGATAGTGGGTTTCGCCGAGATTCAGGAAGTGAAAGCTCGGCTCGTCCGGATCGAACTCGATCTGATCGACGATGCCGACGAAGTCATTGTGGTTCGGCATCAGCTTGTATTCGTCGAAGTGCCGGTTCAGGTGCGAGAACGGATTGAGCACCGGCAGCGACACGCGCGCCTCGGTACGGTAGCCGTGGCTCTGCAGGACCTTAGGTAGCGACAGTTCGGGGATAAAGCTCTTGAACGACAGGCCGTCAATGCCGAGCCGGTCAACCCACTTGGAAAAGTCCTTCTTGTAGACCTCGGAAGCGAACACACCCTGAGGACTCTCGTGCGGAATCATTCCCATCAGATAGGTGTAGTGGGACGGGCTGGTCCAGGAGGCAAACGAATAGCGCCGCGAGCCCTCGCCCAGCGCATCCATGTTCGGCGTCTTCGCGGCTTGATAGCTGTCGAAACGGCAGCTATCCATCACGATGAAGACCAGATTTTTCAATGCCATCCTTGTGCATGCTCCGTAACGTATGACTGGACTATCCGTGCCCAGGCGGGATAGCGAGTGCGGCAGTCTAACAAAGCAAATGTAACGTTTTGTGCATGGCGCTTCCGGTCATTGACTTCGATGCGATCATACCCACTTCAACTCCTGCAAATCGTGCTCGACGCGCTTGCCGCTTTGCTCTAGAATTCGCGACCCTTTTGAAATCATGGCTAGGTAGCTCAGCCGGTTAGAGCGCGGCACTCATAATGCTGAGGTCGAGAGTTCGAGTCTCTCCCTAGCCACCATCTCGACTTCAATGACCGCAAGGCTTGCGAAATCCGCTCAACGGAATTCGACCGCCTGCCGTTCGTGCCCCCCTCGCCGCCATCGGCGACCTTGCCAACATTTTCTTACGCAATTGTCTATCGCAAGCAAGCGACATGCCGGTATTCGGCATTTTGCAGGCGCGCGCGTCCGGTTCATGCTTCAATCGACTGCATGGAGCGGGCCCACCAGGCCCACCCGAGACCGTCAAGAACGAAATGCGAGGAGACCACGGTGAAAGTCGCCGCGCGATGGACGACATCCCGACAGAGCAGCGCCTCGCCGCGTCAGGCCACGTCATGAATGCGGTCCAGTCCGCATCATCACTACTGCCGTTCACGCATTTCGAGGACAAGGTCGACGCCTGGCTGGAACAGGGCCACGCGCAGATGGGCCACCGGCTGTGGTTCCTGGCGCGTCTCGCGCCGCCACGAGCGGTCGTGCTGCGCAGCCTGGATGGTTTCGGTTGCATTCCCCCCGGAACGGTACTGCGCCTGCCATGCGAACTGTGGCGCGCCGAACAGGCCGACGGCGTGCACATCATCCCCTCGCTGTTGAATGCGGCGCTGTGCATCGACGACGCGCGCGAACTTTGCCTGCAGGTCCGGTCCTGGATGTCCGCCCCCCTGCAGGATGCCACCGGCCATGCCTACGCCGCGCTGTTCGCCATGGATTCCGCCGCGCACGACGACTCGATTCATTCTTACAGCCACCCACTCAGGTTCGCAGCGCGTCAGCTTTCGACAATATTTATCGATGAGCAGCGCGACGTGGCGCGGCAGCGCGATCACGAACGCACCAGCATGCTGAACAGCATCGATCCCTCCACCGGCCTGTTCTCGACCTCGGCCTGGCATTCGAGCCTCGCGGTGGAGGAACAGCGCTGTCATCGGCTCGGCAACCCCTGCGGCGCCATCGCGATCCGCATTCAGACATCCGCCGAGGACCGCCGAGAGCACGACCGTGCGTTACGCCGGATCGGCTGGATCGTGCGTTCGCTGGTTCAGAGCCCGCATCTGGCGGCACGCACCGACGACCATCTGCTCGGCGTGCTGTGCATCGGCATCCACGCACCAGAGACGCAAAGTCTGGCGCAGTCCCTGCGCGCCGCCTTTGACCAGGAACAACTGCCCGTCAGGCTCGCGCATGCGCAGCGCGACCCCGCTTCACGCAATCTTCCAAGCGCCTGGCTGACGGCACTGCGTGACGTTGTCTGAGACAGGCAGCCCGTTTCAACACGGATAATCCCCCGATGCCGCAGCCCGAACTTCTCGATGCCTTCGTCACCGCTGCGCGCGGCCTCGAACCGCTGCTGGCCACCGAGCTGAGCGAACTGGGCGCTCAGGACGTGCGGGAACGTCGCGGCGGGGTCGCCCTGCGTGCGGATCTGGAAAGCCTCTATCGTGCGTGCCTGTGGTCGCGAACCGCGTCGCGCGTGCTGCTGCCGCTGTTCGTGGTGGACGCACCGGACCCGGAGCGCCTCTACGAAGGCGCGCTCGCCCATGACTGGGCCGCCCTGTTCGATGTGGAGGCACGGCTGGCGATCGAAGTGGCCGGACGCTCTCCAGGCGTCACGCATACGCATTTCGCCGCACTGCGACTCAAGGATGCGATCGTCGACCAGTTTCGCGCACGCAGCGGACGCCGACCCTCGATCGATACCGAACACGCCGACATTCGCCTGCATCTGCACCTTGATCGCGAACGCGCCACCATCAGCCTCGACCTCGGCGGCGGCAGCCTGCACGAGCGCGGCTATCGGCGCGATGGCGGCCAGGCGCCGCTGAAGGAAAATCTGGCGGCCGCGCTGCTGTTGCGTGCAGGCTGGGCCCGGCTTGCAGCTGAAGGCGCGGCATTCTGCGACCCGATGTGCGGCTCCGGCACGCTGGCCATCGAGGCGGCGATGATCGCCGCCCAGCAGGCCCCGGGCCTGTCGCGCCGGCAATGGGGATTCAGCGCCTGGCTGGGCCATCGTGCGGACCTCTGGGAAACCGTGCGACGCGAGGCGGTCGAGGCCAGACGCAACATCAGCCTACCGATTCATGCCTCCGATTCGGACCCGCGAGCGCTGGAGGCGGCGCGTGCCAATGCCCGGCGCGCCGGACTGGAGCCGGCCATCACCTGGACGCTGGGCGATGCGCTGCAACAGACCGCGCCGGCCGCAACCGGCCTGCTGCTCAGCAATCCGCCATACGGCGAACGCCTGGGCAGCGAGAACGAACTGATCAAGCTCTACAGCCTGTTCGGCAATCAGTTGCGTCAGGGCTTCGGCGGCTGGCACGCCGGCATCTTCACCGCCCGCCCGGACCTGGCGCCGCGCCTGGGCCTGCGCGCCTCGGCGATCCATTCGTTCTACAACGGCGACCTGCCGTGCAAACTGCTGCAGTTCGACATCCCGGCCGAACTGCCCTCGGCCGAACACGGCAGCGATTTCGCCAACCGCATCCGCAAGAACCTGCGCCATCTCGGCAAGTGGGCACGGCGCAACGGCATCTCTGCCTACCGGCTGTACGACGCCGACCTGTCCGAATACGCACTCGCGGTGGACCTCTACGACTGCGCCGGCGAAATCCATCTGCATGTCCAGGAATACCTGGCAGCCAAGGACATCGACCCGGTGCGTGCCGAGCAGCGTCTTCGGCAGGCGCTGGCGGCCCTACACAGCATTTTCGAACTGCCGTCCGAGCGGCTGCACTTCAAGTTGCGCAAGCCGCAGAAGGGCAGCGCCCAGTACGAGCGCCAGAGCCAGACCCAGCGATTCTTCGAACTGGTCGAGCACGACTGCCGGCTCAGCGTGAACTTCGACGACTATCTAGACACTGGCCTGTTCCTGGATCACCGGCCCCTGCGTCTGCGCCTGCAACGTGAATCGCGCGACAAGCGCGTGCTCAACCTGTTCTGCTACACCGGCAGCGCCACCGCGCATGCGGCGGTGGGCGGCGCCTCGCGCACGCTGTCGGTGGATCTGTCCAAACCCTATCTCGAATGGGCGGCGCGCAACCTGCAGGCCAACGGCTTCGCGTCCACGCTACAGACGCGCCGCGGCGTGCGTTCCGCCTGGAACGAACCGCACGTGCTGCTGCAGGCCGACTGTCTGCAATGGCTGCGTGACCAAGCCGCCGATCCGACCTCGCCACGCTTCGACCTGATCTTCTGCGATCCGCCAACCTTCTCCAACTCCAAACGCATGGAAGAAGTGCTGGACACGCAACGCGATCACGTGGAGATGATCCGCAACGCGGCCACTCTACTGCGACCCGGCGGTGTTCTGTACTTCTCGACCAATCGGCGACGGTTCAAGCTGGACGAGGATGCACTGACGGGACTGCGGGCTGAGGACGTCACCGCGCAAACGCTGGACGAGGATTTCAAGCGGCCGCCACCGGCGCATCGCTGCTGGAAAATCCGGCACGGGGCGCCAAAGAACTGAACGAATGTGACCCGGCCGGCTTGCGATTCGGTAACCGTCAGCCGGGACTTCAGAAACTGTAGTTGACGCCGAACGAGTAGTTCCGTGGGTCGCCATAGCGGTACTGGCTATAGAACCCAAGCTGGCTGTAGTACTTCTCGTCCGTCAGATTGTGGGCGTTGAACTGCAGGCTCAGGCGCTCGCTGACGTCGTAGCGCGCCATCAGGTTGACCAATGTGTAGGCGCCTTGCTCCAGCCGTTCCGGCTCACCGGTCACCGGATTGGCGCTGAGGCCGGAGTAGATTTCGTCCTGCCAGTTGAAACCGCCACCCACCGTCAGGCCCTGTAGTACGCCGGTGAAGCGGTGAGTTGAGAAGATCTTCAACAGTCTGCGCGGCTGATCGGTACTGACGTCCTGGCCAGCCGCGTCCTCGGCGGTGAACTGGGTGAAACCGACGCTGAGATTCCAGCCCGGCGCCATGGCGCCGACCACTTCGAGTTCGAAACCCTCGCTGGTGGAGCCGTCAGCCGCACGATAAGCCTGCTCCATGACGGTACCGGCGACGATGCCGCCGGGAATGGCCTGCCCCAGATTGTCCTGCTCGATTCGAAACAGGGCCACCGAGGTTTGCAGCGCCTCGTTCAGAAAGGCGCTCTTGAGCCCCGTCTCGTAGCTCCTGCCGACCACCGGATCGAGGACTTCACCTTCCAAAGTGCGTGCGTACTGCGGCTTGAAGATTTCCGTATAGCTGGCATACAGCCGGTGGCTGCGGTTCAGATCGTAGAGCACACCGGCATAGGGAATGAACACGCCATCGTCGCCGAAATCCTCGTCGACGCCATAGTTCACCCCGGTCCGCTCCCAGTCGGCCAGGCGGCCACCGACGATCAGCCGCAACGGCTCCGCCAGACTCAGATGCAGGGCGCCATAGAGACCCTGCTGCTCGGTTTCGAGATCGACCGCGGTATCCGAGGTCGAAGACCATTCCGGTTCAGGGTACGAGCCATCCCAACCGTAGAGGCTGCCGGCGTCGGGATAAGGCGCGGCAAAAACGGCGGCGTAGCTGTCCGTATTCGCTTCCTGCTGGCTGTAGAGCGCGCCCAGCACGAAGTCCTGCTTGCGCCCGAGCCAGTCAAAGTAGCCCTTGAGCTGGATGTCCACGCTGTCCTGCTCGCTGGCGCCGCTGCTGCGGTACGGATACGACACCAAGCCCTCGCCGGTGTCCTTGTCCAGGGTGCCGGACAAATACAGCAAGCGCGTCTTCTGCTCGTTCTCAAGACGGTTGTAGTTGGCGATCAGCGTCCAGCCATTGGAGAAGCTGTGAATCAGGTTGGCGAAATAGTTCTTGTTGACCGTGCGCCACTGGGTCCAGTCGGCGGCCGTGGTGGTGGACCGCGGAAAGTCGGTGCGCGAGCCATCGCTGTACCAGGACGGCAGCGCGCCCCAGGTCGGCGAAGTCGGATCGTTGTGCTGATAACTGGCGCCTGCACGCAGCAGGGTGGTGGGCGTGATGTCGGCCTCCAGCACGCCGTAGAACACCGAGATGTCGTCTTCGTAGAGATCCTCGTAGGACTCGCCCTGTTCGTATTTGGCGACTACGCGCCCGCGCAGCGATCCGGTGGAATTGAGCCCGGAACTCAGGTCTGCGGTGACTTGCCGATTGTTCCAGCTGCCGACGCTGGCATTGAGATAGCCCTGGAACTGCGTGCTGTCCGCGTGCTTGCGCACCAGATTGACCGAGGCCGAAGGATCACCGGCGCCGGTGAGCAGACCGGTCGCGCCGCGGACAATCTCGATGCGATCGTAGAGCGCCACATCGACGATCGTTTCTCCCGAGTCGCCGGCCAGACTCCAGGCCAACGGCACGCCGTCGACCTGATAGTTGGTGATCTCGAAGCCTCGGGCATTGAAGGTATTGCGCACATCATCGATTTCATTCGCGGACACACCCACCGCATTGATGATCACGTCGGCCACCGTGGCCAGATTCTGATCTCGGATTCGTTGCGCCGTGATCACGCTGACCGACTGCGGCGTTTCGCGCGGCGTCAGGCCGAGCCCGGTCGCCATGTCGACCTTGTCGCTGGCGATATAGCCGCTGGAGACGACCACCTCCGTCAGCTGGATGTCCTTGCGCCCGGCCACGACGGACGCTTCCGGATCGGCTGCCGGAGTTGCGATCGCGACGTCCGGGTCAGCTGCGAGTGCGAACATGGGAGTCCAGCACCACCGAATGAGCATGGCCAGAACGGCAAGCTTGGCGCCTGAGCGTCGATGCATCGTGAGAAGCCCCCGCAGGAAGAGTGGTCTTATTGTTAATGATAATCATTATTGCCAGTTAATTCATCCTCATAGCCGCTGGGCCCTGCCGCATCGCGTGGCATAGCCGTTGCTTGAACGCTTGTGCCTGCTCCGGCAACGGCCACCACAACGACAAAACCAATGACTTTCTTTCAACGTACCGGGCGCGCGCGCTTCCGTCTGCCGACCACCACCACGCTGCTCCTGACGGTGCTGTCCGCCCTGGTCGGCACGAGCGCCCACGCCGCCGACAGACTCAAGCTGATCCTCGACGACGACGTGCCGATGCTGCACCCGGCACAGCTGATGGCCTTGCAATCGCCGCGCGTGGACGTGCTCGGCATCACCATCGTCAGCGGCTCCACCTGGCGCGACGAGAACGTGGCCCACGCGCTGCGCATGCTGGAGATCATCGGTCGGCCCGAGGTACCGGTCGTGCCCGGTTCAACGTTCCCGTTGGTCAATACCGAAAAGGAGACAGAACGCTGGGAGTCGCTGTTCGGCAAGCTGGTGTTCAAGGGTCCGTGGATGAAGCAATGGGTCGAGGACACCGTGCAAACCGCGCCGAACTACCATGCACACGATGTCGTACCCGACTTGCCGGAAGGCAATCCGAGCCTCGTCGCCTCCGATGAAATCGCGGCGAATTTCCTGATCCGCAAGGTCCGTGAATTTCCGGGCGAGGTCACGATCATCGCCACCGGTCCGCTGACCAATCTGGCGCTGGCGCAGCGGCTCGATCCCGAGTTCGCCGCCACGGCCAAGCAGCTGATCTACATGGGCGGCAGCATCAACCCACGGCAGATACGCGATTCGGTGTCCGCCGCGCAGTTCGCCCGTGAATTCGTCAACACCCCGCGCCTGGAATTCAATTTCCGCTGGGACCCGGAAGCCGCGAGCATCACGCTGCGTGCGCCCTGGAAGAAGATCACGATGATTCCCGTGGACCCCTCGACCGCGACCGAACTCACGCCGAAGCTGGTCAAGCGCATGAGCGCCGCCGGCACGCCGTTGTCGAAGGCCTTCAAGGACCATCAGGAAACCGGCTTTCCCTTGTGGGACGAAATCGCCACAGCGGTGTGGCTGGACCCGTCGATCATCACGAAAAGCAGTCAGCTCTACGTGGACGTGGACACCAGTTTCAGTGCCGGCTACGGCCAGACCTTGTCATGGTCCGAGCACTACCAGCCGGGACTCGGCGAACAGCTTCAGACCGTGGTGCGGGAGATCGACGTGGAGCGGCTCGAGAACATGATGGTGGAACTGATGAACCGTCCATTGCAGCGCAGGACATCGGAACAGCCCTGACAAGCTGCCTCGCGCAAAGACCCCAAGGCGCAAAGAAATCGCCGAAGAACAGACGGGCAAGTGGTGCTTGTACCTCGGAACAAGTCCTTCGCGTCTTTGCGCCTTTGCGCGAGTCCCGCTTTTGGCCGTCGCACACTAGATCAGACCCTCAGCACCAGCTTGCCGATATGCGCGCCGCTCTCCATCATCCGGTGCGCCTCGACCGCCTCATCGAGCGCATAAATCCGATGGATCACCGGCTTGATCTGCCCGCTGTCGATCAGCGGCCAGACCCGCCGCCGCAGTTGCGCGGCGATCGCCGCCTTGAAGGCGACCGAACGTGGCCGCAGGGTCGAGCCGCTCACGGACAGGCGACGGCTCATGAGCTTGCCCAGATTGAGGTTGGCGCGCGCGCCGCCGAGCAGGGCGATGATCACGATCCGTCCGTCCTCGGCCAGGCAGTCGATCTCGCGGGGAACGTAGTCCCCGGCCACCATGTCGAGAATCACATCAACGCCGCGATCGCCGGTGAGTTCGCGAACCACGGCGACGAAATCCTGTTCCCGATAGTTGATCGCCGTGGCGCCAAGCGATTCGCAGGCCTGACACTTTTCAGCACTGCCCGCCGTGGCGAACACCGGATGACCGAGCGCGCTGGCGATCTGGATCGCCGTCACGCCGATGCCGCTGCTGCCGCCCTGCACCAACAGCGATTCGCCCGGCGCCAGCGCCGCGCGGTCGAAGACATTGCTCCACACCGTGAAGCAGGTTTCCGGCAAAACGGCCGCCTGAATCTCGTCCAGACCGTCCGGAATCGGAAGGCACACGCCGTTGTCCGCGAGACAGTACTCGGCATAGCCGCCGCCATGGACCAGGGCGCAAACCCGGTCGCCGACGGCGAAACCGGAGTCGCCGCAATCGCCGTCGACGATCGTGCCGGCCACTTCCAGGCCCGGCAGATCGGAGGCACCCGGCGGCGGCGGATAGGCGCCCATGCGCTGAAACACGTCGGGCCGGTTCACGCCAGCGGCGGCGACCCGAATCAGCACCTGACCCGGTCCGGGAGTCGGGCGCGGCCGCTCGCAGGCCTTCAGCACTTCCGGCCCACCCGGTTCGCTGATTTCGATCGCCTTCATGGTCTGGCTCATTACTTCACGTGCTCCTCTGCGGGGACAGGACATATTCGCGTCATGCACGGAGTCTAGGCTCTACCGGTTCTACTCGCCGGACCATTCAAACGTGTCGGAACCGCCGCGCTCCATCGTCTCATTGCTGATCGAGGTCCGTCCGATCTCGCCGGTAACGAGCATCGCCGAGGCCGCCGATCTGCTGCTGGGCAATGAATACGATCGCCTGCTGTGCCTGCCAATCGTGTCCAACGGCTCGGTGGTCGGCGTACTCAGCCGCAATCAGCTGAACCAGATCTTCATGCACCGCTACGGTCGCGAATTGTACGGCCGCCGACCTGTCTCCAGCGTGATGAATCGCGAACCGCTGGTCGTGAGAATCGACGATTCGCTCGAAGACGCCGCGGCCTATGTCGGCGCGCGTCTGCAATCGCCGATCACGGAGGACTTCGTGATCGTGCGCGATCAACGCTACCTCGGCGTCGGACTGGTGCTGGATCTGCTCTCGGCGATCCAGAAACAGCTGGTCGACAGCCGCAGCGACGTCTCGCGGGCCTACGACAGCCTCAAGGCCTCGCAGGCCGCGCTGGTTCAGTCCGAAAAGATGGCCTCGCTCGGTCAGATGGTGGCCGGCGTTGCGCACGAGATCAACACGCCGCTGGGCTACGTGCGCAACAACGTGGAAATGTTCGCGCTGACGCTGGACGCGCTGGCCGAAACCATCGGGCACAGTGAGAGCCTGCTGCAACTGCTGCTCGAAGGCAGCGCCGACGAAGCCGAGTTTGCGCAGCGCCTGGAAGCCGCCAGCCAATCATTGAACGATGTCCGCGACAGCCAACTGGTCGACGACACCCGCGAGCTACTGACGGACACCCTGTTCGGGGCCGACTCGATCCGGGACCTGGTGCTGGGGCTGCGCGACTTCTCGCGTCTCGATCAGGCGCCCGTGGACGCCGTCGATCTGCATGCCTGCATCGAACAGGCGCTGACCATCGCCAACAACGCGATCAAGAGCCGGGTGCAGGTGATTCGCCGCTTCGGCACGCTGCCGGCGGTGAGCTGCTCGCCTTCGCAGATCAATCAGGTGCTGCTCAATCTCATCGTCAATGCGTCACAGGCGATCGAACATGATCAGGGCAAGCTGCTGATCAAGACCTCCGAAGCGGACGGATGGGCGCGAATCTCGATCCAGGACAATGGCAAGGGCATCGCGCCGGAGCACCTGAAGCGCATCTTCGATCCGTTCTTCACCACCAAGCCCGTGGGCGAAGGCACCGGCCTGGGCTTGTCGATCTGCTACCAGATCGTGCAGGCCCACGGCGGCCGCATCGACGTGGTGTCCGAACCCGGGCGCGGTACGCGCTTCGTGATAAGCCTGCCGCAATCGCAGCCAGGCCAGTCGGCGCAGGCCGCATGAATGCCCTGACCACCAAACCGACGGTGCTGCTGGTCGACGACGAAGAACGGATCCTGCGTTCGCTGTCGATGCTGTTCCGGCTTCAATTCAAGGTCCACGCGACGACCGACCCGCACCAAGCCATTGCCATCGCACGCAGCGAACCGGTGCATGTCGTGGTCTCGGACCAGCGCATGCCGCAGATGCTCGGCGCCGACCTGCTGCGCGAAATCCGGGCGGTCTCGCCGAACAGCATGCGCCTGCTGCTGACCGGATATTCCGAGTACGAAGCCGTGGTGGCGAGCATCAACGAAGGCGAAGTGTTTCGCTTCATCGCCAAGCCGTGGAACGCCGCCGAACTGCGCAGCAGCGTGCTTCAGGCGGCCGAGATTGCGATGAGCCTGAGCCAACAGGCCGCCCCCGAACCGCTTGTGCCGGTGGCCGCCACCCCAGCGGGCGTGCTGGTTATCGACACCGACCCCTCCACCGAACACAGCGTGCGCGAGATCGTGGGCGCCGCACGACCGGTGTATGGCGCGGCATCACTGGACGAGGGTTTCGAGTGTCTCGCCAAACACGATGTCGCGGTGCTGATCAGCGAACTGTTCGTCAATGGCGAGGCCCTGACAGGCGCGCTGCAGATGCTCAAGGCCCAGCACCCCGAGGTGGTGACGCTGGTGCTGACCTCGTTTCGCGACGTATCGACGCTGGTCGGACTGATCAACGGCGCCCAGGTGTTCCGGTTTCTGCCGAAGCCGCTGCGCAAGGGACCGCTGTCGATGAGCTTGCAGTCCGCGCTGAATCATCGGCAGGCATTGCAGGTGCAGCCGCAACTCGCGCGGCGCCACGCCGTCGAAGAGATTCGCGGGGAGGGCGATCCACGGATCGCCAGCAAGGTGATGAGCTACCTGTCGCGTCTGCGTGCGCGCCGACTCGGTTCGGTCTAGGGTCTGTCGGCGTCATTTCGGTCGCGGCCATGACGCCATCGCGTTTGAATGCTCTCGGCCTTGCGCAGCGATCGTCGCCGCCCAATCGTGCGAGGATCCGTTCGCCGCTTCGGACCGGGACGGCGTTCATTTTTGATCGGGCTCATGGCTTTATGCTGACCGGACACCCGAATGACGGAACAGGGCGATGCCAATGTCCGGCGAAAACAAACCTCAGTATCATCGGAGCGCAGCTGCGCGTGCCGACCCATCCTTGATCAAGCCGCGGCTCAGTCCATCGTCGCCGCGAGTCCGCGCTCAGGAGTCGAAGACATGCAGGACACGAACGAAGCGGACCGGCTCAGGCTTTCGCGGCGCAATGTCCTGGTCGCCGGAGCGGCCTCCGCGACTGTCGCAGCGGTGCCGTCCATCGGCATGAGCCAGGACGCTACCCCGCCGCCCACCGCGAGAACATCGCTGCGGGTCAACGGCAAAATTCAGGAGCTGGTCCTCGACACCCGCACGACCCTGCTCGATGCATTGCGCGAACATCTGCAGCTGACCGGAACCAAGAAGGGCTGCGACCACGGGCAATGCGGCGCCTGTACCGTGATCGTCGACGGGCGGCGCATCAACGCCTGCCTGACGCTGGCGGTCATGCACGAGGGCGCCAGCGTCACCACCGTCGAAGGGCTCGGCAGTCCGGACCAGCTCCACCCGATGCAGGCCGCATTCATCAAACACGATGGCTATCAATGCGGATACTGCACACCGGGCCAGATCTGTTCGGCCGTGGCGGTGCTCGACGAGATCAGGGACGGCATCCCCAGCCATGTGAGTCCCGATTTGAACGCCCCGCCCCGCCTCAGCCTGGATGAGGTCCGCGAACGGATGAGCGGCAACATCTGCCGCTGCGGCGCCTATTCGAACATCGTCGAGGCGATGCTCGACGTGGCCGGGGAATCCGCATGAAGCCGTTTACCTACGAACGCGTGAGTTCCCCGGCCGAAGCCGCCACCGCGGCCATGCGCACGCCCGGCGCCAAGTTCGTCGCGGGTGGAACCAACCTGCTCGATCTGATGAAGCTGGAGATCGAAGCGCCCACGCATTTGATCGACATCAATTCGCTGGGACTCGACCGCATCGAGGCCCGCGCGGACGGCGGTCTTCGTATCGGCGCGCTGGTTCGCAACACCGATCTGGCAGCCGATGCACGTGTGCGCCGCGATTACGCGGTGCTGTCGCGGGCGCTGCTGGCGGGTGCCTCGGGGCAGCTGCGCAACAAGGCGACCACCGCCGGCAATCTGCTGCAACGTACACGCTGCCCCTACTTCTACGACCCGAATCAGGCGTGCAACAAACGTCTGCCCGGAAGCGGTTGTTCGGCCATCGGCGGCGTCAGCCGCCAACTCGGCGTGATCGGCGGCAGCGAAGCCTGCATCGCCACCCACCCCAGTGACATGGCGGTGGCCATGCGCGTACTCGACGCGCGCGTGGAAACCGTGAAGCCGGACGGCAGCCGCCGCGACATTCCGATCGCAGACCTGCATCGCCTGCCCGGCCAGACGCCGCATCTCGAAAACACGCTGGAGCACGGCGAGTTGATCACGGCGGTAACGCTCCCCCGGCCGGCCGGGGGCGTTCAGCTCTATCACAAGGTCCGGGATCGCGCGTCGTATGCCTTTGCGCTGGTCTCGGTCGCGGCCGTGGTGCATCGCGACGGCACCGGCCGCGTCGCCCTGGGCGGCGTGGCCGCCAAACCGTGGCGAGTCGAGGCGGCCGAAACGGAAATGCCACAGGGCGCCAAGGCGGTGGCGGCACGGCTGATGGACGGTGCGAACCCGGCATCCAGCAACCGTTTCAAACTGACTCTGGTCGAACGCACGCTCGGCGCCGTGATCGCAAAGGCGAGGTCCGCATGAAATTCGAGACCCCCGCCACCACGAATCCGATCGATCAGCTCAAGCTCATCGGCAAACCAACCGACCGGATCGATGGTCCGGCCAAGACCACCGGCACCGCGCGCTATGCCTACGAGCAGCACGATGCCGTGCCGCATCAGGCGTATGGCCATGTCGTCGGAGCCGCGATCGCCAAAGGACGAATCAAGTCCATGGATACATCCCGGGCCTTGGCTGCGCCCGGCGTGCTGACGATCGTGACCGCCGCGAATGCCGGCACGCTCGGTCTTGGGCGCTTCAATACCGCGAAACTGCTGGCCGGCCCGGACATCCAGCACTACCACCAGGCGATCGCGCTGGTGGTGGCCGAAACCTTCGAGGCGGCCAGGGCCGCCGCCCAGTTGCTGGACGTGTCCTACAGCCGCGAGCAGGGCGTATTCGATCTGGCGGCGGCCAAGGAGTCCGCCGTCCCGTCCGAAGAGCAGCCGGACGTCACGATCGGTGAGTTCGGTAGCGCGTTTGCGGCATCACCGGTCCAGATCGACGAAAGCTACACCACGCCGGATCACAGCCACGCGATGATGGAACCGCACGCGACGATCGCGGCCTGGGAGGGCGAGAAGCTGACGCTCTGGACCTCGAATCAGATGATCAACTGGAGCCGGGACGATGTCGCGAAAACACTCGGCCTGTCCAAAGACAATGTCCGCCTGATCTCGCCGTATATCGGCGGCGGTTTCGGCGGCAAGCTTTTCATCCGGGCCGATGTCATTCTCGCCGCGCTTGGTGCGCGGGCCGCGAAGCGGGCGGTCAAGGTTACCCTGACGCGTCCGCTGATCTTCAACAACACCACGCATCGGCCGGCAACCCTCCAGCGCATCCGGATCGGCGCCGGGCACGATGGCAGAATCACCGCCATCGGCCACGAATGCTGGTCCGGCGACCTTCCGGGCGGCGGGCTCGAAAATGCGATCCAGCAGACGCGACTCCTCTATGCCGGCGCCAACCGCATGATGGCGGCACGGCTGGCGACGCTGGACCTGCCGGAGGGCAATGCCATGCGTGCGCCGGGCGAAGCGCCGGGGCTGATGGTCCTGGAAATCGCGATGGACGAGATGGCGGAAAAGCTCGGACTCGACCCCATCGAATTCCGCGTGCTCAACGACACCCAGGTTGATCCCGAGAATCCGCAGCGTCCGTTCTCGCAGCGCCAGCTCATCGCCTGCCTGCGCAACGGCGCCGAGCGCTTTGGCTGGAACCGGCGACAGCGCAAGCCCGGCAGCGTCCGGGACGGAGGCTGGCTCATCGGCATGGGCGTCGCCGCCGCGTTCCGCAACAATCTGCTGACCAAATCCGGTGCCCGCGTGCGTCTCGAGCGCGACGGCTCGGTGACGGTCGAGACCGACATGACCGACATCGGCACCGGCTCGTACACGATCATCGCGCAGACCGCCGCCGAGACCATGGGCCTCAGGCTCGATCAGATCAACGTACGCCTAGGCGATTCGGACTTCCCGGTATCGGCCGGCTCCGGCGGTCAATGGGGCGCGAACAACTCCACGTCCGGCGTCTACGCCGCCTGCATGAAACTAAGGGAAACGGTGGCCCTGACTTTGGGGTTCGATCCGACCGAAACCGATTTCAGCGACGGGCGGGTGCGTGCGGGAGATCGCGACGCGGCGCTCGCGGACGCTGCCCGCGACGGCGAACTCGTAGCCGAGGACCGCATCGAGTACGGCGACCTCGACGAGCAGTACCAACAGTCCACTTTCGGCGCGCACTTTGTCGAAGTCGCCGTCGACGCCATGACCGCGGAGATCCGCATCCGACGCATGCTGGCCGTCTGCGCGGCCGGGCGCATCCTGAATCCCAAGGCCGCGCGCAGCCAGGTCATCGGCGCCATGACCATGGGCGCCGGCGCGGCCCTGATGGAGGAGCTGGCCATCGACAAGCGATTCGGCTACTTCGTCAACCATGACCTTGCCGGTTACGAAGTTCCCGTGCACGCGGACATCCCGCATCAGGACGTCATTTTTCTCGACGAAGTCGACCCGATCTCCTCACCGATGAAAGCCAAGGGGGTCGGAGAACTGGGCATCTGCGGCGTCGCCGCCGCGGTCGCCAACGCCGTCTACAACGCCACCGGGGTGCGCGTCCGCGACTACCCGATCACGCTCGACAAGCTGATCGACCGGCTGCCGGACAGCGTGTAAGCGCACGCCTGGACGGCTGAATTCGCTGCTGCGAACAGGTCTGAGCCTCGATCAGGTCCGCCGCGTGGATCTGGTCAACAGCCCGGTGCGCCGCTGGCTGGTGCAGTACGATGCCGAGCAGACCGGTCAGCTTGGCGTCGGAAAGCCGTTGACCGCCGAGCAACAACGTACCCGCCGACGGGAGTGCGGAACCCGCGATGGCGCGAGGACATGCCGATCCTAACGGCAATGCCGCGCGTGATTCACGTTATTCGATGAGCGCCAACAGATGCGCGGCCGCAGCCAACTGCAGCAGCCAGTCGGCGGCAAGTCCAGCCAGTAGCAGCGCCGAACCGACCAGCACCAGGCTCAAGCGAATGCTGCCGCCTAGCACCGCGACGGCACTCGGGGTACTGCCAAAGTAGACCTTGCCGATCGGCCTCAGGTAGTAGAACAGCGAAATCACGGTATTGATGACAGCGGCCACAGCCAGCCAGGCGTAGCCGCCGTCGATCGCCACCCAGAACAGCAGCAGCTTGCCGACGAAGCCCACCAGCGGTGGAATGCCGGTCAGCGACAGCAGGCTGAGCACCAGCACCAATGCCGCCAACGGCCGTATCTCGCCCAGACCGGCGTAATCGACAAGACGCGTGCGCCCGCGCAGCTCGGCCACGACGGCGAAGGCGGCGAGATTGGCCAGTGCATAGCCCAGCAGGAAGTAGAGCAAGGCCGCTTCGGCCCGCGGCGAAAGACCGACCAGTGCCACGGCCACCAACGCATAGCCGGACTGCGAGACCGAAGACCAGCCGAGCAACCGCCGCAGGTCGTCCTGCCACAGCGCGGCGAGATTGCCCAGGCTCATCGTCAGCAGTGCCAGTACCGCGACCAGCGGCCGCAAGTCCAGGGTTTCGACCGGGAACGATCCGACCAGCCGTGCCAATGCCACCGCAGCGCCGACTTTCGGCACCACGGTGAGAAACGCCGCAGCCGGCACCGGCGCGCCTTCGGCGACGTCCGGCAGCCAGGCGTGCAGCGGAAAGGCCGCCAGCTTGAAGGCGATGCCGAGTACGCACAGGCCGGCACCGATCAGCAGCAGCGGCGAGGCTTCCGCGCCGGCAAGAGCCGTCGCCATCGCGTCGTAGCGCGTCGTGCCGAGCAGGCCGAACAGCAGCGTCACACCGACCATCAGCAGCGCATTGGCGAAGGCGCCGATCAGGAAATACTTCATGCCGGCCTCGACCGAGATCGACCAGTCGCGGTGGTAAGCCGCCAGCGTGTAGCCAGTCACCGAGGACAGCAGCACCGCAAGGCTGAGCTGCAGCAGGTCCGCGGCACCGGCCAGCATCATGGCGCCCACCGCGGACAGCAGCAGCAGACTGTAGAACTCGCCGTGGCGGCGGTCGTCGGCAAGCCAGCGCGGCGCCAGCAGCACACACAGGCCGCTGGCCAGAACGATCAGCAGCCGCGCCTGCACGGCGATGCCGTCCAGCGCCCAGCTTCCGGAGAAGCCGAGCCGCGGTGGCGTCGTCAGCTGCTGTGCACCGAGCAGCAGCGCGGCGAGCACGCCGAGCAGCGCGATGCCCGCGCACAGTGGCTGCCGCGACTGCGGCAGGAAGGCCGCCGCCAGCAGCGCCGCCACCGCCGCCAGCGCCAGCGCGATCTCGGGGCCGACGTCACCGATCGGCATCGTCAGCCGCCGACGATCGTGGCCGCTGCGCGTTCGATCGGCCGCAGCAGCCAGGCGGGATAGACACCGATCAGCAGCACCAGCGCCAGCAGTACCGTCAGCACGGCCAGTTCCACCCCGCGCAGGTCCGCAAACGCCGGCTGGCCCTGCGGCGCCGTCCCGAAGAACAGCCGCTGCACCATCTGCAGGAACAACGCGGCCGTCACCAGGACGCCGAGCAGCGCGATCGCCGCCATCCACGGATGCAGCACGAAGGTGCCGGCGAAGATCTGGAATTCGGCGACGAAGCCGGCCAGGCCCGGCAGGCCGAGGCTGGCGAAGGCGGCGACGATGAAGGCCGCCGCCAGCTTCGGCGCATTGCCGGCAAGACCGCCGTAGTGAGCCATTTCATAGTCCTGACGGCGCTGCCAGAAGACGCCCGTCATGAAGAACAGCGAACCGGTGATCAGACCGTGCGCGAGCATCTCGACCACGGCGCCGGTCAGGGCCAGCTGCCGCGCGGCGGTCTCCCCGGCCAGCATGGAACCGGCGGCCGCGATGCCGAGCACGGAGTAACCCATGTGGTTGATCGAGGTGTAGGCGATGCGCTGCTTGAGATTGCTCTGCGCCAGGGCCACCAATGCGCCCCAGAGGATCGAAGCCAGAGCCAGCACCGCCAGCCACGGCGCGTGGCGGGCAAAGGTTTCGCTCATCATCGACAGCGGGATGCGGATCAGCCCGTAGCCCCCCATCTTCAGCAGCACGCCGGCAAGGATCGCCGAGGCCGGAGCCGGCGCCTGCACGTGCGCCGGCGGCAGCCAGGTGTGAACCGGAAACAGCGGCGTCTTCACCGCAAAGCCGAAGACGAAGCCGAGCAACACCAGGGTCGCGCGAAGGCCGCCGCCGTCGAGCGGCTGGCGCTCGATCAGCACCCGCATGTCGAAGCTCAGCGGCGCATCGGCCAGCGCCAGACCGAGGATCGCGAGCAGGATCGCCAGCGAGCCGGCGAGCGTGTAGAGGAAGAACTTCAACGCCGCGCGTGGGGCGTCGCCGTGGCCCCAGCGCCCGATCAGGAAATACATGCCGACCAGGCTGAGGTCGAAGAACACGTAGAACAGCAGCAGGTCCAGCGCGAGGAACACACCCAGCGAGACGCCCTGCAGGAACAGCAGCCAGGCGTACCAGTGCCGGGCCCGCGCACCGAGCACTTGCGGCCAGGCCAGCGCGGCGACGAACAGCAGTGCGCTCATCGCGGCCAGGCTCAGCGAGATGCCGTCCACGCCGAGGCGCCAGCCGACGCCGAGCGAGGCGATCCACGGCAGGTCGACCACGTGCTGGAACGCCGGTGCGGCGGCAGTGCCGTCGAAGCCCGCCCAGGCGGCGGCGAGCAGCAGCAGCGGAATCACGCCGAACGGCAGCGCGCACAGACGTGCCCGCCGCGCATCCAGCCGCGTGGCGGAGGCCAGAATCAGAGCGCCGAACAGCGGGACGAGAATCGTCAGCGTCAACATCGTCAGCTCCCGAGGATGAGCATCGCGCCGAGCAGGGCCGCGGCGACGACGATCAGGCTGTAGTACTGGTGTGCAAGACCGCCCTGCAGGCGCGGCGCGATGCGGCCGCCGAAGCTGACCAGGCGCGCCACGCTTGCGGGCACCCCGTCGCTGAGGCGCTCGCCAGGTCCGGCACCCAGGCGCGCACCGGCGCGGGCCAGCCCTGCGGCGCCGCGCGCGCCACGCTCCACCGCGCGCGCATCGAAGCGGGCAAAGCCGCGCGCAGCGCGCAGGCCGAACGCGGCGATGCCGCTCACCGGGGCGTCGAGCAGCGCCTCGTCGACCCGGCGGCAGGTCTGCGACAGGGCCGTCACCGGCCCCACGAACAGCCGTTCGATCAGGCGCGGCAGGCCCAGCCATTCCGCCGCTGCGGTGGGCGCGAGCCAGCGGTGCGCCGAGACGGCGCCGAGCGCGAGGCCGGCCAGCACGAACAGCAGCGACAGCAGCTGCTCGCCGGGCGGCGAAGCGGGGATCTCGCCGGCGAGTACGATCGCGATGCGGTCGCGTAGCGGCGCCAGCCACAGCACGCCCAGCAGCAGGCAGGCCAACGCCAGCGTGCCGATGGCGGCGCGTTCGGCGGTGCCGGGCGCGCGGTCCCGCGAAGCGGTGCCGGTGCCGCGTCCGAAGGCGAGCCACTGGAAGCGCAGCGCGTAGGCAGCGCTGAGGCCGCCGGCCAGCATCGCCAGCAGCGCTGGCGCCGGGCCGCGATGCGCTACCGCGCCGGCGATGGCCTCCTTGCTCCAGCCGCCGCCGAGCGGTGGCAGGCCGGCCAGCGCCAGCGCGGCGACGGCGCTGAATGCCGCCACCGCCGGCAGGCTGCGGCCGAGGCGCAGCCGCGGCAGCTCGTAGTGCCCGGCGCGCTCGCCGGCCGTGCCGGCGGCGAGGAACAGCGGCGCCTTGAACGCGGCGTGTGTCAGCAGGTGCAGCAGCGCAACCAGCGGATAGCCGGCGCCGACCGCCGCGAACATCAGGCCGAAATGGGCCGAGGTCGATGCCGCCAGCAGTTTCTTCGCGTGCGTCTGCAGCAGCGCGACCAGGCCACCGCAGAGCGCGGTGGCGAGACCGAGCACCATCGTCGCGGCGCCAAACCAAGCCAGCGCGGCGAACGCCGGCTGCAGCCGGACCAGCAGCCAGGCGCCGGCCGCAACCATGGCTGCGGCATGCAGCAGCGCCGAGACCGAAGTCGGCCCTGCCATCGCGCGGAACAGCCACGGCGAGAACGGCAGCTGGCCGGACTTGGCGGCCGCGGCCATCAGCACGCCGGCTGCGACCAGGACAAGCAGCGATGGCGGCAGGTCCACAAGCGCCGCGTAGTCGAACGAACCACTGCCGGCATAGGCCGCCATCGCGGCAACGAACAGGCCGAGGTCGCCGGCCCGCGTGATAACGAAGGCGTAGCTGCCGGCGGTGCCGGCTTCCGGCGCCTGCCAGCGATGCGCGATCAGCGCCCAGGAGCAGGCACCGACGAGTTCCCAGGCGATCAGCAATGTCAGCAGGTCGGCGGCGATGAGCAGCAGCTCCATCCCGGCGCAGAAAAGCAGCAGCAGCCCGATCAGGCGGCGCAGGCCGGCGGCGTGCTCGTGGGCCGCGGCATAGACGCAGACCGGCAGCGCCACCGCGGGCACCAAAACAGCCATGACGCTGGCCTGCGGCGGCATCCCGGCGCGGAGTTGCAGGGCGCCGCTCCAGGCCAGCGTCGCCTCCTGCCCGGCAGCCGCCGCGGCCAGCGCCAGCGTCGCGGCCAGCGCCAGCGCCGCCACGGCGCCGAGATAACCGCGATGCGCCGGCCCCGGCAGCACGGCCAAGCCGGCAACGGCCGGCAACAGCGGCAACAGCCAGGGCGTCATCGCCGGAGCGTGCCGAGGCTGTCGACGGTGTCGATCTGGCGCCGCCGGAACAGGGCCGCGACCAGCGCGAAGCCGATCGCCATCTCCACCGCCATCACCGCCATCACCACGATCGCCAACAGCTGGCCCTTCGGGCTGCCGGCGGCGGCCATCGACCAAAAGCCGATGGCCGCCAGCAGCACACCGTTGAGCATCAGCTCCAGACCCATCATCAGCATGACGAAGGACTGCTGCGACAGTGCACCGTACAGGCCGATGCCGATCAGCGCGGCGGCGACGATGAGGACCAGCGTCAGCGTCACGGCGCGTCTCCGTGCCGGTCTTCGCCCTGCTCGTTCTGGGGCCGGCGCCCGGCCGGTTCGCCGTCCTGCTCCAGACCCGGCGGCCGCGCCCCCGCGTCCGCCGGCCCGTAGCGACCGTTGCGGCTGGACAGCACCACCGTGCCGATCATTGCCGCCAGGAGCGTCAGTCCGGCGGTCTCGAAGCTCAGCATCGACGGTCCCAGCAGTTCCGTACCAAGATCGCGGATCACCGGCCGCGCGGGATCGACCGGCCGCTCCGGCAGATCGCTGAGCAGCACCGCGAGGCTCAAGCCGGCGAAGACGGCGATGCCGGCCAGCGCGGCGAAGCGCTGCTGGTGGACCATCGACATCGGGTTGAGGCCGGCCGGATTCATCATGAAGGCGACCATGAACAGCGCCATCACCATCATCTCCACGGCCATCATGAAAATCGTCGCCAAGCCCAGGTACGGGGCCGACAGCAGCAGCATGATCGCGCCGACGGCGAAGAACGAAAGCATCAGCAGGAAGGACGCGCGCACCATGCTGTCGGTGCGGAACACGCGCCAGCCGCAGAGCACGGCGACGCACGCCAGCACGGCGAAGGCGAGGTCGGCGGCGCTCATCGCAGCGCCCCCAGGCCGGCGACCAGCAGATCGACGAACGCCAGCGGCATGAGCACGACCCACAGCAGCGTCATCATCCGCGCCGGTGGCGTGCGGGCCAGCGTCCGCTCCAGCACCAGCACCAGCAGCAGCACGGCCGCGGACTTGAGCAGCAGCCACAGCGGCGGTGGCAGCAGCGGCCCGAGGTAGCCACCGAGAAAGCTGCTCGCCGCCACCGCCGAGAACGAAACCAGCATCGCCAGCTTGGCGACCCGCCAGCCCAGGCGCGCGCGGCCTGAGGCTTCGGCCTGCGTGCCGCCGGCGAGGTCGGTCGAGTCGCCGTAGTCGAACGGTCCGCGCAGGCTCAGCGTCAGTCCCAGCAGCAGGAACAGCGGCAGCCCCAGCGGCTGGCGCAGCAGATTCCAGCCGTCGCGCTGGGATTCGACGATGGCCGGCAGCGACAGCGATTCGGCCGGCAGCGCCGCGCCGATCAGCACGAACATGCTCAGCAGCATCGCCGGCAGACCGACCGCGACGTAGCGATAGGCGCCGATCAGCGGCAACGGGGCGTTGGCCGACCATCCGTGCAGAAACACCGCGACCACGGTCAGCGCCTCGCAGGCGCCCCACAGCACGATGCCGGCATCCGGACTCGCTACAACGAGTTCCGGCGCCAGCGGCACCACGGACAGGCCGATCGCGGCCAGCGCGAAGTACAGCAGCGGCGCCAGCGCCAGGTTCAGGGCGTCGGGCCGCTCAGTCGGGACGCGCTGCTGCAGCAGCAGGCGCGCCGAGTCACAGGCCGTCGCCAGCGGCGAACCGCCCTGCAGCAGCCGCTCGGCCGCGGCGGCGAAAACCATGCCGAGCAGCAGCACCGCCAGGCTTGCGGCAGCCGCCATCAGGCAGCCTCCGCCGGGGCGCCAGCCACCACGGACGGGCCGGCGATGCGCAGCAGCGCCGGACTGTCGTAGCTGTTGATCAGCAGCAGCGCCTCGTGCCATTCCAGGCCCGGCAGCTGTTTGACCAGCGGCGCGGCGTCTTCGCCTGACGCGGACGTTCCGGAGAGGGCGCAGACGAGACGCTCGCGCACGCCGCCGAGCCGCGGCGGGATCGCCAGCAGTGCGCCGTGGCGGCGCGCGCGGCGCAGCAGGGCCGAGCCGTCGCCGGCCATGCCGGCCGCGGCGCGGCGCGCCAGCTGCGGCAGTCCGAGCAGCTCCAGCAGGCGCGCGGCGAGGCGCAGCCCGGCGCCCGGCTCGGGGTCCGGCCAAGGCGGCGACAAGACTCGCGCATTTTGGATGACGTCGCCCTGCAGTTCGAATTCCAACGCAAGGCCCGGTGGCAGCAGCGGGAAGAACGGCCCGAGGCGCAGCTTGAGCGCGTCGAGCATCAGGCCGTCGCGGCGCTCCTCACCCATCATCGGCATCGGCCGGCCGTAAGGCCTGCCGCCCATCATGCCTTCACCGCCCTGGCCATGCGGACCCTTGCCCTGCCACGGCGCTGGCGGCTCATCGGGCAGAGTGTCCGGTTCGGATTCCAGCTCACCGCGAAACAGCCGCTGCTGGATGTCGTGCAGCAGCGGCAGCGGGTCGGCGCCCGCGTCGAGCGCCCAGGCGCGGCCGGGCAGGAAACCGGGCTCGACGCCCCAGCACAGCGTTGCACGCGGATGCGGCAACTGGTCGTGCAGACGCATCAGCGGCCGCACGTCGTGCGCGCGCAGCTCGCCGGCGACGAGCAGGACCGTGGCCTCACGGATGCTGCGCACCATGCGCAGGCGCGGCGCATGCGCCAGGCGCGCCACGCGCGCGGCAGCGCCGCCGCCGATCGCCGGGTAGACGGCGGCGTCCGCACGGCCAGCCAGCCTGAGCAGTGCGCCTACTGCCACCGGAACACTCCTTCACGCCACGCATAGAGGATGCCGACCGACAGAATGGCGAGGAACATGCCCATCTCGCCCAGGGCCTTGATCCCTTCGGCAACGTAGACCGCGGCCCAGGGATACATGAACATCATCTCCATCTCGAAGGCGATGAACAGAAGGGTCATCGGGTAGTAGCGCAAGTGATAGCGCTGCCAGGCATGCGTGGCCATCGTGCCGCCCCCAAGGAAGGGTGCGCGCTGAGGCCAGCTGGATTCGCCCGGTTTATGCGGGCTGGCGACAAGGGCGGCCACGACTGCCGTCAACAAGGCGACACAGAGCATGACCGCAAACTGCAACAATTGATCGTGCGACATCACGTCTTCTCAATAGTTTTGTAAGGAGCCGACGTCTCCCAATCTGATTGCCATTGGGAACCTCACGGGGTGAAGTCGCGCTGAACTGGGAAGGCTCCCGCCGCGACTCGGAATCGAACGCATCCGGACAGCGGCGCACAGCCCCGTCCTGTCAGCACCTTCTTCGTGCTGCAGCTCCGGCGTATTCGTAGCCGACATAGCAGGGAAATTCGGGGGCGAAAACGTTCGGCAGCCGCAAACCGGTGCTACCAGTTCCGGAGACGCAACGGCAGCTGGCAAGGAGGGGTGCCGAGACGATCTGCCTGAAGACGTACCAGGTAGGCCTACGGGTAGATCATGAGAAGGCCGAACCGGTACACATGGGAAAAGCCGAAGGTTCGTCGCCCCCCCGCCACGGGAACGCTAATGACGTCCGAAAGTCAGCCGTTGAGCCTCTCCCGATTTTTGCTTGGTATAGCCGGCAATGGTCTTGAGATCGCTGTATGCACGAGGCGTGATCCGGAATGACGGCTTCACTCCGCGGCGTCCGCATCCGAAATGAGGCGACTCAAGGAGTCGTCGCCGACGAATTCGCCGCGTGCGGCCTGGAAAGCGCCTTCAGCCAAGTGGGTCCGCAACGCCTCCAGCTTGGTCTTGCGCTCTTCAAGCGCACGCAGACCATCGCGGACCACCTCACTGGCGGATCCGTAGCGACCGCTCGCGACTTCGTTGCGGATGAATACTTCCCGGTGTTCTCCAAGACTCAGGCCCCCGGTGTCAGGCTCGTTGTCGCCAGGGGCGAATCTCTCCGATATTCATACTTGTGAAAATTGAATATCCGGGCCCTGCACCGACCAGCGTCTTTGGGTGCGACGGCAAAGCCGACAACCGCTCGCGACCATATCCCCCGAACGCCTGCCTTGGGCAGGATAGGCAAGCCTCCGCCGACGGGCTCGCTGATGACCTGAACGCCCAGCATCGGCCGTTCGCCGATCAGCCCCTTGCGATGCTGGACTTCCGTGCCTCCTTGCCGATCGTGTAGAGAACGACCTTGGTGTCAACGAAGGACGTCGCGGTCATGGCATTCGTCGCGCCGGAAGCCTCCTTCGTAGACCGCACCAAGGCGATCGAAAGCATCCATACCCCGCAATGGTGCCCTGCGGCGTGTGCGCCGCATTTGAGAAAGGCCGCCTTGTGCCAATAGGCCCGTATCGCGTCCTGACCTTTCAAGCGACCGACGGGATCGCCGGTCACCGCGGGAATCAGCGGCGAGGAAAACTCGAAGTCGGGGGTGTAGTGCGAAAGGATGCGATCGAGGTCGCGGCTGTTCCAAGCCGCGATCCATTCGTCTGCAAAGGCTTCCGCGAACGGGCGCTCGATCATCAGTTCAGCTCCTGGCCGTGGAGCATCCATACAGCCGTCAGCACCAGGGCGGCAGCCATGGCAATGCTGAATGCGCGATATGCCCTCGGGCGCTGCAGCAGGCGCCGCAACTGCGAACCCGCTGCGGTCCACGCCAGGATGCAGGGCAAGGTGATGGCAACGAAGACCACGACCAGTAGCGCCGTCCGCACTGCGCTTTCCAGTCCGGACTGCGCGGCAATGGCCGCGCCGGCCACCGCCATCGACCAGGCCTTGGGATTGGCCCACTGGAACAAGGCTGCCTGCCACAGGCGCATGGGCACCTGCTTCGGTTGCGTCGGACTTGCGTCGGCGGCGGAGTGCGGCGATGCACGCAGCAGACCCCAGGCCAGCCAGCACAGGTAGAGCGCGCAGGCCAGCGCGAGTCCCTGGGCAACCGCCGGATAGCGGGCAACGGTGAAACCGAGCCCAACATCGGCGGTAATGAGCAACCCTGCGAAGCCGACCGCGACGCCGAGCAGGTGCGGCAGGCTGCGCAACAGCCCGAAGCGCAGACCGGAGCTCATCAGCATGAAGTTGTTGGGCCCGGGCGTAATCGAAGTCACAAACGCCAGGGAAGCAAGACCCGAGAGCCAGGAGCCGCCAATTTCCATCGTTGAATCTCTTTGCATCGTGTTACGGAAAACTCACCAGCCGCCGCGCTGCAGCCACTGCTCGACCATGGGCAGCCGGTCGGAACCCCAGAAGCCCTCGCCGTCGACGATCACGAACGGCGCGCCGAAGACGCCTTTGGCAAGCGCCTCGTCGGTGTGTGCGCGCAGAGCGGCCTTCCAGACGGGGTCGGCGGCCGCCGCGAGCAGCCGGGCCTCATCCAAGCCCAGCATGGCGCCGAGCTTCGCGGCGGTCGGCGCGTCGGAGATGTCGATGTCCTCGCCGAAATAGCTCTTGAAGAAAAGGCGCGCGAGTTCGTGCGCGCGCCGCGCGTCCTCCTGCTCCACGGCGTAGTACATCCGTGACGGCGCGAGGGAATCGATCGGAAACCGGGACGGAAAGGCATACGGCACCCGATGCAGCCGCCCGAGCCGCTCCCAGTCCTTCATCGCGTATTCGCCGCGCATCGGCTGCTGCACGAGCGGCGCCATGCCGCTGCGTTTGAACGCGACGCCGAGCGCGAACGGGCGCCAGTGGACTCGACGGCCGTGACGCGCGGCGAGCGCGTCGATCTGCAAGGCGGCGAAATAGGAGTACGGCGAACCGAACGAGAACCAGAACTCGATCGGCTTGGGCATTTCTGCGCTCATGGTAGAAAACTCATCTTTGGGGCCGGCTCGGAACTGCATTCAGCCACACAGGACAGACGGCGCCGACAGCAGCCAGAGCAGAACATTGCCGGGCGCCAGCCATGCGCGCAGCACGATGCCGCAGAGCAGACCGAACACCAGCAGCACCAGGCTCGACCACCACGCACGGTGATGCAACGCATTCACGTCGTGGCCGCCATCGTGGAGTCCAGCCGCACGTCGCGGTCGTCGATCGGCCAGTGCAGCAGCGCCGACATCACGCCGAGCGCCATTGCACCCATCCAGATCAGATCGTAGGAGCGCGTCGCGTCGAAGATATAGCCGCCGAGCCAGACGCCGAGGAACGAGCCGATCTGATGGCCGAGAAAGACGAAGCCGAACAGCGTACTGATGTAGCGCACGCCGAAGATCTGCGTGAGCAGGCCCGTCGTCAGCGGCACCGTGCCGAGCCACAGCAGGCCCATCGCGGCCGCGAACAGCAGCACGCTCACGGTGCTCAGCGGCAGCAGCAGGAACAGCGCCATCGCCGCCGAGCGGGCCAGATACAGCCCGGACAACAGGTATTTGCGCCGCTGCCATTCGCCTAGCATGCCGAAGCCGTAGATACCGAAAATGTTGGCCAGCGCGATCACGGCCAGTGCGGCGACGCCGTCCGCCGGGCGCAGGCCCTGGTCCAGCAGATAGGCCGGCAGGTGCGTGGCGATGAACGCGAGCTGGAAACCGCAGGCGAGAAAGCCGGCATTGAGCAGCCAGAAGCCACGGTGGCGGAAGGCTTGCCGCAGCGCCGCGGACAGGGATGGCCCGGCGTCCTGCGCGTTCCCCACCATCGGGCCGGAAACGGCGCGATCTCTGAGCACCGGCGCCAGCGGCAAGGCGAGTGCCGCGAGCACAGCCAGCGCGAGCAGCGCGCTGACCCAGTTCCAGCTACCGAGCAGACCCTGGGTCACCGGCACCATCGCGAACTGACCGAAGCCGCCGACGGCACCCGCCATCCCGAGCGCCCAGCCGCGCCGTTCGGGCGGCATCAGCCGGCTCAAGGCTCCGTAGACGACGCCGAAGGCCGTGCCGGACAGCGCGATCCCGATGCAGAGGCCCGCGCTCAACAGGAATGCGACCGGCGTGGTCGCCTGCGCCATCAGGAACAACCCCAGCGCATAGCACGCGATCCCGGTCGCGATGACCCTGGCCGAACCCCAGCGATCGGCCGCCATGCCGGCGAACGGCTGCGCCAGGCCCCAGACCAGGTTTTGCACCGCCATCGCCAGGCCGAAGGTTTCGCGCGACCAGCCGCGCTCCAGCGTGATCGGCAGCAGGAACAGCCCCTGCACGTGGCGGATGCCGAGCGCGATGCCCATGACGATGCCGCCGGCCAGCACGAGCACCCAGGCCTGCCGAATCCATGGCGACGGTGATACCGATCCAGAAAGCGATGAAGCGCCGGACATGGACGGCTCCACAAAACGGATGAGGCCGCCATTACAGAAGGACGCGATCCATGCTTCAATCAATCTTTCGGTCGATTCGCATGCGCCATGGGAATGCCACTGCCGCTGGTTCAGCTGTCGTCTCTGGATCTCATCCGTGGCTTCGTCGCCGTCGGCCGCCGCATGAGCATGACGCTGGCGGCCGAGGACCTGTGCCTCACGCAGTCCGCGGTGAGCCGCCAGATTCATGCGCTGGAGGAAAAATTGGGCGTGAAGCTGCTGGTGCGCGGCCACCGCTCCATCGCGTTCACACCGGAGGGCGAGCGCTTGTTCCGCAGTGCCGACGGCGCGTTGCAGCAACTGCAGGATGTGATGGGCGAAATCCGCACCGCAGGCTCATTGCGTCCGGTTCTGCTCAGCGCCAGCGTCGGCTTCACTGGACTTTGGCTGCTGCCGCGGCTGAGCCGGCTACAGAAGCTGCATCCGAACATCGACGTTCGTGTGTCCGCCAACAACCGCATCTCGGACCTGCGCAACGAGGGCATCGACCTGGCGATCCGCTATACCACCGAAGCGCTCGCACCGATCGGCGCGCATCGCCTGTTCGGCGAGACGATGGTGCCGGTGGCGCATCCCTCGCTCGGCATCGGCCGGCTATCGTCCGCGCGCGCCCTTTCCGAGCTGACGCTGCTGGAGTTTGACGACCCCCGCTATCCCTGGCTGCGCTGGCGCGACTGGCTCGAAGCGCGCGGCTGGGGTGAGACCAGGCCGCGGGGAATTCTCCATTTCAACCAGTACGATCTCGTGATCCAGGCCGCCGTGGCGGGTCAGGGCCTGGCCCTGGGGCGCCTGGGGCTGATCCAGCCGCTGATCGACGAAGGCCGGCTCGTCACGGTCGGACAGCCCAAGGCAGATGCGGAGAACACCCATGCGTACTGGTTGATTCAGGCGGACGAACATCCGCGCCGCGAGGTGCTGGGTGTTGCCGCATGGATTCAATCAGAGGCCGTCCAGTGAAACTGACGAGGTACTTACCCCTCATCATGGGGCAAAGGTGAACGTCTACTTCCAGCCCAAAGCGGACGGTGGAGTTGTGCGGCAGCAAGCTATGTTTTTGCTAGCGAGAGATGCATCGGTCATCTGTCGTCGAACGGCCGACCTTCGCCTGAGATGTTCACCATGCGAGTGATGGGGCTGGTGTGGATAAGAAACATCCTGGTGCGGAAATCCTTCCTGCACGCAGCGTAGAAGCCATCAATCAGCATGCCGAAGTAGCGATCTATTTTTCCCAGGTCCAGAGAGAAATATCTATCCAGAAGCACCTGGATATCCTCTGTCCGATCGATGTGCGCCCCCAATTTGTTTCGAGACAAGCGGAGGGCGTTCTCAAGCGCCACGTCGCGCGCTCCCTCTAAGCGAAGCAAGTCGCTGTGCCCTGCCACACCGGCGTCTTTCCACTCGCTTAATAGGGACTTACCGTACGTGTCATCGACGAACAGGTTATCGATGAGTGAACACAAGTCGATCACGGCCATCAACCAACCAATCTCAAATAGAAACCGTCTGTAAAGCGTCTTCGGATCATCCACGATCGCGGTGATTGCAAAATCCACGTTCAGAAAATCCAGAATTGAAAGGACGATCTGGGCCTTGTCCTGCGAAGAGCACAGCGGGAGCATGTAGCCCGTGTTGGGCCGAGTGGCCGCAAAGCGGTCGAGCCGAATCTCTGCACCGGTCGGCACAGAAAGGTACGCGTTGCCGGCAATATCCAAAGGCGCGTAGTCCGGGATCGTGGGGAAGCGATGGTCTAGCGCCGCCTCGACCAAAGACTGAAGATGTTTGATGTCGCCGTACAGCACTTCCGTCGTCGAATAATCCAGGCCGCCCCAAGCGTAAAAGCAGGACATTGCGTCCAATTGTTGGCCGTGAGCTGCGACCTTGTCTCTGATGAGGTCGTAGGAGTTGACGTAACTCTTTTTCAGCTCGTCAATCGCCTCTTCGAGCGCAGTGCGATCACTGCTCTGTCTGCTGCCAAAGATCAGATTCTTCAGCCTGGGCACCATCACCAGCAGGTTGTCTACCTGTATCAGCTGAACTCGCATTACTATGCGCTTGGCGGAATCACTTACCTGTTCATTTCGAAATAAATAGGCGGTGTCCACCAATCGGAAGCTCAGTTCCAGTTTGCTTTTTAACTCATCGATTTCGGAAGCCATGCAAACCCCTCCGTTACAACATTATTGGGAGCAGCTCGCTCCGAAAGGCTAGCGACTCGCGAGTAGCTAGTCTATGACGCCGAAACAAAATCATGCTGGATGAGCGACCGCTTCTGGCACGGTTGTGTCCGCCTTAGGTGACTGCCGCTCGGGTGGAACTGGTGGTAAGAGCAGACTGCACTTTCCTCCAGCGGGAGTTCGCCATGGAAAGTGTAATCAGTACAGCAGTCGTTCACGCGCCCTGGAACAAGGGCAAGTTGGTTGGCCAGAAGGCTCCTCTCAAGCTCAAAGAGATCTGGGCTATTCGAGTAAGGCTTCAACTGGCGAGCCGAGTGCGAGAACTTGCGATGTTCAATCTCGCCATCGATAGCAAGCTCCGAGCGTGCGACTTGGTCAAGCTACGGGTGAACGACATTTGTCATGGTGACCGGGTTTCGCCGCGAGCCATCGTGATGCAGCAGAAAACTCAGCGGCCGGTGCAGTTCGAGATAACGGAGTCAACTCGCGATGCAGTGGCCGCTTGGATTGCCAAAGCAGCGCTCCGCTCTGGCGATTTCCTATTCCCCAGCCGCATCCATGAGTCGCCCCATCTTTCGACCCGACAGTACGCAAGGATAGTCGGGTCTTGGGTGCGTCAAATTGGTCTAGACCAAAGCGCGTATGGAACGCACACGATTCGGCGCACGAAGCCGACCTTGATCTACCGCCGAACCAAGAATCTCCGAGCGATACAGTTGCTGCTTGGGCACAGTAAACTCGAAAGCACTGTGCGATACCTAGGTATCGAGGTTGACGATGCGCTGGAGATGGCCGAACAGACAGAGGTATAAGCTTTCAAGGCAGGACACTGGCCAGGTGCGGTCGGTGTCCTGCCCAGAGCTGCCCCTCAACCTGCGAGACGAGCCGGCTCAAAAGTAGACGTTCGTCAAGCGACTCTTCCAGCACTTAGTGCATCGTTGCAACCAATCCGTAGCGGTCGCACGCCCCGATTTACCGCAGACATAGATTCTTCAAGAAAAGCCCACTACGCTACGTTGAGGCGGTAGGTTGGCGGTAGTCGGCGCCGGCGGGTGCCAATAGTTCAAGCTCTACGCGGCGGCGGTCAGGAGACATGAATATGCGACTGGTTCAATACAAAGTTACTGATTTTCGGTCAGTCATCGATAGCGGCTGGATTGAGGCGGAACAGGTCACGGCGCTGATCGGTGTCAATGAGTCAGGCAAGACAAATCTTCTGTTGCCTCTTTGGAAGTTCAATCCAGCAGAAGGTGGTGAACTCCGCCCGAACTCGGACTATCCGAAGACCAAGTACGGTGCGATTCGTGAAGAGCCCGAAGCGTTCACTTTTGTAACAGCGATCTTCGAAACAGGGCCGCACGCGGAACATCTCTCCGGACTTTGCGGGATTTCTGCGGACTCTCTTCGTCGCGTACAGGTGGCGCGCCGATACGATTCGATGTACCTCGTCTCGTTTCCGGATCATGTCCCGAAGCGTAGTGCCACCTTCGCTGAGGTCCAGAATATTCTCAAGGAAGCTCTTGCTGAACTACAGGGTCTTGCTGCCTTGGCGAAAGAGGGCACTCTGAAGACGGATGCAGCAGACATGCTTCAGTTGGAGGTGACTGCCGTAGCGCATGATGCTCTGGTCGAAGCATCCTTTATAGAAGCACTGGTCGAGCGCGTTCAGGCTTTGACGCCGGCGTCACCGCCACCGACCAGTTCAATCGCGCCTAGACTGCTGCGGTTGCGCGAAGACCTAAGTGCGCTCGCTCTGAGCCTGAAGCTGCCGCATCCGGGGTCGAACAAGGAAGCCAGGCAGTATGTGGTTAAAAACCTCCCGAAATTTGTGTACTACTCTAATTACGGGAATCTGGACTCGGAGATCTACCTTCCTCACGTAGTTGAGGACCTGAAACGCGATGACCTGGGCTCGAAGGAATCAGCCAAAGCTCGCACACTGAAAGTTCTGTTTACCTTCGTGCGACTCCCCCCGGCCGATATTCTCGAACTCGGCCGAGACTTCCAGGGTGGACCTCAGGGAAAAAAGCCAACGCCGGAGCAGATCGCTGAGATTGCCGACAAAAAGCGTACGCGGACCACTTTGCTTCATGCCGCTGCTTCCGATCTTACGAAGCGGTTTCGGGAGTGGTGGCGCCAAGGTGACTACACATTCGAACTGCAAGCTGACGGCGATCACTTTCGGATATGGGTTAGTGACGCGCGTAGGCCAGAGAAAGTGGAACTCGAGGACCGTAGTAGCGGACTGCAGTGGTTTCTAAGCTTCTATTTGGTGTTCTTGGTTGAAAGTCAAGACGAACACAAAGATGCGATTCTGCTGCTAGACGAGCCCGGTTTGTCGTTGCATCCACTTGCGCAGCGCGACCTCTCGGACTTCTTCGAGAGCCTGTCAGAGACCAACCAGATTCTCTACACGACCCACTCTCCGTTCCTAGTAGACGCAGACATGCTGGAACGCGCACGCAAGGTTTATGTATCTGACGACGGCACAACGAAGGCGTCGGCCGATCTGCGGCGTGGATTCGAGGATCCGAGGAAATCCGGGGCGACATACGCCATATACTCGGCACTCAATATGAGTGTCGCCGAAAGTGTCCTATACGGATGCCAAGCGGTAATCGTTGAGGGCCCGTCTGACCAGCACTATCTTTCGGCAATCAAGACTCTTTTGGTTGCCGCCGGGCGGATAAAGCCGAAGCGCGAACTCGTGTTCACTCCTGCGCACGGCGCCGGCAATGCGAAAGTAATCGCCTCCATATTGTCTGGGAAAGATCAGGGAATGCCAGTGGCATTGTTTGACGGAGATGCCGCAGGCCGAAAAGTGGCTCAAGACTTAAAGAACGGCCTGTACCAAGAGGCCAAGGACAGGGTCCTTTCAACGAACGATTTCTCGAGTGTTCCTGACTCCGAAGTCGAAGATATGTTTCCTTCAGAATTTGTCGCGGGCGTTGTTGACAAATGGCAGCGTGGACCAGAGACAGCGTTCTCAGACGTTCATGTCGCTTCTAAGGCGATCGTCCCTCAGATCGAAGAATGGGCAAAGACTGCGTTACTGAAGCTTGACGACGGGTGGAAAGTCGATCTGGCGCGGCACGTAAAAAGGCGCCTATTAGAAAAGGGGCCAACTGCAATAGACGAAAAATTCGTTGATCGTTGGGTCAGCTTGTTCGATCGCTTCGTCGCTTAAGCGGGCCACTTCGTCCACCGTTGCGAGAACCGCCCAACGCAAGAGCGGTCACTGGGCGAGTGTCGGCTCTTGGCACAGAGCGGACCTCGAATCGTAACCGAAATCACCTCACCGGCCAGCGAAGTTTCCGGTTCCCCACCGTGACCCCCTTCCCCCAGGCTTCGAGCAAGCACCTTCTCCGCTTGCCTGCCGAATCCTGGGATGGACATCCGCGAACAACCCCTCACCCCGTCGAGCCTTGACCGCCTGCGCGGCCGCGTCGGCGCCGAGCTGAAGCGGTGGTTCGCGGAGGAGCCGCCCGGTGCGCTGTTCGGCCGGGGGCTACCGCCGCCGACCGTCTCGGAGATGCAACGGATCGCTTCGGCTCGGCGCGTGTCCGGGCTTTTGCCGTACGAGAGCTACGACCCCGACAAGCAGTTGTTCTTCAATGGGGACGCCGCCGGCTTCATCCTCGAGGCCACCCCAGCCGTCGGCGTGGACCTGAAGCGAATCAAGGTGCTGCCCGGGCTGCTCTCGCAGGGGCTGAAGACGGGCACCTGTGTCCACATCACGCTGTGGGCCGACCCGGACGTCCATCGCCTGCTGGATCGGTGGCGCGAGCCGCGGCCTCGGGACGGCAGCCTGTTCTCGGTGCGGCAGTTCCCGTTGAACTGGGCGGGCTGGCAATCGGAGGAACAACAATCGCGAACACGGCAGGCCCGCTGGCCAAGCCCACCGCGCCGGCCTCGCGCCGCGCGAAGAAGGAGTAGTCGGGATGAATTTTAATCAGATTGCGCTGCAGACCATGAATGACAATGAAGCGGCAGAGAAGCTCCTAGAGCTGTTCTTCGAGCCGGTGGCCACCGCGGTTCTGGCAATACCACTCGGCTTGGTCAGCGTCGACCCACAGCACCCGAAAGGTGATGAACTTGGCCGAGAGTTTGCCAACGCAGTGGCCGCGTTATCGCCGACAAGGGACGCGAGTTGTGGGATGAGGGGCGCATTGGTGCGCAGCTGGAATCGATTGATTTAGCAATTTCCATGGTCGAGGATGAAGAAATCAGCCTATCGATTCGAGACACAATGCTCCTCTTTGCAGCTAGCAAACTGCGCAACGCGTATGGCGCTGTGTTTGGTGGCTGCTAGACAGTAAAAAGCTCCCCGATCGGGGGCTTCTTTTACTCAACGAGGTCGAGCCTGCGCTTGATCCGTTCCAGCTCCTCGCGCAATCGATCGAACTGCGCCTGTAGATGTGCCACGCTTTCCGCATCGCCGGCTTGCTCACGGCGCAGACTCGCCGTTGTCGCCTCAATGCGGTTCAGGCGGTGTCCGTGGTCTTGCTGCGTCAGGTCGATACGGTCAACCGTGCTGCGGATATGCCGCAGATGCTCAAGCACCAGATTGTCGAACTCAGCCATAGCAACCTCCAAGAATCCCGAGTGTACGAAAAAAGCCCAGCCGCTGCCGACCGGGCTTCGTAGCCCTCCAACGCCCTACCACCACAAGCCTGTGAAATCAGCTTCCAGCGCCTCCTGGAGCTGCCTCACCATGTCTGCAAGCCGACCGGCGCGCTCGCGGCCCGCTTCATCGAGGCGCAAGGCATCGCCCAACGCAATCAGCCTCAGCCCATGAGCGGCATCCAGCAGCATGCGCTCGGCGTCACCTCGTCCACCAGCTCGTACGCCATGTGCGCCCACATCTCGATCGCTTGATAACCCGGCAATGCGAACATCGCCTTCGGTTGAACGCCTTTGCTCAAACTCTCCAGTGCAACGGTCGCCAAGCCCAAACCCTCAACCGTGTCCACCACATCCACCGCCGCGCTGCTGTTCATGTTGTTCATCGTCAAAAACCTCGCTTTTGCAGCGCTCCGGATGAGCGCTGTCTGCGCCCTCCCCCTTCACGGAGTCGCAGCGGGGTCAAGTACCGAGCCGCAGCGGTTCGTCGGCCGGCCCAACGTCGGCTAGAGCGACGGGATTTAACGATTTCGAAAGGGTCACATCGGAGGCAAGTGCCGGGCGTCGAACGGTGCTTGAGGCCGCGAGCACCGTGGGACCCTACCCAGCAGACAGAGATCATTTGCCCTTCAGACCGGAGGACTACGGGGAGCACTCACCGGACGCCGGGACGGCTGCGTATTCCGACGCAAGCCGGCCACTGATTCCGAGCGAAGCCGGCCGCCCATTCCGAGGCATGCCGGCCACCGATTCCGACTGAAGCCGGCCACCCCGGCGGTGGTGCGAGGGATAACCCTGGCACGCTCGCGTCCTTTTGCCCGAAAGGACAGTGATCGTGCCCCAGCCGAGGTTATCCATGCGAAAAATCCGAGACATTCTGCGTTTGAAGGGCGAGGGCCTGACGGCGCGCCAGATCGCTGTCAGCGTCGGCGCGGCCCGCAGTACGATCGCCGAGTGCCTGCGCCGCGCTGAAGCCGCCGGCCTGTCGTGGCCGCTGCCGGCGTCGCTGTCGGATATGGCCCTTGAAACGGCCCTGTATCCCTTGCGTCCCGGCCGGCAGGGCCATCAGGTTTTGCCGGACTGGGCAGCGCTGCATCAGGAGCTGCACCGCCCCGGCGTGACGCTGCAATTGCTGTGGGAGGAGTACGCCGCCGATCATCCCGGCGGATATCGCTACAGCCGCTTCTGCGATCTGTACCGCGTGTGGGCTGGCAAGCTGGACGTGGTGATGCGCCAGACGCATCGCGCCGGCGAGAAACTGTTCGTCGACTACGCCGGGCAGACGATGCCCATCGTCGATCGCCAGACGGGCGAAGTCCGTGACGCGCAGGTGTTTGTTGCCGTGCTCGGTGCATCGAGCTACACCTATGCTGAGGCGACCTGGAGTCAAGCGTTGCCGGACTGGCTCGGCTCGCATGGGCGGGCGTTCGAGTTTTTCGGCGCCTGCCCGGCGATTCTGGTGCCGGACAATCTGCGCAGCGCCGTCACCAAGGCTCATCGCTACGAGCCCGATCTGAATCCGGCCTATCAGGCACTGGCCGATCACTACGGCGTTGCCGTGATTCCCGCGCGGGTCCGAAAGCCGCGCGACAAGGCCAAGGCCGAAGCCGGCGTGCTGCTGGTCGAGCGCTGGATTCTGGCGCGTTTGCGCCGGCAGAGGTTTTTCTCGCTGGATCAGGCCAATCGGGCGATTCGTGAAGGCCTCGATCGGCTCAATGCCCGAGCCTTCCGCAAGCTGCCGGGCACTCGCCGGGGCTTGTTTGAATCGATCGATCGCCCGGCGATGCGGCCCTTGCCGGCACAGCGCTACGAATTCGCCGAATTCAAGCGCGCCCGCGTCAATATCGATTACCACGTCGAACTCGACGGGCATTACTACTCGGTGCCGCATGCACTGGTCCGTCAGGAAGTCGAGCTGCGCTCTACGGCCTCGACGGTGGAGGTCCTGCACCGAGGCCAGCGTGTCGCCAGTCATGTGCGCTCACCTCTGAAGCGAACGCATACCACCGTGGCGGCGCACATGCCCGAGTCGCATCGCCGTCACGCCGAGTGGACACCGGAGCGTTTGATCCGTTGGGCCGAGAACATCGGGCCGGCGACCGCGACCTGCGTCGCCGGAATCATGGCCGCGCGCCGTCATCCTGAGCAGGGCTTTCGGGCTTGCCTGGGCCTGTTGCGCCTGTCCGACCGCTACGGTGTCGAGCGTCTCGAAGCCGCCTGCTGCCGCGCCGCGGCCCTGTCGGCGTTTCGCTACCAAACCGTCGAATCCATCCTCAAATCCGGCCTCGACCAGAAGGCCGAATCTTCCGTTGTTTCCACCGCCCCGCGCGATCACGCCCATGTGCGTGGCGCCGGCTATTTCCACTGACCCCAAGGAGTGTTTCATGCTCAGACATCCCACCTTCGCCAAACTCCACAGCCTGCGCCTGGCGGGCATGGCCCAGGCTTTCGAGGAGCAGCAGCACCAGCCCGACATCACTCAGCTCGGCTTCGAGGAGCGGCTCGGCCTGCTCGTCGATCGCGAGGAAACCGAGCGGGCTCAGCGCCTGCTGAAAAGCCGGCTCACGCGCGCCAAGCTGCGCCAGCAGGCTTGCATCGAGGATCTGGATTTCAAGACACCGCGTGGGCTCGACCGCGCCCTGCTCGGCGCGCTCGCCACCGGGCAGTGGATCCGCGAGCGCCTGAATCTGCTGATCACCGGCCCGGCCGGCGTCGGCAAGTCCTGGATCGCTTGTGCGCTCGCCCATCAGGCTTGTCGCCTTGGCTTTTCCGTCCTGTATCAGCGTTTGCCCCGTCTACTCGAAGCCTTGGCCCTGGCCCGCGCCGACGGCAGCTACGCCAAGCTCTTGCAGCAACTGGCCCGCGTCGACGTCCTGGTGCTCGACGACTGGGGCATCACGCCGCTCACCGACGAGGCCCGTCGCGACCTACTCGAAGTCCTCGACGATCGCTATCAGCGCCAATCCACCCTCGTCACCAGCCAATTGCCGATCGAGCACTGGTACGACTACCTGGGTGATCCCACGCTCGCCGACGCGATCCTCGATCGCCTCGTCCATGCCAGCCATCGCATCGTCCTGCGCGGAGAATCCATGCGCAAAAAGCACGCCGTCGGCTTGACCGAGACCATCGCCACCCATCCATAATCCGACCTTCCCCCGTACCGCCGACGGCGTGGCCGGCTTGCCTCGGAATCACCGGCCGGCTTCCTTCGGAATCGGTGGCCGGCTTCGTCGGAATACGCAGACGGCGGACGGGCGAGCGATTCGGAGGGCTTGGCCGGCGCAGCCGGCTGGAGCGAATGCGCAACCCGGAGAAGCACGGTGCGCGGAGCGCACGCCCCCGCCGTCGCCCAGCCCGCCGAATTGTGATTAGGACAATTTCACCCTAAGCTGCAACCAGGATCCGGGGGGAATTTTTCATGAAGGGAATCACGTTGAAAGTCGCCATCGGCGCTCTCATAGGCATAGCCAGCATGGCCGCCAATGCGGCGGTCTGCGAAGTTGTGCAGGCGGCTTGTGTTCTGCCCTCGGATGACGTTGCGTCGCGCGCAACTGTTCAACTTATCACGTGCTCTGCAACATTAATTGCTGACCCGGACGGAACGACGCAGACCTCGCGCTTTGTAACCGCCGCGCACTGTGTCGATCATCGACAACCCGAAGAGGGCGAAACATACCAGGGTGACGTGTCTTGGCGAGCTGTCGGAGACTGCGGTGCCCCGGATGAGCCGGCGGAGAGCGCTGCCAGCCCGTACTGGGCCGAAGAAACTATTCGCGTAATTGCGCTTGACGGCCTGAACGACCTCGCGCTTGTCGAAATCGATCGACCGGCGCCAGCCGGCGCCTACTTTGCAGCCTGGGATGCGCGACAGATATCCAAGGATGCGTGGGTGGGGATGCAGGTGGATGCGGTGCATCACGCCGAAGGGTATGTTCAGCAATATGCGACCGCAACCGCTACACGGGCTGATAATAGTGACGGCAGCACGGATCCATCTCAGCCAGCCGGGGCTGTTAGTGTTCAGTTGACCGACGGGCTCATGGGTGGCGGCGCCTCTGGTTCTGGCTGGTATGGACCGGGGCGTTCGTTGCTGGCAACCCATAGCGGTTCCAACAAGGTGATAAACGGCGACACTGGAGAGTGCACGGGCGTCATTGCCGGCATCCGCCCCATCGCCAACCTCGCCGGCCTGATCAGCTACATGGGCGCCGACCACGCCGAGGGCTATGAGTCCACAGCGGTCGTCGCCGTGATCCCGACCGTCGACTTGTCCTCGTCCAGCGATTCCGTGGACGAAGGCGAGTCGTTCAGGCTGGGCTGGGCGACGTCGAATGCGGCGAGCTGCACGCTCCAGGGCACCGGTGTCGGCAGTGGCGCCGTTCCCACCGCGGGTTCGAAAGACGTCATCGTCAACGATTCGGGGGAGTACGACTACAGCCTCGTGTGCGAGAGCGAAACCGGCGATGTAGCCAGTGATTCAGTGCTCGTGGTCGTCAACGAGGTCGTGATTCCCGATCCCGCGCCGACACTGGACCTGACGATATCGAAGGCCTCCATCAAGCTCGGCGACAGCAGCACGCTGACGTGGTCGTCAGCCGACGCGACCTCCTGCACCGCCAGCGGCAGCTGGTCCGGTGATCAGGACCTGTCCGGGAGCCAGGCGATCACGCCGTCGTCAACGGGCAGCTTCAGCTACGCGCTGTTGTGCAGCGGTCCTGGCGGTGACGTCACCAAGACCGTCAGCCTCACAGTGAACCCGGCACCGGTGACTGGGGGCGAGACGGGCGGCGGAGGCGATGGCGGTGGTTCCGGCGGTGCCTTGTCCCTGTGGAGCCTGATCCCACTATTGGGGCTGGCGGCGATACGGCGGCGCGGGAGGCTAGGCTCCCTAGCCTGTGGCTGAGCGAGGCACCGCGGCGTATCGATGCACTGGCTCGAATGAGAAAGCTCCCGAAGGGGCTTTCAATCACTCTACGAGGTCAAGCCGTTTTTCGATGCGCTCGATACGCTCCGCCATTCAATCGGAGCGCCCCTCGATCTCGGCCACGCTCGGCCGCCGCCGACTGGGCGCGTTGCCCCTGCCACCACCGGTCCGCGTAGCTCTCCCGGCGCCGCATGTCGTAGCTTGAGAAGCCGAACGCCTGAGAACCTTCCCAGCTCCCCGACTGCCGATGGCATGACGTCGCGTACTTCAGCAGAGCATTCAGGTACACCCTCACATTCACTCCCTGGGTATGGACCAATAGTGAGCAGCTTGTCGGCACGTCGACCGTCCACGTCGACTCGATATTTGAGACGCCACAGGCGCGAGCCGTTCGTCATCACTTGCAGATGCAAGCCACGGCCGTCAGAGATTTTGTAAGCCTTAAGCGCCAGCTTCGCCGACGACACCGTGGCCGCAGTTAGCATTTGGGGGTATCGCTCATGTGAATCGTGAGCAATCCATATATACCCCCAGAAATACCCCCAAAAATCCGGCGCTGCACGGCATTTTGCGGCACGCCGTGACGCCAGCGGCCAACAAAAAACCGCGCAAAAAGCGCGGCTTAGGTACGTCCTCGCATCTTGTGACGCTTTGAAATGGTGGAGCGGAGGAGGATCGAACTCCCGACCTTCGCATTGCGAAGGCCGTCAATGGCGTTTTCCCTACCTTTCCCTATCTTTGCCAATCTTTATATGTCAATGATTTTGTTGACATTGATTCGTTGCCAGACTAGCTTGACCTTTACCTGACTTCGCCCAGAGTGTGGGCCCGGCGTGGGCCCGAATCGATGCTTCGGGGCATCCCAGGCCAAGGAGAGCACGGTATGGCACAAATCAACTTTACCAAGGCGGCACTGGACAATCTGCCTCTTCCGGATACCGGCAGGCGCGCCAAATACCAGGATGCTCGGCAGCCCGGTCTTTCGATTCGCGTCACCGCTACAGGCACCAAGACCTTCTACGTCCACAAACGCGTGCAGCACGGCAGCGACGAGACCATTGCGCTGGGACGCTACCCCGAAGTCACCATCGACATGGCCCGCCGGCGTGCAGCGGAGGTCGTGAGCCAGTTGGCGCGGGGGCATAGCGTCGTCCGCCAAGTCCGGGATGATCGAAACGAAATGACTCTCGACCAGTTGTTCGAGCAGTTCATGGAGCGCCACGCCAAGCGCAACAAACGGAGTTGGCGACACGACGAATCGAATTATCGGCTCTACCTCGGCAGGACAATGGGCAAGCGAAAACTCTCGCAGGTGGACCGGCGGTCGATTACGGCATTGATGGACCGGATGGTGGCAGAGGGGCGCAGCCCCGTCACCGCGGAGCGCGCCGTGCTGACGCTCGGCCGCAAGCTGTTCAACTGGGCGCGCGAACGCAGCATTTGGGAAAAGGACAACCCATTCACCGGCATCCCCGGCGCCAAGAAGCGTCGCCGCGCCCGCTTCCTGCTACCGCACGAGCTGCCCCGTTTCTTCAAGGCGGTCGCGCTTGAATCCAACGACGAAATCCGGGATTTCATCCTCCTGGCTCTGCTCACGGGGCAGCGCCGCGGCAACGTACAGGCGATGAAGTGGCGAGACATCGATCTGGATAGCGGCGTCTGGTACATCGACGCCGACGAATTCAAGAACGGCGAACACCAAGCCGTTCCACTGACCTCCAATGCGATCGACATTCTGAAGCGTCGCCGTGAGCGAGCGCCCGCGACCGACATTTGGGTGCTGCCGGCTTCCGAGATCGACAAGGGTCCAGGGCACTTGGTCGAACCACGGAAAGGTTGGGCGCGGGTCCTGGCCCGGGCCGAAGCGATTGGCCTTTCAGAAATGATCGCCACATCTATGAGCGCACCACACACGCCCGATCAGATCTTCGATCCGGGCACCAAGGATCGCGACCTGAATCCAACGCTGAAAAGGCTGCGCGACGAGGCGCAGTTGCGAGGGCTGGACGCCTCATCGGCTCGGCTGGACGACTTGCTGATGCACGATCTTCGCCGCAGCATGGGCAGCTGGCAGGCCATCAATGGCGCAAGCCTTTCGATCATCGGCCGCAGTCTCGGACACAAGTCACCGCAAGCGACGGCAATCTATGCCCGGCTGCATCTGGACCCCGTGCGAGACAGCATGGAGCGGGCGGCGAAAGCCATGTTGGGAGCCGGCGTCCGAAGCATCACGGACTCATCGATCCGTTCCGCGGATCCAGTGCATCCCTGATTCAGTCCTCTGAGGGCCGTCTGGCCGCTTCAAGTAGCGGCCAGACGAATGCCGCGACCCGGCGGCCGATGTCCGCCGCGTCTTCGGGCATCTGCCTGAGCTTTGCGCGTCTTGTAAAGGCACGCACCTGCGCGTCGCGTCCCGGCAGCGTCCAAAATTCAGATGTGAGCCCAACCGGTATTTGCTCCGGAATCGGCGTCCCTCTGCGGGTAAACGTGCGACGTATCGACTCGACCAGCACGGTTTCGTCACAGCGCTCCGAGCGCGCCAGATAGTCGATGTCGAAGAAGTCCTTGATCCGGCTGTTGCGAATGCCCAGAGAGACGATGGCTTCGAGCTTCTCGGCGATCACCGTCTCCGGGCGATAGACGCGCAGCACCGGCGCAGGGTCGTCGAGCACG